>Ga0310690_10001923_pt1 | contig 35571 bp, 46 predicted proteins | sample AusTroGonzalo_MG_2_FD_207661 | JGI IMG/M metagenome (GOLD analysis project Ga0310690, IMG submission 207661) | Bovine rumen microbial communities from tropical cattle in Woodstock, Queensland, Australia - Gonzalo_04 (v2) (version 2) | ecosystem: Host-associated > Mammals > Digestive system >...
CGGAGTTGACCAACACGCCCCCTCTCGTGTGTGTACGTGCAAAATGGGGGATACGGAAGGAGGGTATAATGGGCGGTAGGCCACCAAAATCGGTCGCGCAGCACATTCAGGACGGCACCTACCAGAAGTGCCGCCATGCCGACCGGGGGACGAACCTTGAGCCGCTTGACGGCGTGGATTGTCCCGAATCAATCACCGGCAAGGCCCGCGAGATGTGGGAGTCGCTTGTTCCCGCGTTGTGCCGGGCAAGAATGGTTACAGCCGTGTCACTGCCGACGCTTGAGCATGCGTTCTACTGGTGGCAACAGGCACAGATCTGCCGCAGTGTCGTTGAGGCGGCCGGAGGAACAGCAAAGTATCTGCTTACGCTTGTTCAAGGCTCCGTGAACTACCTCAACCTAGCCCTCAAGTATGAGCAGGAGTTTGAGAAGATCATGGCGCAGTTCGGCGACACGCCCGTCAATGCCGCAAGGGTACGGGGCAACGTGACGGAGAAAAAGCTCGACACGGACGCAATCCTGCAGATCATGGGAAACGGCTAGGATGTGGCGGGATATTAAGACCGACCCGCCGCCAGTAGAGCAGCTTGTGTGGGTCACGAACTGGAGGGCCTTCTGTCTTGCAAAGCGCGTGTGCGTGACAAAGGGCAGAAAGTCCGAGTATCTATGGAATTACCGCTCGGTAATGATGCCGGATGCGGTTGCATGGGCAAGGCGTGAGGATTTTGAATCCTGCGTGATGCCTGAAAATGTGGAGGTAAGAATTTGACAAAGGAGTTGAAGAAGGACAAGCTCTATCTGCTGGACATCGAGTATGAGTTTGAAGATGACGAAGGACGGCAGTGTCTTTGCCATGACAAGCTGGTGGGATATGTTCTTGCCGAGGACAATGTCTTTTTCAAGGGGGGAATCTATACCTTCCAGACCGGCAGGAGTACCTGGTATTATGAGGGTGAAATGTCCCTGACAGTTCAGGAGTTCAACAAAATCGTGAAGAAGATCACGGTCATTGCTTAGGAGATTGTTTTGGATTTTGCTTATAACCAGTACATGAACGATGTGCTTTCCGGCAGAATCCTTACATGCCGCATGATCAAACTTGCGGTCAAGCGACACCAGAAGGACCTGAAGGAATCGTCCGGGGCATTTCCCTATGTGTTCGACGACAAGCACGCACAGAACGCAATCGCTTTTTTCTGCGAGCAGGTTCACACAAAGGGAAAGCTCGCGAGGACAAAGCTAAAACCCGAGCCATGGCAGCAGTGGGTTATTGCAATGCTCTACGGCTGGAGGCGCAAGGACAACGGCAAAAGACGCTTCCGGCGCTGTTATCTCCAGGTTGCAAGAAAAAACGGCAAGACGTTCTTTGCATCCGGTGTAGGACTGTATGACCTGATAAGCGAGCCGGGGGCAGAAGTCTATAGTGCGGCGACTAAATACAAGCAGGCCGAGAGAACTTTTTTGGATGCAAAAAACACAGTGCGATACAGTGCCACCCTCGCGCAGTTCGTCAATGTGCATGCTCATAACCTCACATGCGGGGACGGAAAGTTTGAGCCATTGAGTTCTGATTACCAGACGCAGGACAGCCTTAACCCATCCTGTGCCGTCATTGATGAGTACCACGCCCACAAGACGGACGATTTGCTCAACGTAATACAGTCCGGTATGGGAGCAAGGGAACAGCCACTTGTATTCATAATCACGACGGCAGGACACGAGCTGTCAAATCCGTGCCACGAGGAATATGAGCGCGTCTGCAAGATGCTTGAGGGGGCGAGGGGCTACGAGAACGAGACCTACTTGGGCATCATATACGAGCTCGACAAGGGGGACGACCCGGAGAACGAGCGGAACTGGATGAAGCCGAATCCGAATCTTGACGTAAAGGGAGCGCTCTCAACAGAAGAGCTTCGAATTGAGCTAAAGAACGCAAGGCAGAAGTCGTCGGCAATGGCGGAATTTTTGACCAAGCGAATGAATATGTGGATAAACAACGTGGACTGCTGGATAGACGACAGCCACTGGAGGCGGTGCATGAGGAGGTTTTCTGAGAAAAATTTAAAGGGCTTGAAGTGCTGGGGTGCCCTGGACTTGTCCAAGACAACGGACTTCACGGCATTTACGCTATATTTTCAGCTTGAGGGCGGCAAGATGTACGCAAGGCACCGCTTCTACATCCCGCAGGACATGGTTTCGGTAAGAATGAAGACTGACACGTATCTTGTGGAGAAGTGGGTCAAGGATGGCTTCATAACGGCGACACCCGGGGAGACCGTAGACTATTCCTTCATGTTCGAGGACATCAGGAAGGATGCGCAGCTCTACGACATCCAGGAGATCGCCTACGACCGGAACCTCTCAAGCCTGATTATACAGCCCTTGTCCGACAGCTTCAACATGGTTGAATTCAATCAGGGAATCACATACATGTCGGAGCCGTCAAAGGCATGGGAGAAGGCAGTAAGCGAGGGGCGCATTACGGACAACAACCCCGTGATGCGGTGGATGGTAAGCTGCGCAACAATCAAGACCGATGCGAACGACAACATCAAGGTCGTCAAGCCTCAGTTCACAAAGAGCAGCAAGAGGATTGACGGCGTGATAACAAGCATCATGGCAATGAACCGTCTTGAGACTGCAATGGCCGAGGATATTCGCATGCAGAATCTTGACATAGATAAAATGATTTTTTAGGAGGAACACACTATGAACAATCTGACCACCAGGCAGGTAGCGGAACAGCTGGGAACAAGTCCTAAAGTTGTTCTTGACAATGCAAAAAAATGTCTTTCTGGAAAGATAATCCAGAACGGAAAACCGACTTACTGGACACCGGAGGAAGTGACAATCATCATCGAGAGAATGAAGCAATCTAAGCCTAATCAAAATGGTTTTACCGCTTCGGTAAAGGGTGTTTCCACAGAGCTGACACCCGCCTTGAAAATCAAGAAGGCTCTCGAGCTGATGCAGGAGGGCTACGAGGAGGAGATGGAGCGTCTGCGCACAGTGAATCAGACACTTGTCCAGGAGAACATGAAGCTCGAGGACGAGAAAGCCGCACTCATTCCGCGTGCAGAGGCTTACAGCCAGTTCCTTGACCGCTCACAGAGCATAAACCTCAGGGATGCCGCTCAATATCTGGGAGTCACTCAGACAGAGCTCATGTCAGTACTCAAGGCCCGCTACATCTACCGAGCAAGGGACGGTTACAGGGCATATTCAGAATATTCATGCTATTTCATGCTGAGGCCATGGACAAACGGCGACAGGTCAGGACAGCAGCTTTTGATGACATCCAAAGGGCTTGATTTTTTCCGCGGACGTCTCCCCCAGAAGATTGAAGACAGGACAGGAGGACACGATGCAGAATAACCTCTCGGACCTTAACAACCATTTATTTTCAACGCTTGAGCTTCTTGAAGATGACAAGATTCTTGAGGATGACGAAAAACTTGAGAAAGAGCTCAAGAGGGCAAAGGCAGTTGTCTCTGTCTCAAGCCAGATTTTAAACGTCGCAAGAATACAGGTACAGGCAATCAGGACTGCTGAGCAATGCGGCTTCCTGAATGACGAGATGCCGGCACTTCTTTCCGTCAAGGATTCAAAGGCAGTCCTTAAAGGCAAGCAGAAGAAAATGATTGCGAACGAACTGGAGCAGAAGGCATGAACAGATACAGCGAGCGCCAGCATGAATTTCTAAAGCAGTATATTCCGGGACACTCTGTCAAGGAAGTAGCCGCCGCATTCAACAAAAGGTTCCGGACTGTCAGGGTCACGGCATCCCAGGTACGCGCATACAAGCACAATCACGGAATAAAAAGCGGGACAAAGTATTACCCGCTAAAGGGTGTGTCCGACCTGTGGCCCCGGCATATCCGCGCTTTCCTTGTGGAGCACAATAAGGGAAAGACCGCGGCAGAGATGACTGAACTGCTTAACGCTGAATTCGAGAAGGATTATACAGTCCAGCAAGTCAAGAGCATGAGGGGCAGGATGCACTTGGATTCAGGACTGACAGGCAGGTTCGAGAAAGGCCATGTATCCCACAACAAGGGAAAGAAGGGCTGGTATCCCAAGGGGAGCGAGAAAACAAGATTCAGGAAGGGACACAAGCCAATAAACTGGATGCCGGTAGGTTCAGAGGCTATGACATCAACAGGCTACATCAAGGTCAAGGTCGCAGAGCCGAACAAGTGGAAGTTCAAGCACATACTGGAATGGGAGAAACATTACGGCAAGGTTCCGAAGAATCACTGCATCATGTTCAGGGATGGAGACCATACGAACTGCCACATCTCCAACCTTGCGATGATAACAAGGGCAGAGAATGCAATCATGAATCACCAGAGCCTTAGGTCAGACAATCCGGATGTGACAATGACAGGACTCCAGCTTGCCCGGTTGCAGCAGAAAATAGCAGAAGTCAAAAGAAAGAAGAAAAAGGAGAATGTATGTTTGAGAAAGAGATAGAAGAAAGATTTATAAAAAGTTATCCTGAATTTTGTTGTAACGGAAAACCTTTAAGTCCATTTTGGGATTTATGGCAAGCTGGTGCAGAATTTGGTTATCAAAAGGCACAGAAAGAAATGCAAAAATCAGCCTTGAATAGTCTTGCGGAAGCAATAGAAACCTGGAGGTAAATTAGGGTAGAGAAGGTAATTATAGACTTGTTGGCGAACTTTGAATCACACGTCAATGACATAACGTATGTAATAAACCCTTGCAAAGCATGCAGGTACATAGACGAGGGCAGGGAAACTCATGTTAAGAACTTTGCGACTTGCAAGGATTGTTGCTGGTATTATGCCAGTAAGTTTGAGGTGAAAAAATGAAAAAATTAAATATAATTGACATGTTTTGTGGCGGAGGCGGAGAATCAACAGGTTTGATTTCAGCCGCCCATGAATATGATTTTGATGTAAATATTTCGGCAATCAATCACTGGAAAAGAGCAATCGAGACCCATGCCACTAATTATCCGTTTGCCGAACATCTTACAGAAAATGTTGAAAAAATAAATCCTGAAGAGCTAAAAGCTGGAGTCAATACAGATTTATTATGGGCGAGTCCTGGGTGCCAACATTTTTCTGTCGCTAGAGGTGGAAAACCGAAGAATGAGCAATTAAGAGCTCCGGCTTGGGAAGTTTTGCGATTTATTGAAACAATTCACCCAAAGAGGGTAATAATCGAGAATGTGCCGGAGTTTCAGTCCTGGGGACCATTAACACCGGATGGCAAGGTAATTCAAGCTGAAAAAGGCAAGACTTTTAAAGTTTTTATTCGTGTCTTGCAGTCTTTAAATTATATTGTATCATATAGAGTTTTATGTGCGGCAGATTATGGAGCACCCACTTCAAGAAGAAGGTTATTTATCCAGGCAGTGAGGAAAGATTGCGGAAAAAAGATTATATGGCCAAAACAGACCCATATTAAAGATGGTGATATGTTCCTTCCTAAATGGAGGGCGGCAAAGGAAATAATCGACTGGTCAATTCCATGCCAGTTAATTAGTGAAAGGACAAAACCTCTTGCTGATGCGACATTGCGGAGAATTAAATATGGCATTCATGAATTTTGGGGTGATTATGCAGAGCCATTCATTGCGAGGTTATATGGGAAATCAAAAGCGGAAAGTGTAGATTGTCCAGTATCAACTATAAGCTGTTCTGGAGCTCATCACGCTTTAGTCCAACCATTCATAACGGAGTATTACGGTAATGGAAAAGCATATCCCATTCACATCCCTCTTCCTACCATCACAACGAAAGACAGGTTTGCAATATGTAGTGCTACCGACGGTATAAATCTTGGATTCAGGATGTTGCAACCGAAAGAACTTGCCGCCGCCACTGGTTTTCCCAGTAATTATAAGTTTACAGGTACAAAAACAGAGGTTGTAAAGCAGATAGGAAATGCAGTCCCGCCTGATTTTGCCAAAGCATTGTTCGGTCAAATTTTAAAGGGGAAGGAAAAATGAAAGTCTATATCGCAGGAAAAATCACTGGAGAATCAAGGGCAAGTGTCGCAGAGAAGTTTGCCTCTGCAATGTACAAGCTGAAATCAGCAGGGCACTTGCCATTTAATCCGTCCGTTCTACCCGATTACGAAGATGTTGACCATGCGGATTATATGCACATCTGCTATGCAATGATTGACGTGTGCGATGCCATCTATATGCTCAAGGACTGGCAGACAAGTGCGGGTGCAAGGGCAGAATTGCAGTATGCGGCAGAATGGAAGAAGAAAATCATGTATGAGGATGAAAACACGAGGGAAGAAGGGTTTCCTATTGTGTATTGACTTTTAAATTAAATCTGACAGCCTGGAACAGACAGGCAAGGTGATAGCACTATAAGGTGTGGTGGATTCATTGACAATGCGGAACAGACGCATGGCAGCCGGGACAGACCGGCTGTTTTTGTCAAAACTGACTGTCTTTACATGAAAATATTCGGTTTTGAAATCCGCAAGAGTACAGATTCTGTTCCCGTTAGTAAGATGACGACAGAATGGTCGGCGGCCGCATTAAATTATTTTCCTACTATGACAGTTGACCAGCTGATGGCCAATGCAACCGTCAATGCCTGCACCGGAATCATATCAGATGCAGTGTCGGTTCTGCCGGTCCGCGTGTACAGACGTCTCCCGGATGGCGGAAGAAAGCTGGAAACAAGCTCACCAATATATAATCTGCTGAAACTTCGTCCGAACCCGATTCAGATGCCGATTACCTTCAAGAGCCAGGTGATGATGCACCTGCTTTTGCGTGGAAATGCGTTCATTTTCATTGACCGGGACGCAAAGGGAACCCCGGTAGGGCTCTATGCGCTTGCCCCTCAGAACGTGGAAATCCACAAATACACCGATAAAAACGCGTTCTGGTACCGTTATACCCTTGATGGCAAGACATACGACCTTACCAGTGACGAGATCCTCCACATTCCGGCAATGATTTGGAGCGGTCCACGGGGACTTTCTCCGATTGAGTATTCCTACCAGTCCGCAAGCCTTGGCAACACCATGGATAAGTACACCGCACGCAGTTTTGACGGTGGAATCCACTCAAAACTCAAGGTTACGGTGCCAAAGGATGAGCGGAATTTTAATGCAGACGACGCAAAAAAGCTCAAGGACAGGCTCCTTCAGGCTTATGGTGGCCCGGATCATGCCGGAGAGCCGTTCATTTTAACCCAGGGCATGACAGCGGAAGCCCTCAACCTCCCGTCAAACAACGACAGCCAGCTTGCAGAGAACCGCACGTACTCGACAAAGGAAGTCGCAAAGATTTTCCGTGTACCTTTGTCGATGCTCGGTGAATCCGACGCAAAATACAACAACAACGAACAGCAGCAGAGAAATTTCCTCCAGCTGACCCTTAATCCGTGGCTCCGTCGCCTCGAGGAATACTTCGGACTTCTGTTACCCATCTATGACCGTGAGGACTGCTATGTAGAATTTGACAGAAACGCCATGCTCCAGGCAGATTCAAACATCAGAATTGAAAATTACGTCAAGCAGTTCACGAACGGACAGATCTCACTCAACGACATAAACCGCATGGAGAACCGCCCGCTCATAGATCCGGCAATAGGAGACGTCCGTTTCGCCCCTGTCAACCTCGCACCTCTGACAAAAGAGTACATAGACGCCTACATGGCCCAGCAGAAGCTCGCAATCAAGAACGCCGGAGAGGGAGACACCACGGCGGCCAAAAAAAAATGAGCTGAGGACCTTTGATCCCGACGAACATCCGAGAGATGAGAAGGGTAGATTTGTCTCAAAGGGTGGAACAGCCGCAAGATGTCGGAAAGAATTTGAACGAAAGACAAAAAGATACTTGAATAAAACATTTAAGAATAAAAGTGGTAAATCCGCAGTTTTTACGAAAAAAAGCATGAAGGAGATAAAAAGTAATTTAAAGCATTCAAGAGAAAACGGTTTTACTGTTAGCGAACATTTTGAGATTGCAGACAAAGTAATCAGTGTGTATAAAAGCTCTGATTTTATAAAGAGACATGATGATTCTAAAAACAAGACAAGCAATGTTTTTATGGAGCGGTTCCTGTCGAAAGAGATTAAATTAAAATCTGGGAAAAGTACAAAAGCATGTATTACAGTAAAAGATGATTCAAAGCAAAAATCAATTTATGCTCTTGAATTGATGAATCCAAAGACAGCACTAAGTCAGGTTAATAAAAAAGGATCATAAAAAAAATGGGGGTTTCCTCTCGGAAACCCCACCATGCGGCCGCCTTAAAGGACTTACTTTGCATGGGGTTCTGGCTACCAGGGCCAGGGCATCAACAGCTGTCTTTTTATGGATCGGACTGCTAACATTTATATTATAAACCATTAAACTTTTTCTTGTCAACTGATATTTTTTTTGTTAGGGTGTGTCATTTAGTGCTACACCCTCTTGTTTCAGGGAATCAGATCTTTTAAGGTTTTAGCAGTTTGAAGCAGTTTTATGATGGCGGTGTTTTCTGCCTGGAACCTTATTCCCTGTACGGTCAGGGATGGATCCGTTATTTTCAAGCTGAAACGCTTGAAATCGTCCTCAAATGGGTCGTCCTCGTCCGGTTTCCCGTAGTCAATGACCTCAATACCGGACACAAACCCCTCTTTTACCATCATATCAAGAATTCTTGCGAATCGGTTATCTGAAATCCCGAAATATTCTGCCGTGAAGTTTTTTTTGTTGAAAACATCATCGTCGAGGCTTTTTTCAATGAATCTGAGTATACGGCACATGATGTTGAATGTGGTTTTCATAATATAATCTTCGGTTTTAGCTCTCATGCAAATAACAGTCAGATTATAAAAACAAAACTGACTGTATAAGCAAGAGGAGGATTCAGAATGTTTTCAATTCTTTTGGCAAAGAGTGCCCAGGGCGTGCAGATGTGGGACTATTACAAGGAGTCGGATGCAGTGTATGTGGCACCGGACATTCAGGCTGTCCAGCAGACCGTTCAGACGCTTGCCAAGACAACCCCTGTCGACAAGATCCGTGTAGTCAAAAACTGCACGATTGCAGCTGGTGTGACTGTTACAGTGGACGGGGAAGACCCCGAGCCAAACTCAGAACAAGGAGAATAATTGAATGAAGCAGATTTTTATATGGATCGGACTGGCACTGGTAGTAATCGGTGCCGCAATCGGAGCCTTTATGGGCATTCCTGCCGCTACATGGATTGAGCTTGCCGCCTGTGCCGTAGGTCTTGCGACGTGCATTATTTCCATCGTCAAGTCGACGGAGAAAAAGGACTGGAAGCTCTACGTTGCACTTTCTGCAATCGTTGTCGGCACTATATTACTCATATTCGGCGGCATGGCTGAGACCACAATAACGACAATAATTACCTCAGTTATTGGTCTTGTCCTGCTTATAATCGGAATCATTCCGGCACTAGTTTCTAAATCCCAGGAGAAAAAAGGATGAAAAGACAGCTTGAGAAGCGCTCTTTTTCCGCCGCCTCAGTCGAGACCAGGGAAAAGGACGGCGTTAAATACATATCCGGGGTTATTCCCTATGACAGCATGTCCGAGGACATGGGTTATCGCGAGATAATCAGGAAGGGTGCTTTCTCAAAGACCCTGCTTGAAGGTGATGCCCGTTGTCTCTGGGCTCACAATACCCAGTATGTCCTGGGCAGAAAATCAGCGGGAACACTGACATTCGAGGACAGAAACGACGGACTGCACTTTGACTGCTCAATGCCTAATACAAGCTGGGCGTCAGATGTCTTTGAGACCGTTGCCCGTCGTGATGCGCCCGGTGTGTCCTTTGGTTTCTACGTAATCAAGGATTCATGGCAGAGGGGACAGAAGAACGAGCCTACAGTGCGTGAGCTTCTTGAAGTGCGGCTTCTTGAGGTCTCCGTGGGAGTTGCTTTCCCGGCATATCCGGCAAGCGATTCAAACGCAAGCACAAGGGACCTGTTCAATAAGGCAGGAATCGACATGGACCAGCTTGCCTCTGTATTCGCAAATGCAGACGGCAACGCTGAATATAAATGCGAGGGCAAGGAGCTTGAGGCCGTAAGAAGTGCCATCAGCGCCTTGCAGAATTTCATTCCGGACGTGACAGAGCCGGAGCAGACCGAGCCGGAGGAATCCACTCGTAGTAAGCCGGACGGCCAGTCCACTTACGATTCACGCTCAAGGGAACTGGACATGCTGGAAGCAGAGAACCAGGAATTTTAGGAGAAATATCATGGATTTTGAAACACTTTCAACCCAAGAGAAAATCGACACCCGCGAGAATCTGATCAAGCAGATGCGCGAGCTGAACGACAGCTGCAAGAATGAAGATGGAGAAATCCGTTCATTCACGGCAGAAGAAACAAACAAGTACAATGGAATGGCTGCCGATGTCTCAAAGCTGACAGCCCTTATCTCACAGGATAAGAGGGCCAAACAGCTTGACGGATTCTCAAAGGCTGTACCTGTTGCCGGAGATGACGGAGAACAGAGGTCATCAAAGGAAATGGAAGAATTCCGCCAGTACCTTATGACAGGCGAAAAGCGCGACCTCGTTGTGGACGGTGTAGGCAACACAGCCGGAGCACTTGCCCCTCAGGAATATGTAAAGCAGATTCTTGCCAACATCCAGAGCGAGGTCAAGGTTCTTGACAGGTGTAACATCATCCACCTCAATCAGGCCGCTTCTATCGGTGTCCCTGTTGAATCAGCTGATGCAGCAGATGCCGCATGGACCACTGAAGTTCCTGTAAGCCTTACAGGTGACGCTACATGGGCATTCGGAAAGCGTGAGCTCGGAGCCAATCAGCTCATCAAGCTGGTTAAGGTCACAAACAAGCTCATCAAGACCTCTGCCTTCCCGGTTGACCAGCTTGTCGCAAACAAGCTCACAATCAAGATGCGACAGGCTCTTGAAAAGGCAATCGTTGCAGGTACAGGCTCAGGCCAGCCTCTCGGTGTATTCACTGCCGATGCAAACGGCGTTACTACTGCCCGTGATGTAGACACTGAAGGCGCCACAATCGCCTCAAATGACATCATCAACACCAAGCGCAAGGTAAAGAGCGCTTATCGTACAAAGGGTGTGTGGGTTCTTAACCCTGACATTCTTTCCGACATCATCAAGCTCAAAGACCTTGACGGTCAGTACATCTGGCGCTCCGGTCTGACAGACAACGACCCTGACCGCCTCTATGGCTCAGAGGTAATCGAGTCTGACTTTGCTCCGTCAACCAAGACAGCAGGAAGCTATGTCGCCGTTTACGGTGATTTCAGCAACTACTGGGTAACAATGGTTGACCAGATTGCAGTCCAGGTGCTCACGGAAGCATTCGCAACAAGCGGAGAGGTAGGCTATCTTGCCACTGCATTCGCAGACGGTGCTCCAGTACTTGCCGAGGCATTCGCACGCCTCAAGATCAAGAGCGTCTGATAAACAACAGGGAATCCGTGTAAAAGCGGGTTCCCTTAAACGAGGGAAAAATGGCAGACAAGAAAAAAGAAAGCCAGGCAGAACAGCCTGAGAAAACAGAACAGGCCACAGAAGTAAAGAAGGACGGAAAGACCGTCCGTGCTTTGTTCAACGAGCCTTTATGGTGTGATTTGGGTGCATTGCAGCAGGGTCAGACCTACGAGATTCCGGAATCACGTTTTGCAGTATGGGAAAAAGCCAATATCTGCACAAAAGCAGCAAAAGAATAAAACGAGGTAGGGGGATGTCATACATCAACACAAAAATGTTAGAAGAATTCTCCGGCAAATATTCCGAAGAAGATTCCACCATGCCCCAGCTTTATGTCGATGCCGCCGTGGAGACAGTCGCAAGATACCTGCACTATACCCCGGAGGCAGTCGACAGGACCATAACACTTTATGGCGACGGCACAAATTGTCTTGTGTTGCCCGCTCCGATAATCGAAATTTCCTCTGTCTCGATAAATGAAAATCCCGAGGACTTATCCGGCTGGACATGGAAAAAGAATTACCTGTTCAATCGTCAGCCAGACGGAACCTACCGGACATTTAATCAGGGTGAGCGGGTGGAAATCCGTTTTAGAGGAGGCTTTGACCCGGTGCCGCTTAAAATCGTCACTACGGCCTTACAGCTTGCGAGCCTTTATCAGGAAAGCGCGGGCGGCAATCTTGCCGTATCATCCACCAGCTTTGCAGACCAGGGAACAAGGGTCTTTAACAACTTCCACGAGGACAGGTTTCTTACTCAGATAAATGAGTGGAGGATCTACAATGTCTGAACAGGATTTTCTGAACATACAGGTAGACGTTTCAGGCGCTGAGGAATACCTCAGGGATACAAGCCTTACAATTCCGCAGATTGAAAAGAAGGTGTTGCGTCTGGTGGGAAAACTTGCCGCCAGACAGACGAATACGGCTCTCAAAAGCAGCGTTCACGCCAAAAGCAATTCTGTGCTTGCACACCGCTATCCCTATAAAATGACACAGACCTACAAGTACGGCAAGGTTAAAAACCACTCTCTGTCAATCTTTCCGAACAAAGTTGAGGGAGGCAGTCGGAATGACCTTATAATTCCCGTGTCCATGACTCTGAATTACGGCTATGATGCCGGAAACAGGAGGGGTCCTCATGTCGTGGGCCGTGGATTTGTTCAGGCTGGAGAAAATTACCTCCAGGGCGGACGCTACATGCCTGAGGTTCAGAATCTTGTGGACAAGGAAATCGAAAAATACAACGCTAAATTCCAGTGAGGCAGTAAATGAAAATCGTCTATGATGCCATCAAGAAGTTCATTCTAACCGACATGGAAAATCCGCTCAAGGAAATGGAAACGAAAGAGGGAGAATTTCCGCTGCCGGATGCAAAGAACATCATATACGGAACGGCAGACCTTACCAGGAACGAGGCGAAGATTCTTGTCGCGGTTGTTCCCGACAGCGTCAAGGAGGACACAGGCTCTCTTGATTCCGGTGTAATCGAGGGAAATGTCGTTATCTGCTTTGCGTTCCGTGGTCTTGCGTATTCTACACTGATGGAGCGCATGGAGACCTATGCGGCGGCATTCAGGATGGCTTTAAGAAGTAATCCGTCATTGTCCGGGGCAGTAATGAACGTCGACCTGGGAACAACAGAATACTTCCCGGATGCCGGAGCCACGCACGGCACAATGACAGTCGCAGAGGTAGAAGTGACTGTAAGAGTAACAGAGAAAAAAGCTGATGGCATAGACCCATTCAGTGATTTTTAGGAGGATAAATTATGGAAGGAATGGTCAAGAAGTACCACATAGCCTTATTCCTGAACTCAGGAACATCAGAGAATCCTGTATGGGTACGCGTCAAGAAGTCAACCTCTCTTGAGCTCAGCATGAATCCTGAGACCCAGGACTATGACTACATCGTGGACCAGAACCCGACAACCGAGGTCTTGCGCTACAAGCCGAGCCTCAATCAGCCCATCACCATGTACAAGGGAGAGGCAGACTACGACTTTGCTTTCGGCAAGTTCTACAACCTGCAGACAGGCGAAAAGGCAAAATGCGAGGTGCTCGTAGTCTACATGCAGGAAGACATGACACGTGTTGTTGACGGAATCACAAAAACCGTTTACAAGTCATGGCGCAATATGGCTACACTCACAGTCGCGAGCTTTAATGCCGTAGACTCAATCATCACACTCGATGTCGCATTCGGCGGCACAATGGACCGCGGCTACACCTATCCGAATGAAGGAACAAAGGTGCCAGTGTTCGTTAAGGAAAGTGATGCAGAGGCAGTGTGGGTTGATCCTTTCGAGTCCGACAGCCAGCCTGAACCACCGGAGCCGGAAGCAGAGACACCTGTATTCTCTGTCGAATGGAACGAGACCGAGAGTGTGGCAGAGAATGCAGAGCTCATTCTTGACGGAACCGCAACAGTCACGGACGGCGGCACTGTAAGCTACGCATGGACCGTAGACGGAGTGGACCAGCCGGGAACCGCCGCGACATTTACCGTCGACACCAGCACAGCCGGTGACTATGTGATTGTATGTACAGCCACCAACACCATTGACGGTGACACCGCCACAGCATCACAGACATGTACCGTAACGGTAACAGCCTAGCCGATGTTAGACCTGACAAAATACAACAATGCCTTGCCCTCTGCCATCGTGGTAGAGGGTGTGGCATATCCGGTCAAGACCTGGTTCAAGCACTGGATACGCTTCATGCAGATATGTGAGAGCGGTCAGCCGGATGAGTTCAACTTTGATTTTCTTTTCGAGGACAAGGATAAAATCCCCGAGGACAAGGAAGCCGCTTTTCTTGCACTGAAAGATTTTGCGATTCCAAAGGCACTTTTGCCAAGACCCAGCGGAAAGAATCCCGACCAGAAGATCGTCGACTATGCTGTTGACGGGAACCTCATTTACTCAGCTTTCATGCAGCAGTACCACATAGACCTCATAGACAATACGGATCTGCACTGGCACAAGTTTCTTGCATTGTTCGAGGGCTTACAAGGAACAAAAATGAACACCGTCATGGAAGCCCGAATGTATGACGAGAGCGACAAGACAAGCTACGAGGAATACAAGAGGCAGTCCAGGGAATCCTGGTCACTTGAGGGACTCGAAAAGATTGAGGAAACAAAAGACGCAATCGAGAGATTCAACGAGGCTTTTGACTAGAGATCCAAGAACGTGCGGTCAGTGAACAGACCCTTGCGCTTGCAGTAATTCCAGGCGGCTTTGCAGAGTATGACCGTAATGACTGCAGAAAGAACATAAACAATCATAGACTCCCCCTTACATTTAAATTATACCACAACTGACTGTTTTATCAAGAGGAATTTTCATTCATGGCCGGAAAAAACGTAACCATAAAGATAGACAGCGACACCAAAGGCGCCGAAAGCGGCTTAAATAAGATCTCAAAGGAGCTCAATTCTTTTGCCAACAACGTAAAGAAGGGACCGCTCGACAATGCCGCCAAACTTGGTGCCGCCGTAACTGGTGTCGGCACTGCTTTTTCAGCTGTCACGGGTGCAATCAAGACCGCCTCTGCCGCCATCCATGAATGTACCGAGGCATACAAGGCACAGGCAACCGCAGAACGCCAGCTCGAAGTTGCGGCAAAGAATAATCCGTATCTTAACAGTACATCCGTTACAAACCTCAAGAATTACGCGGCTCGGTTACAGGAGTTAACCACCTATGGTGATGAACAACTCCTGCCGATGATGGCACAGCTTGCCGCATCAGGACGCACCGAAGAGCAGACCATGGAGATAATGAGCGCGGCCGTGGATTTGGCAGCGTCCGGCACCATGTCACTTGATGCCGCCGTTACAAACCTTAACAGAACACTTAACGGAACCGCAGGAACACTGGGAAAAACAAACTCCAAGATTAAGTCTCTCACAGAGGATGAGCTCAAGAACGGAGAAGCCGTCAAAATCATTGCAGAACAGTACAAGGGTATGGCAGAGGAGACTGCCAAGGCGACAGGAGCCTCTGAGCAACTAAAAAATTCATGGGGTGATTTTAAGGAACATTTAGGTGCGGGATTTAGCGCAATAATTGATCCGATTAAACAGGGGCTCAACGGGATTTTAACAAGTGTCAATCAGACAATTTCCAGTCTGAAACAGGCAAGACAAGAAGCAAAATTGTACAAAGATGTTATGGCAGGAAACACAGCAGGTATGGATTCAGCCTCTGTGAAAATTGCTCTTGATACCGCAAAGATGAGGGAAGGTTTTTTAAAGAGAACCTCAGAAGAAGCCCGTTATAATGTAGAAGCCGGTTATTATGAGGAAGCAAAAGCCCTGGCAGCCGGAGGAGACAGAGAAGGCGCACAGGCATTGAAGACTCAATTTGAGGCTGATTTGCGGCTTATAGATGAAAGAATTAAAGAATGGAAAAATGGCAAATTTACTGATAGTCAGTTATTAGCTCTAGGTGGTGTTGACTGGAAAGCCTATATGAATGCTCAGATGGATTTATATAAGATTCAGCAGGAATCCATGACGGCACAATTAGAGTACAACAAAAAGGTGAGGGAAGAACAGGAAAAAGCTGATGCAGATGCTCTTGCAGAATGGGAAGCTGAGGTACAGGCTGCCATTGCCAATGCTCAAAATACAGTCTCAAAAGTTGATGCAAAGCGCGCAACAGATGCAAGTGTAGGCAAGACTTGGACAGATGAAGATTATGCCCAGAAAATGGCAAGTGCATATTATGAAGCATATAACACGATGCTTGACCAGTCAACAGATTGGAACAGGATGCAGAACGAGAGCAGTGTAAAAGCGTTTCTGGCAAAGGTCACGGAGTGGACAAATAAGGCAAATTCTTACGGAAAGACAGTATCAGCTGTATCAACTTCACAGAGCCAAGAAAAGACCGCGGAACAGCTTGTCGCGGAACTCATGCAGAGCGTTGACCAGATATTCAGGGAAGCCGAAAACAATCAGGACATTACCGGTGAGGTCATGGACCTTGAGAAAGTGTGGCAGAAGCAGAGCGACACGATTGTATCCGGTGTAATAGACATTTTAAACAAATATCAGGATTTGAAATTCTCCGACAAGATTTTCGACCAGGTGGCGGACAAGCTGACCGACATCGGAAATCAGCTTGACATGAAGGCATCGGAGAAAGACTTGAAGGCAAGATACGACGACCTCATGGCACAGCTCGGGGATGCCATCGGCGAAAAGTCCCTGCCGTTGTCCAAGGAACTCAGACAGAGGAAGGAAGACCTCAAGAAGTTTGCTGAGGAAACGATGGAGTTGTATGCTGAGGGTTCTGATGAACGCATTGCCATAGAGGAAAAGACTGCGGAGGCACTCAAGGCAATCGACAAGGATATAACTCAGGCAAAGCGGGAGGAATGGGACGAGCGTCTTTCCATCGCCCAGGACTACATGAACAGGTTTACCGAGATTTCAAATTATCTTGTAGACCTGACGCTCAAGGCAAATGAAGCAGAAAGCAAGGCACGTCTTGCAGCCCTTGAGGATGAATACGACCAGGGACTTGTTTCTGAGACGGAGTTTGAGGAAAAGCGCGACCAGATACAGAAGGAAGCCGCCCAGGAATCATACAAGATGGAGTTGTGGCAGTGGGGCGTACAGGTTGCCCAGATCGGCGTAGACACTGCAAAGGCAATCATGTCCGCAATTTCCACATCCGGAAACATTTACGCCGGCATAGCCATGGCAACCCTTGTAGGTGCTATGGGTGCCGCTCAGCTGGGAGCCGCAATCGCAAACAAGCCGAAGGCCCCGTCATTCGAGGCGGGCGGTATTGTTCCGGGTACAAGCTGGAGCGGTGACAATGTACAGGCAAATGTCAATTCCGGGGAGATGGTGCTCACACGCGGACAACAGGCAAGGCTCTGGAACATGCTCGGTGGCGGCGGTTCCTCCGGCACTAAGGTGTCAATTAACAATTACCTTGGAAGAAACGCAAGGATTCAGACGCAGAGCAGCAAGAACGGCTTGACGATAGACGTGCTCGACAGCCATATAAACAAGACGATGGCAGACGGAGGCTATGACACAGGCTTTGCGGGGCGGGATGTAGCCCGTCAGGGAGTGGTACTGGTATGACAATCTACACATGGCCTGAGGGCGTGCCTAAGAACATTTATGGATTCAAGAAGGGAATCAACGACAACAGGGTCGTGACAGAGAGTGACAGCGGAATAGTCCTGCAGTACGCAAAGAATACATTCGTTCCTCAGTCCTATTCATTCGGGCTTCATCTGACGGATGAGCAGGAGGCTATATTCATGGACTGGGTACGCAACACCCTGAACGGAGGAGCAGGATATTTTTATTTCTCTTTCACTGAGAACGGAGCTCAGGAGGTCGTAAGGTTCAAGAACATGCCTGACTCTGACGGCTCCCCTGGATTCAAGGACGTGCAGTGCGAGATTGAGGAGGTAGGACTGTGACAGCACAGGAATTCTATTCTAAGCTGAGCCATTCCGGGACATACGCCCTCAAGTACCTCGCTAAGTTCCACCATGAGTCTTTCGGGGACTTGTACCTCACGAACAACAACCAGGCTGTGACGCATGACGGACACACTTACCTGCCAGCCAACTTCACGTATACAAGACCCCAGATAATAGGAGGAAGCCTCCAGGGCGGAGAGCTCCAGGTAAGCCTTATCGGAAACACCCTACCGGAGCTTTTTCAATTAGGTGATTACCTTATGACCGTTGACATGGTGGGCGTACTTCTTGAGAACGGAGATGTCGCACCATGGCGCATGTTCCATCACCAGTACGGCACGATGTCCGTCAATTCCTCAATGGACCTCATAATCAACTTCTCCAATGACGACCGCCCCACAATGGTGTTTCCTCCCAACGTGTTTGACGCAGAGAACAACCCCGGAAACTCTTAACTGACTGTATTGTTGATGGATTTTTACGTGGATGATCTGCTCGGTAAGCCGTACGAGGAGCATGGACGCGGACCCGATGCCTACGACTGCTACGGCCTTGTGATTGAGGTCGAACGGCGGCTCGGCAAAAACCTGCCCGATGTGGTCTATCAGAATCACGACCTGGAATTAAGCCGGAAAGCGGCGACACTTCCCCTTGCAAGGACAGAGAGGGCAGAGCGTGGCTCGGTGATTGAGATAGAGAGCAAGGGCGAGCTTCACATCGGCGTGGCTCTCTCTCCTACTGTAATGATTCATAGCACGTATAACAGGGGGGTATGTGTCCACCCCATAAAAATGTTTAAGGTTCGGGGGATCTATGGTCTTACTATATGAGGGTGTCGGCAAGGAATGTGAGAAATACAGGTTCACCGGCAGAATCCGTGACAATGTCAGAATCAATTTTGAAGAATACATAATCCTCAGGAACGGAGAGAGAATAACCCCCGATTACAATGTCCTTGAAGACGACATAATCTATATACGTAAGCTGCCGAAGGGAGCCACGGCGGCTGTTATCATGGCTGTTGTCGGTCTCGTTGCCGCAGTCGGTGCGGGTGTATACTCATACATCCAGCAGAAGAAAATCAACGACATGAACGAGAAGCTCCAGGACAACCAGAAGAAGCTCCAGGCGGGTTCCCAGGTAAACAAGTTACCCTATGTCCGTGGAGCCGCCAACAGGATGGCAACCGGGGAGACATTCCCGTACATCATAGGCGAGACACTCTTTACGCCCTATAAGCTCTCACCCGACCATATCGAGGTAAGCGGAACAGACGGAAGCGAGTTGTTTTATTACCTCATTCTCAATACCGGATTCTCTGACCTTGTATACAAGAAGCTGTTTTTAGGTAAAGCTGAGATAAAGACCTGGGCGGGAAATGCCCCGCAAAACGGTGTTTATACGTTCGACCAGGGCGCATATTATGACGACGACAACCGCATCGAGCTCAGGCAGACGGGCGCCTTTGTGACGGACGGCTTTGAGAAGAAAATCGCCATGGCTCAGTACATGGAGGAGATCCCCCACCGGCACCTTCCTGACGGTGCGACCCCGGCGGAAGCCCAGGAGATTGAGGACGAATGGAGAGCCGGACTTGTCAAGCAACTTGCCGGCAAGGCGATGGGCGTCGAGGTCATAATAATGTTTGACGGGCTCCGCCGTTTTGATTCTGATGCCGGAACATGGTATTCCCAGAGCTGTACACTCCAGGTGCAGTGGACGAACAAGAGCAACCCCCAGGAAGGCGACTGGGTGGACTTTACCAATGGATTCAATCAGAACGGCACGTATTCAAACGTATTCACACGCAACGTACAGAAGCAGATCCGGTTCTGTGCAAGGCAGGATTTTACCGCCGCCCAGGCATACGGCAAGGACATATCAATCCGTGTAAGGAGAACGACCCCTAAGGCAAAGGAGAACGCCAGGGACACTGTTTACCTCCTTGCGGTGCAGACCACATGTTACGGGGCGGGAAGCACAGACAGCACTCTTGTTCCGGCATTGCCGCTTGTCGAGGAACTGAGGGACAAATGCTCAAGGGTAGGAATCAAGGTACGGTCCACCAATGCCACGGACGGACACCTGGATTCATTCAGCGTCATTGTCTCAGGCTGTGCCAGAACCTGGGATTCCGTCAACCATGAGTGGAGCCTGACTAAGACACCCACAAGGAACCTTGCCGCATGGGTTCTTGAGATAGAGACATCCGGCATACACGAGCCGTCAAGATACAGCGACAGTGAGTTTGACCTTGACAGCTTCGGCGCCTGGTACGAGTACTGTGAGACCATGGGCATATATGCCGACGGAGCCATCACGTCAAGCTCGACAAAGAAGCTGACGATTGACACTCTTGTCGCAAATGGCAACGCGGCGCTTGTATACAACGAGTTCACGGGAAAGATAGAGGTCTGCATTGACAGTGGACGCGACTACTGCGTGGGTCTTGTCACGCCCGACAATATCCTGTCAATGAACGCAACGAAGCAGGTCAAGAGGCTTGCGGACGGTAAGCGTGTCTCATACGTCAACAGGGACGCAAACTACGAGACCGACACAATCACGTTCATGCGTGACGGCGGCGATTATGACCCGCAAAGTGACATTCTCTCTCCCGTATCACTTTCATTCATAACGAACTACACCCAGGCATTCAGGCAGATATGGAGGCAGATGGCCGAGGAAATAGCCCGCCCGCTGAGCGTAACTGCAAAGCTCGGACCAATGGGAGCGTTCTATCGTCTGTTCGACTGTCTCCAGGTACAGCATCCGGCTCTTTCAATCGGTCTCGGCCACGGCACAATCAAGATGCTGGGAGTTGACGACAACAACATCATCAAGCAGATTCAGCTTGCCGGCTGGGTAGAGTTCCCGGAATCCGGAGACTGCGGAATAATAATCAACTGCTCGTCAACAGGCGGTGTCCTGCCGGTTCAGGTTACGGGGCACGGAAAAACAAACATCCTGACGCTCGTTGACGTCATTCACGAGGATGATCCGATTGCTCCGTCTTTGGGCGATACATTGTCGTTCGGTGTGCTGAATGACGGTGCCTTTGACTATGTTTCCCAGAAGATGCTCATAACGAACATCGCCCCGGCAAACGAGGGATGCACGGTAACTCTCGTCCCGTACAATGATGCGGTCTATCAGTACGGTGCCCTGCCGGAATATCATTCAAACATAACGCCCCGCCCGGAGGGGACAACGCTCATGCTAGAGGATGTCCGGGAATACGTCTCTCCGTCCGATGTAGGCGCCGCAGTGGGAGCCCTTGAGGGTGGTACTGCTAAGGTAGGTAACCCCGACGACATTACGGGGCTGTCTGCAGTCGCTCAGCGTGATTCCGTGTCCCTCTCCTGGGATGCACTCGGACTCGGATTACGCAACACAGTCCAGTTTTACCAGATTGAAATATCCTTTGATTCCGGCACTACATGGACCATAGCAGGAACAAGCAAGACAAACTCATTCGATTTCATGTTTGTAAGAAACGGTGTTGATTATCCCGCTTACCCAGAAGCTGATGATTTCCTGACCTGGCGTTTTCGCGTGAAGGTACGTTCAATTTACAACAATGAGAGCTCATGGACGGCATGCACGGTTGACACCACATCATACGGAACATGGATTCTGGGAGTGCCGAAACTGGAGGACAGGACGCTTGACCGCACGGCCATTCTATCCCTGAGTGCATCCCCACAATCCAACAGGCAGGTTTACGGAAACATCCAGTACCATGTGAGAATCCGACGGGGACGCATTGACGGCTATCACTCGGTTAAATACTGGATGCACGACACGTCCAATGACACATACTGGTATTTGATCACAAACTCACGCTCACCGGACGTGGAGACGGAGAAGGACGCTGCATGGACGGAGGGAACCGAGGCGGATTGGGAGTCTGACGAAAGGACGGATTTTACATCGGCAAGTGACCAGGACACGGACCATGAGTACAGCTACACTATGGCCGAGCAGACGATTCAGGCTGACACGGAATGGCACGTCCCGGCTTCTGTGGAAGACCCGTATGCGTCATGGCAGAATTACAAGACGGCAACAACCGAGCCCGCATTGCAGAAGGACAGGTATGTCTCAGCGTCATCCACATACACGCAGACGCTTCCGCTCTACTTCACTGATACGGTAAGCGACCCGAACAATCCGGTGCTGAACCTTGTGAATACACCATATTATTTTGATGTGCGGTGTGTGAACGAGGCCGGAGTGGGCCCATGGCTCTCAGGTGCGGATAACTGGGCGGCGGGACATGACGGACGGGCGATAACCGCGCTCTGTACGAATTTCCGTGATTTCGTAAAGGCTAACGAGACGGCCCAGAAAGCATACATCACCGAGCTCTCGGCTATAACGGCAAACCTCGGCGAGGTGTCGGAGGGCTCCCTCACAGGCGATAAGTTCAACTACTGGCTTCTCTCCAACAGGATAGGCGCAAGGGTTCCTGAGGATTACAAGGGAGCTTTCCGTGTCGGAGGACGTGACCAGTATTTCATGGTGCAGCCGGTGGTCGTCGGTGGAGAGATTGTTGACTACAACATCTCCCTTGTTGCCCAGAACATCAGCTTCACATCAAGCGGCGTTGACATCGGAAACGTGAATCTTGAGTCCGGCACATACATCTACAGCGAGCGTGACCCGAACATAAGGCTTCACCTTACGGCAAGGGGGATTACCGTACATCGAAAGATTAACCCCAGCCTTGAAACATGGACCGGAAACTACACCGAGTGCGGAACCCTTGAGGTAAGGACAACGAGTGTCAACGGACAGACAAAATCATCGCTCATAATCTCAAATGACCCCGGACAGGTTGATTTCGGATTGAGCGTCCCAGGTGTAACGGCATATCACTTTAACGGAACCGTGCTTGACGAGAACGGAGCCGATTCAAAGTCACTTGCGCTTGACGTAAGCAAACTTGAGGAAGATGGCGGGTACATCGAGAATTATGACATCGGCAACGGACTGTACGGCGGAGAAATCAGCGCGGAACAGGACGGACAGACTGTGGTTCTGCACAAGATGGACTCCATGCTTATAAACGGCCTGATCGTCAAACTTGACGGAAGTACGTTTGAGCCTACTCCCAACAGTTCTGCTGAATACAATCAGGCGGCAAGCACATCATGGGGCCTGACGGCAGCTCAGGTTGCCGCAGAACTTTTTACACCAGAGGAATAATATGGCAACTTACAATACAACGGTAGCTAATTTACGCTCACTAATGGACAGTGCTCCTGTGAATACCGCGGATACACCACACATTATAAATTTGTCTGACGGCATAACTACAGAGACAAATTACAACAATCTTGTTAATGGAATTTCAGGAAATAATAATAAATATATCGAACTGAATATTCCCAGTTTTACATACACATTTAATAGGGAAACCATTTTCCGAGAGCAGGCTAAACTGGTAAGAATAAAAATATTGAATTTTACTGGAGCAACAAGTATCCAGGGGATATTTGAGAATTGTAATAATCTGAAGTCTGTCAATCTAAGCGGATTAAATAATGTTACAAACATGAATTTTCCTATATCAACATCTGTTACATCAGCGATTGAAAGTGTAACTTTATCAGGAAGTGGAACTTGTACAGCAGACAACTTTCTTTATGGGGGTGATAATTACAGGTATCCAAATTTGACAACTGTAAGTTTAACCGGATTTACTATAACAAGTCCTCAAAGGATGTTTGCCCGATGCACTAATCTAACAAACGTAAATTTTACTAATGTAACAATTTCTGGGGATGTCTCTTATATGTTTGACGGTTGTACCTCTTTAACAGAAATTGATACATCATCATTTACAAATGTTACAAATGCCTCTTTCATGTTTAGAGGTTGTACTAGTTTAACGGATATAGATGCAACTTCATTTACAAGGCTTATAAATGGATACAGGATGTTTGCCGGTTGCACTTCCTTGCTAGAAATTGATACATCTGCTTTTACGAATGTAACCTATGCAGTTGGAATGTTTGTATCCTGTACTGGTTTAATTGAGATAGATACGTCTCCATTTACAAAAGTAACCAGTGCCGGAGACTATTCATATATATACAATAGCGGAATGTTTGAAGGTTGCTCTGGATTAACTGAAATTGATACGACCTCATTTATAAACGTAATAGATGCTTCAAGAATGTTTAAAGGCTGTACAGGATTGACGGAGATGGATTTATCTTCCATGACTTCCATTATTTATGCAAAAGAACTTTTTGGTGATTGTTCTGATTTAGAGAATGTCATTCTGCCAGATTTGGCATTAGCAACAGAAGCAAGTGAAATGTTCAAAAATTGTACCTCTCTTGAGGAAATCCACGGCTGGTCAATTCCTCTAACAGCTACAATGACCGACTGTTTCTCAGGTTGTTCTTCACTTCAAGCAATCTATGTACCTGAGGTTCTCCCACAGGAATCTACCTGGCACGCATGGGAAATGTCAAAGGACACGGCAAACACTCAGACGGTAGCAAAGGTGTACAATCTGGACGGTACGTCGGTTTCAGTGAACGTCCCGTCAACAGGAACATATTCAACAAAAGTTACGGATAAAGTAGATGAACTGCTTTTTGCATCAGCGGCAGGAACAATCACGTCTGCAATGATTCAAAAAATGCTCCAGATTAAGGCCCCAATAACCGGCAGTGAATCTGTTCTTGACCCGACCAAGGACAACTTCGTGCTGTGGGCAAAGAACCAGCAGGAGATTAAGACCAACATTGTCACGAATACGGTTGAGGCAAACAATCCGCTTCCACCATCGTCGGCAGCTGTGCATGCTGCTATCGCTCAAATGGGCCTTTTAATGTATCCAGTAGGTTCCATTTACATGTCGGTCAGCCCAACCAATCCAACAAATTTTTTTGGAGGTACTTGGCAGAGATTGCCTGATGGTGTTTTTATAAGGAATGCTGGCGGGGATGCAGGGGCAGTTAATACAATACAATCGGAAGGATTGCCCAATATAAAAGCCAATATTTATGGTGCTTGGGGCTCAAAGAATGACTTTTTAGCTGATGAAGGATTTTCTATATCTGCTCCTATATGGACATCTACCGGAAGAACAGGCTCTGGATGGGAATTGTCACAGAGGAACATCACCCTTAATGCAAGAAATTCAAACACAATCTACGGTTCATCTTCACATGTAACTCCGTATAATCTTGCTGTTTATATGTGGAGGAGAATATCCTGACAATCATACTTTGATGATAAAGTTCATACCTATCTGTTTTCCATGGGTACAATCACCCACCCTGGCACCTATGACACCGCCTGTATTCCTTGTAGTCTCACCGTCAACTTCATAAGGCTTATTTTCGCGGTCATTACCTGCTTGGGTATTATGAATATTATAAGTATGTACATGATTCTGTAACTGGTCATCCCTGAACTGACCTATGGTGTATTCTTCATGAAAGGCAATGTTAGTGAATCTTTGATTCCGACCGGCACCGACAATAACACATTCCTGCATATCAGGAAAACGGAAAGTTGTGGATCCATTACCTGGACCCAGTAATTTGTCAGCTCCGATTGCGTTGTTTGTTATGGCCCAGTTTATCAGATTTGGGTAATCGGCCCTTAAAGCTTCCTGATTATTACACAGATGAAAACCTGCCGGAGCTGTAGTTCCTCCATACGGAAGAACCGTACCTGTTGGTATTGGTATTAGGGCCCCGATGGCAGCATGCACAGCTGACACCGCATAGAGCGGACATGGATTATAGCATTGATTAAAGATACGATTCAAGAATGCGAAAAAAAAAATAAAAAAAAAGTATTGACAAAATAAACAAGATATGATATATTGTAATCATCAAGGGAACAAATGTTCTAAGGAGGTGATTATGATTGGGTAAGAAAAAGAAAAGATGGACGAGGTCTGACAAGCTTGCATTGATTGCCGTCGTAGCAACGCTTGCACAGTTAATCCTCTCCATCATCGCACTAATGTTGTAGCAAATAGGGCGGGCTTCTTTAGAAGCCTGTCCTTATGATACGGTATTTATAAGGAGCTGTCAAGATGAATTCAAGATTTGAAAAACTAATGGTTGTTTTTATCGTGTTGCAGTGTATATCTATTGCACTGACAATCATTTCAATTTTTTGCAGGTGAAATATGGCTGGCACTAGAAAAGATTCTACTAGGGAGTATTCTCAGAATTGGGGAGGAAAAAGGCCTGGTCAGGGGAGACCAAAAGGATCTGTAGGTTCTTATAAGGAGGTTACAAGAAATTTACAGGTTGCTGTTCGTCTGACACCTGCTGAAAAGTCACATCTTGAAGAACTTGCCACTGATGAAGGAATTACAGTAAGCAAGTATATTCATAAAAAACTGTTCGGCTAAAGAACATCCGGGAGGTTTTGAACGGCCTCCCGTTTTTTTTCTGTCTGATACAACTCAAGACCTTGACAACCAGCAAAAAACCGCCGATAATGGCATGAGCAGAGCATCCGGCTCCGGCAGTGCAAAAAGGCGGTGGCAATATGGTGGCAATGGCTTTGTAATTCCTTATATTATATAAGGTTTAAAGTACAAGTCTTGTTCCGGGCAGTATGCCTCCCTGTCTCTCAGGGAGTTTTTTTTGTCCTTTTTCCAGTTTTTGCAACTCCTTGTAATACAAAGATTTAACAACCTAAAGGAAAGAAAATCACTCCTTTTCCTGCACTTCCCGCCATGCTGAAATGTGCCATAAAGTGCCTTCAAATACCTACTTTTGGTGGCAATATGGTGGCAGTATGGTGGCAAAACAAAACGGAGCATTCCGGAACTGTGCAAGGCAAGGGGTAAAATATGGGCGTATCTATCAGAATCAGGGGCAGTGTCATTCACCTCATCTACAGGCTGGGGACACAGAGGTTTGAGGAGACAACGAGACTGCATGTCAGCCCGGTGCCGGAACAGAACAAGGAAGTCATGGCACTTGCGGAGATCCTCAGAAGCAAGAAAGAGCTTGAGATTGTCCGGGGTTACAACGGCATCGACCAGACGGAATCAAAAATGAGCTTATATGCGTACGTCGAGAAATGTGCAAGGGAATCAAGTTCTAACCTACACAAAGTCCTTCCATACCTGGACCGCTTCCAGGGCAGACAGATAAGAATAAACTCGGTCACCCCGAAATGGTTTGAGAATTTCCAGAACAGAATGAGGTTTGACAGCGGGCTTGGCTCAGCTCACACACAGGAGAAATACTGCTGCATTGTCCGGCAATGCCTAAAAAAGGCAGTGCGAGACGGACTCCTGCAGCGTGATCCGTCCTCCGGGATAAAACACATCGCGGTTCCGGATTCAAAGAAAGAATTTCTTTCAGCCGCAGAGGTCAGAAAAATGGCCATGACTCCGTATGAGACACAGGGCACCATGTCAAAGGAACTCCAGGACGAAATCAGGCGGGCTTTTCTTTTCGGGTGCCTTACTGGTTTCCGCGTCTCAGACCTTACGCAGCTTGCATGGCGTGACATCGACCTTGAGCGAATGGAAATCACAAAGAGACAGCAGAAGACAAGACGGCTTGTGATTGTGCCAGTCAGGCAGAGCACGCTTGCACTCCTGGGAGAAAAACCGGAGGATGCCGACCAGCTTCTTTTCCCATGCCTCGCTGAGACCAGGACAACCACAAACAGATACATTCATAAATGGGCGGCCGCGGCTGGAATAAAAAAGAACGTGACCTGGCACACTGCAAGGCACACGGATGCAACGCTTCTGCTCGAATCCGGAACAGACTTGTACACAGTCATGCGTCTTCTGGGACACACCAAGATTCAGACAACCATGCAGTATGCCGTAGTCTCCGACAGAAAAAAACGGGAGGCTGTAAGGAACCTCCCGGAATTGTTATAGTAGTAATTTATAAGACTAGAAAAGACTTGTACTTTAAACCTTATATAATATAAGGAGTTACAAAGCCATTGCCACCATATTGCCACCGCCTTTTTGCACTTCTGGAGCCGGATGCTCTGCTCATGCCATTATCGGCGGTTTTTTGCCGGTTGTCAAGGGTTGGAGTAGAGGCTCTTGTATTCCTCCCACTCATCCTGGAGGGCTTCATATCGGATTTTAAATTCTGCCATGCGCACGACCCACTCTTCCGGCACCTCGACCTTGTTCCCGGTGTTGTCGGACATTATCGGAAAATCCGGAAATTCAACCGGCGGTACGTGTACCTCTACGCTTCTGCAGCTCTTCAAGAGCATTGTGAACAGAATCACCGATGTGCAGGTCACTAATCTTTTTATCAGCTTCTTTTTTTGATTCCTCATGGATCTTCTTTTCCTTTTCGATAAAGACGAACATTTCATTGAGCCGCTTGATTTCGGCTTTCAGTTTTTTTTTATCCTTGATTGCTGCAATCAGGCATGCCGCAAGGATTGCCGACAGGGCCACAAGGGCGGCTATGGTGATGATAATTGCCTTGTTCATTTATACCTCTTTGTCCTTGAGTTTTCCGGCAAGCGTCTTGAGCGTGTCGAAAATCGTGTCATAGCAGACGGTCGCAAGAGACAGGACCAGGAGCGGAACCAGGAGCCACCCGAAGAAGTGAAGCAGCACCGTAACAAGCGCCCATACTCCGACAGTAACAAGAACCTTGATCCAAGATTTTTCAGTTGTTAAGAATTTCTTAACAAGTTCAGTGAGCCCCACCACCACGATTGCCTGATAAAGGATTGTGTGCCATTCTATTTCCATTTTACGCTCCTACCTGGTCCCATTTTTTCAGGACACCTATAATGTTGTTTTTCGTGCGCCATGCGAGCTTCGCGCCGTCCTTCTTGAATCCGTCCTGCTCGAACACAAGCAGCACGCCCTCATCCTCAGCGACGACAATCGCGACATGGCCGTATTTGTTCGACGGAGTGGCACCCCATACGGCAACATCCCCGCTCTTTGCGCTCTCAGGAGCCTCGCATAAAACAAGATATTTCCGCTCCCTGGGAAGTATGTAATATTTTTCCACCAGGTCTTTTGCGCCCTCGACGCTGCCGGTGTGCGGGATTTCCCACACGTCCTGGCAGTACTGGCGGTACAGGTCCACGCACTGCGGGCCATAATAGCCGTCAAAGTCAACCTTCTTTCCGATGTGCTTGTTCACAAACTCCAGTAGTGTCAAACCTTCCCCCCGCTTATCAGCTTGTCCAGCTTCATGTCGATTTTTTCCAGCTTTTCGTCGATGTTGGAAAACCTTGTATCCAGCCTTGTGAGGGAATTCTCGTGGCTGTTCCTTGAGTTGAAGAGCTCGTCAAACTTTTTGGCTGACTTTTCCCGTTCTTCCATGTCCCTCTTTTCGTTGTCCTCCATCTGCCGGGCAAAGCGTCCATACTTGACGCTCAAATCTATAAGCTTATAGATTATGCCCAGAACAAATGTGGCTATTGTAATTCCCAGCGTGATTCCTGCGGGTACGTTCATTTATTCCACCTCATTAAGACAGTCATATTTTACAGGGCAATAAAAAAGAGCCGTGAACCACATGGGCATGATTCACGGCAAATGGTTGCACAGGAGCTTTTTAGCACTTATACAGTCAGTTTTGTGGATAATCTGTGGACAAATAAAATAGCGGCTCTTCCCCGCCAAGAAAAGACCCGCTTACGGCATTGTTGGATTCCGATGTTTTCAGTATACCCCATAGAGGTATGAGTGTCAAGCGGATAATTGAAAAAAGTTCCCAAAACGGGAACCCTGTCAAACCTTATCAAACCCTAAAACTGACTGTTGGTGTGGAACAGCAATGTTCATTCTTTCTCCAATACTACCAGCCCTGCGTGTACTAACTCCTGCACGCAGGGCACTTTTATTTAACTTTTAAGCAGATAAGGGGAAATAAAAATAGGGGAAATTTTCCCCTATTTTCCCTTAATTTCCCTAGTTGATTTCGTGATTAAATGAAGCCTATCAGTTTAAATTACTCACATTTAAGTAAATGTTATATTTAAGTAATTTAATAAGTAAATGTTATATTTAAGTAATTTAATTTGAAAAAATTTTATAATAATAAAATTTTATTTTATAATAATAAAATTTTAGAGAGGGATATAAACTGTTACCTTATCCGGCATGCCCTGAGCTTGCCGTCCCTGCCTCTTGCCTGGATGTAGAACGCTCCAATTTGCCCTCGATTATCCCCCTCACGTCCTCCTTGTCCCTCTCATCTAGTAAATGATACATGTTCAGAAGTTCTCTGTCGGATTCCGTGAGCCCGTCCGGATCATGCCCGGTAATGAGCCATTCAACGGAGACCCCCAGATAATCTGCTATTTTTATAGCAACGTCAGCTGGTGGAATCGTGCCTCTTGCCGACCAAGTTGGAAAAGATGATTTTGAAATTTTGCAATAAGAGGTAATATCTTCTCTTGATATATTTTTCAGTTTACGAGTTTTATCAATTCTTTGTACAATGGTTATTCCATTCGTTTCAAAATCCATTGCCTGCCCCCAGAAAAGTAATCCCTTTTTTTATTATCGAAAAAAAATGTTGCAAACGCAATATTTTGTATTGACAAAGTTTCAAACGTGATTATAATAAAATGTAGAAGTTGCAAATGCAACTTTCGGCGCTATACTACGCATAGCGTACTCAGAATTCTCTTGACAGAGAATCCTGAGTAAAGAACCTTTAAAAACCTTTGAGAACGGGGACAAGAATCAAGGTTTTTTGGCAGTGGCTTTCTTGCCGAGAGGCATAAAAGATATAAGCACTTTTTTCCATAATTCCCTGCCCACAGGGAGTCCCCATGGAATAGAGTGCTTTTTTTTTATTTTCACAGGAGTGAATATGGCAAGGTTAATGACCATCAACGAGGCGGCGGGCTACATGGGAATATCCCGCCGGAGCCTGTACCGCTTGATGGAGCTGAACTCTATCAGCTGGTACAACGTGAGGTGCTCAGGCACAAAGCGGGCAAAGCGCCGTTTCTCAACCGAGCAGTGCGACGCTTTTCTGATGCGTGAAAGAACTATGTCGAATGAAGAGTTCTGCATGCAGGCAGACCTCAAGCTATTCGAGCTCGAGGTAAGAAGAAGATCCAACGGGAAACGGTAGTTTTTCCGGAAATAAACAACCAAAGGAGTAAATCATGGAATCAAGGAAAATCGTAAGGTCAAACGGCGCCGGAGTCTTTTTCGGTGAGGTAAAGTCAAGGAGCGGCGACACGGTGGTTATGACCAATGCCCGCCGCCTGTGGTACTGGGACGGTGCAAGCTCACTGTCGGAGCTGGCACAGTACGGAACCGCAGCCCCGGACAACTGCAAGTTCCCCTGCCCGGTGGATGAGGTCGAGGTCTTCAACGTGCTTGAGATCCTGAGCGTCACGGAGGATGCCGCAAGGTCAATCGACGGGGTTAAGGAATGGAAGCAGAGGCAATAGATAAATTTTTACATGGCTATGGCGATGGCTCTGGCTCTGGCGATGGCGATGGCTCTGGCTCTGGCTATGGCTATGGCTATGGCTATGGCTATGGCGATGGCGATGGCGATGGCGATGGCTATGGCTATGGCTCTGGCGATGGCGATGGCGATGGCGATGGCTCTGGCTATGGCTATGGCTCTGGCGATGGCTATGGCTATGGCTCTGGCGATGGCTCTGGCTATGGCTCTGGCGATGGCGATGGCGATGGCTCTGGCTCTGGCTATGGCTATGGCTATGGCTATGGCTCTGGCTTTAAAATCAAGAGGTTTAAAAATCAGGACGTCTATTACGTTGACGGTCTTCCATGCCTTATAGACTCCGTTCATGGTGATTTTGCCAGGGTCAGGATTCTCAGCAAGAAAGACTTCACGGAGACCGAGGGCTATCTTGCCAGGTACGGAAGCTCAATGGCTCACGGAAAGACAATCAGGGAGGCCCTTGACGATGCCATGGAGAAGCACCTGTCCGGTATAGGCTACGAGGAGAAGAAGAGACAGCTGCTTGATCTGTTCAAGACCAGGGGAAAGATTCCTGTAAAGGAGCTGTACATGTGGCACGGAATCCTCACGGGCTCCTGCCGGCTCGGAAGATCTCATTTTCAGGAGGAGCACGGGCTCTCTGACGATGATCTTCTGACGCTTGATGAGTTTGTCGAGCTTACACGGGATTCTTTCGGCGGTGACAGAATCCGTGGGCTTAAAGAGTCCGGGGACTGACACATGACGGGAGGGGATATGGTTAAATGCGGGTTCTACTATCGTAATTTTACAGCAATAAAGGGTACTGACGGAGCGTGGCACTGGGGCTGGATGTCCTGGAACTACACCGCGGGCAGTACGGATGATTTTGTCGCATGGGTTGACCATGTGACCGATACACGCCGCCCGGAGACAATAAGCATTCCGGCAGTATGGCGAAAGAAGGAGGAAAAGCGATGGCTTTTGGACAGGGGTATACACCGCGAGAGAGCGTGAAGCTCATGCCCGGAGAGTATGAGGCGGGCATCATAGGGGCAAGGTACGAGCAGACAAAGAACGGAACTCCGTATCTTGCGGTTTACGTTCAGATTAAAGGACATCCAGGGGCAAAACCTAACTGCATTTCCTTCTACGACCGGCCGTATGCCGGACAGAAGGAAATGGAGCGGTGGGACGAGAAGTGGACTGAGTTCTGCGACGCATTCGGTCTGCCCCGTACCATACCAGAGCAGTTTGACAGCTGGCACGGGAAAAAAGGTTGGATCCGCTGTGTTCCGCAGAAGTCCAACCCGGAATTCTCGAACATCTACCCGCTTGTGAAGCGCCCCGGACAGACTGCACAGCAGACGCAGGGACCGGCCGTGCCACCATCAGGACAGATGCCGCAGGAATACATCCCGGTGGAGCAGCAGGAATTCCCGGAGGACTTACCGTTCTAGGCTATGGACGTAATCAAGCAGGGAATGACATGTCTGTCGGCGGGGATAATCCGGCAGGCACTTTCTGACCTGAACAGCTTTGATGTTGAGTCATGGCAGTACAGGACTGCGCTCTCATTCCTGCGGGGCGGTGAGGGTGATTCCGTTGAGGTCTACGACATCGTTACCTCATTCGTCACAATTCCCACAAGGGAGGTCGACCGGATAGAGCATGAACGGCAGGACATGGAAGGACAACTGTTCAGCATAGACAGTGTCCAGGAGTTCACGGGCTATCAGCACAGCCTTATACGCAGATGGATCCATGCCCACCACATCAAGCCGAAAGACGGAAACGGCAAGAGAAAATGGTTTATGACCGCCTTGGAGATCCGGGAGATGGGGCGTGAGCTGAACGGAGGGAAAGACCCGGTCTTTTTGCCGAAGCATACGGGCTACACCATCGGACAGGCTGCCAAAAGGACACGGCTGTCAGAGGCTACGGTCCTGCACTGGGCAAGGGAAAACGTGGTCACAAGGCGCGGTACAAGAATCCGCCTTACTGACGAGGACTTGAAGAGGCTGTTTAAGGGCTAAAAGGAACAGGGAGATCTGGGGAATATGAGGAACAAGTACGGGGCAAGAAAGACAAGGCTCGACGGCTTTACATTCGACTCACAGAAAGAGGCGGGACGGTGGGGCCAGCTTGTCATCATGCAGCGGGTCGGGCACATTTCGGACTTGCGGAGGCAGGTTCCGTACATACTCGTTCCGGCAGAGGACGGACCGGACGGCAAACGCCTGAGGGAACTGCGCTATGTCGCTGATTTTGTGTACAAGGACGTACGGGGCAACACCCATGTCGAGGACGTCAAGGGATTCAGGACAAAAGAATACCTAATTAAAAAAAGATTGATGTGGTACTTATACAAAATCAAAGTGGAGGAGATTTGATGGATTTACAGAAAGCATCTCATTATCGCAGTTTTTTCGAGACAGCACAGAAAATAAAGGACCCGGAATCAAGGCTTGCTTTCTATGATGCCCTGGATTTATACAGATTCGAGGGCAAGATACCGGAGAATCTGCCTTTTGCCGCAGACCTGGCATTTACAGCCGTAAAATGCTTTATTGACGCAGACAAGGAAAGAAAATGCGGTGGAGCTCCAAAGGGGAACCAGAACGCAAGAAAAAAGAATGATATAGAGCCGGAGGAAAACGAGACAGAAGACAACCTCGAAAACAATGAGGATTTAATAGAAGAAAACAACCAACAGAACAACATTGAAAACAATTCAGAAAACAACCTAAAAACAACCTCAAAACAACCAGTTGATTCAGAAAAAACAAACAATGATAAAGAAAATGATAAAGAGAATGTAAAAGAAGATGCTGCTGAAAAAGAAAATGACGCGGTTCGCGTTCAGGATGTCGAGCGATGGTGCTCAGAACGCAACCTGTTAGCCGCATCAAAAGATTTAAGAAACATAACTGCATCTTTAGCTATAAAAGGACTGCCTATTGAATATCTTGATTATGTTTTAGATTACGTGAATAAAAAGAGTTTCAAGGCAAGAGACGGTACTTTATGCAGCTTTAAGGATTTGCCGGAGGCAAACCAACGAGGCATGTTCATTACTGCCGTAACAACATGGCAGGACATGGAACAGGGTTATGCGGCATGGCACGATGAACAGGAGGTAAAGAAGGCCTCCAAGCCACCTAGCCATTGCCCTGTCTGCCACAATCCAGTAGAACGTAATTCCTACGGCGCATTGTGTCGGCACTGTAGCGGATATGTGATTCGGCAGGATGGCAGATGGATTCTTGAGCCGTGGACCACCGAGAAACTGAAAATAGTTTTGCCGGGGAATAAAAGTGGATAGGGGGAGATGTGAGGTGTCGGAGTGACCACTCCTCTCAGCTTTGGCTGGACTTCTCCTACCACCTGCCAAGGTACAAGGAACCCGTAACTGATAACGAGAAGCTGCTGACCTATCAGGCTGAGTGGCTGGAAGACCAGAGGGAGGATGCGAGGGTTAAGTTATGGACCTTGATGCTTAGTGTGGCAACCAAGGCGACAAGGGGATTCTACCGCAAGCAGGGCTTGAGGGTTTACCCGGATGACGTACAGGACAAGGCCTCTGAGGCTGTGTGGTACATAATGCGCAGGTATGAGAACCCAAAAACAAAATGCTGGTGCCATGACTGGAACCCGGAGACACGACGACCTGGAGTCATGCGAACATACAAGCAGGTCTACGGTTTTAATTACTGTGTGACCAAAGATTTCCTGAGCGTGATAACCCAGGGGGTTCGGCACGCGGTGCAGTACCGGACTAAAGCCGAAGGTCTTGTGGATTACGTGGACGATACCACGCTTCAAAGGCTTATTTGCAAGGAGGATGAGGAATGAGAACGACAATTTGCCACAAAGCCGGATGCTATCGCCCCGCACTGTCAGGAGAGCACTTCTGCCAGCTTCACAGGGAACTGGAGAAGAACTGGGGCAAGCGCAAGGCAGTAAGAGGCAAGAGCTCTGCATGGCATCATCTGTATGCTTCCGCAAGATGGAGACGTGAGTCACGTGAATTTCTTGAGAGGTTCCCTTATTGTGCAGTCTGTGGAATGAGTGCCAGGATAGTTGACCACATCCAGCCGCACAGGGGAGACGAGCGCCTGTTCTGGGACAAGTCCAACTGGCAGCCGATGTGCGCACAGCATCACCGGGTCAAGACGCTCGCGGAAAATAATTTTCACAAGGGGGATAGGGGTATCAAAAATAATTCAGGCTCCGGAGTTGACA
>Ga0310690_10001924_pt1 | contig 35570 bp, 37 predicted proteins | sample AusTroGonzalo_MG_2_FD_207661 | JGI IMG/M metagenome (GOLD analysis project Ga0310690, IMG submission 207661) | Bovine rumen microbial communities from tropical cattle in Woodstock, Queensland, Australia - Gonzalo_04 (v2) (version 2) | ecosystem: Host-associated > Mammals > Digestive system >...
CTTAACCTCCTGTTTTTATACATTAATAATTTAACATTGCGATGAGTTTATTTTATAGTTTCATTTATATTCCTAAGTTATTATTGGAAATTCTGCATTGTAATCACCACTTTCTAAATAAAATTATAATTAAAATATTTGTTACTACCATCATTATAATTATAGTAATATGCAACAAATACATTTAACAACTTAGTATTATAATAACATATTTGTTTGCTCATGTCAATATTGCTATTGTTCCTTTCAGGACAGTATAGTAGCCTTTTAGGACAAGTTTTTACGGAATAATCAATAAAGACGTTTTTTATAATAATGCGCCTGTTTCAGATACATAGAAAGCAGATCACGCCTGCTGTCTATGGAATAATTCTGTCAGGAGGAAGAAAATATGAACAACTACTTTATGAGCGGTAAGCTGATACACAAGGCTTCCGATTACAACACCAAACGCTGTGAGGTCGAGAAATGGGTATTCCTTCCTCACTCCGACTTTGAAAGGCTGAAAGCAAACCCATATCAGGAGCATGAAGCGATAACTGCAGCTAAAGACCTTATGTATGAGGACAAGAATGCCTACCACTGCATAATGCTGCTTGATGAGTTCGGTGATGACGGACTGCTCATCGAGGCGGAGGGATTTGATTATCCTCGTCTTTCCATGTTTGTACCTGATGCTAAGTCAATCTACGAAAGGTACCAGACTTCCGAATCCGAGCTGAAACTTCACGACATGATCAGGGATACAGTCGAAAAGATCGCCGAGCTTGCTCACACAGGCAAAATAGACTTCACATCGGCGGATATGATAGACATGGACGAGATTGAAAGCCTTGTCAAAAATGCTATCGTACAGCAGCTTGCAATGAGAGATGATATCTCAATAGCGGAAAACACAGACATCGGAGTTGACTTTCAGCCGGATATTCATGTTGAGGCAAAGAATCTCACAGAGCTGAAATTCTACTGTCCCCTTAAAGTTCAGCGTGAGATTCAGCCTTCATTTGATGAAGATGAGGAAGAAGAGTTCCTCGAAGATACCGAGGAGCTCTCAGACTTTGAGATCCTTGAGTACCAAAGTGAGATCAGCGATGCGATCGAGGCGTACCAGTGTGACGAGGAAGAAAATCGTGGTATAATGGCTTACCTCGGCGACAGAAAGCGTTTCGCCAATAAGGTTTATTCCATATTCCCCTCTGTTGAGAAGGTCGGTGACAGACTTATGGGAGTGTTTACTTGTCAGATATGTGGCGAGCTTGACAGCTATGAGTATGACGAGTTGCTTCATGAGCTTTCTGGACAAGCAAGTGATGGCTGGGGTGAGTCATTTGAGCAGCATGAGATCCATACCTCCGAAGGAGATATCTACGTCAGCTTTTACGATACCTGTGGTGCATGGGATCTCATGACAGAGGAAGAAGTCAAGGCGGCTCCCGATACGCCGACTGAGGATGTTGGGTTGAGAATGTAAGGTGCACCATATGATAGACTTCACTATACGCCATAATAAAGCGCCTTTAAATAAGGTTATTGCGGTTCAACTGCCTATGAACGCCGATAATCTGTCGGATCTGTTACAAGAGCTCGGATTTGAACCGCCTGAGAAGCTGAAAGTAAACAGTACAGGTAAGCCGTACACCATTGAACTGACCACAGATACAAATATGGGTTTTGCAATCGTTGACAGGCTTTGTGACAACGATACAATCGCCGAACTCAACAATCTGTGTATGGTCATTTGCAAATGCTCAGATCAGGACTACATCTATCAGACCATACGCAATAGCGATGTCAGATGCATAAATGGCATCAAAAAGCTATTTGCAGACCGTTTTATGGAATTCTCAGATAAGCTGGTGTTGAACACGAGCCTTGAAAGAAAACCTACAGATTTTTCGGTAAAAGGTTGTATCATCGAAAAAGCTATCTCTGTCAGTCACAGAAAGTTTGAGTCTATAGCCAAAGCTCCTCTCAATGACGAACCTCTCATAGCTGATAACAAGGAAAGTATGTACTTTGACAGCAAAAATAATATTTATCACTGCCTTCTCATTTACGACAGGGACTTCGGCGACGGTATCGTTATAAACTCTGAGGGCAGCAACTACGCTCGGTACGCACAGTATGTTCCGCTAGCAAAGACCATTTATGAACAGTACCGAGCTACACATCTTAATGAGTTAAGGTTCTGCTGTCCGATAGAGATATATCAGCATATCAAAGACTATCCGAAAGATAACTGCATTCTCGATAATGTTGATATGGCTGGATATGCCGACGAGATCAATGCATTCATCTATGAAAATGACCTTCCTGCGGAGCATGAAAGAGGTCTTATGCATTGGTATCATCCCGAAGGTCCCGATGATGAGATAGCCGAAAAGGTATATTCCGCACACTGTACAGTAGAGATAATAAACGGCGAGCTGACAGGAGTCATAACAGCCAAGATAATCGGTGAGCTTTCCGATGAGTCAATGGAAAGGTTCACAGACTACTGCATCGGTCAGCTGAGTGACGGTTGGGGCGAATCACTGGAGCAGAAGTACATGAGGACTGAAAACGGTGAGATCAATATCAGCTTCTGGTCGGACGATGATTCATGGGCTCTTGTTACTGAGGACGAGTACATGAGCGATAATACACAGGATATGGAGATGAGTATGTGAGTAAAATCGAGATATCTATACCTCCGCAGTTTTCAGAAGCAATCGAGAAAGCCGCGGAGAAAGAAGGAATAACCGCAGACGAACTGACAGAAAGAGCTATTAAGAAGCTCTTGGAGAGGAGCGATGAGAATGTCAGAAAATGAGAAAAAGGGCATAACAGTAAAAATCGACGCTGACCTTCATGCCCAGGTCAGAAAGTTCATTGAAGAAAACGGAATTACAATGGCGGAGTTTGTATCAAAAGCTCTTGATGACGAGCTCCACCCCAAGACAACTATCAAGGAGGAAAGATTTATGGGAAATATGCGTACAATGGCTTTTCAGGTCCCGGAGGACCTCTTCAATCAGATCAAGGACTACCTTGAGAGACATCACATGACACAGAAGCAGTTCGTCCTCGGACTTATTCAGGACGAACTCGACCGTGACTATGAGGAACAGCAGACAATGGCTGAAAAGCAGCAGTTTGATGACGAGCCTGACGAAGATGAGGAAGAAGAACTCGATGAGGACGAAGACCTGTCCGAGGATGACGATGAGGAGCTTGACGAGGATGAAGATGAAGACCTCGACGAATCCGAAGATATGGAAGAATCTGAGGACGAGGGAATGTCTATGGAAATGTGAGGCGATAATATGAGAGGATTCCCTTCAAGAGAACAGGTTGAACGGCTGAGACAGCAGTACCCGAAAGGAACAAAGATATGCTGTGACAGCATGAATGAAGACACCAGACCTATCCCTCCCGGTACTATCGGTGAGGTCATAGGAGTGGATGATGCCGGACAGGTCATGACGAGATGGAACAATGGCAGTTCTCTTTCTATAATTCCCGGTGTTGACAGCTTTCATGTAGTTCAGCAGACTGAGGACGAAGAACCTGAAATCGAAGAATCTCAGGGAATGTCGATTGACTTATAATGCCGTATATGATATAATTAATTAACGACAAATGCAGAAAGAGGAATCATAATGGAAAAAGAAGAACAAGGTTTTGAATTACCAAGATCGATGTATAAGGAATTGAAGGCGATGAACCGTGAGCAAATGCAGAAGGTACTTGCTGATATATATGATAAAGGTGCAAAAAGTGTTGAGCATGGAGCTATCGAGTTTGAGAGCCTTCGTGAGGAAATCAGCAAGATCAACGGCATTGGAGAAAAACGTCTTGATGAGATCATGGCAGTAATTGAGAGTTTCATGTCTCCTGCCGAATAACAACTGAATACTATTATATATATAATACTTATATCCAAGACCGCCGGTAGTGCGTCCGTAACAGGACCGCTATCGGCGGTCTTTTTTTGTTTTACATACAGCTGTCTAAAAAAACAGACGGCTGTAATTTTTATATGGAAGGTGTGAGTCTATTGAACAACGAAAGCTATCAGAGAAAAGAAATCGAAAAAACAAAGAAGGTGAACTATAACATTGATACGATATTTAGATATGTTCGCAGGTATCGGCGGTTTCCGCTCAGGCCTTGAACGAGTCGGTGGCTTTGAGTGTGTCGGTTACTGCGAGATCGATAAATACGCTAAACAGGCGTATGAAGCACTTTACGACACATCAAAGGAGGAATATTTCGATGACGCAAGAAAGATCATCCCCGAAGAATTGCCGGATATCGACCTTATTTGCGGAGGATTCCCTTGCCAGAGCTTTTCAATCGCTGGAAAGCGGCGAGGATTTGAAGACGCCCGAGGAACCATGTTCTTTGAAATTGCTCGGATTGCTGCCGTTAAGAGACCTCGCTATCTGCTGCTTGAAAACGTTCCCGGGCTGTTATCGCATGACGAAGGCAGGACATTTGCGGCCATACTCACTGCGTTGGATGAATTGGGGTACGATGTCGCATGGCAGGTGCTTAACAGCGCGGATTTTGGCGTCGCCCAAGCCAGAAAAAGAGTGTTCATTATCGGATTTCTTAGAACCGACCGTGCCGGAAGAATACTGTCTTTCACAGAAGCAAATCCAAAAACTCTTATCCAGCGCATACCAGGAAAAGAAGGATGCAGGGTCTACTCTGAGCATAACGCTTACAGGAACTGCAGGCGGTTTCGGCGGAAAGTCAGGTTTGTATGAGATACTTGGACTCCCGATTAAATCACTTACGAAATCAGGATATCAGATAGCTGTCCCCGGCGACAGCATTGACCTTGCATATGCGGATATGAACAGCCGCAGAGGACGTGTCGGACATGACATAGCTCACACGGTAACGCCATCGGCAACACAGGGTTTCTATTCCGTAAAATGCATCGATATGAATCCAGAGCCAGCAATTACTGATCTTGCAAGGTGTATTACTGCAAGACAGGATAACGGTATCGGGCATCATAAAGGTGAAAAATCGGCCGCTCTCTTCATGGATAAGCCTATACCTGTGCTGACTCCTGCAAAAGAGAATGTACGGCAGCAAGGCAGACGCTTCAAAACTCCGGACGAGCCTATGTTTACTATTACAGTAACTGACAGGAACGGCGTTATGTACAACGGGTTGATAAGAAAGCTCATGCCGCTTGAATGCTGGCGATTGCAGGGATTTACAGACGAACAGTTCAATAATGTGAAAGCAGCAGGGATATCCAATGCACAGCTGTACAAACAAGCCGGAAATGCAGTGACAGTAAATGTCATAGAAGCTCTGGCAAGATTTATAAAGGAAATTGATGTGGAGGTAAACAAAAATGAATGAAATCATGATATTTAATAATCCCGAGTTTGGCTCAGTAAGAACAGTATGCATTGACGGCGAGCCGTGGCTCGTCGGTAAGGATGTAGCTGATATTCTGGAGTACCGAAACGGTAGTCGAGATATAAACAGACACGTTGATGCTGATGATAGGCGGAAGATAATGATCTATGACGGAAATCAGCGCAGAGAAACAATAGTGATAAATGAATCAGGCCTATATAGCCTTGTGCTTTCAAGCAAAATGCTTACAGCCAAGAAGTTCAAACGCTGGGTGACATCAGAGGTACTGCCGACCATCCGTAAAACTGGCGGATATGTTGCGAATGAGGACGTGTTCGTGGAGACATACCTTCCCTTCGCAGATGAGCCTATAAAGCAGCTCTTCCGTATTCAGTGCAGAGTTATCAATCAGCTCAATGAGCGTATCCGTAAGGACGAGCCAAAGGTTAAGTTCGCAGACCATGTCAGCGACAGCACCAATTTCATTGACGTGAATAAAATGGCGAAGCTCTGCGCGGATCACGGTATCCGCATCGGACGCAACAGGCTGTTCGCATGGATGAGAGCTCGCGGGATCCTTATGGGTGGAAATATTCCCTACCAGGAGTATATCGATAACGGATACTTTCGTGTGAAGGAGTCCGTATATGAGACCAACGGTCAGACAAGGACGTATCAGCAGACTTTTGTCACAGGCAAGGGACAGCAGTACATCTTGTCAAGGCTTATGAGAGAATACGGAGGTGTTATGAGTGCCTAATCATGTAACAAGTGTAATCATCCTGTCAGGTGATGAAAGCCGGCTAAAGGCTATGCTTGAGCAGATCAAGAACGATGAGGTTGGTATAGGCTCAGTAGATTTTAATAAGATACTGCCTATGCCCGAAGCATTGCATATGACAAGCGGTTCTATCGAAAACGATGCTATTACAGTATATCTCTCCGCTGTTAACCCGATAAATGAAGAATTTTCAGGAATCAAGAAATTAGGAGCTGCCGAATTCAGTGAAATGCTCAAGAAACTGCCTTCTTCTTCAAAAAAAATCGATATGATGATGCCCGAAAAAGAAGCTATAAATTTAGCTGAGAACAAGTATCGTGAAAGCGTGAGATATCTTGTTGATGAAGGAGCAAAATACATCTCAAATCTCGTAAAATACGGTGCATCAACATGGTATGACTGGGCCGTTGGAAACTGGGGTACAAAGTGGAATGCCTATGGATACGACAACGGAGTCGAAATGGAAGACGGTAAGCTGAAATTCCTTACTGCATGGGCAGCTCCCCACCCTATAATGCAGAAGCTGTCTGAGATGTATCCGGATATCAAGTTCGAGCACGAATGGGCTGACGAGGATATCGGCAATAACTGCGGACGCTACGTCTATTACGATGGCAAACGCATAGAAGAATACTTCCCCGAGAGCCAGAAAGACTGCCTTGAATTTGCGGCAAATGTGATGGATATGAGCCTCGAGGAAGACTATTCTCTTTACCTTAATGCCACTGAAACTGAATATATCAACATCGAGTATGATGATGAGTATGAGCTCATCGAGGTTGCCGGACATACGGCTCTCTTCACAAACGACCGCATCACTGATGCAAATATTCCAAAGGGTATGTACTGCTATCATCTGCGCCATAACGATGACGGAGAATTCTTCGCTTTAGAGAAAAACGTAGCTGTAAATCATGCAGGTTCTATCGTTACGAAGGAACCCATTGATCTCAAGAATAAGGGATATATCGTTCTTGATAAGGACAGCAGTCCGAACTTCCTCGGCGAAACTATGTCCCTGTATATGTTCAGGGATTATGATCCCGGTCAGACCGAGGAACTGAGTATGGGAATGCAGGAGGTGTGATATGGACGAGAAAAGAAAAGTAACGCAGGAAGAGCTTGAATCAGCGGAATTCATGCATAATAAATGGATCGAGGATGAAAAATGCGGAGATCGAGCTGTTTTCGAGAATTGCTCCTTCGAGAGATTATCATTCAAAAATATGCAGTTCAACAATGCAGTGTTCAGAAACTGTGAGTTCAGGCTCTGCGATATGACAGATACCGGTATGTGCTTCGCCGAGCTTAATAATGTGAAGTTCAGTGGCTGTGACTGCACCATGTTTACTGCCGAAGAAGCAGCATTCAGAAACGTTACATTCGACAAGTGCGACCTTAAATCTGCTGTTTTTACCCATAGTTCGCTGAGAAATATCGCTTTCGATAAGTGTGAGACTGAGGGCATGAGTATGCAGAACTGCTATGAGCTCCCCGAAGCAGAGATCATAAGGGTATCTCCGGAAGACCTGCGTAAGATGAACAACAAGGAAGGACTTATCCTTCAGGGCTGCGGCGGAGATCTTCAGGAATGGGCTGACGGTATTAACTCAGCACTTATCGATACAGATATCCTGAGATCACCGTTCGACAGGCTCTATGTTTTTGAGAACGAAGGTCATACAAATATCATGTTCCCATTTGATGATGTTGAGCTTGACATCGGTAAGCTGGCTATGTGGCGTCTTCAGACGCATGAGCAGTTCGGCGGCACATGGCTCTCAGACTATATTCCCAACAGGCTCGGTGGTTTTATCGAGGAACAGCCTGCACAGGAGCAGAAAAAGCCTGATTGTCCGCTCATAGGTCAGGACGGCAACATCTTTAATCTTATGGGTATAGCTTCAAAAACGCTCAAAAGGAATGGTATGGGTGAACAGGCCAAGGAGATGTGTGACCGCATCACTTCATCGAGCGACTACAATAAGGCTCTCAGTATAATCTGTGAGTATGTTAATCCCACATCAATATATGATGAATGCGAAGAAAGTGAGAACGAGGAAATGGAGGTAACAATGGGATGACCTCCGGAAAGGAGTACGATGGCAGGCATTATAACCACAGGATGCGAACCTCCGATACCGTGGATAGGCGGTAAAACGGTACTCCTCCCCGTCATTAAGCGGATAATTCCAGAGAGAAAGAACAAATTTCTTGATGTATTCGGCGGTGGAGGCTCAGTATCGCTTTCGGGTAAGTACGCACCTTTACAGATATATAACGACTACAATCTACACCTTGCGAACTTTATGAGGATAATCAAATCAAGATCCGATGACCTTATAGATAAGCTTACAGGTGCATATAACTCAGACGGCACGTTCAATGGAAATTTTGAACGTGCCTTTTTTATAAATTCAAGAGACAGCTTCAACGCCTGCAGCAATGTTTTTCATAAGGGAGATACCTGGGAAAAGCTGTTCGACGCTAATCTGAAAATACAGCTTAAAGCCGCAAGCCTTGCGGAAAAGGAACACGCATGGTCAATTGTACTGGATGCATGGAGACTGTATAAGGAAAGAGAAAATGATCCTGAACTTATTGATGCTGTACTTTTCTTCTACCTTATGAAATGCAGTTATTCCGCAACAGGAACGAGCTGGGCTTGTAAGGCTGTCAACCGTGACAGTATGGTTAGACTTATCAATGAGGCAAGCAAAATGATGCAGGGTATAACTGTAGAAAACAAGGACTGCATTGAGTTAATAAAGCTTCATGACGATCCAAGCACTTTCGTTTATTGCGATCCGCCCTACTATATGGCAGAAGCACTGTATAACGGAGTACCGCTTTTCGGTGACGCAAAGCATATAGAGCTTCATGATACGCTTGTGGAATGCAAGAGCGATGTACTGCTTTCGTATAACGAGTGTCCTTTTATTGATGAGCTGTACAGCGAAAGCAAATGGTATAAGATGAGACTATCACGTCCACACAGTATGGTGCTTCATAAAGGCAGCGGAGCTGTCTATAACGAGTTTCTCATAGCGAACTATGATATATATAAACTTTACAACGGCGACGGGCAGCTCACATTCTTAGAGCTGTTCGATGACTTTAATGAGGAAGGGAGAATAATCTTATGAAAAAGGTAATATCATCACAGGCTGTTATGAATAATGGCAAAACGACATTTACAGGACTTTTCGACAGTGAGGGCGTTCCTGTTGAGATCGAGCTTATCTGTGAGGACGGAGTTGCCCTTATGTCCATTTATTCCTTTGAGGAAGATAAGGACGAATGTGTCGGCAGACCTCTCACTGAGGATGAGATCGAAGCTATATGCAGAAATTATAAAAGCTGCGATGATTGTCCGCTGTTCAATTACTGCGATGAGGAGATGATGTAAAATGGTGCCAATATACAAGTATTCGGTAGAAACTGCAAGGTATGAAAACGAGCTTACGGACTACCGTGAGAGTAAGAAATATAACATCAGGTGCAAGGAAGCTATTGAAGAAGCCATCCGCACTCATTTTGACGGTATGCATCTTGATACAAGCTGTGTGCAGGATATCTTTGACGAGTTCGGATATGGCCGTACAATGTGGGTACTGGCTGCGACTGTCAAGAATAAGGATTTCGATGGACGCTTTTCTCAGGACAATAAGAAGTGGGCTCGCAGTATTATACCGACAAACCTCGTGGGACGAGAGTTCGATGAATATGCTGTGCAGTCACATCCTGCGGTACTTAACGGGGTTATCGACAGTGTGAGAGCGGAATATGAGGCTATTGGACTTCTGTCCTCTAAGGAATGCCTGAAGGACAGTTATAAGGAGGACTATACCAATAAACTCCTCATACTCCGTCCGGAGATACTCAATGACCAGTCAAGAAAACCTGCATTCCAGTATTTCTATGCTGAAAACGGTTTCGGCTGTGATCCGGACAGCATAGGCAGAAAGGTATTCGGCACTTTCATTGCTGACGGCGAGAAGTCTCACTTCTCCAGAGGTGACTTCATTGGTATTGCAGACAAGGAAAAGCTCCCTGAATGGGCGTCAAAGCGACTTGAAGCAATATCCGCTCCTAAGATGAAGGTCCGTATCTATCAGATAAACTCTGAAAAGGATATGAAGGATCTTGAATTCAGGGACTACGATTTCGCAATGAGCAAGGGTGGTGTGGATCCGGGCATATATCAGCAGGTCTACGGCGGTATTGCTTATGCAAATAACCTTGAAGAACTCTTCATGCAGTGCAATACAGGCAATTCTCCGCTTGGCTTTTACGGACATTCAATGTCCGTCAGCGACGTAGTGGAGATATGCGAAGGTAAGGATAGAGGCTTCTACTTCGTGGACAGCATAGGCTTCAAGCAACTAGCTGAGTTTGATGCTTCGCAGGTCGATAAGTCCGAGATCATGAATGTAGTAGTGCTCGAGAACGACCGAGAGCCATACAAGGCTGAGATACGCAAGGATATCAATGCGATGCAGAGCATAGTCGGAGGTCTTATCGAACCTGTATACTTCGAGGAAAATGACGATGCGCTCTGCTGGTGCAATGAAGAATTCTTGCTTAACGACTCTGCACCGAACAGAGTCATAGGCAATACCCTTATTCACGGTACTTGCTTTATCTGCGGCGACGGTTATAACGACGAGGGAGAGCGTGACTCCTGCACTTTGACCGACGAGCAGGTAGATAAGTATATACAGATGTTTCCACAGTCGGTGGTAGAAATATCACCAGAGGAGGACATCGGAATGACAATGATATGTTTCTAAAACGAAAGGAGAAAAAGTATGAAAGTAAATGCAAAGATCACTAAGATCATCGACAAGCCCGATTCATCCATCAAGGCGTTCGCAAGCGTAACGCTTGACGGATATTTTGCTGTACATGGTATTAAGGTCTGTGACGGCGAAAAAGGTCTCTTCGTCTCTATGCCTTCAACCTCTTATACCTCAAACAACGAGACGAAATATCGTGATACCTTCCACCCTATCACTAAGGGAGCTCGTGAGGCATTGTCTCAGGCTGTGCTTGATAAGTACGATGAGGCACTTTCACAGTCACAGGATGAAGGTATCGAGATTCAGGACCTTCCCGAGGATGAGGAGGAAGACGAAAGCGAGGAGCTCGAAGAACCTGAACCCGAAATGTCTATGTGAACATTGTTGGAAATCGGACAGTGCGTATAGGTGAAAAAGTAGAAAAAATCTCTTAGGTATGGATTTTTGAAAACCGGTGTGATATAGTGGAAGCTGAAAGAAGGTGAGAACTGTGAAAAAGATCATCTCTATCATGCTCATATCCGCTATACTCACAGGCTGTGGTCACATTTCAGAAGATAAGCCGTATGTCGCAGAGGGAACCACGACGGTTAGTCAGAGTGCAGAAGAAACAGCGGTAACATCAGCCTTATATGCGACAATAACGATTTCTTCGGCAGTAACAGTTACGAGCGAGGTCACAAGTAATAATAACTCGAAGTCGGTAACTGAGAAGACTGCTGAAAGTATGACAACAGCAGCCGCAAGCACAGATATTCAGTCTAAGAAGGATAACACCAAGTCTCATACCGCACAGGATAACAAAGCTCCGGAGGTACAGAGGAACGAAAGCAAAACTACAACAAAAGCTCAGACTTCGCCTCAGAAAGAAACGACTGCTCCAGAGGTAAAGGAGAATAGGACTCAGGCAGCTGTACGCACAGCACCAACGGTGGTCACTGCAAAAGCTACGCATACTACAATGACTGCAAAATCCATAACTACTGCTCCACCGATAACAACGATCGAAATATATATTGAGCCCGCAAAAATGAACATCACAGAACACTGGCTGATATACTATGGTGGCACTCACAATAAGGACTATTACGTTAACATCGGCAGAATCCTGTCAAATGACGGCAGCGACAGCAGCAAGGCTCAGGCGGTATTTGACTATGTAACGGCAAATTTCAGCAATGATAATGCCTGCACATATATGTCGGCAATAACGATGTGCTTGTGCGAGGGTATCGGATTAAACAGCAAATATGCACTTATCTCCGATTGGTATGCTCACTGCGCAAATGCAGTTAATGTGGACGGTGCGTGGTATGTGCTCGACACTCAGGCAGGCGGATATCTCTGCGGAAACTTCGGATTCACACGCATACTTGATGAATACGAAAACGAGCTCGGTGTAACGCTGAGCGACAGCGACTATTAACGAAAGGAAAAATGTATGATAAAAAACAGAATAATCAACCGTATCGGCGCGGGACTCTTAGCGATGTCCTGCGCTTTTTCTGTGCTTGGAACAACTATTCCGAGCATTTCTGCAAGTGCAGCTATGACAACTGAAAATGAGGCTTTACCATCTGCAGATGAGGTAATTGCAGAAGCGGCGACACTTCTCGGCTCTCCTTACGGTTGGGGCTTCAAGGGATATACAGGTGTGTACTATCAGGGCAGCTACAGTCCACTTTCGCTTGACTACGTCAGAAATCAGGGAGTTGACTGTTCCGGCCTCATATACTATACCCTCACTCACCTTGGCTACAGCACAAGCGGTTTCAGCTGGAATAATCCTGTTCCCGTTGATACTCCCCACTGGTTGTCAGTTAACGGAAACTGCACTATTACCTATAACGGTGTTACTTCTAAGATAGATGTTGAGAAGGAGAGTATTCCCTACAAGGAGCGTCCTTATTGGGAATGTGCAGACGGCTCGACTATTACGCCCGGTTCTGTTGTAATTGCAGATAACCTTAACGGCGAGGATCACTCGTGGATATATATCGGCGAGTTCAATAACCGTGACGAGGTTATTGCTTATCTCAAGAAGATCGGCGTAAATGAGAGCTACATCAACAGTAATACTGTAGGCGACGGAAGCGGTGACGGCGGTACTCACTGGCGAATCGAGTCTAATGGCTCTCAGGGCTGTGTTATCAATAACCGTACTGACGGCAAACAAGCAACAGCACTGAATATGTTCGCATTCAGAGTAGCCGAGAGAGATGTAATCTTTGAGATCGATAAATACAACAAGGACGGCAATCTTGTCGGAAAATCTGCCGTAGACAACAGCTCGGCTGTATACGGCATCTACTCAGATAAAGAATGCACCAAGTCTGTCGGTACTATAACTATCGGTGCGGACGGAAAGGGCGCTATAAGCCTTCCGAGGGGTACTTACTACGCAAAGGAGATAAAGGCTCCAACAGGCTATGAGCTTGATTCTACGGTATACACTATCAGTTCGGGCAAAATTAATGTGACTGAGGAATATAAGTTTGGCTCTATCAAGGTCAATAAGACTGCGGAGGACGGCGTTATTGCTGACCGTGAGTTTAAGGTATCATGGACAGAAAACGGAAAGGAGCAATCCAAGACTGCAAAGACAGACAGCAACGGTACTGTATACTTTTCTAATCTCAAGGTATACGATATAATAAGCGGCAACGCTATCAGCTATACCGTCTCTGAGGTCAACACTGATGCAGGATATGTTGTTCCAAAGGCACAGGACATTACACTCACAAGCGGAAATGCAGACCTTACAGTTGATGTGAAGTTTGAGAATATACTGAAAAAGTTCACAGCAGAGATCACGAAGAAGGACAGCGAAAACATCACCGCACAGGGCGATGCAACTCTTGCAGGTGCCACTTACGGTCTCTATCGTGACGGCGAAAGAATCGCTACATACACTACGGATGAGAACGGACACTTCATTACAGATGAGTTCGTATGCGGCAACTACACTCTTCAGGAGCTTACTCCCTCACAGGGATACCAGCTCAATGACGAAATATACAAGGTAGGTGCCGAGCCTCAGAACTATGAGGTTGAAATCACCCCTATCGCTCTTGACGTGACAGAAGACGTTATCAAGGGCAATATTTCTATCATCAAGCACAGTGATGATGAGGATGACAATGTCAATAATCTTGAAACAGGCGCTGAATTTGAGGTATATCTCAAGTCAGCAGGCAGTTATGATAAGGCTAAGGAAACTGAGAGTGACTATCTCACAACTGATGAGAACGGCTTTGCTCAGACAAAGGATTTGCCCTACGGCGTATATACTGTTCATCAGACAAAGACCGTAAACGATGCGGCGTTTGTCACTGACTTTGATGTGACTATCGCAAGGGAAGGACAGACATACGAATATATCCTCAATAATAAGCCTTTCAGATCATATATCCATGTAACAAAGATTGATGCTGAGACTGACAAGGTAATTCCCTATGAAGGTGCAGGTTTCAAGATCTATGACGGAAACGGGAAGCTTGTAAACCTCGGAACTGACATATTATACACCAATAACGAGGGATATCTCATCACACCTGACAGCCTTAAATACGGTGAATATACTCTGGTAGAGGTGCAGGCTCCGATAGGATACGTCCTTGACAGCACACCTGTGCCTTTCACAGTAAATGCTGATAATGCAGATGAGGAAAATGCTGTTAATATCATTAAAGTCACTAAGGCTGATAGTGCTCAGAAAGGCAGGATATCCGTTTCAAAGCGCGGCGATATCTTCAAGAGTGTGACAGCAACATCTTCCGCATATGAAAATAAGGAGGGCGAGTATAACGAAACGCCCACTACCTATACTCCTGTTTTTGAGGAAAGCGGTCTCGGCGGTGCTGAGTTTGAGGTAATTGCAGCCGAGGACATCTATACGGCTGACGGTACACTCAGAGCTTCCAACGGCGAGATAGTTGCTGATATTATCACAGACAAGAACGGCAATGCAGCAACAGAGCCTCTTTATCTTGGCAAGTACATTGTCAGAGAAAAGGCAGCTCCCTATGGATATGTTCTGAACAGCGAGGAAAAAGAAGTAGAGCTTACCTACGCAGGACAGGAGGTATCTATCACAGACGCTATCAATAACACATTTTATAACGACTATCAGGGTGTTAATATCAATCTTGTTAAGTTCATGGAGCATGACGAGCTCTTTGGTATTGGCGACAACAATGAGTACAAATCCGTTATCTTTGGTCTCTACGCCGCAGAAGATATCACAGCCGCTGACGGCACAGCTATTCCGAAGGACGGCTTCATCGCACAGGTATCACTTAGCGAGAATATGACAGCAACTATCGCAGAAAAGCTGCCTTTTGCCAAGTATTACGTTCAGGAGATCGCAACCGACGAGAGTTATATGCTCAACGGTGAGAAGTATCTCGTCAGCTTCGAGTATATGGGACAGGAGCAGACCACAGTATATATCGACTGCGGCACATTCATCAATGACCTCAAGCGTGGAAGTGTTTCAGGCAAAAAGGTCAACGAGCATGGTGATCCTCTCGAGAACGCACTCTTCGGTCTGTTCAGTGCAGACGAAACTGAGTTCACAGCCGAAAACGCATACCTTACAGACGAGTCTGACGAAAACGGAAACTTCAGCTTTACAGATATTCCTTTCGGTAAGTATATCGTAAAGGAGATCGAAGCTCCTACAGGATATATCCTCTCTGACGAGCAGTATCCTGTAACTATCAGCGAGAATGGTGACATAGTTGAGATAACTGCGGAGAATACGGCTATCACAGTATCAATAAGCAAGAAAGATATCTACGGCAGCGAGCTTGATGGTGCTTCAATGCAGCTTATCGACGAAAACGGCGAGGTCGTAGATGAATGGACATCTGACAGTGAGAATCATATCATCACAAATATACCTGCTGGCGGCTATACTCTCAAGGAAGTTGCGGCTCCTGACGGATATATAATTGCAACAGATATCAGCTTTACTATCGACGAATACGGCAATGTTACCGTAGACGGCGTTGAGGCTACAGCAGAGACAGAAGACGGTATCCCTTGCGTTACCATGATCGATAACACAACTATCATCAAGATCAGCAAGCAGGATATGACAACAGGCAAAGAGCTTGCAGGTGCAAAGCTCCAGGTCATCGACAAGGACGGCAACGTGATCGAGGAATGGGTATCCACAAATGAGCCTCACTACATCGAGGCAAAGCTCATCGCTGGTGAGACATACACCCTCCGTGAGATCACAGCTCCCGACGGCTACAATACGGCTGAGGATATCGAGTTTACTGTTAATACAGACGGCTCTGTTACGGAAGTTGTAATGAAGGATTCAAAGATAATCACTACAACGCCTACTGTTCCCACAGGCGACACAGGCAAGAGTCCTCTCGGATATATCCTCTTATTCATCGGACTTGTTATTGTAAACATACTTCTGTTCACAAGAAAGAAGAAGGAAGAGCCTTCTGACGATTATGCAGAGCTCTGTCCAGATTATGTTGAAGGAGAGAATGAATGAAAAAGAAGACTATTCTTCGAGCTTTGGCGGCTGTTTCTGCAGCCGCCCTCCTTTTAGGAGGCGCATATTTACTCACCAAAGACGATTTCAGGCAGAGGCTCAAAGAGACTGAAATAAAGCCATATATGCCGACTCCGACAATTCTGGCGGCACTTGATGAGGCTTCTGAACCTGAGACAACAACATCAATAGCGGCATCAAACGTAACCGAGGACGAAATATACCCGACAACAACATCAGTAACAACAACAGCTACTCCCGAATTACCCTCAGAAGTAAAGGAACAGCTCATAGAATCGGCACAGTCGCTGAACTCAGCATATCCTGATGCAATAGGCTGGCTGTATATACCTGATACAGTAATAAACTATCCTGTTATGCAGTCGGACGATAACTTTTACTATCTCGACCACACATATGACGGAAGTCCGCTGAAAGCAGGCTCTGTATATCTGGACTGCAGGTGTGAAGGACGATTCCGGAATCCGATAAATATCGTGTATGCTCATAATATGAAGAACGGCTCAATGTTTGCACAGATAACCAGATTCAAGAACGACAGCTTCTTTGAGAGTCATAAGTACGGCTGGCTTGCTACGCCTGAGACTGTATACAGGATAGACTTCTTCTCTCTTTCTGTTGCCGACTGGCATGATGAGTTGTATAAGGGCGATACTTCCATATCCGAATGGATACCGCATATCTATGACAGATCGGCGGTTAGCCGTGAAATTGCATACACCTACGATGACAGGTTCGTATCGCTGTCAACGTGTAGCTATGAATTTGAGAATGCAAGAAATATCCTTACGGGTAAGCTTGTAGAAGTTAAGGAGGCTTGATCTTATGAGAAAACTGAAAGCAAAGATAGTATGTGCTGTAACTGCATTTATGGCAATGCTGAACTTCGCAGCAATGAACGCATACGCCGCCGGAGATGTGGCGAGTGCCGTGGAAGGTACATGGAGCACTGCCAAAGGACAGATACAGACAGTAGTAAATAACGTAGTGTTTCCTGTGATTGACGTTATACTTGGCGTTCTGCTCTTTGTCAAGATAGCTACGGCGTACCTGGAGTACAGAAAGCACGGTACCCTTGAGTGGACTCCTATCGCAATTATCTTCGGTGGTCTGCTCTTTTCGCTGACTGCTCCGCTGTATGTATGGACGATACTTTAATGAGGAAGAAGGTGGATATATATGAACTTTTTTACAGACGAACTTAAAAAGATAACCGACAGGGGCAAATATATTCAGAAGCCTAAGTTTGTCGGACAGTCCTGTGTATTCAGGCTGTCTGATGATGTTACCGGAAAGATGGAGTTCGTGACAAGAGGACATGCTGATAACTACACAGCACTAAAGCTCTCGCTGTTTAATAAGAGAGAAGGCCCCATCGATATTCAGATAATGAATATTGTCGACGTTATAGGACGCAAGCGTGTGCTTGGAGAACTCAGATCTCCGTATATCTGGAGATACGGTAATGACATCGACTGGTATAGTTATCATCCTGATGATAATGACTATTCTGCTATGACGGAAACCGTCGACGATTATCTTTCCTGTTTTGCAGAACAGGAGCTTACAGAATCTGAAAACGAAGAACTGAACATTTCGCTGACTTAATGGAGGTGTAATATGAGGAATAATATTAAGAAATCGATCGCTGTAATGAGTATTGCCGCAGCTTTAACAGGCTGCGGTACAATTAAGCCGCCTGCCATAGATACTACAGTAACGACAGTACCGATAACTACCGAGGCGGAAACAACAGTACCTACGACTACTGAGGCTGCAACGGAGGCTCCTATGAGCGAAGAAGAAAAGCGACAGCTCGAGCAGACCACCTTTATAGCCGAGTTTCTGAATTCGCAGATCAGATTTGAAGATACTGCTGATATTACCGATGAAGTGATCAAGAAATCCGACTTTGAGTGTGAAAGCTCAAAGAACGGAACAGAAAAAATAATAGTCAAGGGTAAGAACGGCGGAGGTACCATCGAAGTCTCCGTAATGGATATTTCGGCAAGTAATCTAAAAAATGACATCGAAAATGTGCTTGGCAGATACGGCGATTACAGCTACGAGCAGATAAAGGGCAGCATGAAAGGCATAAACGCTGAAGACTTCAATACAAACTACCGCATGATATCGAGCGTAGTATCAAAGGGAAAGTATCAGCGATACGGTGCAATACAGAAGTCGGATGGAATGTCAACTCAGTTCGGATACACTGAGGCGTATGCTGTGCTCAGGGAAAACAAGCTGACAGTCATATCCGGACAGTTCCTGTCAACAGACATGACAGAAAGGCAGTATTTCTCAGAACTCATAAAGCAGCTTGCAGAGAAGGTGGAGTATTGAGTATGGATGTTACAGTAAATGGCGGCGAAATGAGTCAGGCTGAGATAGACGAGTATGTTCGCAGGATACGTAAGAAGCATCCTGACCGAATTTTAAAAGCCCTTACACTCACGATAAACGGTAACTATGTGGATATTGAATATAACTATGATACCGTCCCATTTGAAAGGATCCGCAGGATAACCGGTTATCTTGTGGGAACGCTTGACCGTTTCAACGATGCAAAGAAAGTCGAGGAAAGCCAGCGGATCAAGCATGATATATAGAACATGGAGGTGAACATATGCCATATATACCATTCACGGACGAGCAGAAGGTCGTTGCCAACTCCGTGGATCTTGAATATTTTCTGAGAAGCCGCGGAGAAACACTTGAAAAGGTAGGACGTCAGTATAAGCTCATATATACGGACGGTAGCGGCAGACATGACAGTATAACCATGTACGGCAATACTTGGTATGATCACAAAAATCAGGTCGGCGGCGGAGCTATAAAGTTTATGCAGTATTTCTACGGTATGAATTTTACTGACGCTGTTCAGGAACTGCTTGGATATACGGTAACTCCGCTTGCAAGAAGCATGCCTGAGACAGTCCCAGAGCCTAAGAAGGAATTTGTGCTTCCACCGAAGAATAAGACGATGAACCGAGTATATGCCTATCTCATCAAACAGCGATATATCGTTCCCAAGGTCTTATCTCACTTTGCAAAAGAAGGAAAGATATATGAGGACTCGGAGCATCATAACGCTGTATTTGTCGGTTTAGATGAAAATGGAGTACCAAAACAGGCTCACAAACGCTCTACAAACAGCTATGGGAAGACCTTCCGTATAACTGTCGAAGGTTCGGATACAGATTACAGTTTCGCACATTACGGCACATCAGGCAGACTATATGTCTTTGAGGCTCCTGTGGATATGCTGTCATACATCACACTACATCCTGAAAACTGGCAGGAACACAGCTACATCGCCATGAACGGCGTGTATGAGTCTGCGGTGATGAAAGCACTTGAAAGCCATGAAAACCTGCAGCATATCGTTATCTGTACTGACAACGATGAAGGCGGTATCGATGCATATGACAGACTCAATGATTTGCTTCAGGAACGAGGATATACCAATATTACAAGGATATATCCGACCTACAAGGATTTCAATGAAGATCTTAAGGCTCAAAACGGACAGCCTCCGCTCATAGCTGTACCCCATGAAAGAAAGCAGACGTTCTATGCGAATGTCGATAATTTAGGGTATTACCCCTGCCGTCCGGATAAGCTGACATCGCAGCTCAGGGCAGCCTTTAAGAATGGACAATACAGATATCTTGCCGAGTATGCATTAGCAGGCTCGGCTTTTTTCATGCGTGTAAAGGACGAATCAAAGGCTCATTCTGTTCTCAAAGCGAAGATGAGGAAAGAATACAGGGCATATTGTGATAAGGGTAAACTCGAGGTCAAGAGAAGAGATCTGAGTAGTAAGCTGAAAGAGGTGCTGAGTGGCCTTAAACAACCTGCGAGGACCTATGATCAGTCAATAGCTACAGCAAAGAAACTCTATGAGCTTGCCGACTGTGCAGTCAGAGTCGAAACAGAGGAAGAACTGAATAATGGTCCTGCGGAAGAAATGACCGAGGACGAAGAACAGGATGAGGAAGCGGAGCTATCTCCGCTTCTGACATTGTCATAGGGCGCGCGTCATCATGTCATAGGCATATATTAAGTATACAAAGGAACTAATAATCATATAGCGAAAAAGGAAGTGTAGTATTGGATGATAAGAAAATATATCTGTTAGCTTTAATGGCGGCGTGTTTAATAATTTTTGCAATTATTGTAAGTATCCTTGACAGCCGCGGGATAAACAGCATAAAATCAAAAGCTGTTGGTGACGGTCAGCATGGCACTGCAAGGTGGGCAACAAAGCCGGAGATAAGGCAGTCTTTTGTCTCTCAGCCATTCGAACCTGATTTGTGGAGGCAGGGAAAGAACCTGCCGAAGGTGCAAGGTACGGTCATCGGTTGTCACGGAAAGGTCAATACAACGGCACTTGTAGACACAGGAGATGTTCACAGCCTTATGATAGGTGCTGCAGGTGTCGGAAAAACAGCATACTTTCTGTATCCGAATATTGAGTTCTGTCTTGCATCAGGAATGTCATTTTTATCAACGGATACAAAGGGCGATATTGCCAGAAATTACGGAAATATAGCTAAGGACTGCTACGGATACAATGTATCTGTGCTTGATCTGCGTAACCCGACCAGGAGTGATGAGGATAATATCCTTCACCTTGTGAATAAGTATATGGATATTTATCTGAGCGATAAAACTAACCTGTCTGCAAAAGCCAAAGCAGAAAAATATGCTAAGATCACGGCCAAGACGATAATCAATATTAGTGGCGGTGACAGTTCAGCATATGGTCAGAATGCTTTCTTCTACGATGCAGCAGAAGGTCTGTTATCGTCGATAATACTGCTGTTAGCGGAATTCGGTGAGAAAAATGAAAGGCATATAGTTTCAGTATTCAAACTGATACAGGATCTCATCGCAAAGCCTCCTCCGAAGAATGCTAAAGACAAGCCGCCGATGTACTTTACAAAGCTGATGGAGCTCCTCCCGAGTGACCACAAAGCCAAGTGGCTTGCAGGTGCGGCTCTTAATTCGGCAGAACAGGCAATGCTGTCGGTAATGTCCACAGCACTATCCCGACTGAACAACTTTCTAGACTCCGAGATGGAGCAGATCCTTTGTTTCGGTACAGCTATAGATGCAGAACGCTTCTGCAATGAAAGATCTGCTATATTTATAATACTTCCCGAGGAAGACCAGTCTAAGTATTTCATGGTCAGCCTGCTGATACAGCAGTTATACCGAGAGATATTAGTTATCGCAGATGAACACGGTGGATCATTGCCGAACAGAGTAATGTTCTACTGTGACGAGTTCGGCACCTTCCCCAAGATAGAAGGTGCTGAAGCCATGTTCTCCGCAGGTCGTAGCCGAAAGATATCCATAGTTGCAATAATACAGTCATTTGCACAGCTTGAGCAGAAATACGGCAAGGAAGGCTCGGAGATAATCACGGATAATACGCAGCTCACCATATTTGGTGGATTTGCTCCGCAGTCTCAGTCAGCGGAGGTGCTATCCAAAGCTCTCGGAGAACAGACCGTCCAGAGTGGCTCGGTATCACTGGGCAAGGAGCATTCACGTTCCATACAAATGATGGGAAGACCGCTTATGACTGTTGATGAGCTTAAGAGTATGCCTAAAGGACAGTTTATCGTTATGAAGACCGGAACACATCCTATGATATCGAAGCTGAAGCTGTACTTCAAGTGGGGCATCAAGTTTGGTAAACCTTTCATGCTTCCTGATAAAGCGGCACGTCCTGTGACATATATGGAACGTGACGAGCTGATGAGAGAGGTTGCATTAAAGTATCCGCAGCCGAAGAAGACTATACCAATACCTATGGATGATTCTTTTGAACCGCAGGATATACCCGAAGAAAAGAAGAAACCTAACGTAAAAACAAATAGGAGATGATCAATTGATTGTATCAAGACGAATATATGACTTAGGTCTGCCGCACAGAGCAGTAACGGTATACTGCTACTTATGCGACAGGTCGAATAAACAAGGAGAATGCTTCCCGTCAGCCAAGACCATAGCTATGGATCTGAGCATAAGCCGAAGGACCGTATTCAGAGCTCTCAATGAACTACTTGATAAAGGACTAATAGAGAAACAGCCACGACTGCGTGATAACGGAGGCTCGAGCTCGAATCTGTATAGGCTGACGGATGTTCAAAAGGAGGTGGATGAGAATGTTTGATTGGATCGGTGATGCCATTGACTGGATAGGTGATGGAATATCGTCGCTGTGGGATAACACGGTGGGAGTAGTAACAAGTGAAGCGGCTCGTGCGATATTCGATGCTATGTTCGATTGGATATTCATGCTTGTATACGACGGTATATCAGATATTTTCAATTTCATAGACCAGTCGACTGTGGATCTCTTTGAACTCGGCTGGATACAGGCGTTTATTTCGTTGTTCCATAATATAGGCTGGATACTGTTTATCACAGGCATGGTGGTAGCGGTATTCGATACGGCAATAGCCTATGAATCAGGTCATGGGAATATTAAGGATACCTGCCTTAATATACTGAAAGGATTCTTCGCCTGCAGCCTGATAACAGTAGTACCGCAGAGACTATACTCATTCTGTGTGTCACTGCAGCACACATTTTCAAATGATCTTGTAGGAGCTTTGATACAAGGCAGAACAGCTACGCTGACGAGTGCAGGATTAGATGCTTTAGAAACTCTCAGAGCAGATATGTCTCTGTCAAGCCTGTTTTTCATAATACTATTTGGATACTGCACTATCAAGATAGTATTTGCAAATATTAAGAGAGGGGGTATCCTGCTGTGTCAGATAGCGGTAGGCAGTCTGTATATGTTCAGCGTACCGAGAGGTTATACCGACGGCTTCGTGTCATGGTGTAAGCAGGTCATAGCGACCTGCCTCACAGCATTCCTGCAGACAACTATACTGTTCTTAGGATTGCTCACTTGTCCTGACCACCCGATACTGGCGGCAGGAATATGCTTATCTGCAAACGAGGTGCCTCGTATAGCTCAGATGTACGGCTTGGATACCAGCACAAAGGTAAATGTTATGGCAGTAAGTCATGCCGTTAATATGGGCTCCAGAGCAGTAGGTCTCATAAAATCCGCATCCAAGGTAGCAACATAAGGAGGTGCCAAATGAAAACATATATCTATCCCGAAAACCTCAGAGCTACAGTAAAGCTGTGGTTCTGGTCGGTCAGAGACTTCATAATCATATGTGCAGGCATCATTGTTTCTGTTGCAGTATTTGCCAATTTCTGGAACGTGATACCTGCTGCGGTGACGGTCTGCTTTGCGCTCATAAGCCTGAGAGCAGACGATATGTCGATACTGGATTATATCATAAATGCGGTGAAATACTTCCTGCTAAGTCAGCAGGAGTACCGCTGGAAGGAGAAATAATGGCAAAGAATAGAAGAAATGGCGTTCAGGATCTCATTGGTCTTGAACGCTTTACTAATTATGGTGTGAAAACAGATAAGGCTGAGATAGTATTTTTCTCCGTCGAACCGACAAATATCTCTGTACTGTCTTCGGCAAACATAGAAATCAAGGTGCATGATCTTATGGTGGTACTCTCTATGATACCTGAGCTTGAAATAATAGCTATGGACAGCGCCGAACGCTTTGACGGAAACAAGTGGTACGTCAAGGAAAGGCTTCAGAAAGAGGAAAACGAGGCGGTAAGAGAACTGCTTCAGGCAGATCATGGCTTTCTTGACGAGATACAGCTTGAAATGTCTTCGGCAAGGCGGTTCATGTTCGCAGTACGCTTCCGCCGCGAGAAACCCGAGCAGATATTCGGTATCATATCACAGGTACAAAAGAATATCTCCGAGCATGGGTTCTCTGTAAAGCGCATGGATAAGGCAGAGATCAAGAGAATGCTTGCTCTGTACTTTGGTGCAAGCATCATCGGTGATGAGATACCGGATATAGAGGGCGAAAACTACATCAAGGAGGTTGATAATAATAATGAAGAAAAGAAATAAGGAGCTGACCGCAGAACAGAAGGAAGAAATGATTCTTAAGAGCTACTTTGACCGCATCGCCCCGGGAACGGTCAAGTTTTATTCGGATCATTATATCTGCGGCAATTATTATAAATCTGCATGGGTAATAACAGAATATCCTCCGACAACTGAGCAGCTTGCTATACTGGCACATCTGGCAGATAAGAACGGCGTTACTCTGAGAATATATAACCGTTTGGTTGACAGCATCGAACAGGATAAGATAGTACAGCAGGCAATGCGTAAGAATCATATGATGACTACGGTCAACAATATAAACGAGAGCATAAAGGCTCAGGATAACATCAATGATATCGTAGAGCTTGTCAGTGATATGAACCGCAACAAGGAGCCTCTCCTACACTGCTCCGTATTTATCGAGCTGAAAGCTGATACTGAGGATAAGCTGAGAGAGCTCCAGAATGATGCACGAATGGAACTTACAAGAGCGAAGATATCCGTGGACAGGCTCATTCTGCGTCAGAAAGAAGGCTTCCTGTCGGCACTCCCTTCAGGATCCAATATGTTCGGAACTCAGTATGAACGAATACTTCCTGCGAGCGCGGTGGCTAACCTCTATCCACTGAACTACAGCGGTAAGACTGATGAACACGGCTTCTATCTCGGCAGAGATAAGTATGGTAGCAATGTGCTTGTGGACTTCGACAGGCGTACCGATGACAAGACCAACAGTAATATCCTTATACTCGGTAACAGCGGTCAGGGCAAGTCATACCTCATGAAACTCCTGTTATGCAATCTCCGAGAGTCGGGCAAGAATATCTTTGTACTGGATCCCGAGCTTGAATATCGTGACCTCTGCGAGAACCTCGGCGGCACATATATCGATATGATGTCAGGAGAATATATGATAAATCCGCTGGAGCCTAAGTCATGGACTGACGGTGAAAAAGGAAATAAGGATGAGCCTGCGGCATTCAGAAAGGTATCCAAGCTGAGTCAGCACATCTCATATCTCAAGGATTTCTTCCGAGCATACAAGGATTTCACAGATGCCGAGATAGATACTATCGAGCTTATGCTCATAAGGCTGTATGCACGTTTCGGAATCGATGATACCACCGACCTTGATAAACTGACCGGAGAGGACTATCCACTCATGGATGATTTGTATGAACTCTGCGAGAAGGAGTTCAGGAGCTTCGATCCCGAGGTGAAGTACATCTATACCGAGGATACACTCCAGAATATCTGTCTTGGCATCTACTCAATGTGCAAGGGAGCTGAATCTAAATACTTCAACGGGCACACAAATATCCGCAGCGGCGACTTCGTATGCTTCGGAGTCAAGGGTATCATGGATACCAATAAAAAGCTCAGAGATACACTGCTGTTCAATATTCTCAGCTACATGAATGATCAGCTCTTAGGCAAAGGAAACTCCATAGCGGCGATAGATGAGGCGTACCTGTTCCTCTACAACAGGACATCTATCGAGTACATCAGAAACGGTATGAAGCGTTGTCGAAAGAAGGAATCGGCATTCATACTTGCCTCACAAAACCTTGAAGACTTTCTGCAGCCTGATATACGGGAGCTGACAAAGCCGTTGTTCAGTATCCCGACTCATCACTTCCTGTTCAATCCCGGAAACATAAAGGCGGCGGAATATATTGATACATTGCAGCTCGAGCCTTCGGAATATGATCTCATCAAGTTCCCGGAACAAGGCACCTGCCTATATCGCTGCGGTAATGAGCGCTACCTGCTTATGGTGAAAGCACCGAAATACAAGGCAGCACTCTTTGGCTCGGCTGGCGGAAGATAAGGCTTGATTTTGTATCGGAGGTGTGGTATAATGGGAAAAACGAGTGAGGTGAGAACGTTGAGATATACCCTTATGCATAAGAATATAGCAGTTGCTGACATTGATATCGACGAAACACTTGGCGGAATATCCAAAATCAGTGACATCATATCAAAAGAGCATCTTCCTGTGGGAGTTGTTCGTATGCAACGTCAAAATGAGGCTGTTGACAGGTATGCATTCAATCAGTGGTGGACTGGACGTTCTATACCTGCGAGCAGAATGGGATTATCAGATATGCTTGATACACTTGGCATTGCAAGCTCCAATCTGCTCCTCACCAAATGTCTTGGACTCAGCTTATCGGATCATTATTGGATAAAGCCGTATGAAAGTAATATGTCGTGGGAAAACGTAAACTTCTTTGATAACGACTTCTCAGATGATATCGGAGACCTTCTGTTTGGCACAAACGGTAAAAACTCAGGTTTCGATTTGAGTTCGCCGGATAATACGTCAGACGGTAATCTGAAAAAACGTTGGAAGATCATTGACGGCAAACGTTGCCTTCTGAAATCAGGATCCAATCCATATAGTCAGCAGACCTTCAATGAGGTTATAGCATCAAAAATAATGGATAGGCTTGGAATAGACCATGTACCATATTCAGTAATGTGGATCAACGATGAGCCGTTTAGTGTCTGCGAAGACTTCGTCACAAAAGACACCGAGCTCATAAGTGCATGGAGAATACTCCAACTGAGAACCAAAGCTAACCATGAAAGCGAATATCTTCACTATGTTGATATCTGCAAGGAACTCGGAATAGACATTGTTCCTGCACTCGATAAAATGATAGTCCTCGACTATATCATAGCAAATGAGGACAGACACTTCAATAACTTCGGACTTCTGCGAGATGCTAACACCCTTGAATGGCTTGGTGCTGCTCCCATATTTGACAGCGGAACCTCGCTCTGGTATGATAGATTAACTTCACGAATACCGACCAATGGCGTTAATTGTAAGCCGTTCAAGAAAACACACGGAGAGCAGCTAAAGCTTGTATCCTCCTTTGATTGGATGGATATTTCAAAGCTTGACGGTATCGAAGATGAGATACTTGAAGTGTTCAGCGGCGATAAGGCAGCTCAGTTTATTGATGCAGAGCGTGCAAAGACTATAGCTGCAGAGGTAAGAAACAGGATAGATACTGTTGAGAATATGGTTATGAGCCATACGAATAACTACGACATATCCTCTACCGAGGGAGATGTCGAAGAAGATGTAGCTGAGAGCTACGGAATGAAAATAGAATAAGGCAATGCGGAGACTGCGAAAGCGGTCTCCATTTTTATTGCAGAAAGGAGTAACATGAAACCAAGAAACTGGCTTGATCTTGCAAAGAATGATATACACTTCTGCGAAGTCATGGAGCAGCAGCTCCCGCAGGAATACGCAAAGGTAGGGCTATGCTTTCATACACAGCAGGCTGTTGAAAAGCTCCTTAAAGGCTATATATCACTTTATGCCAATGAAAGTGAGAGTAATGATATTGCAGTTCTGAATGAACGATGTGATAATTGTATAAGTTTGACAACTAAAGAAGCTATATCCAATATTGCTGACGTACTCACATCATGGGGAAACAGATATATAGTACCTGAATTTGATAATAATATATACATCAGAGCGAAAGAAATAGTTGGTGTATTAGAAGAAGGTCTCGAAGCTGAACTCTTTGAGATAGAAACTATGATTGACAAGCTGGAGTATGCTATAGGTCAGGAATATGCAGAGAAGCACCGGGAGTGGCTGAATATTAGTCATGAAGAGCTCATAGAAAAAGCGGACGAAGTATCCGCCGCACGATTCGTGAAGGAGCATATATCCGACTCCTTCACCGAGGAAGAAGCGGAATACTTGCTACAGTTCAAGTCGCCTCTGGAGATACTGGTCAACAAAATAACTGCTCTCAACGATCCGAATAACATAGCGGTAAGAGAACAATTCAGCGATATGGTATCAGAGATGTACGATAAACAGGACGAGTACGCTGACTACGAGCTTGCCGAGAATGATGGAATGCAGATGCAGTAAGACGGTGTAATATGGCGAGATTACTTATGATACTTGCAAAGATATTAGTCGATAAAAAAACAAGAGACAAGGTGGTTTTATTCGTCGGAAGTATTCTTGTAGGCTTTATTCTTCTGCTTGCAGCACCGATAATAGCTCTTTACAGCTTGGAAAATACTGAGTTTGAGGCTCCTTATATCGACAAGAGTACGTTCAGCGAGAGTGATTTTATATCACAGCTCCCATCTGAGAAACAGGAAAACATAGCGCATACTCAGGCTGTGGGGGATGAGATAGAAGCTGAAATGACATCTCTTGGAATAGCAGATCAGATCATAAAGGCACAAATCATATATATGTCATATTTTGATGAGGTAGAGAATTTCAATGCTAATTTCTACGCTCATCTTTTTTATTACGCACCCAATGACGAAGTTCTTATTGACAGCCTCAATCAGAATTACGGACTGGCAATCGACTACAATGAGTTCATGAGGACGTATATATTTGTTATGAACAGCACGATAAACAAGTATATGTTCACGGACACCTCGACGAAGAACGCTGCAGACCTTGCAGCATGGGCAGAGAATGCTTACCTGTCTGAATGGCAGTATGCTGATAATTGCTACGGTGAGAGAAGCGGCGAAGACAGACTACGCTGTGCTGATAATGTAGGTCTCATAATGGGATATATCAGGTATGATGCTGAGAACAAAGTCTTTACTTCTGATACCGTAGATATGTACTATACCGAGCAAGGCAGCATTGATACTATGCCTGATATTAAGGGTGTGGGAGTATATAACGGCAGCGAGTTTGGTGTATATGTCGGCAACGGAGAGGTCGTTTTTTCCTCCGCTATGGGCGGCGTTCAGTGTCAAGCCCTTACAGACGGAGGTTGGACTGCGTGGTGTACATTCGATGCCATAACCTATCCGCAGGAGGTTCAGGACAGGATAAATGAACTGCACGAGCCGGCAACAGAAACTACAATAACGGAAGGAGAATAAATATATGACAGTAAGACTGAGATACGGAGACAAAGAAGTGAGCTGGGGCTTGCCTGTCTCTGCCATTGATCTACAGGACATACTCGACCGAATGAATATACAAAATGGCAGAGAGGTTGAGTATATGTTCATGGATTTTAATACTATCGACCTGCCGACCAATTTCCTTGAGCGGTGGGATAAAGCTGATATTTATAAGATAAATCTGTTTACAGAACGATATGAATGCCTTGAGAATTATCAGAAGATTGGATTAAAAAGCGTTCTGCTTATGAATCCTGAAAGCAGCATAGACGATATGATAACAATGACTTATGGAATAGACTGCGTCCCTATATACCCTGCAGCAACATATGCAGAGATCGGTGAGATAGCTGTTGAGAACGAAATGCTTCCTGAACTTGAAGAGTGTTCTGACGAAGTTATAAAGCTTATTGACTACGAAAAGGTCGGAAAGTTACTTGCTGAAAGGGATAACGGTATACTGCTTGACGGTTATTATTGTATGCCTGAAAGCTACGAGGAACCCGATATCCATATCACAATTGAGGTACCTGACAAGAGATTCTTCAGAGTTCTGGTATCGCCGTCAGCTACTACAACAGATCAGGCTCAGTGGTTTAGTCTGCCCGAGGATATACGTAGACTGAGAGAATACTCAGCTGAATGGAATGCTGAACCGGAGCAGATGTACATCACAGAGGTAGAGTCGACACTGCCGAATATAACTGATGAGGCATATTATGAAGCCAACTGGGTAGATGATATGATAGCGCTATCCGAGCAGCTCGCAGGCATGAGGAAGTCAGATATAGTGAAGCTGAAAGCTGTCATGGAGACTGAGAACATTCAGACGTTCTCAGGAGCAAGAGAAGCTATCTGCTGCCTGAATGAATACGATTTCGATTCGATGGTGCAGGACGAGAGCCAGTATGGCAAGGCGTATGCCTGCCGTGTCTTCCCGACGAACTTTGACTGGAGCATTCTGGAGAACTGTGATATGGATGACTTTGGAAAGCAGGTTCTCGCCCGTAAGCATGGTTCAATGACGGAGTACGGAGTCCTCTCTGGCAGAGGTGAAAAGCTCTATACTACGCTTACTGCAGAGCAAAAATCAATGGAAGAAACAGAGGACGAAGCTGAAACCGAGGATGAGTACGAAGAAATGAGCATGGGAGGTATGACATGAAAAGATCAATATCAGTACAGGTAGCTGAGGAAAAGCTGTCAGCGATAGAGATGTACCTCGAGCAGAAGAACACGACACTTGCGGCGGAGCTTGACAAGCAGGTTGAGCAGATATATGCAAAGGTCGTACCACAGAATGTTAGGGAATACATCGAGCTGACAGCAAAGCAGCAGATACGAAGGCCACGCAGGTCGGTTGAAAGCAGTACGAAGCCCGAACAGTAACTCGCCCCGTGTCGCGCGAGAATGCGCTGTGTGCGATTTTGTGCGTCACGGTCGGGAAAGGATACCACCTCGGGAGTACCGTGCTGTTTTGGGGCAGTTTTGACGGCAGCCCGAAACAGCGGTTCCGAGGACTTCCGAGGGTGGTTTCTGGTTTGCAGGTAAAAGGCAGGCGTCAAACCGCCAGCCATTCCACAGCGGACCGGCAAAGCCGACCGCATTTTCGAGCTTTTCTGAATTTAACGATTGGAGTCAAAATGAAAGTAGGTGAAAAATCTTGGAGTCAAATAATACAAAAGACAAGAAAAACAGCAGAGATTCGGAAAAATTTGATGGAGTCACCGCCTCTAAAATAAAGTTTCCGCTGTACATCTATCCGGAAACAATGAAAACGGTCAATAGTCTGTACAAGGCTGACTGCTGTCCTACCAAAACTGAATTTATGGAAAAAGCGATTCGTTTCTACTGTGCTCACCTTATGCAGAATAAGCCTGAACTCATTGAATATCTTGCACCGCAGGTAGGTACGATAGTTGACGGAATTATAAAAGGGACAGAACAGAGGTTGTCTCGTGCCATATTCAAGTTAGCTGTCGAGGTTGGAGTGCAGACGCACATGCTTGCAGCTATAAATGATATTGATGATACGACGCTCTTCAAACTTCGTGATATGGTCACGGACGAGGTCAGACGCATAAACGGTATAATAAACTTTGAAAGTGCTGTGAGATATCAGCGAAGTGAGGAATAAATAAAAGCGCTGTATTACGCAGCGCTATACATATATCATGGAGGTGGGAGTATGGCTCAATTAATTGTTTCAAGCCGCTATCTAAAAAGCGGCAAGCGTGGTAAAACAAAGCGCAGGAATTTTACAAAGTACATTGCTACCCGTGAGTCAGTGGAAAAGCGTCCGCAGAATACAGGTAAAACAACTGCAAATCAAAAGCAGCTCATAGCGGAACTGATTAAAGAGTTCCCAATGGCGAAGCAGTACCTTGAATATACAGATTACACTAAGAATCCTTCATCAGAAAACGCTTCGGAACTCATATCAACTATCATAGAACGTCATGCTGATGTTATCGGTAACAGAAGGAACTTCGTAGGATACATGGCAAATAGACCAGGAGCAGAAAGACGTGGCGAACATGGATTATTCAATGGAAGTGATGAGCCTATTGACCTGAATGCGGTTGCAAATGAAGTCGCAGAGCATCCCGGATATGTATGGACTCATGTAGTCTCACTCCGTCGTGAGGACGCAGTGCGGCTTGGCTATACAAATTCTGATATGTGGCGTGAGCTTGTGAAGCGGCATATTGATGATATATCAAAGGCACAGAATATTCTGCTTGCCAATATGAAGTGGTATGCAGCATTCCATGACACAACACATCATCCGCATATTCACCTCATAGTGTATTCATCAGATCCAAGACAAGGATACCTTACAAAAGAAGGTATGGCAGCAATACGTTCAGCTTTTGCAAACGATATTTTTCATGAAGATATGAAAAGTATTTATCAGGAGCAAACTCTTACCCGTGATGAACTGAAAGCACTGTCCGAAAATCAGATGAGTGAAATATTATCTCAGATCGGAAGCGGAGTTGTTGATGAAAGGCTTGTTATAAAGGTCAGGAAATTAAATGCTCAACTGCAAATCATCGGCGGAAAGAAGGTGTATGGATATCTCCCTAAAGAGATCAAGCAGACAGTAGATGATATATTTTTTCTGTTATCACAGAATGAAGATATTCAAAAGCTGTATGATAAGTGGTGCGAATTTGAAAAGGCTAAGTATAAAATGTACACGCAAAAGGATAAGGCGCTTCCAACGCTTGCTGAGAACAAGGAGTTCCGCTCAGTAAAGAATATGATCATAAGAAAAGTCGTAAATATGATTGAGATTCCTGACATCGAGCCTGAAGAGACTTACGATGATATTGAGGAAGATACTGATATATCTTTCGCTGATGACTATGAATATGTTGATACTGAAGAAAGCGGCAGCAATTATTATTTCAAATGGTCAGATGAATACAAGTCAGCATCGAGGATACTCAAATCACAAAACTTGACAGATGATGAAAAAACTGAGGCACTCGCTGTTATGAAGTCGGAGGCTGATAAAGGAAATGTACTTGCTATTTATGACATGGGTAGGTACAGTACCGATGATGAAACAGCTAAGCGCTATTTTGCAACGGCACTTGCAGGGTTTATTGATATAGAGTCTAAAGCAAATAAAATGAGTTCGTACTTTCAATATCGTATCGGCAAGATGTACCTGTACGGATGCGGTACTGAGAAATCACCTGACATAGCTTTCAAGTGGCTGGAAAAGTCTGCTGTGGCTGATAACAAATATGCACAATATATGCTGGGAAAGATGTATTTTAACGGTGAATACACTCCTGCTGATTATGACAAAGCTGAAAAATATCTGTCGGCAGCAGCATCAGCTAATAACCGTCATGCGATATATCAGCTTGCAAAACTATATCTTACACAAGAAAAATATGACGTTATCAAAGCAGTCAAGCTGTTTGAATATATTGCTGATGATAATTCGTGGGCTTCATATTGGCTTGGAAGGATATATCTTTTCGGAAAAGACGGAATCGCTTCCGACAGGGAAAAGGCTTTGGAATGGCTTACGAAGTCTGCTTCCGAAGGAAACGAGTACGCAGAAAAGCTGATTAATTATGATAACGGTCACAACTACATGATATCAAATACCATTGTCGGTTTACTTGTTGACTTCGGGCGGATAATAGAAGAAGACAATGCTCGAAGCCGTAGAAGAGTATCACATAAAGTTGATAAGAAGCTCATGCGTATAATCCAAAAGAAGAAACAAGAGCTTGGTGTAAAGCCTGGTGGTATAGAAATGTATTGATATATAGGCATTTTTTTGATTAGCTTAGATTAAGTCTGAATATGGTCAGATCAGTTGTGTAAATAACAAAAAGGGCGTATCAACGTAATATTGGTGCGCCCTTTCGTCAATTCTGCTCATTTACCTAGGACGATATTATTTTTATTGGTTTATAGGCACATATCTGGATTTGAAATACGACAAAATGACGGCTGAAAGCTTAAGCAGACAAACAAAGACGGCTTACATATTTTTTCTTAATCTCCATTGATGAATGAACATATCGGTTAAGAGTTATAGCTGCGTCGGCATGACCGAGCAGTTCACTGAGAGCTTTAGGATCAAATCCTTTTTCTATGCAAACCGAGGCATACGTGTGCCTAAGAATATGAAAATTCACATTACGGAGGCCGCAGACTTTCAAAATGGACTTAAATCTGTTCTGCATGGTACGAGGTTCGGTAGGCCTAGCAGAATTTGTTATTATATAAAATCCTTCAAAGCTCTTGTATTCCTTTAAAAATGTCATCAAAAATTCAGGAATTGGAACTACTCTTACTGAGGTACGGCTCTTTGGTGTACCAATAATTACCTGAGATTTTCCATTCTTTGTTATACGCTGCACTGTTCTTTTTACGGATAAAGTGCAAGCAGTGAAATCAATATCCTCCCACTTTAAGCCGCATAATTCCCCTATACGCAGTCCTGTAAACAGACATAATAATACCGCAAGATTTGTAAGGCTCATATTATTAATAAGATAGTTTTCTAATCCTCGCCTCTCCACAGGAGTTAATACATCAGTATAATGTGGTTCTGTCTTAGGCATGGTGAAATTGCTTTCGCGGATCCCGTATTCACGATAAGCATAACGCTCAATACTGCGATATACGGTAAATATGTCACGAACTGATTTCGCAGATAAACCGCCTTTACCGTTTAGTCTTCCATTGTTCAGCTTAAAATGAATAAATTCATTTATTCTACTTGCGGTAAGAGCCGAGATGTGTTCTCCACCAAGAACAGGCAGAATATGCTTATTCAATATATTCTCATAATTAGCATAGCTTGATTCCTTCACACGCAAACGTGCAGCATTCAACCATTCTTCAGCTGCTTCACGGACGGTCAGCTTTATTGTTGATGTAATCTTTTCTGACCTTGCAGAATAAAGCTGTGCCATCTTATCCTTTACATCGGATAATGTCTTGCCATATACGGACTTATACTTTTTTGAGCCGTCAGCCTTGTACCCGACATGGACTCTGCCTTCAAAACGCCCATCCTTTCTTTTATAAATGTTACTTCCTCTTTTTGCCATAGATATCACTCCGTTCTGACTATATTTCTGACGGTTTATTGATAGTTTTTCCGCAGATAAACCGTCATCGATACCTACAGAAAAATTAATTTTTCATAAAAATTCGTGAAAAGGTATTTACTTTTCAATTCATTATGATTATAATATTATTAAAAACACCGTTCAAATCGGATACACCTCCACGTTTTAATGAGCAGAATTGACGAAAATAATAAAAACGTAATCTTCTATTACTATTTGCCATCTTTCCTTTAAAAAACTGCTTTAATTCTGGAAAATAGTTGTAATTTTACTAATACTATGATAGAATTAATAAAATAGACTTAATGGTGGTGGGGATATGTTAAAAATTGCAATTGTAGATGATGAAAACAATATCTGTGCTTTTGTCGAAAAGAGTTTATTAAAGTTATCAAAGAAGTATGGCATTTCTACTGATATTGATGTGCTTTATAGTGGAGAGGCTTTGATTCAACTTATGGAGGATAGCTTCTACGATGTAGTTTTTCTTGATATTAAAATGGAAAAATTGTCAGGAATAGATGTCAGCCGACAAATTAGAAATACAATGGGTAACGAAGCAACTCAAATTA
>Ga0310690_10001925_pt1 | contig 35550 bp, 30 predicted proteins | sample AusTroGonzalo_MG_2_FD_207661 | JGI IMG/M metagenome (GOLD analysis project Ga0310690, IMG submission 207661) | Bovine rumen microbial communities from tropical cattle in Woodstock, Queensland, Australia - Gonzalo_04 (v2) (version 2) | ecosystem: Host-associated > Mammals > Digestive system >...
TTACAGAGAATTTTTCCATAAATTCAGACATATCAAATCTAATCATGGCACTTTCGTCTCCGAAGTAATCTTTCGCGATAAGTTTTGCTAAGTATGTTTTACCTACTCATGAAGGTCCAAGGAATAGGAAACTTCCGATAGGTTTCTTTTTATTTATCATAGAAAGTCTGGACCTTGTTAATGTTTTAACTACAGCATCTACTGCCTCGTCTTGTCCTATAATACTTTCTTTTAATGTTCACTTTAATCTTTTTAATTTGCTGATTTCGTCTTCATTCACGATATTTACAGGAATTCAAGTCTTTTCTGCCAACACATTTCCGATATCTTTTGCATCAATTGTACTTCTCAAATGAGTAGGAATTGTGCTTTTATTTCTGATTGATTGTAATTTTTGCTTCAAATTTTCTTCCTTTTCTTTCAAATCAGCAGCAGTAAAATAATCCTGATTTTCAATCGCTTTCGTGATTTTTTTCTGGATTGATTCAATTTCTTTTTCAGCTTTTTGATAATCGTCATTTACCTCCAATTTTTCTTGCATTGTAGATTTTCTGGCACATGCTTCGTCCAAAATATCTAATGCCTTATCAGGTAAATGCTTATTTAGAATATATCTTTTACTCAAATTGATAGCAGCTGTAATAGCATCAGGAGAAATCTGAACTCCATGGAAATCTTCATAAGTCTTTTTGAGTCATTCAATGATAAGTTGAGTACTTTCATTATCTGGTTCATTTACTACCACTTCCTGAAATCTCCTCTTTAAAGCTGCATCTTTTTCAATCACTTTCTGATATTCGTCAAAAGTTGTAGCTCCGATTAATTTTAATTTTCCTCTAGATAGCATAGGTTTAAGCATCTGAGCAGCATCATTATGGTCTTGTCCACCTGCTCAAATAATTGTATGTACTTCGTCAATGAACATTATGATATTATTTGCAGGGTCAATTGCTTCATCTAGAATTGATTTCATTCTAGCCTCAAATTCTCCACGATATTTAGTTCATGCAACCAAAGTTCCCATATCCAAAAGGAAAAGGCGTTTCCCTTTCAACTTATCTGGAACTTTTCATTCATTTATTCTTTGAGCTAATCCCTCTACAATCGCAGTTTTACCTACTCATGGTTCTCAAATAAGTAGGGGATTGTTCTTCGTTTTACGTAAAAGTGTATAAATCACTTGATTGATTTCCTGTTCACGTCAAATAATTGGATCAATGAACCCATTCTTACATTCTCTAGTTAAATCTGTACCGAAATATTCTATATTCAGCTTTTTCTCTTCTTTCTTTTTGGTTGTAGTTCCGTTTGCATCAATATTTTCATCATAATCTTGTCAGATTTCACTTTCTACACTACTTTCAGGACTTAATGCATCATTTGCCTTTAAAAAAGCCTCCAATTCATTCAAGTTATCATTAATGTTTATCATAGTTTGTACTTTACTAGGATCTAAAGATATATCTTTAAAAATTTTACTCAAAATTTGTAAAAAAGCAAATACGCCATTGCGACGAGCTATAGGATTATTTACGAGTTTTTCGCAGTTCTCCATACAGGCTTTTACATTTATACTATCATCAATCAGCAGTCAAATTGCTTGATTTCCATTGGACAAATTTAAAAAAGATGTACAAAATAGAAAGCAGAAATCTGGACGAGTATAATGTCGTTGTTTTATATTTTTCACAATTTCATCCAATACTATTTTCTGAATTCTCATGCGATGTTCATTTGGAATATCTTTTCTATTCTTGACTATATTCTGAATCCACTGCATGTAATATTCATCTAATTTTTTGGCGTTATTAAATCCTACAATTGACGAAAAAGTAGGGAAGTTCTTATCTTCTCTAATCACTCCATAACTTCACCAAAAGATATGATCAAAATTGATAGCGTTTTGATTTTGAGCGATAGCGATTCGTTGAGCATTTTCTAATGCAACGATTCCATCTGGTAGATAATCTCGCTTGATAATTGGTTGTTCTTTATTTTCGTTTCCCTCCATTCAATAAAAAGTAGCACCTAAAATCATTGGATGCTACTTTTATAGGATTATTTTTTGAAAATGCAAGGGGAATGTGTTATTATTCAGATTCATGATCTATTTGTTGGGTGATGATTATCTCTCACTGAGAAATCTCATTCTGACCAGCCTGGTTGATAAGTTGTGCTTGTACAGAAGTAGCTTCTTTGATTTTTAGTGCCATAACTAACATTGATATACCATCAAATAAAGTGGAGATTCCGATACAAATTCATGCAACAGTTCTAGCTTCGCTTTTGTCGGATACGGCAATTATTATGGCTAAAATGAATAGAAATCCTCATAATCAAACGATTCACCACCATAAAGGTTGTTGCTGTTTGCTATTCAGTCAATATATTACCAACATTATTCATCTAGCTAAAGCCCAAAGAGCGAATACCCATATCATAATAGTTCATACAAATTGAGAATACGAAAAAATTAGTCAAAATCAGAGTAATGCCAACAAAAATCATCCAATTCATAGTAACCAAACCAATGAGCTATCCTTATTTTTGAATGCGTTAATTATAGCAGAAATCCCAGAAATAAATAGGAAGAATCCTAAAATTATATCCATAAATTTCCAAAATATGCTAGGAGCACATATTGTTATAATTCAGAAGATTATCACCACGATTGCTAATCCCATCATCAATGAATAAGGCCAAGCCTGTATTTCTTTTCCTTCCATAAATTTACTTATTCATAAAAAATAAAGTAACATATATTTTCATACGATGAATATACTAAATTTTCTATAAAAATCAAATGTCAGTTTTCTGGGTTTTTACTTGCAATTATAATAAAAGTTTTTACAATGAACTATTGATGAAAAATCAGATTTTTATTTTTGTTAACATTGAAAATTTGTTATGACAACATTAGAAATGATGGATTCAATACTTCAATATTGGAAAGATAATAATGCATTTCAAAGATCGATTAATGAAAGATCAGACCAAATGCAATTTCGTTTCTTCGATGGACCTCCATTTGCTTCATGAGATCCTCACTATGGACACTTATTAGCATGAGCTATCAAAGACGTTTTTCCTCGTTATATGACTATGAGAGGTTTTCGTGTGGAGAGAAAATGGTGATGGGATTGTCACGGATTGCCAGTAGAAAAAGCGGTTGAGAAGAAACTTTGAATTGATGGAAAAAGAGATATAGAAAATAAAATCTGAATTGAAGCATTCACAGAAGAATGTAGAAAATACGTAGATAATACTAACGAAGTTTGGAAATGGTTCGTAGATCATTCTGGACGTTGGGCAGATATCGAACATCCATATCGTACTATGGACTTGGATTTTATGGAAAGTGTAATGTATTGTTTTTCAAATATCTACAGACAAAATCTAGTTTACAAGTGATTCAAGGTTCAGTGGTACTGTCCTAGCTGTGCTACTCCATTGGCAAATAATGAGGTAACAGATGGATATGAAGATAAAACTGATACAGCAATTACAGTTAGATTTAAGCTTATAAATAAAGCTTACGAAAAAAGATTTGAATATGAAATTACTCAGAGCGATGAAGCTGTGAATGTGGTTTGCTGTGTAATCAAAAGAGATGGAAAATATTTACTAGAATACTGAGTAAAGGCTCAGAAATATGTTTTCCCTGGAGGAAAGGTTGAAAAATGAGATAGTATAGAAAAAACTGTAGCCAAAGAAATTAAAGAGGAGCTAGATGTTGAGACTAAGAGCTGTAAAATTTTGTGAGAATTCAAAGAAATACTTAAATGAAATATCTGGAATTTGATTTATGTTGAAGCTGAAATTGAAGGGGAACCTAAGATTATGGAACCAGATAAAATTACTCAACTTCATTGGGCTGAAATAAAAGAAAGTGAAAATGAAATCTGAATGGAAGTAAATATTGATTGAACTATAATGAACGATCCTGATGAAATTATCAGTCAGTTCTATGATTTATATGTAGTTCATAATGAATTATACTGAAAAATGCAGGCAGATGCTCCTATCTATGCATTAGCTTGGACTACTACGCCTTGGACTTTGCCATCAAATAGTTTCTTGGCTGTATGACCAGAAATTCATTATAGTATGGTTTATGACAAAGAGAGTAATGAATACTATATTTTGGCAGATGCTTTATTGAAAAAATATTACAAAAATCCTGAAGATTATATTTTGGTAAATAAAGTTAAAGGTTCTAAATTAGTATGAACATTCTATATTCCATTATTTGAGTATATCAATAATTCTAAACTTCCTGCTGAATACAAGGATAGATATTTTCAGATGATACCTGGAGATTATGTAAGTACAGAAGACGGAACTGGTATCGTACATATCGCTCCCACATTCTGACAGGAGGACTTTGAAGTTGTTGCAGATTTATTCTGAGCTGATAAAGCTTTGGATTGGCTATTTATCGCTGTAAATGAATATTGAGAATTTGATGAGCAAGTTCCTGATTATCAATGACAGAGTGTGCTGACAGTAAATAAAGATATTATAGACTGCTTAAAAGCAGAAAAGAAATTGATTAAATCAGAATCTATTACACACTCATATCCTCACTGCTGGAGATGTCATACACCTTTGATTTCTAAAGCTATGTCATCTTGGTTTATCAAAGAACAGCAAATGAATGCTGCTACAATCGTTGATGCAGAGAAAATCAGATTTATTCCAGAAAGTGTTTCTAATAGATTTGTAAATTGACTAAAACAAGCTCCAGATTGGAACGTAGCTAGAAATAGATATTGGGGAAGTCCATTACCAATTTGGGCAAATGTAGATAATCCTTTGGATACATTCTCTCTTTCAACGCTAGAAGAAATGTATCAACTCACTCGTTCATGATCCAAAAATCTGACTAAATTTATATTCGTTCGTCATGGAAGAACAGATTATAATCTTACTCGTAAACAAGATTCACGTGGAGATTTAGCTCATTTATGTGATGAAGGTAAAGCACAATCTGAACATATCAGAGAAGAATTACAATATTTAAAATCAGAATCTGATAGAATTTTGCTTCTTTCTCCAATGGAAAGAAGTCGAGAAACTGCATTGCCAATGATGAACGATTGGTTATCAGAGTCAGAAATATCTGAGGTTAGAACTAAATATGAGGAATTTCGGTCTAAATTTATTGGAATCTGGGATAAAAATGAGATAATAGCATATCTTCAAGATCCTAAAAATGAAACATTATATGATTTATGACATTGAGTGTGGTGAGATTTCCGTGCATGTGAATTCTTACAAATTTCACTACAGTGAAAAAATTCAGAAGTTTGATCTCATGAAAAAATACCAACTAATCAACCATTATTCCCAGGTGATGAATGTATTGACGACATCTTAAAAAGGACATCAATATTTATAAATACTTTGGCAGAAAAATTTGCAACTAAAACTGTAGTAATTATCTCTCATGGAGATCCTATCTGGTGTATGAGAGCAGCTTTTAGACCTATGGTTTATGCTAGAGATAAAGCGAAATATTATCCAAAGAATTGAACTATGTGTGTTCATTATCGAGATAATGATACCAAGACTGAGGTTAATCTCCACAAACCATATGTAGATACATATTGGGGAATGAAAGATGGAAAGACTTACAAGAGAATCCCAGAAGTAATGGATTGTTGGTTCGAATCATGAGCTATGCCATTTGGACAAGACCATTATATCTGACAAAAAGAGAAAGAGAATCAGAGTTATACTGCAGAATTTATTGCTGAATGATTGGATCAGACTAGATGATGGTTCCGTTCATTACATATCCTAAATCATGCAATCAAATGAAATAATGCTGCAAATAATATCGTAGTAAACGGATTAGTTCTCGCAGAAGACGGAAAGAAAATGTCAAAGAGTCTCAAGAACTTTCCAGATCCTCGTGGATTGATAGAGCAGTGGTGATGAGATGCATATAGAATTTATGTATTGAGTGCACCAGTAGTTCGTGCAGAACCTATGAGATTTAGTGAAAAATGAGTAGAGCAGTCATTCAAGGATTACATACTTCCACTTCAGAATGTATATAATTTCTTTGAAACTTATGCTAAAATCGATCAATGGAAATCAGACTGAAATCAGATTTTTGCAATGCGTGATGATAGTGAAATTTCTGATTATAAAGAATTAGTAGAGCAGTTAGTTCGTGTAAATCCAGATATGATTTTGACTTCTGATAATGATAAATGAGAAGCTATTAAATCATTAATCAATAAATATACACCAAAGGCTAAAGATATCGAAATTAAGTCAGCAGATTTATCAGATTATTTCGGCTTAGTTAAAGGATTTGAAGCTAAACGTGTATTGATTCTTGCATCTGACGACCAGATTAAATCAATATGGAATAGTATTTCATGAAAGTCAGATAAATCACTAGAAAAATGAGTATTGCTTCCATTTGTTACATATCAAATTACAAATGATTTGGATGCGTGGTTATTGTCAGAATTACATCAAACTTTAATCAAAGAAGATCAATTACTCCAAGCATATGCTCTCGATGATGCTATCAAGACGACTCTTGAATTCTTAGATAAACTTACTAACTGGTGGTTGCGTCGTTCTAGAAGAAGATTCTGGGCTAACTGAATGGATGCAGACAAAAATGCTGCATATTCAACTTTGTATACAGTTCTCAAGACTTATTTACAAATGCTAGCGCCATTCGTACCATTTATTACTGAAAAGTTATGGCAGAATCTAGCAGATTTTTCTCCAGAAAAAGTGGATTCAATTCACTTAACATATCGACCAATGTCTTCAGAATTATATATTTCTAGAGATTTGATGGAAGAAATTGCTCAAGTTCGTAAGATAATCAAACTAGCGTTATTTGTTCGTGCTAAGAATAAGGTAGCTATTAAGCAACCGTTACAGAAGTTAGAAATCAAGATGGAATAAAGAATTCTATTGCTTTCTGTGTGCTCATGTTTATAATGTAGATGACCAACTGGTGGGTCTAAATATACATCACATTACGATACGTAGTAATGTGTCTCAAGCCTCCTCGGTAACCGGGGAGGCTTTTTCAATTTATCTACGAAATTTTCACTTGATATTGATTTTCATTTTGATATAAGTAACTCCGCTGTGCAAGAGAAATCGGCCAGTCTGACATACTCGCCCTTTACGTTCTGTTTTGGGTTATTTCTAGAGTGTGTGTGTCGATATGCACAGCAACCTTGCCTTTTTTGAGGCTATTCGCTCCTCTAAATTAGGGGAGTTTTTTTGTTGACTTTAATGTGCGATTTATTATAAATGGACTCGCTGTGCATGTAGAACCGGTCATACCCAAACTACTTTCACGCTCAAAAATAGGGTTTGCAAAATGGTATGCCGGCATGCATAGCAGTCTTGGGCCAGCAAGACTTTAACCTCCTCGTTATTTACGGGGAGGTTTTTTGAAAAATATCATTTGATTTTGAGGAAAATGTGGATACAAAAATGTGTTTATAGATATTTATTATGGGATGGACTGTGGAAATTATTGTATATCATGGATATTATCAGAAATTAGCCAAAATTTTGAGCAATCAGATTTTATATTTTCTGCAGTTTTTCCATGAGTGACTCTACTTCCAAAAATCTGAATTACTTTACTGAAATATTTCTCAAATATTGAGATAATCCATGAAAGTGGAAATATTTTCATTAACCTAAAAGATGATGAGCTTCCGTTATTGGAAGAATATATACATTGGTTAAAAGAATTTAAAAAATTATGATGAAAATATTCTAATCATGAAATTAATATTGAATACTTAAAAGAAAATCTGAAAGATAATTATTGTATAATGCCGATCAAGAAAGGAGAGTGAAGTCATTTCGTGATTTTACATTCAATTGATGAAGGGGGAGTAAATTTGGTAGATAATAAGAAATGAGAATTTAGTGTGACAGTAGATGAATTTGGAAATCTAATAGATTTAGAAAATGGAAAATATGTATTGTTTATAAGAAAGTGGATTATTTAATTTCTCTACAAAATATAGTTTCAATACGTCACATTTCATCAGCTTTTTCATCAATTTTCTCAAATCAATATTTTTCATACAATCCTTTATGGTCTGATACTATATATAAATTTTCAAAATTTAAAGTTTTCGCATATTTTTCAACCTCATTTATCATTTTTTCACTTAATCTCATTCAACGATAATTTTCATCTACAAAGATAAATCACACAAAAGGGGAGTAGTCACAGTCTGGGATTCAGTCTTCTTTGGTGAATGTACAGAATCAGATAATTTTATCATTTTCAGTAGTTACAAAAATTCTCTCCCAATCTGAAAAATCGTTTCACTGCATCTTTTGGGCTAAAATTGGGCCAGCTTCTCGGTTGCAGGAATTAGCGTAATTTATCAGCGACTCTCGTAAATTATCTTTTGAAGTAATGGATGAAATTATCATATGAATAGTTTTTATATAAATCTACAACTTCTTTTCTAGTTTTTGGAATTCAATTAAAATATTCATTCAAGAAAAATTTCTCTTTAAAATATTCACCTTTTTCAACCATATCTATTATGTATTTTTTTCATCATTCAAAAAATTTTTCATCTAGTGTAGAATAGTCATAATCTCAGATGATAACTATACAATTATCTTCATATTCATAAAAACATGGCTCAATATAATAATACTCTCATTTCTGCCATCTTTGAAGATATGCAGAGAAGAAACAAAGAATTCGGAAGAAAAAATACATTTCCCAATATCAAGTTCAGTCTGTAAATTTTCAAATATAGAGTAAATATTTGTCATTCTCGAATTTGAAAGATTTTTTTGATATTTTATTGGTCAGATTTTTATTATTTTTTTCTGCTTTAAATCATGCTTGTATAACTTTATAATTATTAGTATCCTCGACAACTATCATATTTTTTGGAGTGTAATATTTTTCGTGGTAATCTTTTACATCTTCTCGTGAAACCTCTTCATATTGATTCATAGAAAGATTTGAATCGAAATATTTTTTCACCACATATTCATAAATTCTTTGGCCATAACTTAAATCTTCTAGCTCTTGCTGGATGATTTCTTTTTCATACAAGAATGATTTTTCCGTGATGGGAGAAGTTAAGCTTTTTATAGCCTCTTTATAGTCTACTCGATTATCAAATTCAAAATAAGTATAATCAATACATGTTACAGCATCTAATCAATAGGATAATTCAAAATATTTATCCAAATCCTGAGCAAGACGTCATGCACAATGTTCCACAAGATGAGGAATGACTTTTCATTTGTTTATTAGCGGCGTTTTTAGATAAATACGCATTTGTTGATAGATTATTTAAATAATTTATATTATATAACATAGATAAACTAAGTATAAAAGCAAGAAAAAGAGCACTTGAGGTAAAACATCAAGAGCTCTTTGTGTGTTTGTGGAATTAATAGCGTCCACTTCCACCTTGGCGACGTCCCTGGTTCTTTTGGGTGCGCATCCGGTGGTTGTTGTCTTTCGTGTGGTTCTGACCGTGTCCGGGACCATCATAGCCAGATCCACCAGTACGATTTTTGTTTTTCCCGCCAGAGTTAGTACCTCCATCTTTATTGTATTTTCCCATAGTTAATATCGCTAGACAGAAATATTCTGTTTTTCTCTGCCTTTTCAGAGGTTCTTAAACTAGCTTAATTGACTTATAACAAAAAATATTAAAATTACAAGATAAATTTTAGTATGTAGTATATCTTTTACTCTATATTGAAAAACTCACGAACTTCTTTTGGTAACTTTTCCTTATAGTTGATGTCTAACTCTTTACAGCGAGAAATAAGCCGTTCAACTTTTGGTTTAAAAGATTCCAATCTCTTAGGATCTGGAGATGCTTGATATGAATTATAGAAATCAATTACTGCTCCAAAAGTGTTATTAATAGCATTAATAGATTGTTGGCGATATTGAGCAGATAAACTATCAGCCTCAGCAGATCTCTTCTCAGCCTCAGCAGATCTTTTCTCAGCCTCAGCAGATCTTTTCTCAGCCTCAGCAGATCTTTTCTCAGCCTCAGCAGATCTTTTCTCAGCCTCAGCAGATCTTTTCTCAGCCTCAGCAGATCTCTTCTCAGCCTCAGCAGATAATTCGCTCATATATGCTATGATTCAATCTTTATATCTTTGTCAACATACTTTTATTCTAATGTTTACACCTTTATTATTAAAATCTTCTGCAATTTGTTGATTACCATCTTTCCCATCATATAAATCTTGGTCGGTTACTTGTTTATAGATACTATGTCGGATAAATAATAGTTGATTTTCTTTACTAATTTTCCAGTCAGCTTCCATTTCTTTTGAGATAAAATCTTCGGTAAAATTCTTAGCATCATTATCTTTCATTACATTATTATTTTTTAGAAGCTCATCAATTTTCCCTTGATAAATGCTAGGTATCTGTATCAATGCTTTATCTATTTGGGGCTGCACTTGCTCTGTGGCATCTTTGATTGGAGTATTCATCTGAGCGTAACTAGGAGTATTCATGTCTAATAATCCTGCTAAGATAAGAGCATATCATAAATTTTTCCAACTATTATATCTTTTGTGATTACGCTTATCTAAAGTATTTAGTTTATCCATAAACACACAAATAAGAGAATAAAACGTATATAAACAATGTATTATAAAAAAATCAAAAAAATCAAGTATAAAATTTGCATTTTCTGACGATTGTGTGTATAATTATTGTGTAGTTTAGATCTCTTTTTCTATTCAAAATGGTGCGGAGTGAAGCTTGATATCCAGATGATTGACAGATACGTGCAGAGACATCTGATAAAAAAGTGGATAATTCAGATAGTGGTACACAAAATATGGTACATAGTGCTACGGATTTTTTGGCAAAATTTGATTGAGAGGAAACAAATTCTAATGTAGTAAATGCTTGTATACAAGAAATTCAAGCTGACACTCAATTACAAACTTGATTTGAAAATTTATTAAAATCTGGGATTTCGGATGATATTATTGATAAAATAAAACAGGAATTACAGGATGGAGTAGAATTTGGTTTGGATGAAATTACATTGAAAGATTCTATACGTTTAATTATTAAAGATGCTATTAATTGATGATTTAGGGTATATTCAGTAACTACTCTCGAGTGATTAGTAAATCAAAAAACTGAAAATGAAGAGAAAGCAGACCAAAATGAAGAGAAAGCAAACCAAAATGAAGAGAAAGCAGACCAAAATGAAGAGAAAGCAGACCAAAATGAGGAGAAAGCAGACCAAAATGAGGAGAAAGCAGACCAAAATGAAGAGAAAGCAAAACAAAAGACAGAGAAAAAGAACCAAGATGTAGAGCAAGCACAAAAAGATATTGAGAAATCAAAACAAATCATGGAAGAAGCTAAACAATATAATGATTATTTGTTAAATAAATATCCAGAACTTGCTTTACGAGTTGATAAAAATCTTCAAGTCGTAAAACAACAACTTGAAGATAAGTGAGTGCTAAATCAACTTAGGCAAACTCATGATGAGCAATTCATTAATGATTATATCTTGGCTCAAACTACGTTAGTAGAATTAAGAAAACCTAATAGTAATTATGAGCAGGGTGATATCTCATTTTTTGATAACTTGGTAAAGAAGTTGGATAATGCCTGCAATATCCCTGATACAAGTTTGAGTAGCTTTTCTAGTAAGAATGTCGCTCAGACTAGAACCGAGCTATTTAATGATGATCCCTGAATTTGAAATGAAAGCTTAAAAACAGCAAGGGATAATAATATGGATTCTCATAAAGGTGAATATGAAAAAATGTTTGAAATGTGAGATGAAGATATGATTAAAAAATATTGAAATCTTTTAGAATGATCATTAAAAGCGTTTTGGGAACAGTATCAAAATAATTATGAGATTAAAAATAAATTTGTAAAATTTAAAAATAATTCTAATTTAGTTGATGGTGATAAAAATATTCTTCCATATGAGAAAATTGGAAATAATTCTAATCTGGCAGATGATGATAAAAGGTTATTGAAGAATTATGATATAATGCGTTCTGCAATAATTAAAATTAGAGAAGAAGTAGAAACTGAAACTAAAAATTTGATGGAAGAAATGTGTATAATTTCGCAGATTAAATGAATGTATATGTGTATGTGAGAATGAGATGATTTTAATTTGAACAAAGCAAAAGAAATAGAAAGTAAAGACTGAGTCTTAACTTTGAGAGGACATATTAATTGAGTTGATTTTGCTATCCGTCAGGATACAAATGATCCAAATGCTAAATTAGAAACTTCTCAGAAATTGGCTAGATCAGCAGATGGAAAAATATTTTCTATGGGATGACAAGATAATTTTGTCGCCTCTAACTTTATTTTACCAAGTCAGAATGAGATTTTTGAGTCAATTGTGGCCACTGTACAATCTGATAAATCTTTGGAAGATTCTGATAATCAAGATGATTATCTAAAGAATCTTCAAAAAAATATTATGTGAAATATGGAAGAAATATACAAAGATACAGAATATGTTCATCATTATATGCAGTGACAGGTTAGCTGAGAAAGTATTATAAATGGGACAATGCAACTCATCAAGGAGAAAAATCCAAGTATTATTAATAATGAAAAGTTACTGAAAGATATTAGTGAGAATACAAACAAAGACTTATTTGATTTTATTAAAATTCTGAAATTCAATATCGATAATTCAACAAACATAGAAAAAGATCATTTGAATCAATGTATTACAAAAATCTTAGAAATTACAAATAACTATGCAAGTAATAAATGAACTGAATCTTATCCTCCAGTTATAGAAAATTATTTAAAGAATAAGAATTGGTTAAATTGATGAGATGAAAATTCTAGATTATCGTTAATTTCAAATTTGTTCAAATATTATAGTGAAAAATCAGAAGATAGTAGATCAAATTCTGAGTGAACATGAAATACTTGAATCTCATCAAAAATGATAATTAATGATTTATATATGGATTTATGTGAATCTAATAACTGAAAAATTTTAAGTAAAACAGCGGGAGAGTACAATGAAGCTAAGATGGCAGAAGAAAATGCCAAGAAGAGAGAAGAGAATGACAAAACAACAGAAGAAGAGCATAACTCAGCGGATGAGTATTTAGTTTTGGCAATAAATAATCTTCCTCCATCCCCAGAAGGATTGGTAAATATGGCGTAATTATTCCATATTTTCAATAACTTCTTCCACTCCATTATTTTCTCTTAATTCAGCTTTTTTGTGTTCATTTATTATAGTAAATAACCACCAGAATATCATTAATATTAACGCTATTAATAGAGCAATACTTTTTATTAGTCTGCTTTTCTTGTTAGCTTTTCTTAATTCTTTTTTCTCTTCTTCAGTCTCTGCTATTCATTTCTTCCATTTATAAGCTTTAAATTCGTCCAATATTATTTGCAAAACTTCTTCCGGTGTACGTTCGCTAGTATCTATTACTAGATTGTAATTATTTGGATTCCATAAATCTACATTATATAGTTTCTTGTAACGCTCTTCATCACTAGAATTCCTTTCTTTGACTTCATTTATGGCATGCTTTCTGGTCGCATGTTTGTCAGTACTTCTTTCAGCTTTAAAAATTCTTTTCCCCGCAATTTCTTCATCTACATCTAGAAGAATTTTGAAAGCTTTAGGCTGAGCATAAAATCATAAGCGAGAATCTAAAATTATATTATCTGATAATTTTAGGTTTTGCTGATATTCTTCATATTTCAAATCAAATTCTGCTGACTTTTCTGGATCATCTCACATTTTATTAAATTCTATGATATTAATTCACATTTCGGATGCTAATTTTCTTTTCATATCTCAGATAGATACAATTTCATAATTTAATTCTTTTGCCAAAAGTTTGGAAACAGTTCCTTTACCACTTCAGGCTTTTCATCATATAGTTATCAGCATTATTTAATTACTCTAAATATATAAAAATACTATGATTCAATAGGAGTTTTACTCGCTACAAAAAATGACGAACGAGATATTTTTTCGTTCTCAGTAAATTCTCAATTATCATTAAGGTATGTGTTAGTTTGTATGGTTAATCATGAAAATCTAGCCAATTTTTCCAATTCTTTTAGCGAAAAGAAATGGTAAAACCTCTCGTAAACCTTTCAATCACTATCAGTTCGTGGAACCATTAAATCACGAGCTTTATCATTTCTCAATTTTAACCATGATTTTAAACGAGCTTTCATTACAATTTTCCAATTCTTTTTTACAAACCAATCTGATAATGATCGGTTAGTTATCAATAATATTCCATCATAATCCAATAAACGATAGAAATTTTTCATCAAAAATGAACGTTCTTTATCCGTTGGAATATGTTGAAAACTCGAAGTTCAAACTATAAAATCAAAAGATTCTTGTTCAAAATTCTTTATTATTTGAGTAATATCTCACTGAAAGAAAGTCAGATTAGGATTATCTTTGCTTGCATATGATAGCAACTCATCTGATAAATCGATTCATACATAATCAAATTTATCAGCAAAATTCTGATTTAATAGACTTGCAAATCTTCCACTTCCACATCCAAATTCTAAAATTCTGATTTTTTTAGTCTGTCATTCTGAGATGTTAGTCGAAGAATCTTGTGTGTATCACCTAAGATTCTTCACCTCATTTCATTCCGTTCAGAATGACTGAGAAAATAGGGGAGTAATCGCATCCAAAATCGCTTTCTCCTCATGCCGAAACTTTTTACGAGTTTCTGCGTATTTTTTAGCTTCTTTGTTATAGAATGATTGCAAATCTTTTTTAATTTCTTGATTTTCAAAAACATCCATGGATTTAGTTTTTTTAATTCAAGAAATACTTTTTTTTGTCTTAAGATTGGTTTTTCTTACTTTTCTTGTTGATATCTTCTTTGAAGAAAATGTAGATTTTTCTTTCATTGAATAATAATTTACTAAAACATTAATAATATCCATGTTAAGATAAATTTTCTTTATTAAAATGCAAGCAATCTGATTTTTAATATATATTTGACATTTTTGGTAAAATATGTATACGTATATAACCAAACCAAAACAGAAATAATCAGAAATAAATAATAATAAAATAACAATGGAATCAGATTACATTAATTTTTGTGTAAGTCCATGGTATAGTATCAGAGAGACTTACAAATACGATTTGGATGCGGGAGAATTTAGAATCCTTAGGAAACCGGGGAAAATAATTATTTTAATCCGTGCTAAGGATTATCAGCCAACCAAAGGAAAGGATAATGGTCGTAGACCTCGTATGTCTGATGCTAAATTGTTTGGTAGAGATATCTTACCAAAACAAGAAGCTGAAGTTGTAGCCTATTTACAGAGAAAGAAGTATAAACCTGAAAGAAATAGAATAATCTAAAGAAACGATTTATGGAAAAGGATTTTGAGTTTTTCTATAGGAGGTTAATGCAGCTCTTGAAAATCCAAGAATCTGTAGATGGAGAGAATTGTTTTGAGAAACTAGTTGAATATTTTAAGGTCTGCCAAGAAATTAGCAAAAGAGAAGAAAGTTTGCTTAGACTTGGAGATGAAACTATTCAAGAGATGATATTTATGTTTCTCAATACGCTACCATTCTGTTTGTCAGAATCAACTCAAAATGTGTATATTAGTCCAAGTGAAAGAGACAATGATGAAGTGTTCTTAGGGTGTACATCAGAGAACCAAGTGTATGAACGATATTTTGAATGTTTATGCGAGAATTCATTTGTGGGGATTCTGTTCACCTTCAATGATGAGCCAAGTATGGACACAATAACGTTGTTCTTAGGAAATACCCATAGAACTCTTTCATACATAGATGGTGTCGAGGAGGACGAAGATGTCGTTGATCTAATGTTGTTGTACATCTATTGTTTCTTCCAAGATAATCTTGTAGAGTTGAAAAACTTTATTGGAAGTTGTGCACTTTACATTTCATCGGAGTTCTTCGGATTCGGGCGAAATCACACGATGAGTTAGTTTGTTTACGTTTTATGCGGTGGAGTTTATGATACGAAACCGCATTTTTCTTTTTAAAAATTTTAAGGTTTCCTTGAATTTATGGATATAAATAGTATTCTAAACACTGATTTATTTTGAATTAATTAAAATCGATGCAACAAAAGAAATTCTATGTAACTACGCCAATTTACTACGCAAACGGATTGCCTCATATCGGGCATGCAAATAGTTCATTTATTGCAGATTTATATGCCAGGTGGTATAGGCTTATGTGATATGAAGTAAAGTTTTCAACATGAGTAGATGAAAATGGACAAAAGATGGTAGATAAAGCTGCATCAGAATGAAAAGATGTTAAAACATTTCTAGATGAAATTGCTGCATGATCTGTAGAAATATGGAAAGAATTACAGATTTCTTATACGGATTTTATTAGAACTACATCGGAGGATCACAAAGAATTCGTTCAGAAGATGTTAAATAAAGTTCATGATCAATCAGATTCTGAACTAGATGAATCTAAAAAGGATATTATTTTGTGAGCATATGAATGACTATACTGTGTAGGTTGTGAAGCGTTCAAGAATGAAAGAGATTTAAATGCTGATTGATTATGTCCTGATCACTTAACTAAGCCAGAAAAAATATCAGAAAAGAACTGGTTCTTTAATTTGAAAAAGTATTCAGATTTATTCGCAAAATTATGGGCAGAAAATCCTACATTTGTTGAACCAGAAACTAGATTTAATGAAGTAAAAGCATTCGTAAAATCATGATTAGAGAATTTCTCTATATCCAGAGAAAATAAACACACTTGAATTGGAATTCCTTTACCTTGGGATTCAGAACAGGTTACTTATGTGCGATTTGATGCATTGTTCAATTATATAACAGTTTGTTATAGAAATTGAGAGAATGGTAAATTCCGAGATAATGATACATATATTTTACATATCCTTTGAAAAGATATTGTAAAATTTCACGCTACATATTGGCCAGCAATGCTCGAAGCAACAGATAATCGTTTACCAGATCAAGAATTTGTTACGTGATATTTAACAGTTGATGGTCAGAAAATGAGTAAATCACTTTGAAATGTAGTTGACCCAATTCAGGTTTCTCGTGATTATGATAGGGATGCTTTGGTATTCTATCTATTAAACGACGTGCCATTAGGTTCAGACGGAGATTTCTCATGGGAGAGGTTTAACTGAACACGAGAAAAAATTCTGATTGGATGATGGGGAAATCTTGTAAATAGAGTATCAAATCTATGAAAAAAATATTGAATAACTGAGTGAAAATTTGACCAAAATAGATGGAATGCATTTAAGGAAGGACTTTCAGATTTCTCTTTACTTTCTATGATTGAAGGGGAGTGGGATAATGAAAAAATGGAAAAGGCTTACCTTGAAAATGCAAATACTAAAGCATTTGTGGAAGATTGGTATCGCTTGGTTCAGGCTGCTAACGAATTTATTTCTAAAGCAGAGCCTTGGAAAAAATATAAAGAAGAATCTACTCAGCAAGAAGCTCTTGATGACTTATCATTTTTGCTTTGGGTAATTAAACAACTTTGATTAGTATCTGCTCCGTTATTGATTAACTGATTTGCTCATTTACAGAATATCCTTTGAAATGTGGAAATCCAAGCGATAGATACCACAAAAAATGAAAAATCTGATTTCAAATCAATATTTGATGCTAAATCATATCAGGTAAATTTAAATCCAGAGATTATGTATCAAAGGAAAGAATAAACATTAAGACTTTATTAGTTGGAATTAACATTAAATAGAATAGGAAACGGAAAAAAACAGGTAGCATAAAACGCTATCTCCCTATTTTTGAATCTCTGGGAATATCTTGTCCAATGTACTATTAAACCATTTATTTAATGGATCCCGATATTTCTCTGTAAGATTAAACAAAGGAATTTCTAATACTACTTGTCTTATAATATCGATGATCGAGCATATTAAGTATACAAATATGGCAGCAAGAATTGAATAAGGTATTAATAATAGAGAAGATTGATATCATGGCATATTAAATATCGAACTCCACAAAAATCAGCTTATAAGTGGATTTTCATGTAATAGATATACTCAAAACGTAGCTGAGGCTAGAATATTTATATTTCTACTTTGCTTGATTTTAATTTTTGTAAATAGCAAAAATAAAAGGAATGCACTTATAAATATAAATATATTATAATTATTGTACGAATGAATCGTGGTTATGGCATCAAAGCTTGTTATTGATAGCCTTTCTATAATAACAAGGAGAATAGCAATAAAACAACTGAATATAGAATAAAAGATACAAGATTTAATAGATATGTTAAATCAATATAATCTTACATATGCAGATATTACATATACGGTTATAAACCAAAAGAGATTAGATCGTTCTCCATAAAGGAGGTTGAGCATTATTATGTTCATTAATACGAGTACTACAATTAATATACGGTGTTTCTGTACAGATAATTGTAGTAAGCACTTGTTTAAAAACGGAATTAAAAGATATAATAGAATGTATGTATCAAAGAATCGATAATGAGTGAATGGTATAATAGAATCTATTATTCAGCTAAGACTAACATTTTCAAATCATGTTATAAATCATACACAAATGATATAAAACATAAGGGAATAAAAGCTAACTTCTAACAATAATTTAAGAAATTTTTTTATAAATTTTCATCATTCCAAGTCGGATTTAATTAAAAAGTACCCAGAAATTAGAATAAATAAATTGTTTCAAATCATTCATCATATTGCGATTATGTTTAGGTAGATTTCCTGTAAATGGAGAGATGCTGTGTCGAAATAAAATCATCAATGAGTCGAAAGATGATGAAAAACAATCATAATCATGGCAATGATTCTAAGAAGTTCCATTGTTGAATCACGAGAATTTAATCATAAGTTTTTTCTGTTCAGCATATACATTAATAAAACATAAATAACTAAGTTAATCCATATAGTAGTACAGAATCCTGATTTACATTTGATTGTAAATATTTTTTCATTTGAATTCGGCGTTCAGCTTGTTCATAATCTCATTTTTCACTACAATACGCAATCCGTCATTCTAAGAAATCATTTAATAATCATTGTTCTGAGATAGCTTTCAATGCCTGATATAATTCTCACTTTGGTTTGCTATCAGAGAGTAATCATGTAGTCAGTTTTCTTAAATTCTTTCCTAAATCTTCATTATTCTGGATTTTTTCTGCGATATTCTTTAGAAATCATGGTTTTCACATAGCCATGGCGATCATTACAGTTTGAAGCTGTTTATCGTCAGTGAAAATCTGATTTTCATTAGCGAATTTCTGCATTTCGTCGTTATTCAATGTATTGAATGGAATAGTGATACAGCGTGAACGAATCGTATCCAAAACCATGGAAATATGAGGCACCGTGGCGATTATAAATCTACCAGCGAGAGGTTCTTCTGCAGATTTTAGAAATGCATTTATCGCACTATTGGACATTCTTTGAATGTTTTCTATCAATAGAAATCTTTTTCACGAAAAACTTGAATTCAAAAGCCATTCATTCATTTCTCTCACTCCGTAATTTTCATGCTGAGTTTCATCAGGAAACTCAATATATTTCTTATCATCTTTAACTTCAACTGGAATTGTATGAAATTTTCCAGTAAATGGCTCAAAATCTTGAACGAATAAGCAATCACTATACATATATGGTCATAAAATTTCTTCAATTATTGCTTTTGCATGTGAGATTTTTCAGATTCAGTTTGGTCAAGCAAGCAAAAAAAACTGAGTTCATTTTCAGGTTTCGATTACATTATTAATGTATTTTTTTAGAGTCTGTGATGCTTGCTCGTTTCAGATAATCATAAAATCAATCTAATTTATAAATCTGATTTAATTTTTATTTTTTCGTTTATGGTTTTCAATTAAATTTTAATAAAGATTCTCTACTTTATGTTAAATTGTAGATTTCAGTTCTGGTGTCCAGAACAAGACGCCTACAACAATCCAAGCGAAAAATATAATAGCACAGAAAATTAGGTTTCGCAATATAAGCCTCCACCATAATCACTTCTTTCATTTATATTTACGGTATGTTAGGTGGAATATTAGTATTAATCAGATTATTAATAATATTAATAAGAATCGATTAATGTAATTATAAATAAGATGTAAAAGACCTTCATTCTCTAAATCACAATTCATAACACAAGTGGATAATACAGGCCCTGTTGTTCAGAATTGCATGTCTATTATTGAGAGAATAAAATAAAAATTATTTCTTATTTTTAGAAGATTTTTTACCCAAGAATTCTATCAGCAACACAATAGCAATTCAAACTAAGAAACAAATTATAGCTAATAATAGCTGATTATCTCCATTATATTGATTTGGTAAAATATTTTTTGCACTTCATAAGTTAGCATCCAAAGTATCTTTCCATGGCCAAATCTTATTTAATGATCATAGCATAAATCCAGTTAATGAAGCTAATGTGGCCATCTTGTATTTCTTGAACAACCAAGATAATATATTAGAGAATAAAACTATTCAAATTACAGCACCAGCTAAGAAAATTAAAATAGGTACAATATCTAAATTTTTAATAGCCAGCATCATAGTCTCATACATTCATAGCAATACTAGCATGAAACTACCAGATATTCATGGTAATATCATTGCACAAATGGCTATAGCTCCACAAATAAATGTCCATCACCATGTTGAAGTGATAGATAGGGGAGTATTAGTAGGTGCAGTGATGAAAAATGCTAAAACTCAGAATATAATTAAACAAACAATACATTTCCAATTTCGTTTTACTTGTCTTCATAAGAGTATTGAAGATATAAGTATTAATCCAAAGAAAAATGACCGAATTAAAATAGGGTAGTTAGCCATGGTATTAGTAATTACATTCGCAAGTAATAAGAAACTAGTTCAAATTCATACAATTAAACATAGTAGGAATGTTCAATCTATATTCTTCCAAAAAGTTTTCCATTTTCATGTAAAGAAATTCTTCAGATTAGGGACTATATTTTTGATAGATTGGATTAATCTTTCATATATTCCAGTAATTACAGCAATTGTTCATCCACTTACTCATGGGACTACATCACATGCTCACATAAGCATTCATTGGAGGAATATCAGAATTTTATCTCGTATTTTTTTCATTTTGGATAATTACAACATAAAAATTTACGATGATTACAATACTGTAATTTTAACCAAAATCAATTGATATTAAAAAACTCACAAATTATTCCATATTTTTCACATTTCCAAAAAATATGTTATAATCGTAATAAGCTTACTACGATATTAAAAAATCCATGAAAATTTGCAAAAATTTTTGATTATGGATATAATTGATACGGATTTTATAGTTTTAAAATTATTATAGAATGGCAAAAAAGCATGAAGCTCTAAATAAAGCAAAACAATCGTGAAAAAAAATGATTGAATGATGAAAAGAATCTTGAATGTGAGTAGGAAATGTTTTGTGATGAACAGCAAAATCTATATTTTATACACTTGAATCAGCGTGAGAAGCCGGGGTTTATAAGGTTTCTAAAAAGAAAAGTGAGAACCTAAATTATTCTGATGAAGCTAGAGAGGCATATAAAGAAAAAGCTGAAAAATACTCTAAAAGAGCAAAAGAATCGATTTGAAAAGCATGAAAATCAGCGAAACAAGTAGCTTGATGATTATGACAGTTGGGGAAGTGATGAGCTAAACTTGTAGGACATACTGTGAAAGGTGGTTATCATTTAATTGATGCAGGAGATAAGGCAATTTGAGAAAAAATAGAGAAGAAACAGATTGAAAAATGACAAAATCCTTGAAAAATTTGAAAGTTTGTGAGAGAAAATGTTATAAAATTAATGATAGCTCTTTGAGCGCTTTGATATTGAAGTTATGAGTGATGAAAGTATATCAATGATAAAAATCAAGAAGGAAAAGAAATAGTTATAAATGATGAAATTGTATGAGATTCGAATGAAGTATTGCTAATTCCAACTTGAGAATATAATCTTTTGAATTGAAAGAAAATTACGACAAATGCTCCATTGACTCGCCGATATCTTTGATGAGATTTAGAAAATTCTGGAGATTTAATTGTGTGAGATACTCTGACTTTAAATCCGTCAGAATCTTTACATAATTTATGGTCAAAGAAAATAACAAAATATGGTCAATTTACTAAAGATATAAATAATCTGGATACAATAGATGTTAAAAATATGTCTTCAGAGGAAATCGAGAATTTTAGATTTAGATATCCAATTGATGCAACTTATTTATTTGTAGTAAAACCTTATATAGATTGAAATGAAAACAGAGATACAATGCCACTGGAACAATTCATAAAACAAACGAATAAAATCGTAAAAGATATTAAAACAGATACTGAAAGTTATGTCTGATGACTTACTTGAGATAAAAAAGAGTTATTTGATGCAATAAGAAATGACATAAATTGAGAATCTATTGTAGCATATGCTATGACAGAACTTTGTGAAAATAAAGAGGATTGAGAATTTAATAAAGAGGTGTTTGATATACTATTAAAAAATTCATGAGTGAATTATTTATCAAAAATTCCTGCGATTTATGATTGAAAAACATCGTATTGATTGTATCAATTTACAGAATTTGCATTGTATGAACGTGATTGAAAACGAAGATGAGCAAGTGTAGTAAATAAAGTACTTCCTTCTGATAAAAAGATACCAGGATCTGTTATAGATTTAAATACGTGGGAAGAACAGACTAAAGCCGCTTATATGAATGCTCTATACAATCTAAACCTTGCTGTAGAAAAATTAACGGATCAACAAGCAAAAGAGTTACTTGAATATCAAAAAAATTATAGAGAGAATTTTAGAGATAATATTACTCAATTGATTGCAATGTGTCATCATCGTACTGCAGATGCAGTAGCTTTGAGAGATTGGCATAAAGAGCATCATAAAAATAGTATTTATAAATACGGTAAGGCTCAGACTTATGGTAAAGCCTCTAGAAATAACTATAGAGCATTACTAAAGAAATAATACAAATTCTGAATTTATCTATCTCCCCACTCATATCACGTTCATTCATCATCATATATGTCTGAACTATTTTCTTTATATCAATTTGACTCATATATATGAGCTTTAACTATTTTTCTAGCTTTTATATAGTCTTCTAGCTTCTTAGGAGAATTGTCTAATATTCAATTTACTCTAGTGTAAGGATCTAATACATATCGCTGTCAACTATCATCTTTGAATGCGGCAGCTCTATGTCCATAGCTTGATTTTGATTCTACATAAATATCTGCATAATTTCATTTGCTAATGGATTTGAATGTAGATAATTCAATTCATTTCCATGATTTTTGAGGACGTTTTTCTTTTTTATCTTCTGGAATAGATTTGATACAATCTTTTCATGGTAGTTTACCTGCATCATAAGCATTTCAAGAAGGTAATTCTATTCCGAAATTTTTTCAATTATAACGTGCAGTCTTAGAACACCAAGTCACTCAAGTTTTGCTGTTTTTTTCAAATGGTTCAGATTTGATATTGTTTATATTAGTTCCACAAAAAGTATTAGTTGGTGTTTCGGATGATTCAGAGACAGTTTCAGGCGTATTAGCAATAACAGTTCAGCGTTTTAAATTTTCCAAAAAATCTTTGAAATCTGAAAAATAAGGACATGTTATTGATAATTTTACTTCTAATAATTTTTGTTTAATAGAGTCTCAAATATTTAATTTTTCAGTTTTCATAGTTAATTCGGCGTATGACAACAGATTTTCATCGTTTTTTAGCCATTTTGAAAGGAATCATCTTTTAGTTTCTTCTTCAACTCATACCAAATCAGCGACAGTTTCAGCTAGTGGTCAAAGTCATTGAGATTGCTCATTATTTTCTATGAATTCTTCTACTTGAGTTTTTGTATCAGCATTTAATGTCATTTTGTAGGTAGCGATTATATAAATTATTTATTTAATAAATCTTTCAACTCAATAAACTTTTCCTGCAAAGTAGGAGAGTCTGCTTTTTCGATTTCTTCTTGTAAAACTTTTGAAAGATTAGCGATATTTCCATCGTCAAATTCTATCTTTCAAACTGTGAAATCATCAATCTTTTCTGGAATTTTAAGTCCAAGAGATTCATCAAACTTTTTCAAGAACTTTAATTTTTCTTCAGATTTTTCTAAAACATTACGACTGTGAATGATATCATCTAATTGATATTCATGTAATGCACAGATGTCTAAAGTCTGAGCTGCAATATTTCTTGGAATATTCTTTTCTAAATTATAATCAGGAATTGGATCAAGTTTAGCATAATCTGACTGGATTCAGATTTCTTTATCTTGATAAATCTGAGCTGCAGCTGTAGTTAATTTTCCAGATTCTGGAGTCAAACCACAGACTAAAACCAGCTTTTTACTTGTTGGAATATGGTCGTCATTTCCAAATCAGTCTTCACTTAATAGGCGAGACATTGAAGTTTCATACGCTCTAACCTTGTATTTTTCCCAAACTCTGTATCATTGCTTTTGAAAGTAAGTTTCGAATCCAAAAATCAAATCGTACATATTTTCTACATCGATTCCATTAATTACTACGTGTGGTTTCGTTCCATATTGGTTTTCAATTTTTTTCAGATATAACATCAAAAAATCTTTAAACTCTTTTCCCTCAGGTCGCTCTTTATCTTCATTCAAAATATCCTCAGCTCTCACGCAGAAGAAAATCTCCATTTCATACTTAAAATGAGAAAAAACTCTTTTCCATAAATCAGCAGGGAATCCGTTGATAATACGTCAAAAAGCTGATTGGTCTATACAGTTTCCAACCACTTCCAAATATAATTTATTTATGTTTGCAAGCTTGTCCTCTATCTGTTTGATTAATTGATTTTGATATTCTGAAACATTAAATCACATGTTTTTGTTTTTGCAAGAATAAAAATCCCTTCATTAAAGTATACACGAAAACGTCCTTTTTGTCAAAAAAATGAGGACTATTTATATTGCTATTTTGAGTTTTTATGTATAAAATTATTTATTTTTTGTTAGAAATCTGTTTTTAGACATTTTTCCTTAATTTTTGTTTGTACATAATATGCCTCTTTTTCTAATAAAGAACTATCATGAACCTGTTTCCCTAAATTATCAAGTCTACTATCTCAAGTGATTCAATTAAAATAATATTCTTTAGCTTTCTTTATACCTTCTTCTCATCATGGAGTTTTATAGTTATCCTGTAAACAATGAGTAAATTCATGTACAAGAACTGGAAGAAAGTCATGGAAATTGCTAAATATATGACTGCTTATATTTAAATTAATAATTCATTTACTTCACATAGTTAGATCTTGTTCTCAAAAATTTATATTTGTAACATAAGGAGAGCTGATCCATAATTTTTCTGACATATTCTTAACTATTTTATCTGCAATGTATAATCTGAGCGGTGATTGTAATTCATTCCATCTTTTAGCAAGCCCTGACAATTCTTCGCTGCCAAGTACATAGTCTAATGAGGCTACGCCTAATTCATTAGATAAGTTATTTAATTCTCCTTCATTAAAATACTCTTGCGAAATTTCATTATTTTTTTTCAAAGTATCATTTAATAATAGTTTTTTATTTTCAAAATCATTTATGCTTAATATTTTTGCCATAAATGGCATTTCTTTTATACTAGTGAAATATTCTCTGTAAATATCATCAGGAGATATGCTATCAATAAGATTTGATTTTAGTTTTTCTTTTATATCGTCTCTAAATCATTCTCATTTATTTAAATCTTCAATTAAATCTCAGAGATTAATTTGTTCTGGATTTATTTTTAATAAATTTTCATATTTATAAAAATTATCATTTTCCAATAGAGTTTTAGTTAATTCATCAGCTCTTTTTTTATCAGATTCTTTTTGATCTGCTTTTTCTTCTTCAATTTCATTCATTGATTTATTATATCATTCATTATCAAAATGAGATTCTGCAAGTCTGTCAGTATTTTTAATATTCTCATTTTCGATATCGTTGATTTTATTCATAAATCATAAAAAATGATATAAAATACCATTTTAAATTATAATTAAAAAGCGAAAAAATGCAAAAAATCACTTATTTTTTCACAAAAAAATTAAAAATCAATTTCAGTGCGGTTAATTTTTTCCAACAAATTATTTCTTGTTTCTTCTCATACTATAGAAAATAATCCATCAGTCGTAGAACTGAAATCAATTTGGTCCAATTTGATATCAATTCATCTCATCAGATTCCTTTCAAATTTCAGTCAAACTAGCATAGAAATATAAGTCGGAACGTTATTCCTTTTTAAATCTGCGTCGTAGAAATAATTAAATTCAGCTCAAGTTGCACGTTTTCACCATCATTGGTCGAAAATAAAATTTCATAGTGAGTAGAAAATATATTTCCCATTATACAATTCAAATTCTCATGGAATATGTGAATGTCCTCCTAAAATTAAATCAGCTCACGAATTTACTAAACTATGAGCCAAATTTCTTTGCCAGTTATTAGGTGAAAAACGGTATTCAGCTCACCAGTGAAGTGAAATAATTTTTATATCACAGTTCATATCTTTCATTTTCTGTAAATCAGATTTTATTTCTTGTTCATTTATATAATTCCAATAGACCAATCATCAGCGTACATTCATTGATCATCATTCGTACGAGTATGCTCAAAGACAAAATTTAATATCATGGTTTTTCCACGTGAAAATTTCTCTACTTTCTTCTTTTGTAAATCATGCTCAAACAGAATAAATATCATTTTCATCTAGTATTTCTTTGGTCATTTTTAGTCATTGATATCATCAATTGATGAAATGATTATTGGGAAGGGCTAATAATAACGGTTTATCCTGGCGGTATTGTAGTAATGTTTCAACATTCTTTGGATTAGAGCGAAAATCAAATCCTCATTTTGGAATATCATGATCTGGATCAGCAAATAAACTTTCCAAATTTAGAAAAAGCAGACAGTTATCGGATTTACAATTCTCAAATTTATTTAATGGATTGTAATTTCATTCTTTGAAAATACGGTCATATCACTGATTTTTTGCAAAAAATCCGATATTTCTGCTGAGCATTACATCTCAACCTGCTACTATATAACTTGGTTTAGAATAGAATGACAGTTGGATATCTTTAAAGGGATGTCAGGTTAAAATAATATCTTCCGCTTCAGAATTTGTATATTCTTTTATTTGCTGTTGTATGTTTGTGTGCGAAAATAAGAGGTTTTTCATTCATTCTGCAAAGCTCTGTACGAATTGTACGGCTATAGAGCAAATTAATAAGACAAAAGAGCAAAAAATTAGACTGTTCCTTTTGATGGAAGAGTTATAATTCTTCTTTTGTCAGTGAATTTTAGAGGTTTTGAAGTCTGATTTTTTTGACATGCTTCTTACTTATACCACATAAAAATTCTGGATGTATTTTCTTCTCACATATCTTGATTCAGAATTGTAGAGGAACTATCACGGTATCGTAATTGTGGCATTTTTTCATTTTTATTTGCTAAATATTGTAGCAAATATAGGCAAACAGGACAGTCGGCATCAATTCAATCAATAAATTCTGACTGACTTAATGTCATGCTTTTCAATGTTTCTATGGATTTCTGGTCGTGTTGCAACGTTTGTTGTTCATTTTGATAATGAGCAAAATCCACCGAAGTGATAACTAGAATATTTCAGTTCAGATTCACCAATTTTGGTAAAATATCTTCCACTGCTGAGAATTGGAAGCATGGAGAAATAATCGGTAAAACTTCGCTATCAGGGAAATATTTATTTATCCACTGAAAATGTTCTCAAATTCCATGTTCATTCGTTTTTTGTATATCTCACCACGTGCCAAAAATTTCTCAATTTTCATCACATTTAACTCATAGATTATGCAGTTCTGAACTTAAATATTTAGTCGTGGATTTGTAACTCACATCAGCAGATTCGCATATAGTTTGAATTTTTTTCGTATCTGTGTGAAAGTGATTTGGAGAGATTAGAATTATTTTTTCAGGTTTTCATCAGTTGTAATATTCAGTTTTCAGAAAATCATAAAACAGGTCCACCTTTTCGTTATCTAGCATAAAATGGGGAATTATCGCGAAATTTAGGTCAGTTTTTTTATTTCATTTAAATCAAAAGATTAAGCACAGAATTAAAATAATGCTTAGTAGGATAATTCAGATTATGTTCGCTGTCTTAGAAGTTTTCATAACATTATATTTTTTAACTCAGATCAATTATATTCCCATTATTCTTTTCAAAATTTCTATACTATTATTCATAGCAAAATCTAGATTGTTATACAGTCAATCATTTGCATCATTGTCTGCTCAATCTGAAACAGATTTTATAATTATTGTATTATCCAAAATTCCAAATTCACGAGCAGTACTCGCAACGGCATAAGCTTCCATTTCAGCAACATCAGCCGAAAAATCGTTTCTCAATTGATTAGCTTGGTCAGTTTCGTCTATGAATTGGTCTCACGTAACACATATCCCATTTTCATGGAATCAGAAATTAAATTCATCAGGATTTAAGCCTGACTGGAAAGGAATCTTTATCGTTCATTTCGCATAACTTAAATCTCACGGAAGAGGAAGATACATATCGTGCTGAATAATTTCTTTGATGAGAAATACGTCTCAAATTTTAACATTGTTTCCGTTTAGATTCCCTGCTACTCAAATATTTATCAGACAATCTATTCAATACTCTCAGCATAGAATACTACTTCAAATGCTGGCTTGAACCTTTCACATTCACGTATAAGCTAGAACGTATCAGTCTTTTTCGTAGATTCTGATATTTTTGTAAGATTTGGATAATTCTAATCCCAAAAAATCTATTATTATTTGAGCTTCAGGTTCCATAGCTGTAACTATTCAGAATTTTTTCATATTCGTAAAGTTAGATGTATAAAAATAATCATTTTTTACCATAACATAATAATTTTTGAGAAAAAATAAAGCCCCATGTTTCCATGGAGCTTTTTTTTGATATAAATAAAATTCTTATAAACTTTCTAACCATTCTTGAACTTGCTGTTTTGTAGTATCCTGAGCAAATCTATGACTTGCGATAACGTTTAGATTATATGGCTCTAAATATTCTACAGCTTTTTCTATTCCTACATGTTCAGAAGTACAGAATAATATAACATTCTTACCAGAGAAATCATTATTCTCCAATAAAGTTAAGATAAGATTTGGAGTAATTCCGAACCAGATAGGGAATCAAAGATATATAGTATCGTAACCATCAATATTAATCTGAGTTTCAATTTCTGGTCTTATTGTATTATCTTTAAACTCCTTGAATGTTCTAGATTCTTCATTTCTCCAGTTCAAATCATCTTCTGTGTAAGGCACCACAGGGATAATCTCTGTAAGTTCTATATCAGTCAATTCAGAGATATATCCAGCCATTCTCTTAGTATTTCCAGTAGGAGAGAAAACTAAGATTAAAGAGTTACTATTTTCAACATCAGTAACTTCAGGTTCTTCAACTTCAACACTACATGTGTTATTATCACCTAAAACACAATCATCTTCAATGGCGATTTCAGGATTATTTATTGCATTGTTACATCCTGCAAGTAAAAAACTACCAAATAATAAAGTAGTCAAAATTCAGATTTTTTTCATATCATACAAATTAAAAGAATAAAAAATTTATTTGGTTACAGATTAAAAAAATCATATAAAATCGCAAGGATAAATTTAAATTTTAAAGACTTGACTTTATTTATAATTTTATATATTATATAGCAAGAAACAAACATAACAATAAAAAATAATAAAAAAGGAGGTTTTTTATGAAAAATTTAAAAAAAGTCTGGATTAAACTTGTGAAAATCTTTGGATGGAAGTTGATTCTTCCAGAAAAAGGAGAGCGACCTGAAATGGAGAGATGTATTTTCGTTGTAGCACCGCATACGTCAGTATTGGATTTCGTTGTGGGTGCGACATATCTGTGGTCCTGCTGCTCTAATGGGAAGGTCTTCATCAAGAAAGAATTCTTTCGTTGGCCACTAGGTCCGATTTTGAGAGGTCTGGGATGTATAAGTGTAGACCGTGGCAATAGAAAGAATGATATGGTCGGTACGTCTGTCCGTAAGTTCGCTGAAGGTAAGCCATTTTCAATCGCGATTACTCCGGAAGGAACTCGTAAACCAACAAAGCGTTGGAAAAGTGGATTTTGGAAAATCGCCCATAATGCTGAGGTTCCAATAGTGCCAATGTATATCGATTTCAAGAAAAAAGAAATCGGAGCGTTTGATACTATTTGGCCTACCGATGACTACGAAGCCGACCTTTTGAAGGTACGAAAACTTTATCACAAACAGTTAGCGAAGCATCCAGAAAAGTTTATCGAAATCTAAGGACTAAGGAAAGTGCCCAGGTATTCTTGGGTACTTTTTGATTCTTATAAAGAAAAAACAGGATATCTTTATCCCGTTTTTCAGATTTTTTTATTATTCTAGTAAACGAATTGATAATTAATTGAAGAAAAATCTTTAATCTCTACTGTTGCTGCTACAAAATCTAATGTTTCTGGATTGTTTATATACAATATATTAGCATCAGTCCCATCGTTGAAAGTAACATCGAAATTAGAGTAAATCATTTCATCTTCGATTCCTGAACTAAGTAAATTATGGTTTACTATTGTCCCGAAATGTGGAGTGATATTTGTCAAATTATGTGGAGTATCTTCCATGTAAAGATTTTCTCATGTAAATATTTCCTCTGTTTGAAGATCAACTATTGTATAGGTGCTGTACTTTGGGAAATTAGTTTGAGCTATTTCTTGTAAATTATCAAAAGTTAACGATTCAACTCTTTCATCATTTTCAGGATGCTCTTCCATATCAGCTAGATTGATTCCTCTTCATCATAAAAGACAGATAGGAGTTCATTCGTCATCCACAGTTACTTCTCATCCATTATCGGCACAAACCTGTTCAGCTATAGGGTAAAGAGAAGGTTCTTCACCTAAATATTCTTCGAGAGTTAGTCAATTATCCATGATTTCTCTGGCTACATCTACACTTCATACATATCTTAAGTGCCGTGGTTCATATCCATATCAAGTGATATCTTCTTTTCACTCTAGGTATCTTAAAATAAATCCATAATCAGCAAGTTTAGCATGTACTTTAGCAAATATTTCAGGTTCAGCCATCATATCATCATTCTCATAAATCAATACTCAATCTTTGATAATGCAAATATCAATTGCAAGGGCAGTATGATGTTCTGAATATCAAGGAACGGCTACATAAGTTTTTGTGTAATCGATTCCATATTTTTCTTCAAATTCAGCTCGTAATTCTTCTTGTCTAGATACTGAACGATAAGCACTATCTAGTTCAATATCTACTCATTCTTCTAGTAGAGCATCTCTTAATTCATAATATTTTTCCAAAGCTTCTTTTTCTACTTTGATTGTCTCATCATAAGCATTTTGAACCTCTACTAATTGAACATTGGCTTCCCAGTCTGATGGAAGCTTATGCTGTTTATTAACGAGTACTAGATAATCGTAGTCTCATTGTCGGGTATTTGTACATCATACAAGCATCATAATAGCTAGTAGTAAACCAAAACAAGGTAGTATAAACTTTTTCATGACAACAAAAAATATATGATAAAATAATTTATTAATTATGATGAATTATTCATCGATAAGTTCATCACTGTATGATACTCAGAGGCTTCAATCAACAAAATCTGCTACGCATTCAACATCCATTTTCCAATTACTTCAGTCTCTAGTATACTTCACTACTCAATTTCTGACAAAACTAGCTCAAGCTTCAGATTCTTCTCATCGTTGAATATCTATATTCTCAGCATCATTTACAAAATCAGTCATCCAATCTTGAACATTTTCTGTACATCCAGCTAAACGTTTATCCTCAGTATCGATGCTATCTAAATTTGGCTCAAAATTACATTCATCAGTTCCCAATATTGTGTCTTCACAAATTACTCCGCTAGGGAAAGAGCATTCTCCATAAACAGCAGTAGGAGAGTGGATAAGTGAATGAGTTCCTCAATGTTCGTTACAGTACTCTATTCTTTGATTTAAAACTTCATCTTCATTTTTTGTATTATCGCAGTTGCAGTTGCATCCTGCTAAAGCCAAAGTTGCTAGTCATAAAGTAGCAAAAAGTCAGAATTTTTTCATAAAATGTTATATAAAATATAAAGAATTGACCTGTTTATAGTAATTTCTTACTAAAATAAAAGGAAAAATCTGAACTCCTTTACTATTTATTCTACTGTAGGAATATGAGAATTTAAGGTATTGTTTTAATTATAATGTAATAATCAAGCCAATTATAAGCATGTGAAAAGGATAGAATAATGTGTAGAGAATCTTAAACCACTTTTTGTGGTATCAAAGCTTGCAGTTAGAAAAACTTAGAATTAATGCTGCTATAATATGTCAAGCAATCCATGGAAGATAATTCATTACTTCTTGTAATAAGGCAGTTGAGTTTCCGAACCCAGTTCTTCACCAGAAATATATTGGCATATAAATCAAGAATATTCAAACTAAAGCCCAAAAACGTTTAACCCAATCCCGTTTATTTTCAGTCTTTTCTTCATTCCTTGAATATCTTATATACCAATAAAATGCAATAATAAGCAATGGCCCCATGAAGTTGTAGTTTGCTTTCATAGTATAGTTAGCAAATCAAATTAATAGATAAGCACATACAAGTATAATTATATTTTTCCAATCTATTTTTTCTTTATTATTTCTTTTTGATGGAACTAGGAGCTCGGTAATAGACATCCCTAGGAATCCTAATAGGAGAGTAATTATGATGCTTTGTGATTGCATAAAATTGCTAGAAAAATTAGGACCAAATTCTAATAAATCATAACAAGGCTCTGATATGACAGCTAAAAATATTAATGTAGAAAGGTGTTTCAAAAATCTTTTTTGGTCTTTAAAAATAAAGAAGAATCCTTCTGCTAAAAGGAAAGCATAACATGGGAAAGCTATTCTTCAAATCCATGTTAGAAGTATTGGATTATCAATAAAATTCCAACCAATATGATCAATAAGCATGGTAGTCATTGCTATGATACGAAGTATGAATCCACTCATGAGAATTATAATTATCTAAACAGAAGTATTTTATATATTAATTCATGTACAATAGTCAATGTGAATAAATTATAGTCATAAAAAACATAAATGTCAATTTTTAAGATATTAATTCTGATTTTTAAAAACTATTTTAAGAATTGACAAAAAAGACAAGTTATTGACATTTGTCAAAAAGTGTCAAAAAATTTGCATTTTTGAAAATTATGATTAAACTAATGTTGTGTGGTAGAACCTTATAAAAAAAAGACTGTCTTTGTATGGCAGTCTTTTTCGTTTATTTCTTCCATCTTTTCAATGTTGGGAAAAGTTTTGTACAATAAGCTCTCATTTCTTCATTAGTCATTCAAGCTTGTTCTCCGTATTGAGAACACATATCAATATATTCTTCCATACTCACATCGTCAATAAATTTTCCATCTTTATAGCAGTAAATGCAGTAATCTTGATTTACGCTTCCATCGGCATTCGTTCCAAATTGTTCAGGATTTGTGAGTGGCATTCCGCAACTTTGACAAATAGTCTGTTCCATGTTTTTTTAGTCAAATAGTAAAAAACTAATCTGAATGATAGTTTTATGATAATTAAATTCAAGAAAAATCAGATTTTTTATCATAGTAATTTTTTAATTTCTTCTTCCATATCTCATGGGACATAAGTTGGACTATATCTATCCACTACATTTCACTCTTTATCCACTAAAAACTTAGTGAAATTCCAAATTATATCTCACTTGTTTTTACAGGTTGAACTTATCTTTTTAACTCACACCATGATGGTCTTATTCTTCAAACCATTGATTTCATCTTCAGATTTTTGTTGTTTTAAATGTGTGAATAGGGGACTTTCATTTTCTCAGTTAACCTCAATTTTGGAGAATTGGTCAAAAGTCGTGTTGTACTTCATCGTGCAGAATTGATGAATTTCATCGTCATTTCATGGAGCTTGGTGCCCGAATTGGTCGCAAGGAAAATCCAAAATCTCTAATCATTTCTCGTGATATTTTTTATAAAGATTTTCCAGTCATTCGTATTGTGGAGTAAATCCGCATCACGTAGCAGTATTCACAATTATCAAAACTTTTCATTTGAATTCTCCCATCTTCACAGAACTTCAATCTCTTTTGATGATTTCGTAATCATAAATAGACATTTTTGCTGGTTTAAAGAATAAAATTATTTCAATAATTTCTCCAATGCATTAGCATTTAATATCGTGTTTGAAACAAATTCTCATTTATAAAAATTTGTTCGGTTATTGAAAATGCACGGAGTATTCTTAGCTTTTTCTAAAGTATCAATTTTGATAAAATTCAGATTTATTTTTTTTGATTTTGCATAATCAGATAGCTCTTGAACTTCATATTCTACATAAGGGCATTCATTAGTATAATAGATAGTAAAATCCTGACTATCTATCTTCATTTTTCTAGCACTATCATTGAATTTCGGAGTTTCAGATTTATCAAACTGCAGTGCTAAGAGTTCGTAATCAGCGATACTATCTACTACTTTAAACCCAAAATGTTCAAAGAATTTCTTTTCACCGAGGAAAGGCTTTTTCTTCTTGGAAACCAAAGTACAAACTCCACTCATTTTCTTTTCTTTCGCATCATTTATCGCATATTCCAATAATTCTTTTCAAATTCATTTTCCTTTGAAACTTCCAGCAACCCATAGACAGTAAATATATTCATAATTTTTACCGATGACTGGAACTCGTGCAGTTTCAATTGGTTCATATTCAATAAACATTTTTCCTCTGTCGTTAAGCTTCCTGAAAATGTGTCAATCCTTTAATTTAGATTTAATTCGTTCTTTCTTTTTATCCACTCCACATTGATGTTTTGGGTCTCAGATAGCACAGCAGATATGTTCTTTATCAATATTTTCTGCTGTTAGGTTAATGTATTCGTGCATATTACAACATTTTTAATGATATAAAAGTTTTTATTTCATCTCTTGATTTTTCTTAATTAAGAGATTATGACAAAATTACAGTAATTCAATAGATAATTGATTTTTATGCATATTTTTATATAAATAGTAGGCATAATTTATATACTTTATTCATTTCAATAAGATGAAAAAATATCTATTAATATGACTTCTATTTATATATTGTACAGTGTTGACCTGATGTATCTGCAATAACAACCCCACAATTTCTAGCTCTACTTGAGATCTCACAACTGATAATAATCTAAATTACAATAATTCTCCGTACTATATATCACATGATTTTTATAATATGAGTAGCAGTTGAAGTCTACATATTCTAAATAACTATAAACCTATTCAACAAACAACAGAATATTCATGTGGATGTGCTGCTCTTCTATCAATTTTTAATTACTATTGAAT
>Ga0310690_10001926_pt1 | contig 35523 bp, 24 predicted proteins | sample AusTroGonzalo_MG_2_FD_207661 | JGI IMG/M metagenome (GOLD analysis project Ga0310690, IMG submission 207661) | Bovine rumen microbial communities from tropical cattle in Woodstock, Queensland, Australia - Gonzalo_04 (v2) (version 2) | ecosystem: Host-associated > Mammals > Digestive system >...
CGCCCGTGGAAATGTGCTTGAGGGAAGTGGTAGCAGCGAGCTTTGCACCGACGGTACCCTTGCCGGAACCGGGAGCGCCAAAGATAAGGACTGCAGGAATTTTAGCCATTGTTAGACCTCTTGGGTTATGTGTGAAAATTCGCGGTAAAGATAGAATTTAGACGAGAGACGAGAGACAAGAGACGAGAGATTTTCAAGTTAAAAAAGCATCAAAGTCATTTTTTTCTTTCGTCTCTCGTCTGTAGGCGCATAGCGCCGTTCTTTCGTCTAACTCGGCAATGCCTCGGAGGTGAACTTGAGTTTACCGTCTTCGACGCCGATGGATATTGTCGTGAAGTCATGGAGGTCCCCGAGCAGGAGGCCTTCGGCGATGGCATCTTCCACAAGGTTCTGGATAGAACGGCGGATGGGACGTGCGCCCAGAGCCGAATCGTAGTTGTGATTCACGATAAATTCCTTCGCTTCCTGGCTGATTTCAAGCAGGATTCCACGATCGGAGATATTCTTCTGCAAGAATCCCATCTGGATATCCACCACCGAGACCAAGTCCTTCTTCGAAAGCGGGCGGAACACAATCTGCTCGTCGATACGGTTCAGGAATTCCGGCGAGAATACGCGCTTGACTTCGTCCCTGATGGCAGCTTCCATGCGGTCGTAGTCGTCGGTCTCTCCCATCTTGGTGAATCCCATACCGCTGCTGTGGCGCACTTCGCGAGCACCAGCGTTACTCGTCATGATGATGATGGTGTTCTTGAAGTTGATTTTGCGGCCGTAACTGTCGGTAAGGATACCGTCGTCGAGAATTTGGAGCAAAATGTTATAGATATCCGGATGAGCTTTCTCGATTTCGTCGAGCAACACGACGGAATACGGATGCTTGCGCACCTTCTCGGTGAGCTGTCCGCCACCTTCTTCAAAGCCAACGTATCCCGGAGGCGCACCGATAAGGCGAGAAACACTATGCTTTTCCATGTACTCGCTCATGTCGATGCGAATCATGGAATCTTCGCTTCCGAAAAGCGTAAGGCTCAACACCTTCGCAAGTTCCGTCTTGCCCACACCGGTCGGCCCAAGGAAGAGGAAACTGCCCATGGGGCGCTTGCTGCTGCGGATACCCGCACGCGTACGACGGATAGACTTGACAATAGCATCGACAGCCGCATCCTGCCCAATCACGCGTTGCTTGATTTCTTCGCCCAAGTGCAGGAGTTTTTGCGCTTCTTCACCGGCAAGCCGGCTCACGGGAATCCCCGTCATATTGCTGATGACATCGCGAATAACATTTTCGTCAACAACAGGCGTATTAGCCTTTGCATCTTCGGCTATGGAATTCTTGCGTTCAGCGATATTTTTCTCAAGTTCTTCAGCATGGTCACGGTGTTTTGCCGCTTCTTCGTAAAGCTGGTTCGCAATACATTCGTCTTTCAGCTGGTTCGTCTTGACCAAGTCTTCTTCCATCTGTTTCAGGTCGTCGGGAACCTTGATGGAATTGAGACGAACACGGGCACCGGCTTCGTCCAAAACGTCGATGGCCTTATCCGGCAAGAACCTTTCGCTAATATAGCGTTCGGCAAGGAGAACCGCAGCACGAATCGCATCCGGAGTGTAGTGTACGTTGTGGTGCTGTTCGTACTTTGTACGTAATCCTTCAAGAATTTGTATGGAATCCTCGGAATTGGGCGGATTCACGATAATCGTCTGGAAACGGCGTTCCAGAGCGGCATCTTTCTCGATGTACTTGCGGTATTCATCAATCGTCGTTGCGCCGATGCACTGGAGTTCGCCACGGGCAAGCGCCGGCTTGAAAATGTTGGAAGCATCCAGGCTGCCTTCGGAGCCGCCCGCCCCCACAATCGTATGCAATTCGTCGATGAAAAGAATCACCGAATTGCCAACGCGCTGGAGTTCCATAATCAGCCCCTTCACGCGTTCTTCGAACTGGCCGCGGTACTTGGTGCCAGCCACCATGGCAGCCACATCGAGCGTCACGACGCGCTTGTTCGCCAGCAGGTCGGGAATTTTCTTCTGTACAATCTTCTGCGCAAGGCCCTCGATAATCGCGGTCTTGCCCACGCCCGGTTCACCAATAAGCGCCGGATTGTTCTTCTTGCGGCGACAAAGAATCTGGATCAGGCGTTCAATTTCGGCTTCGCGGCCGATAATCGGGTCCAGTTTGCCCGCGCGGGCCATAGCAGTAAGGTCGCGACCGAAATGTTCAAGAATCGGAGTCTTGGACTTGGACGCCGCAGCCGGACGCGGTTCATTGCGCATCATGGGCGGAACATTCCTATCTATATCCATCCCGGACGGGTCGATATTCTTGCTCTTGATTTGCTGGAGCATTTCCAGGTAGTTGTCAAACGTAACGTTGTACGTAGAAAGCGTCGCCGCAGCCGGAGTATCGGTTTGCTGGAGAATGGCGAGCATCAAATGTTCCGGGCCAATATACTGGTCGCCTTCGTTTTTCGCCAGTTTGGCCGCATTGAACAAAATGGCCTTGGTGCGGGCCGTAAAAGAGAGGAGGCCCCCACGCTTGTCACCACCAATAGTCATCAACCCACCGTTTGTGGAGAGCGACCGCTGGATAGTTTCACCCAAATCACTCAGGTTCACCTTGAGCGCACGGAGCGTCTCGGCAGCATATCCCGATTCTTCTCGCACAAGGCCGAGCAGCAAGTGTTCAACGGTGATGCTGTCACTGCTCAGGTTATGGGCGGCCATGCGGGCCGCTTGCAACACGGCCTTAGCCTTAGCCGAAAAAATACCGTTGATATCGGACATTTTACGCCTCCTGAATCAATCCATTATGCATGACAACACGACGTTTCGCAAAAGACGCCAACTTTTCGTCATGGGTCACGATAAGGAAAGCCTGGTTGAATTTTTGATTCAAGTCCCAAAAGAGCTGGTTCAGCAAATCCGAATTCGCCTCGTCGAGGTTGCCGCTAGGTTCATCCGCAAAAACAAGGTCCGGATGGTTCATCAAGGCACGTGCAATCGCCACACGCTGGCGTTCGCCACCCGACATTTCGCGAGGCAAGTGTTTTAGGCGGTCCTTGAGCCCCACCGTTTCCAAAAGCATCTCGGCGCGTTCCCGACATTCGTGCGCACTCGTACCCAAAATGCGGCCCGGCACACAGACGTTTTCAAGAGCAGAAAATTCACTCAACAAATGATGGAACTGGAACACGAAACCCACCTGCACACGGTGGTACATGTCACGTTCGTCGCCCTTAAACTTCGAAAGCGGTTTGCCCTTGAAATAAATTTCGCCCGAAGTCGGAGTATCGAGCATCCCGACCAAATTGAGAAACGTGGACTTGCCCGAGCCCGAAGAACCCGTAAGTGCCACAAGCTCCCCCGCATCCATCGAGAAATTCACGCCCTTCAAAATTTCGAGTTGCTCCCCCGTTTCGGAAAAGACCCTACGAAGGTCGGTGGTTTGTAGTAAACTAGACATAAAAAACTCCAATAGACGAAAGACGAAAGACGAAAGACGAAAGAATTATATCAAACTCTTTACTCTTTCGTCTATAGCGAAGCCAAAGGCGAAGCGTTCTTTCGTCTATATCATTCATGTCTAATCGCTCCTACGGGATCAAGCCGGCTCGCCTTCCATGCAGGTAGGATTGTCGCTAACACGCAAAGCGCGATACCTATTACAAATATAAGAACAACATCTATCAGGTGCACAGAAATCGGGAAATAGGGAATCACATAGACATCGCCCGGCAACTTGATAAAGTGGTAGGCTTCCTGCAACTTGCACAGGATAAGCCCGATAGAACCGCCCACAATCGTACCGCCCACGCCGATAAAGCTACCCATGAGCATGAACACGCGCATGATGCCAGCCTTGCTAAAACCCATGCTGCGGAGAATGCCGATTTCTTTTGTCTTGTCAATCACCACCATGATAAGGGAACTGATGATGTTGAAAGCCGCCACCAAGATAATCAGGCAGATTACCGCCGCCACGATGAACTTTTCGTAATTCATCCACTTGAGGAGCGTGATATTCTTAGACTTCCAGTCCATCGCGTAGTACGGGTACGTGAGCCAATTTGACACACTGTCCACCGCAGTCTCGGCAAGCCAGTGGTTCTTTATGCGGAACTGGATTCCCGTCACGGCATCGCCCATGTTCAAAAGGCGCTGCAATTCAGGGATGCCCACATAAGCAAGGTTTCCGTCGTACTCGTAAGTGCCCGTCTCGAAAATGCCGCTCACCACGCACATCATCATCTTCGGGCCGGCGGAGCCAATCATCTCGTCCGGGCTCTGGAATGTCTGCAAAACAAGCTTGTCACCCACCACCACGCGGAGGCGGTTCGCCAAGCCAGAACCGAGGATAATCCCAGGACGCTTCGTGCCGTTCAGATCTTCGAGGCTGTCCACGGAATAGTTGCCGAACTTGATGTACTTGTAAATGTCGGTCACGCCCTTCGCGGTCTCGGCATCAATACCATAAATCACAATGCCGTCGTTCACCCTCTTGGAGCTGATGCCCACCTTGTAGATGATAAACGGAGAAGACGCAATCACGCTAGAATCACGGGTCCGCACTTCGTTAATCAAGCTATCGTAAGCGACAATCGGTTGCGCATTGTAAGACATCAATTCGAAGTGAGCGTCCTTCCCAATCATCTGGGCCGTGACCTCTTCTTCGAAACCGTTAACCGCAGCAAGAGCCACCACCAGCGCAAACACACCGATGGATACCCCAAGCATACTGAAAATGCCAATAAGCGAAACGAAGAGACTCTTACGTTGAGCCCCAAGGTAACGCCAGGCGATTAATAATTCAAGACGATTAATCATAGACTAAAGATTTTAGGTACGAGGTCGTGCCTTCGGCACTTTGAGGTGTGAGGTATGAGCAATAAATGCAAGAATCATTTTCCTTGTCGCTACAACTCTAGAAGTGAGGTTTTCAAAATAGGAATTATCGATATAATTCAAATCATGAGCTAATTGAAGTTGATACTCAACCTCCGTAGAAGAACCAACTGCAATTTGCAGAAATTGATTAAATTCAGCCTGAGATTTTCGCCCACAAGCTTCTGCAATGTTTGTGGGAATTGAAGCCGACGCCCTTCTTATTTGAGAAGTCAAACCATAGAGTTCGTCCTTCGGGAAGCATTTTCCCGAAACTTGATAAATGTCTAACGTAAGAGCATGCCCCCGTTTCCAAATTTCAAGCGAACGAAAATTTCTCATATCAGATACCTCAGAGGGGCGACAGCCCCGACCTCATTCCTCAAAGCGACACCGTAGGTGGAGCGACCTCATACCCGAAGCGGCGTTCTCTCGTCTAACTAGCAGCCCTCCGGTTTCATTAAGGGGAACAACTGCACGTCGCGGATGGTCTGCTGGTTCGTAAGCAGCATGACCATGCGGTCGATGCCGAAGCCCACGCCACCGGTAGGCGGCAGGCCGGACTCGATTGCGTGCATGAAGTTTTCGTCCATCGGGTGCGTTTCGCCTTCACCACCGCGGCCGCGGCGCACCTGGTCTTCCAGGAGCTCACGCTGACGGATGGGGTCGTTAAGTTCGGTATAGGCGTTACCCAGCTCCCATCCGTTAGCGTAGGGCTCGAACTGTTCGATGAGCCCTTCGATAGTGCGGTGTTTCTTGCAGAGCGGGGTGCTTTCGGTCGGCATGTCCTTGATGAACGTCGGCTGGATGAGCTTGTCTTCCACGGTGAGCTCGAACAGTTCGAGGATACCGCGGCCGCGGCTGAATTCGCCGTCGAGGTGGCCGCCGAGTTCTTCCATCTTGTTCTTGATGTCGTCGTCGCTCATCTCGTTCACCTTGAGGCCGCCGAACTTCTCGATAGCCTCGATCATGCTGTAACGGGGCCACGGGGCCTTGAAGTCGATTTCCTTGCCCTGGTAATCAATCTTGGTGGTGCCGTTCGCCGCAATGCAGGCGCGTTCGTAGATATTCTCGAAGTGGACCATCATGTCGTTGTAGTCGGCGTAGGCTTCGTAGAACTCGAGACCGGTGAATTCCGGGCTGTGCGTGCGGTCCATGCCTTCGTTACGGAAGTTCTTGGAGAACTCGAACACCTTTTCCATGCCGCCCACGATGCAGCGCTTGAGGTAGAGTTCCGGAGCCACGCGCAGGTAGAGCGTCATGTCGCAGGCGTTGTGGTGCGTGGTGAACGGGCGAGCGTTCGCGCCACCGTAAATCGGCTGGAGCGTCGGGGTTTCGACTTCGATAAAGCCCTTCTCGATCAGGTATTCGCGGATAGCCTGCATAATCTTGGAACGCTTGATGAAGACTTCCTTCACGTCGTCGTTCAGGGCCATGTCGATGTAGCGCTGGCGGTAACGGGTATCCACGTCGGCAAATTCGTTGAACACGACCTTGTTGCCGTTCTCGTCGACCTTTTCTTTGGCGACCGGGAGCGGGCGCACGGCCTTGGAGAGCATCGTCACCTTCTTCACGTGCACGGAGTATTCGCCCGTCTGCGTCTCGAACATGAAGCCGTTCACGCCGATAAAGTCACCGAGGTCGGTCATCTTGACGACTTCGTAGTTCTCCTCGCCCACCTCGTCGCGGGCGCAAACCACCTGAAGGCGGCCATAGCGGTCCTTCAGATGCATGAAGCACATTTTTCCCTTGCGGTTGAAGCGGACCACGCGGCCGGCAAAAGCGACTTCTTCGCCCGACGCCATCAGGGCTTCCTTGTTTTCCTTGAGCGTTTTGGAATCGTGCGTGCGGTTGAACTTGTGCGGATAGGCCTCGATGCCCATTTCCTTGAACTTCGCAAGCTTCGCGAGGCGAGCCTGCACCTGATCATTCATGTCTTGCATTGCCATAATTAATAATCCTGTGATGGAATCACTTGTATATTTGAACAGGGAAAAAGATAGAAAAAAGGAGATTTTGTAGCTTCTATTCTCACAACGACAGCTTTCTTTCTCAATGACTAATTGGAATTCGCGCTTGCTACACGATATCATGAAGGAGTAATGAAATGATGAAATTCTCTTGTCTTTGGGTATTGTTAAAAAAAAGACGATTTCATATAGCCACAGGGGATTTTATTTCGTAATTTTATCGTGCATAAACCAAAGAGGTTATAGCACGCGCGACGCCACCCTGCTCGGGCACGCCACACGCGCACCATTATGAAAAAAATCATTGTCGTGAACAATCCAAAGAATTGGAAGTTCCACATTCCCGAAGCCGAAATTGTATCGGCAAAAGACTACCTTACCAATCCCGAATTTACCACCCAGAAAAGCGTTCGCGTGTTCAACCTGTGCCGCGACTACAGCTACCAGAGCAAGGGTTACTACGTGAGCCTGCTTGCCGAGGCGCGTGGCCACAAGGTCATCCCGAACGTCAAGAACATCCGCGACTTCAAGGCCCCGGCCGTCGTGAAAATCATCAGCGACGACATCGACGAACTCATCCAGAAGAGCCTGCACAAGCTGACCGGCACGGAATTCGTGCTCTCCATCTACTTCGGCCAGAACGTGAGCGCCCAGTACCTGGAGCTTTCGCAGGAGCTCTACCGCATTTTCCAGGCCCCGCTGCTCCGCGCCAAGTTCGTATTCAAGCAGAAGTGGTTCATCCAGAGCATCCGCCCCATCAGCGTTGATGAAATTCCCGAGACGCACAAGGAAATGGTGGACCAGTTCGCCATCGAGTACTTCGAGAAGACTCGCTACACCTCCGCCAAGAGCGAAGACTACGTGTACGACCTCGGCATCCTCGTGAACCCCGACGAAGTGGAACCGCCGAGCAACAAGCAGGCCATCCACAACTTCATCGAGGCGGCGCAAGACACGGGTTTCCGCGTGGAGCTCATCACCAAGAAGGACTACCACCGCGTAGGCGAATTCGATGCCATATTCATCCGCGAGACGACGAACGTGAACCACCACACCTACGCGTTCGCACGCCGCGCCCAGAGCGAAGGCATCGCCGTCATCGACGACCCCGACAGCATCTTGCGCTGCTCCAACAAGGTCTACCTGCAGGAACTCATGACCGTGGGCAAGATTCCCGCCCCCAAGACGATTATCGTGCACAGCGAGAACCGCCACACGCTCGCGAAGGAACTCGGCTTCCCCATGGTTATCAAGACGCCCGATTCAAGTTTCAGCCTCGGCGTCAAGAAGGCGAACGACAAGGAAGAACTCGAACAGATTCTCGACACGATGTTCGAGCACAGCGACCTGCTCATCGCGCAGGAATTCACGCCCACCGATTTTGACTGGCGAATTGGCATCCTCGACGGCAAGCCGCTTTACGCCTGCAAGTACTATATGGCCAAGAACCATTGGCAAATCTACAACTGGAACAGCAAGAACAAGCAAGGCACCTGCGGCAAGTGGGACTGCCTGCCCATCGAGAGCGTACCCCACGGCATCGTAAAGACGGCGCTCCGCGTGGCAAGCCTTATCGGCAATGGGCTCTACGGCGTGGACCTCAAGGAAATCCACGGGCATCCGGTCGTGATTGAGGTGAACGACAACCCAAGTATCGACCACGGAATCGAGGATTTGGTCGGCAAGAAAAAAATCTACCTTACCATCATGAAGAGCCTGCGCCACCGCATCGAGGAGCGCATGCACGCCGCACAACACAAGATACATCAGCATGAGGATTAGCTGCGAGCTGAGAGCTATGAGCAGTGAGCAATGAGCTATGAGTAACTACAAAATTTGGGAACGCTTCGGCGTCGAAATGGAATTCATGATCGTGGATCGCGAAACGTTGCAGGTGCTGCCCCGCGCCGACATCCCGCTCGGCAAGGATAAGGACGGCAACCAGCTTTCCGACGTGGAATACGACGATATCGGTCTTTCGAACGAACTCGTGAGCCACGTGCTCGAATTCAAGTGTGCGCACCCCAAGTCCACCTTTGACGGGCTCGGCAAGCGGTTCTTCCACGAAATCCGCCGCGCGAACAAGAAACTCGAAAAAATTGGCGCCATGCTGCTGCCCAGTGCGGCGCACCCCTTCATGGACCCGGCCGAAATGAAGCTCTGGCCCTACGACTGCAACGACATCTACCAGACATACGACCGCATTTTCAACTGCAAGGGCCACGGCTGGGCGAACCTGCAGAGCACGCACCTGAACCTCTCTTTTGACGGCGACGACGAATTTGGCGAGCTCCATGCGGCCATTCGCCTATTGTTGCCTCTCATCCCCGCCATCGCGGCGAGCAGCCCCTACCTCGACAGCAAATACACGGGCTTCAAGGATGCGCGAATCGAAGTTTACCGCCATAACCAGGACAAGGTTCCCGAAATTGCAGGCCTCGTAATTCCCGAAAAAGCGTACACCTACGACGAGTACAATACGCAGATTTTCGACAAGGTCAAGAAGGCCATTGCGCCCTACGACCCCGAACATCTGTTGAACCACTTCTTCCTGAACAGCCGCGGCGCCATCGCGCGATTTGACCGCGGGGCCATCGAAATCCGGCTCGTGGACATCCAGGAATGCCCGAACGCGGACATCGCCATCGTGGAACTCGAAATCACGACGCTCAAGGCCATCGCGAGTGGCAAACTCGCAAACGGAAAAGCGCCGCACACCATGAAGGAATACCGGGAATTCTTGCGTGACTTTGATACGGCAAGACTCTCGGAAATGTTGACGCAAACTTCCCGCGACGCCGAGGACACCGTCATTGACTGGTCCGAATACCTGGCCGTGTTCGGCATGGAAGGCAAATGCACCGCCGGTGAGCTCTGGAAGCATGTCTTCGATGCAGTGAAAGGCGACCTCACCGAAGTCTCCCGCAACGTCATGGAACAGATGCTTGCCCGTGGCACGCTCTCGAGCGCGCTCTATCGAGCGCTCGGCGATGCGCCTAGCCGTAAAGATTTCGTCACAGAGTACAAGAAGCTCGCTGATTGCCTCGCCCACAATCGCCTTTATGGCCTAAATTAGCCATTTTAGCTCCATTTCGACAACGTGTGAACAAAATCACACGACGCTCTAAATCACGCTCCAAGGCATACCAAAGAATCTATATTTTTGTTGTGTATGTGAAAAAGGAGTGTCTTATGGCAAAGACAGAAAATAAAAAAGACGATGATGATTACATCCCGCCGTTCAAGCCATAAAATTGAATCGGATTGGATTGGGTGGAAATTAATTATTTCCTGAAACATCTGTAAGTTCTGACACGGCATCGTCGCATATCGCGGCGAGCATACGTTCGTGTGTGCATACCTCGGGAGAAACCTCGTGGATATTACCTATGGAGTAGAACGAAGTACAAGCACATTCATGTGCATGGCAACGGAACCGCAGGGCACAACCTTTGCAGTCTTCTTTGTCTCGATTGAAAAAATCCATTATATCGCGAGCGACAGGACCGCCAAAGATCTGGGCCGGTTTGTCAAATACGTTCCCCAAAATGTAAGGAGCGTCTTTTTTGCTGGAGATAAACCGCGTACACGGAAAAAGGTTGCCATTCGCAGCGCAAGCGACAATGCCTTCGGCCACATGGCAACTTGTAGTACGGTGACGTTGCCCCGTCAGGCGGAATTTCAGCTTGTCTTGAATCGTCCCTAAGTAAAACGGCACTTTTTTACGCTTGAGATCCATCCAGAACTCGGCCATTTTCACATATTCAGTCGCAAGAACGTCGAATTCCTCCCCTGTCCATTTGCCATCGAAATCCACGGCAGCCGTCATGTTCCTGAACCCTTGAGCCTGTATCCAACGGACAGCCTCCGAGAGCGAGTGCATATTCTCTCGGGTCACCACCGAAAGTACAACCGTGTCAAGTTTGCGCAGCGCGGGAATGTGCGATTCAATCAACTTAAAGGAGCCCGCCCCGCCCACCTGCTTGCGGCAAATATTATGATGTGCTTCAGGGCCGTCAAGAGAGAGGTAAATGCGGAACCGCTCGCGTTTCATAAACTCGATGATGGAATCGTCAAGCAAGGTGCCGTTCGTGTTCACCGCAAAACGCAACCGAAATTTAGTCGACGAAGGTTCGGCAGAACCCACGCCCACAACGAATTCATCCCCGAAACGCCCGGCAACAAGGCTCTTTGCGTATTCCACGCCCCTACGGACAGAATCCATGCAAAGCAACGGTTCCCCGCCAAAGAACGTGATGTTGAGAAAATTCTGCTTCAAGGCAATCGTCCGCTCGAAAGCAATTTTGATTGCCGCCTCCATGATGTCATTGGACATCACCAAAGAACGGGCCTCGTGGCTCACCTTGTAATAGCAGTAGGTGCAACGCAGGTTACACCGTTCCGTAAGGGAAAGGACGAGATTCATCAGTCTTTCGGGTCGTCAATGCGAATTACGGGATCCGGTTCGGCAACATCGCCACTCAGCGGTTCCGGCGGTTCAATCGGATCGCCACCCAAAGGTTCGGGCTCGCTGCTACTGGAGGACAATTCCGGGATGCCAGCCAACGGCCCTGGTTCTTCGCTACTGGAAGACGAACTGTTTTCATGGAATTCATCCACGGGAACACCCGCCTCCGGCGGAGGAGCCACAAAACTGCTGGAAGAAAGCATCATCGGCACACCACTGGAAGAGTTGGCGTAATGCAACGATGAAGACGAAGATGATTCCATCGGTGGAACGATTTCGCCGGAGGTAATTTCAAGCGTATCCACAGGATAACTGCTAGACGATTCAGGCATTGCAATCCCCGCCAAGGGCGGATAGAAACTGCTTGACGAAACGCCGCTAACAGGTCCGAAACTCGACGAAGAACGGGGCTGAGAAGAAGACACCGAAGATGGAGACGAAGATGAAGACTCCGGAGATGGAGATGAAGAAGACAACCTTATTTCATCCGGATCGGCAACATCACCAGATGTTATGTAAGCGCTATCCGATGAATCTTGAACAGATACATCGGCAGAGGTTGCCAAATCACACGCGGTAAGCATCGAAACCGCGGATACCCCCAAAAACGAGGCCAACACTTTTTGTGTATTAGCCGACCATTCGCGATTCTTTTCGACCTTGCTTTTCCGGATGTCCATATCAGTTCTCCTTATATGCTCAATATAAGTATATCCACGTAAAATCGGTCAAAAAGGCTTAAAGAAAACGACACCGTGTGATTCAATGCACGAAAAAAGCCCTAAAAAAGGGCTTTTGTATCATATAGCGGACGCATCACCCAAAAAAACGCCCAGCCATAGATTAACTGGACGATAAGATTCGCAAAAAATTGCGAACAATAATTGTTTTTTAATAAATTCTTTCGTCTAAAATAAAATCGTTTTAGAACCGAGCAAGACGACGAACGGCAAGGCGTAGCGTACTAAGCGTACGTGAGCCTTGCCGAGAGGAAGTATTGCGATGCGTTATAAAGCGATTTTAAACTTTCAGCTCACCGGCGTCGATATTAGCCCAATCCGGGACAGCTTCAATCGCCGGGCGGACTTCTTCGGTCACGAACTTCACGACCTGACCCGGAGCGCGGCCCACGAACTTGCGGAGGTCGAGGATTTCCTTGAGCTTTTCTTCAGTAATGCCGAGTTTCTGGAACTTTTCGTTCTTGAGAACGCGTTCAAGGAGGTCGTTGTCCTTGCCCTGTTCCTTCACGACCTTGCCCGCTTCCATGGACATCACGCGGATTTCTTCGTGGAGTTCCTGACGGTCGCCGCCATTCTTCACGCCTTCCATGATAATGTTTTCGGTTGCCATGAACGGAAGTTCGGCCATGATGCGCTTTTCGATGACCTTCGGGTAAACCACGAGGCCGTTCGTCACGTTTTCGGCGATGATGAGCATGGCATCCATGGCGAGGAATGCTTCAGGAATTGCCAAGCGCTTGTTCGCACTGTCGTCAAGCGTACGTTCGAACCACTGCGTCGCCTGAGTGAAGGCGGTGCTGTTCACCTGCGCCATCACGAAACGGGCCAGGGAGCAGATACGTTCGCTGCGCATCGGGTTACGCTTGTAAGCCATGGCAGAGGAACCAATCTGGGTCTTTTCGAACGGTTCTTCCACTTCCTTCACGCCCTGCATGAGGCGCATGTCGGTAGCAAACTTGTGCAGAGACTGAGCGATGGAACTGAGCACCTGGTTCACGCGGTTGTCCCACTTACGAGTGTAAGTCTGACCGGTGATGGTGAGCACGCGCTTGAAGCCAGCCTTGGCGGTCACGCGGCGGTCGAGTTCCATGATTTTTTCTTCATCGCCGTTGAACAGGTCCATGAAGCTGGCCTGCGTACCGGTCGTGCCCTTCACGCCGCGGAACGGAAGCACTTCGATGAGGAAGTTCAGTTCTTCAAGGTCGATGAGCATGTCCTGGAGCCAGAGGCAAGCGCGCTTGCCGACGGTCGTGAGCTGGGCAGCCTGGAAGTGCGTGGCGCCGAGCTGGGCCATGTCCTTGTATTCCATCGCAAACTTGGAAAGCTTGTCCATCACGCGGCAAAGGCGCTTGCGGACGAGAATCATGGCCTGCTGCATCTGGATGAGGTCGGTGTTGTCGCCCACGAAAGCAGACGTTGCACCGAGGTGAATAATGCCCTTAGCCTTCGGGCACTGCACGCCGTAGGCGTAAACGTGGCTCATCACGTCGTGACGGCGGCGTTTTTCTTCTTCTTCGGCGACTTCGAAGTTGATGTCCTTTTCGTGGGCCTTCAGTTCGTCCACCTGCTCCTGCGTAATCGGGAGGCCGAGTTCCATTTCGGATTCGGCGAGGTAAATCCACAGCTTGCGCCAAGTCTGGAACTTGTACTGCGGGCTGAAGATGAAACTCATTTCCTTGCTGGCGTAACGCTTGATAAGCGGGCTTTCGAACTGATCGCGCATATTTTTGTCCTTTTTTAAGTTTTACAGGAGCAAATGTAGAAAAAAGACGCGAGGCTCGAGCTTCGAGGCTCGGAGCTCGGGCCTATTAACCACCAACCGCTACACAAGATTCATCAGGTCGTAATACATGAGGCGCGTATGCGGGTCGTTATCCTCGGCGTTCATGAAGCGGAAACCATTCTTCTCGTAGAATGGGACAGCATTTAGGTAAGCATCAACCGTCAGGAAACGGCAGTTGGCGTGTTCCCGGATTGTCATTGCGAGCCTCGTAGAGGCGAAGCAATCCCAATCTAAATTCAAAATTCATTCTCAAACAAATCCTTCCATTCGGGATTTTGCGACTCAATTAGCTCTATTTTCTTTTTCCGATTGCCAGCCTTTATCTGCTTTTCACGCAATATGGCATCCCTTATATCTTGAAAATACTCGCAATGTCCTAATTTCGTCACATTGTACTTGGCCGTAAATCCATGAAGCCTTTGCTTATGTTCAACCATTCTTTTAAGCAAGTCATTGGTAACACCTGTATAGAGAACACCGCGCGGTTTATTGAAAAGTATATATACCGCCGGTTTCATAACATGCATGACAGAGATTGCTTCGGGGTGTTCCACCCCTCGCAATGACAAATAGACCTGAAATTTTTTATCGCATTACTCGGTTCCAGCCGAATAAAACTGTAATTGGAGCTATCTACACATTGTCAAACCACGGGTCGATACCTCCGTTGGCCGCTTCGCGGGCACGCATCTTTGCCATGCCACGTTCGTAGGCCTTCTTGAAAATTTCGTAATTCCGCTGGATGCGGGCACGAACTTCCGGAGGTTCCGGGTGCCGCTCTTCCATACGGGCTAGAAACCGGCGAGCATCCTCGCCGTACAAAATCGGGGTCTCTCGAATTTCGCGAGCCATTTTTCCTCTTTTGTTATGTCCATAAAAGAATGCTGGCAAAACGCCAGGCGGCAACCGTTCGGTTACATGGTGTAAATATACCAAAAGATTGCTGGAAAAGCAATAGAGGCTCGGGGCACGAGGTTCGAGGCACGAGAAATAGCAGTGAGCAGTGAGCTATGAGCAATGAGGCATGAGGAGGCTGGTCGCAGGAGACATGTTGCTACACAAGATTCATCAGGTCGTAGTACATGAGGCGCGTATGCGGATCGTTGTCCTCGGCGTTCATGAAGCGGAAACCATTCTTCTCGTAGAACGGGACTGCATTTAGGTAAGCATCAACCGTCAAGAAACGGCAGTTGGCGTGCTCCCGGATTGTCATTGCGAGCCTCGTAGAGGCGAAGCAATCCCAATCCAAATTCAAAATTCATTCTCAAACAGGTCATTCCATTTGGGTTTTTGCGACTCAATAAGTTCTATTTTCTTTTTCCGATTGCCAGCCTTTATCTGCTTTTCTCGCAATATAGCATGCCGAACACAACAGCACGCCTATCTGCACGCTTGAAGAAGGCGAATTGATTCTTATCAAAGAACTATTTAAATTTCGCTCGCGAATTCTTCCATGCTCTTGCGCACGGGGTGGCGCGGCGAGGGGCCTCCGTTTTCGGGATCGGCATAGCCGACATCCAGGAGGCAAGCGAGTTTCAAGTTATCCGGAAATTCAAAGGCGCTTTCGATGTTTGCCGCGTTGAATCCGCGAGCCCAGAGGGTCGCAAGCCCAAGGTCGGTTGCCTGCATCATCATCGACGTGGTGACAATGCTTGCATCCATCACGCCGCTATTGAACTTGTCGTCGTACTTTTCAGCGGTGTAGCAGTTGGGTTCGTCGTAGCAGACCATCAAAACCACGGGAGCATTGTAAGCCATGCGGGTAATGGCGCGAATCTTTTCCAAAGCCTCGGGCGACTTGATGACCTTCACGGTCACGGGCTGCGCATTCACCGCCGTCGGGGAAAGTCGGCCCGCTTCGAGCACCTGGGCAAGTTTTTCGGGTTCTACCGCCTTGTCGGTAAAGGCACGGCAGCTGTAACGGTTTTTGGCAAGATCCATGAACGACATATCGGCTCCTTTGTATTTTCTCCCAATATAATTTTTTGGCACGGCAAGGCTTTGCACTAGACGCAAAGCAACGCAAGCACAGTCGTAAGCGGGGCGCTCCAGTTGATGGCAACTTCGTTACTCGCAAACGAAACTTGTTCGTCCGTATAACCGAATCCCGGCAAAGCGCTAGGATAATGCGGTTCGCGAGGTTTGTCTTGGCGGTCGGCGTTGATGCCGCCGACAACAAGACCCGGAATCGGGTCAGCGATTCCGTCCGCACCCGAAAGTCGGTGGTGCGGGAACATTGGCGAACTCCAAGCCGAACCGGTCACAAAGCTCACGTTCACCGGATTACGGCCATAGATAAAGTCGACTTGCGCAAAAGCCGCGTTGAGATATTCCGGCTTGTCTTTCCATGACTTCACCACGAGCAATGTCAGCGCGTAGTTGGCGAGCACGCCGTTACTCCCCCACGGGAAATAACGCAGTGCAACCCCATAAGCATCTTCTGTAGCCAGGGCAACAATCTTATCGGCCTCGTGTTCCAATGCCTCGCGCGCTCTATCGCGGAGTTCCAAATCGCTGTCTTGCAAGGCAAGTGCAATGTAGGCCAGGTTCTCGGTGTCGTGCCAGTTGATATCCGGCCGCGCCGGCATGTCGGCCATGTCTTGGTAAAGTTGATCGTGGACCTGGATGCAATCCTCAAGAGGCATGTCGCCCATCTCGCGGAACAGCATCGCACGGGCCCAGAAAAACTCGTCGCTATACCGCGCATCGCCGTACGGGCCACTCCCTTCGGTGTACGGAGGGAACCCCACATCGAAATTTTCCTCAGCCCAACGATAAGCCTTGACCGCAGCCGAAAGGCAAACCTTCGCAAAATCGGGATCGGTCTTGGCAAACACACGATGCGCCTGCGCCAAAGCCGCCGCAAAGTTAAGCGTCGAAGTCGTAGACTTGCCCAGCACAACGCGCTTCTGGCTGTGGTCCGAAACAGTAGGCGTTACAAAGGTGTCCCAGTGTTCCGGAGAGACCTTGAAAAATACGCCGCCGTCGTTGTCTTGCATGCGCAAAAAGAATTCCAATTCAAAACGAATTTCGTCGCGCAAAGCCGAAAGCGAGGGCGCTACTTTATCCGAACCGAGTTCCAAGGCAAGCATCAACGTCGCAACACTCACGCCGCCATTCACGATATACTTGCCATAGTCTCCGGCATCGTACCAGCCACCATGTGCATTCCACGTCCCTTCGCGGTTCATGGAAGGGTGGAAACCGATCTGGCAATCAAGATGCGCCAAGGGGCGCGCCCACTTACCCGCCGTATCCGGTTTCAGTTCCACGCCGCTGCGCTGGAAATAGAAAGACTTGATGTTCGCGTCCAACTGGGACAGCAACCAGCGGTCCGAGATTTCAAAAAAATGCGATTCCGTTCCGCAGCAAATCTTGTAACGGCCCGGCGCTGTCAACGCAGAGAAATCGCCCACAAGCAAAACTTCCCCACTGTACTCGCAGGGGCCGCGATACGCGAGATTCCCTTCCAAGGCAACCTCGCCCGTCTCTGAAACGATCTGGAACTTGGGTCCCGAGACAACGTCGATATCCTCGGCCGAAAAGGTGAAATATCCCTCGGCAAGTGCATGGTTGCCCGCAGCAATTTCCAGCGGTTCGCCCTCGTTAATAGCGACAAAGAAATGCTTTGGAGCGCGGCATGCGTAGCCGACATGATTGTAACGGAGGTATGCGGTCAGGCCTTTAAAATCCATGTGACAAGGATAGAATTTTTCAAACAACTCATAAAAAAAGGCCGCCCGCAGGCGGCCACAAATTCGCATCTCGAAAAATTAGAGGTCCATCAAGCAACGGACAGCTGCTTCAGAAGATTTTTTATTCTGTGCAACATACATTACAGAACTATTTTCAATCATCACGACAACATGTGCTTGATCATACAAAACCTTAGACTTCACTTCGGAACCACCCCACATTTCAAAGGTCGAACCTTCCCCCTCCGAGTTAAAATCAATCGGGCCAAAGTTCAAACCAATAGCATCCGTGCCTTCCACAGTCTCTCTCCAACCATCTACAGACCTAAAAGCATTGGACGAGGCACCATCTATGCCGTCGTTTCTTCCATAGAAGAAAGCCAGGTTGTTGAGTTCAGTTTCATTCGGCAGGTGCCAGCCTTCCGGGCAGATGCCCTGGTAAATGCGGTCCAGAGTCGGAGTTTTGTTGAAGTCCTCATCCATAGGATCATACTCGACATTAGCGGCGGCATACCATTCGTAAAGGCGACCGTAAGCCGCTTCGCAGTTGCCATTGCCATCTTCAAGAACACAGGAAGACTCACCCTTCAAATCCGTATTGTAGTTCAGGTTCTGTGCCATCCATACCTGGGTTTCGCCACCAACCTTAACGACGGTATAATTGTAGGCCTGGCCATCGCGAGTATCGCAGAACTGCTTAGTCTGGTCAATTTCGCTGCCATCGCACTCGCCCGTGAGAGCGACAACCTTGCCAGCAAGGCAGAAACTCACAGCCGGGTCAAAAGGAGTGCCTTCGCAAACAGCCTTGTAGAATTCGTATTCTTCGTTACCATCGCACTGGAACTTCACGACACCGTTAACATCGCTCACAATAGTGCAACCGCCTTCAACCGTAACCGTAGTCACGCCGGGAGCACCGTTAAAGAGCGTATCGATATCTGTGCCACACGTAATCTGGACACCTTCTTCAATGGCGTCGAGCGTGCAGCTTTCACCAACATCGCCATTACGGAGGGTATCAACAACAGTTCCACCGCAGGAAACTTCGATACCTTCACTGATTTTCGTAGCGGAACAGCTTTCACCGGCTTCGCCATTCTTGAGGGTGCCTACAGTCTTACCACCGCAAGAGACCTCGATGCCATTACTGACCTTCTTGGCAGTGCAGCTTTCACCCTTGTCACCTTTTTTACCCTTATCGCCCTTTTCACCGGGATCACCCTTTTCACCCTGTTCACCGTCGGCGCCCTTCCAGTTGTCACCGCCAAACGGGAGCCATTCCTTATCGGCAGAGCAATAGTAAGCCATGCTGGAATCGGCCACAAAAATGAGCCTCCCCTCGTGGTCGGCATCGCATTCGGGCAAATCATCGCCCTCAGCGACAAGATCCATACCAACTGTGGTGTTGTTGGTTTCGTAAACCTTTGTGACATCATCGCCACTGCAAGCGAAAAACGCCATGGCAGCAGCAGACAAACCGATAGAACGCACTATTTTTTTCATAGTTCTCCTTTGACAAACTAGTTCGTACGAAATATAGCTTATCTTTCAAAATAAATTAGAGAGGGGAACAACTTAACTAGAAAATGATGTTGGAATCGACCATCATCCGATACAGTTGATACAGATATCATCCGCATTTCACTTGTAAACCTTGTTTTGCCCCCATCCAGAAAGTAAAATTAGAGTGTGTATGGGTTTGCAGGGGATTATATGACATTGAAAAAGACTTTAATATTTGGACTATTGGCGGTAGCTGCTGTGAGCGCAAAAGACTATTCAGGAGCAGAACTTTATACCAGCGAAACCTGGATGTACGGCAAATTCGAAGCGCGCATGAAGATGGCGGCCGGTTCGGGAACTGTTAGTTCCATGTTCTTGTACCACAACGATTCCTACCTGGGCGGAAACGAGCCCTGGGTCGAAGTGGATATCGAAATCCTGGGCAAAAACCCCAACAGTTTCCAATCCAACATCATTACAGGCTTCGGCCCCGGAGACGGGCAGCCGGACCGCAAGGTGACTAGCGAAGACCACCACGCTATCAACCCCGCATCCAACGAATCATTCCACACCTACGGCATGGAATGGACTCCGGATTATGTCGCCTGGATTCTCGACGGCAAAGTCGTCCGCAAGACGGTCAAGGGCCAAGGCGACAACAACCAAGTGCAGGACCTTGGCAAGAAGGAACAAGGCCTCCGCTTCAACCTCTGGTCCCACGAAGACGCCGGCTGGGTCGGCGCATGGAACGACAACATCTTGCCGGTCTACCAGTTCATCAACTGGGTCAAGGTCTATAAGTACACCCCGGGAGCAGGCGAAAACGGCAGCGACTTTACCCTAGACTGGAGCGACGACTTCGACACATTCAACAGCACCCGCTGGCTAAAGGGCGACTGGACATTTGACGGCAACCGCGTCGATATCAGCCCGAGCAACATCTTTACCAAGGACGGCATGGTCATCATCGCCCTCACCAAGAAGGGCCAGGAAGGCTTCAACGGAGAAATGCCCACCGATCCCGAAGGAGACCTGAAGAGCCAACTGCCTACGTCGAGTTCCTCGCCCGTGACAGGTTCGAGCAGTTCGCAGCAGCAGAACCCGCCAACTCCGGAATCCTCTAGCAGCAGCGATCAACAGCAGGTCAATCCGCCGACTCCGGAATCCTCGAGCAGCGCACCGCAGCAGGACAACCCGCAGGCTCCGGCATCTTCCAGCAGCATACAGCAGGCCATTCCCAAGGCTCCACGCACCCACGAAGCATACAACATCGACCTGCGCTACTTCAATGCCAAGGGCGTCTCGGTGAAAAAGGACAACAGCCAGCACATCAGAGTTTTCTCCAAATAGCATACACAAAAAGAATCCCACCCCCAAACAACCAGCCTGTGTGGACACGTGCCACACAGGTTTTTTAGTAAATTATGGATATATGAGCCTCAATTCGAACCGCATGGACGCCTACCTGGCCTTCTTGGGAGTGGAACGGAACCTTTCACCCGCCACCATCCAGAGCTACCAGGAAGACTTGCGGCACTTTGTCGCCTGGCTCGACGAAACCGGCCTGGACCTGAAGGATTTGACCCCGGAAAAACTCGACGAATTCCTGACGTTCACCGCCAGGCAGGAGGAATACTCCCCCACATCCATCGCAAGGCACTTTTCGAGCCTGCGCGGGTTCCTCAAGTACATGCAGAAGGAGGGCGAGTACGACTACAGCACCGAATCGATGCTCGAGCGCCCTAAGCTCGGGCGATATTTGCCACAATACCTCACCCGCGACGAAATTGACAGCGTTTTCGAGAGTGCGGCAAACGGCAAGAATCCGCTCCGCGACACGGCCCTGTTCGAACTCATGTACAGCGCGGGGCTCCGCATTTCAGAGACCTTGGGCATCAAGCTCTCGCAGCTCGACCTTGATAACGAATGGCTCACGCCTATCGGCAAAGGCAACAAGCAACGCCTAGTACCGCTCGGCAGCAAGGCGAAGGAAAATCTGCGCACCTGGATTGAGGAGGGCCGCCCCCTCACCCACCCGACCACAGACAACATAATTCTAAATTCCCACGGCAAGCCGATGAGCCGCATGGGAGCCTGGAAAATCGTACAGCAGCACACGGCCCACCTTTCCAAAAAAGTTTCGCCGCACACCTTCCGCCACAGTTTTGCCACGCACTGCCTGGAAGCGGGCATGGACCTGCGCGTCCTGCAAGAACTGCTGGGCCATGCCGACATCAGCACCACGCAAATTTACACGCATATCGACAAAGAATTCATCAAGCAGGAGCACAGGATGTTCCACCCGCGGGAATTGGGCGGGAAGTAAAGACTCTCAGCGCAAAAAAATCATTCTTCCGCCAGCTCTTCTACATCCTCATATTCGTCCATGGAGGAATCCATTTCCAAAGATTCTCCATCGGTATGGGTTGATTCAACACCGTCCAGATTTAGCAAATTCCTTATATCGTCTTCGCTGAAGTCATAGTCTAGGTTCCAATGGTCCTTCAAAAAGTTGAGTAACTGGCGACCACGTTTTTCTATCACTTCGGGGGTCCATTCGGCATACTTAGCAACTTCTATTTCACTGTATGATCCAGAATCGTAACCGAAGTATTGAATAATTCCGTTTTCGTTCCTTATCGTTTGCTTCTTCTTATCAAAAGAATCATTCTGCAACGATGAATTTTTACTTCGGCTAAGTAACAAAAGATTTCCAAGAGAATGAACCAAGGTTGTATCGTTAAAACGGCTTTGCCAATACTGGTCCGTAGCCGTTTGGGGAAGTACATGTTCTACCGTAACTTTATCAGCCTGATTTTGTATTACCGTTTTCCACTCTACTTTTGTTTCCGCCCCCGACTGCAGATGCTTTTCATACTCGTACAGGAAATACTTTATCCCACTCCATGAATAAAAGCCCTCTTTTTTCTGATATCGTTCAATAGACGCATTTACAAAATTTTTAACATTTATCCATGAATTGGTTTTATTATTGATTTCAACAATTAATTCAGATTCGTTTGGTTCTTTCGAATCAAAAAAATCATGGGCTTTTTTGTAGAAATAGGAGTCCCCTGTATTTGAACGTTTTTCGGTAATTTTCATTACCAAAAAATTGTACCTTTCGCAGGCCTTTATCAGTTCCACCTTTGAAGAATTTGGCAACCGTAAATAAGCAGACATCAATAGAGGCCTAAAGAAACTCATGCCCACTCGATTCAAACGGACAAGCCATTCTTTACTTGATTCGTCTAAGTTGCTTTCTTCTGGACAATTGACATTAAACCACACAACAATACTTTCCTGTAGATTCCGCACATAATTATCCACAAATTGGATAGACAGGTCGTGCGCAAGAACCTTTTTGGCAGTAAATTGCTCCGACAACAAATCCTTTTCAAACACATTGGATGCACTTCTATCATATCTGATGTACATAATCCAATGGTCTCTTAAAAAATCATCATCTTTTAGTGTTTTTTGTAGACTTTTTCCCAAATATTCATAGATTGTTTTCCACGCATTATTAATATTCAATCGAAGCGTCTTAACATTCTCTTGCTGTGTCGCATCGTCTCCCGCCAAGGCGGCATATAACGTGGATAAGTAAATAAGGCGGTTTTTTAGCAATTCCAACTTAGACAAGGACTTTCCACGATTGTTCATGGTTTCAAAAGTCACATAGACATCATCAACATTTTCAATCAAGTATTCATTAAATATTAACCGTTCCGTAACTTTTTTGAATAATTTCGTCAACTCGTCTTGAGTGTAGTCTTTTATTTTCTTTTTAAAATAATCTTTTGCAAAAGCAAGATTACGAGTATAGAGCGTTTGTTCGGGTTGTGCAAAAGCCCCTGTTTCGCTCTGCTCCAAGATCTTCGTTTTAAAGAAGGCATCGCTTGGATTATCTACACTGTACTGGAATTTGTATTTCAATGCCAAAGCGCCAAAAGGTTTGCTGTATAGGTATTTTTTGCGATAGTCCTCAACAGACATTCCGCCTTGAATCCCTTCTTCAATGAGATTCAACACTTCATTGATCAAAATTATCAATGTGGTCATTCGTTGCTGGCCATCAACAATTTGGTAGGATCCATCCGCATTGGAATCCTTGCAAAAAGTAAACATACCTGTATAATGATTTCGTGTTTCAGAAAGGTTTTCCAAGTCCTCCCACAAATCATCTAATTGACTTTGACCCCAGGCGTAGCCTCTCTGGTAATCCGGAATAACAAAATTCACCGTATCGGTAAATATCTCGCTTAGGGACTTGAGTTTTTCATTGGCATTATTAGGCATATTGTATCCTTTTGAACAAATCGCTTCTAGAATGTACATTTTTATTCAGGGAATGAATGTTTTTTTTAATAAAGCGCATATTTACCTTTTTTCGAGCAAATTGCGATAAAAAGCACTTTGCCGCAACTCTCGCCTTTTACTATCTTTACCTCGTTCAAATTCAACAAGGACTCAAAATGAGCAAGAATTACAAGATTGCAGTGCTTCCGGGCGACGGTATCGGCCCCGAAGTCATGAAAGAAGCTGTCCGCGTGCTGGACGTGGTTTCCAAGAAGTTCGGTTTCGACGTGAACGCCGAATGGGCAAACGTCGGTGGTGCCGCCTACGACGAAAGCGGTTCCCCGCTGCCGGAAAGCACCCTCAAACTGGGCGAAGCTTCTGACTGTATTCTTTTCGGTTCCGTGGGCGGCCCGAAGTGGGAACACCTTCCGCCGAACCTGCAGCCGGAACGCGGCGCACTGCTCCCGCTCCGTAAGCACTTCAAGCTTTTCTGCAACCTCCGCCCGGCCCGCGTCTACAAGGAACTCGCTGGTGCATGCCCGCTCCGCGCTGACATCGTTGGCGACGGCTTCAACATCCTCACCGTCCGCGAACTGACGGGTGACGTTTACTTTGGCCAGCCGAAGGGCCGCGAAGGCGTTCCGGGCTCCAAGGAAGAAATCGGTTTCGACACCATGAAGTACAGCCGCTACGAAGTCGAACGCATTGCCCGCTTCGCTTTCGATGCCGCCATGCTCCGCAACAAGAAGGTTGCCTCCATCGACAAGGCCAACGTGCTCACCACGAGCGTGCTCTGGCGCGAAGTCGTGAACGAAGTCATCAAGGACTATCCGGAACTGACTCTCGAACACCTCTACGTGGACAACGCCGCCATGCAGCTCCTCAAGCGCCCGCGTGAATTCGACGTGCTGCTCTGCCCGAACCTCTTCGGCGACATCCTCACCGACGAATGCGCAATGCTCACCGGTTCCATGGGTCTCCTCCCGTCCGCTTCTATCGCCGAAGGCTCCTTCGGTCTGTACGAACCGGCCGGTGGTTCTGCTCCGGACATCGCTGGCAAGGGTATCGCTAACCCGCTCGCCCAGATCCTCTCCGTGGCCCTCATGCTCCGCTACACCTTCAAGGAAGAAGAAGCGGCCAAGGCTATCGAAGCTGCTTGCGAAAAGGTCATCGCCCAAGGCTTCCGCACTGGCGATATCTACCAGGAAGGCTGCACCAAGGTCGGCACGACCGGCATGGGTGACGCGATTATTAAGGCTCTCGGCTAATTCGCTTTATTATCAGGATATAAAAAGGGTCGCCGATATTTCGGCGGCCCTTTTGACAACGTTTCAGTGACGGACTAACGCCCGTTTATGGGGATATTGTATACGTTTTCAATGACACCATTGTGAACAACAGTGATATCTATTGAATGTGCACGAAGCGTGTAGTTGGGTACACTCAAGATGCGATAACCACAAGCCCCAGAAGATACTTTGAAGCAAGTGTAAATAACCCTGTCACGTTTCCCTAAATACCTATACCTAAGATTTATGCGGTAACAGTGCGCTTGTTTCGTTGCATTCAGCCAAGAAAGGCGAAGTTTGAATTTATCGCCACAAGGAGAATCAACGGGCAAGTTCTCGTAATCTGCATAACTAGACTTGTTTACTCGCAATACATTGACGCCGTCACTTTCACGGAACATGTCTACGCGGAAGTTCATCCCCTGGATAAACGATTTGTACCAGGAAACATAACTCGGTGCGCCGGAATAAATGTCAATGTAAGTAACAGGCCTATCACCGGAATGCACAACCAACTTTGCCGGAACCACGAAGTTACCGGAAATAAGCGGTGCATCGACCTGTTGATTTTCATCGCGAGGAGAATCGATGTCATAGGAACGTTCGAATACGTATTCTTTACCTGCTTCGAAATGGCCTTTCGGATTGAAAGTTACTCCCAAAACCGTTTTGTTTTCGTTAACATTGTCGAAGGTAACGCTGGTCATCATCTTTTGTTTTCTGGCGAGTTCGCCGAATACGCTGACGATTTCCGGTCTCAGCAATTTCGTACAAGAAATAATACGATGATTTGGCTTATCCGGATTTAACCTATCTAAATCCCATTCATCGACAATTATCCGGCGCATCCAATAAGAAGTGAAGTCGACGGAGTCCATTTTCATATCGATGGAAGGATTCTTCTGGTAATATTCGGCGCTGGTAATCACCTTGGGAGCTTTTGTGCAGGGCATCGCAATCCAGAAGCCGATTGGAGAATTCTTGGGCGAAAATCCGTCAAAGAGTAAAACATCGTTGAAAACGACTTCTTTCCCGTCAAATACAAATTTGATGTTGCACCGCTTGGATACAGGAAGTCGTTTGAGTGTTTTCTCCCTAAGTGGGATTGGTCTCAGTGGCAAAGGTCTGTTAATGAGAATTTGCACTTTTTCGTTGTCATTTATAGTGAAACGGTACAATTTGACTTTGCCAATACGAACTCCCGTCAGCAAGAACGGATCCGTTTCAGATGCCAACGTCGAGCTGATAAGGCGAGTCGATCTTCCGTTGGTGATTCGTTTCATCTCGTTGGCCGCATTTTGGATGGCCTTGTAAACATCCTGATTGTATTCTTCCTGGAAAACCTTCTTGAATTCAGTTTTTTTGCCATCGGCGGACAGTTTGAAAACCCTATGGTCAAATTTATCGTTTGAGAAACTATGATCATGGTAATGCAGATAGGCATACATCGATTTGGGGTTGCAAAGCCAGGAGTGAAGAAGGAGTTCCCTATAATATTTGTGGCAACTTACGGCCAATTTGGAAACTTCCTTGCTGTTGCACAATTCGATAAACTGATCCCGAGTTGTTTTATCTTCATCGGATCCGTTCGTTTTGCTTGGGCAACTTGCATAGCTACTGGCAAGCAGTTTGTGGGCAATACAGATTTGCCATGTCCAATAGTAAACGCTGGCAACAAAAGGTTGCGGACTCTTGCGGGGATTGGACAATTTTGCGGCTCGAGCGCAATTCGCCGTAGTAACCAAATAGGAGAACGGTGAATCGTCATCAGGGAGCCCCTTCCAGTTGTCCATACAATGCTTAAATATACTTCTGCTTGAGGAACCATATATGCACGGAATACTCGTCATCTTTGCGGGCAGTTTTACGCTACCGCCCAAATGACGTTCGAATTCGTCGCTATAATGGATGTAACCGCTATTTTCGCTTACCGCGTGTGTTGTGGCAAGCACTTTCGGAGAATGCTTGCGGATGGGGACCATCATGAACTTGTCAAATACGCCCGCACAATATTCCAAAGCAACCTGGTCCCAAATGTTCAGATTGCGTCTGGCTACGAAGGTGTCTGTAAACAAATAGCCGTATTGCTCTATCCTTGTAATGGCGACACTTTTTAGTTTATGATGTGCGTCGAGAATGACATAGCCCCTCTTCATCAACTTGTTGTAAATATCTCTATAGCTGAATGCTGGGGCTTGGTCTTTGTTCCTTTCAAAAGAGTTCCAGAGAGAATTCCACATTCTATGGAATATGTCACTGTCGTCGTCGGCATCAACGGGGCTGTTGTACACAGGGTGACTGTCGTCGATAAAATCGTCTTCCAATTCCATACGATGGACGTTTTTCATGTCATGAGCTGTGTTGCGCATCATTTCGATATCGCAGGTCACGTAGTCAATTTCGACTCCGTATGCAGCGACCGCTGCGAATACTTTATCAAGTAAATTGGCAAGAGCCTCGCATCCGGAGATGTTTTCATGAACATCATGCCCTTCTTTGTGAACATACGGATTGAAGTACAGCATTTCGAAGATTTTGTTGTACTTTTCCTTGATTTCATTGGGGACATTCTTTATTTTGGGCGCGTTGAAATGTATCGGTGCATCGTAGAAGAAGAATCCATCGCCACTGAACTTGTCTTCTGTACTCAAATCGTCTTCGCCAAAATAGACCATCGAATACAGATAATCCTTTTCATAGCGAATGTCCCTCAACGTTTGTATTCTGTCTTCCAAGGCTTTTTGCCACTTCTGTTTTTCCTCTTCGGTTTCCGCTTTTTTTATCTTCTCGCGATAACTAGCAGTATCGTTGTCCATTTTTATTTCATCGGCAATACGGATAGGGCCACCCATCAGCCATCTCAGTACCGAGTTCCCGTCTATCGAAATGCAACGGTGCCCTTTGGGGCGCCTTAAAAGGTCGCGGACAATAATCCTTGCGGCTTTTTCAGGAGTCATTTCTACGAGACTCTTGCAATCGGTATAGATTGAATCCAGCGAAAAACCATCATATAAGTTCTCGTACTCGTGGTGACTGCGGTAGTTCACCAAATTCTTGTGCGAGTAGGGGTCTGCATCCAAATTGACCTTTTTCTCCAGAACATCTACGTCAGAGAACAAGTTTTTTGACCATACATAAGTTTCAAAGCGAGAATTCTTTTGTGATTCAATCGGAACGCAAAGATCAAAAAAACCTACGGGTTCGTAATGGCGAAGAGTCTTGAGGAAAACCTTCTTGCGAGAGATGTGGAAGTTTTTGGGGTTACAGAAGAATCGGAAATCGCGAATCCATGGGCGGAATAATACAACAGGCTTGAAAAAGACTGCCTTGTAGGACTTATAGTCCATTCCGTTCGAACGAACCGTTGTCGACGAGGTTTGCCATAGGAAAATACCATTTTTAATCTCTTTTCCGTTGAAACCGACCCTTCCACACATGATTCTAGATTCACTGAGGCGGCTTCCATCACGAACCATCTCGGCGACCGGTTCTTCCAAGAAATAACATTCCCCTTCGGTCTGATATTTGATTGCTTCTACAACTGGTTCCGATGTTGCCGATACAATTAAATAAAGCTTCTTCCCGGGATTTTTTTCAAAGAAATCGACACAGACGTCCATTTCGACAGGATTGGTAAATCCTAAGCGTTCACGCTTGTTAATGTCCTGAACCTGGATTGTCTTGTTCGAAACCATCTCATGTTTTACTTCAGCAAAATTGTCTGAAAGACCGCCTTCAATGGAGAAAAATCCACATACATCCCATGCATACCGTTTGGGATTGTTCTTGATTTCTTGAGCCAACAAAATATCGGTATCGGTGGTTTTTGATAAAATGGATAATTTCGATATTTTCAAGCGGGGAACGCCAACAGGGATTTCATAAATAAAAAGCCATTGTTCTTTCCACAGCACCTCGTTATCGGGCGTGTGAAATTCCCCTGCGTCACCCATGGCCCAGCGATTATACTGTTTCACTGGAGTTAAGGCTTCTAGCGAAGGTTCCAATTCGTCAATTCTTTTGATTTTTTTCAAATTTTCCAAATTATGGATAATCATTGATAGCTCCTTAGTGTAAATTTGTTAAAAACAACGAAAATAAACTAAATAAAAAAAGTAATTTTGTATTAAAAAAGTATATTTTTGCAAAAAAAGTTCAATTCAGAGAATTGAACCGTTATATGTGTTATGTTTAAAATTGTTCTGCCGATAAAATAAGCGGAACTGGACGCGATTTATCTAGGTACAGACGATTTGATTAGCTTGCCTGCAAACTAGGCTTTGAGCGCGTTCTTGTTGTATTCTTCTGGAGTCGTGAATGTGGGAACGATTTCGTGCAAGGCGCTGATGGCCACATCGTCCTTATTCTCGGCGGCGGCGCACTTGAGCTTCCACAGGTCGACGACAAACTTGTCTGCGTCAATTTCGATTTGTTTGCCGATAAAGAGGAGCTTGTTGCGCGTGCTCTTGAGCCCTTCTTCGTTCATCAGGAGTTCTTCTTTGATTTTTTCGCCGGGGCGGAGTCCGGTAAACTTGATTTGAACGTCTTTGTAAGGGACTTTGCCGTACATGCGAATCAGGTTTTCGGCGAGCGTCAAAATCTTCACGGGTTGCCCCATATCTAACACAAAGATTTCGCCGCCTTGGGCGATACTCGCGGCTTCCATCACGAGGCTTACCGCTTCGGGAATGGTCATGAAGTAGCGGATAATGTCGGGATGAGTCACGGTCACGGGCTTGCCCTGTTCAATCTGACGCTTGAAAAGCGGGATCACGCTGCCGTTGCTGCCGAGGACGTTGCCGAAGCGCGTAGTCACAAAAATCGTCTGGCATCCCTTCTGCTGGCTCAGGAACTGCACGATCATCTCGCAACAGCGCTTGCTCGCCCCCATCACGTTCGTCGGGTTCACGGCCTTGTCGGTACTGATCATCACAAACTTGTCGACCCCGTTAAACATGGCGAGCGTCGCCATATTGAAGGTCCCGATAACGTTATTCTTGATGGCTTCCATCGGGCTCGATTCCATGAGAGGCACGTGCTTGTGAGCTGCCGCGTGGAATATCACGTTGGGCTTGTACTGCTTGAGAATCTTGTTCATTCTGAAGAAGTCACGGACGCTTGCGATGAGCGTGACCAGGTTCAGAGAATCCCCGTAATCCATGACAAGTTCTTGCTGGATTTCGTAGGCATTGTTCTCGTAAATGTCCACGATGATAATTTGCTTCGGAGAATACTTGGCAATCTGGCGCACGAGTTCGGAGCCGATGCTTCCGCCACCGCCGGTAACCATGCAAACCTTGCCCTCGATAAATTCCCGGATTTCCTTGTTGTCGAACTTGACGGATTCACGCCCCAGTAGGTCTTCAACCTTGATGTCGCGGATTTGGCTCATGAAATGCGTCGAGCCGTCATCCGACGGGGCTTCGAGCAAAGACCCGATAAACGGGAGCACCTTCACCGGCAAACCGGTCTTGCCGCAAATGTCGAGAATCACCTGCCTGTCTTTGGGCGGGCAACTCGGAATGGAGAAAATAATCTGATCGATACGTTCCAGTTGAGCAATTTTCGGGATATCGTTCGTCGAACCGGCGACAACGACACCATTCACCTTGGTTCCCAGTTTCTGCCGATCATCGTCAATAAGGCATACGGGCTCGATTTTGTAGGCATCCGTACTGACATGGCCCTCTTTTGCATCTTCTTTATTGTTGGCAATTTCGTCAAGCAGCATCTTGGCCGCATTGCCAGCACCGATAATCATGGTACGCTTGTTTTCCGCCTCCTTGGCTCCGGTCGCCACAAGGCTCACGAACGCACGCTTGAAGATGTAGCGGAACATGCAAATACCGACAGTTGCCACCGTCGCATGCAATATGGCGAATTCCCAGGGGCAATCCCCTTTGATAACGAATACGAAAAGGTTTGCAATGACAATGCCTGTTACTACACCATAAATGCAGCAGAAATAATCTTTTGTGCTAAAGTAGCGCCACATCCTGTTGTAAGCGCCAAAGAAGAGTAGGCTACCAAAACAGCAGATGGATGTCGTCACAAAGACAACGAAGAGGTCAGGACGTCCGATACGGTTGGCAAATAGCGGCAACGGATAGTTTACAATCAAGCCGGCAACGACGACGATAAAAGCATCGGCAACAGCAAGAATCCGCTTGCGGAGTCTGAAGTTGTTCAAAGTTTCCTTTATCTTTGCCATACGAAAAACCTTTTACCGCTCAAAGAAAAATTCACGTACAAAATAGAAAACATCAAAGAAATTAACACACTACCACATAAAAGCAACGCGCAAATAGGCCGATTTTTCGTCTACAAGCGTAAATTCGGCCAAATAAGCCACATGTCGCCCATGAAAACTGACTGACGGAGCAATGGTGTAAGCTAGCGGAGCTCCGTGAATAAATCGTTTTTCGACCGTCTTGTACGGATCGTCGATACTGCTCCCGATGTCGTTCCCTTTCCAAAGCCACTTGTTGTGGACCCCAGCAAAGATTTCCCGACCGGGCGTTTCCAGGCCCAGCCTCGCATACAACGTCCAGTCAACCGCCAGGGAGTTCGGGCCATTCGGGTTGCCTACCGGCAGTCCAAGATGGGCCATTTGCGCCTGGGCCGTATCGTAATGGCAGTAGGTGAACGGTTCTACGCGGGAAATTTCGGCTATGGTTCCGGCCTCGATTCGGCGTTTACCCAAATAGAAATTGTGCGCGACTTGAATACCGGCCATCGCAGCCCAGCGGTTGTTGCTGTACTTGTTCTCATACACCGCATACGGCGATTCCATATCGTCCAGGAAAAATTCGCCGTACACGCGAGCAAAGCCGAAAATCTGATAATTCGCATCAAAGGCGATTGCCCCGTTGTTCACGCGTTCGGTGTAGTTGCCCTTTTCTATAAATAGAGGCACGACGGGGACAAAGAGCCAAGGCTTGTTCTCGTTATAGAGTATCTGGATTTCGCTCACCCCCAACGAAAGGGCCCCAAGGGCTAGTTCATAGCGGTGGGCATAAAGGTTCCGGTCGTTCAGGTTATCCCGGCTGTAGCTCCAGGAGTTGACCCGCAAATCGGCATACGCACTGAAAACGCGGAGCGGCCCGAACGTGAGGTCGAGCGTAAGCATATTGTACGGCAATGCGAACTGGTTCAAGGCGAGATTGTTGTAGTAGCCGGGCCCAAAATGCAGCACATCGCGGGCCAGTTGCAACCGCGCAAAAGAGTAATTGAGCCCCATGTGCGCCCGGTAACGGGCAAAACTCACGTAATTGAGGCCACCACGATCCTCTTTTTGGACATCGAATACTTCGTGGTCAAAACTTTGAGGCCGGTCTGCCGAATGAGCCTCGGAATAGATTCTCGCATCGAGGTCGAAATCCAGGGAATCGGCATAGCCGCGCAAGAAAAGTCCCCCATCAAAAGCAGGCCAGATGGTGTCGCCCAGGGTTTCGCTGCTACGGTAATCTAACCCCAAAACAGGCGATGCCGCAATGGCAAAGGTGTGGGCGTCAGCCCCAGTTCCAAGGGAATCCGAGATGTGGACGAGAGAGGTTCGCTCCGCCTCGTCAAAATGGCTACGGAAAGACGTATCGCGCTGCGGGTAGGTAAAGAAATGGCGCCCCGATTCCACCGTTTGTGCATGATACACAAAAAGCATCGGAGCATAGTCCAGTTGACGCAAATTACGGGTACGTTCGGAACCCAGTACAGAGCCCCGATAACCTGCGAACAAATTCGCGCACAACAATAGACAAACGAAAAGAATTTTGCGCATTTTCCTTCCTTCTTTGCGACAATATAAAAAAGAAAAAGGCGCAACCGGACCACTAAGCCTTTATAAAGCGCTTATTCATCTCGACATCGAATTTTGTCATGAGATTGTTCCACTCCACCCTGTCGTTGGAACAGTTAGTGATGAACGTCTTCTGCTGCTGGACAAGTTCGGTCATCTTGCGAATTTCGAGGGGGCGCAGTTCAAATGCATGAATTTTGCTCGCAAGCGCGGTACATTGCAGGGCATTTATCATGTAGTCAAACATATATTCCTTGATTTTTTCGATAACCTCGATTTCGTCCCTGCGGAAAAACAGGTACTTGTCGTAGAGGAGCATTTCTATTTTGTTCACAAACACGCCGAACATGTTCACGTCGATTTCGGCATTCGGGGAAAGAATCTTGTCGTTGAGACCGTTACTGACAAAGAAATCGGCATTGAGAATCGCGGCACGAATTTGCGTCAGGTATTTCATGTGTTCGCGCCTGGCGCTCAAATCGGAACGGACCAACTCAATCACGACAGCCGTGACAAGGACGATAACGCCCCCGACAACCCCACATACGATTGATAAAAAACAATTTTGGTCCATTCCCATTCCTACCGAACGCAGCCAAATTTAGAATTTTGACCACATTAGCAGGAACTTGTAACTAAAAAAACAGCTAAATGAACGCATTTTGCATACTGTCGTTCCATCCCAAAAAGCCTTTTTTAGTGGTTTTTGACGCACCGAACGTAATAGCTGCCACTTCCCTGGGCTGTGTTACTAAATTCAAAACCATTATCCATCCAGTCATACATAACGTATATCTGGAATTGCTTTTCGGTGCGCGTGGTATCCAAAACAAAAGCCCTTTCGGGTTCCGGTTCAACCAAATTGGTATCCACAGACATCGAATCTGAGGGAATTGAATCCAAAGCAGCCGTATCCGCGGGAATCGAATCCAAAGGAATTGAATCCGAAGCAACCGTATCCGAAGGAATTGAATCCGGGACGGCAACCGAATCTACTGCAGCCAATGTATCCACAGGAGCATAAATGGTATCAATCTTTATAGATACAGACGTGGAATCCGAACTAGTCCAAAAATAAGTGTAACTGGACCTAATATTATCGGTAGAATTATTTGTCGCCATCGCAGTAAAGCCAGTCGAATTATTAACAATATTAGGAACACCATATCTCATGTCCGCATCGGGCCATTGGCCATCTGTAGCAAGAAAACTACCGGTATTGTCGGCAGAGGCTAACAAGTCCTCCCATTCCTCTTTAGTAGAAACATGCCAACCCGTAGGGCACGCGAGGTCTAACTGGGATGCAGCATACGTCACTCCAGTCGCATAATAGGCAACCGAATCTTTGTAGGTACGAGCTTCGCAACCCAAGTAACCATCACAAATGTATGTAGCGAAGCGCTCACTCTTAATGTAATACCGCATATTTTCGGCCATCCAAACATAGTTTCCTATTTTGAGGTAACCATACGTCGCACTATCGCGGGGATCAACGAATTCTTCATACTTCAAGTCCGGATTAAAGTAAGCTTTAGCCCCCAACCGAATATGCGCCTGTATGGAATCGGCAACACGCTTGGCTTCAACATTTTTTTCCCGAGTGGTCATAAAAGTTTCAAGAGCCTCAACGGAATCCTCAACGGCCCCCTGCACACAGCGAACAGACAGTCGGGCCGATTTACTAGAAAAATTAGCGGCAAAAGATGAATAGTCATCGATATTTACTGTATATGTGACGGCTTCATCGGAATTAGACCTGTAAGTATAACCACGACCCGTTTCGAGGCGGACGCCGTTCGCCGGATTACTCGTCCAATAAGTTTTCGCATCCTTCCAAGCATCATCAAGCTTTGAGCAATGAGTGGCCGAATCACACATCAGCATCACATTGGACTTCAAGACATCGAATTCAGCCATGACCGGCAAATGCCAACCCGGCGGGCAAATACCGTCGTTATAAGAGGTATCGCTATAGTAGCCGAATCTCATCGCAACATCATAAGTGTATATGTCGGTGGATGAATCGCTAACCACGGGCACGTCTACGTATGTAGGAGTACTCATTACGGGAAGATCCAAAGATTGCTGGAGCGACTGAAGCGAACTGATCATGGAAGAATAACTACTCGGCAAAGAAGACGCTCTAGTCAGTTCAGGCATACCGAGCACGTCATAAAAAATCAGGTCTTCCGCCATCCAAACCTGGGTGCCGATTTTTACGGTCTTGTAAGTCTTCCCGTCGCGCGAGTCAACCATCTGGCCCATCTCGAAAAATTCACCCTTGCCACCAGAACGTCCCGACTGGCCGCCATCTCCACCATTGATATCTTCGGCATCGCTATCGCTGCTACCGCAGGCAGAAAGAGCAAAAAAAACAGCCCCTAAACAAGCCAACGCAAGAATGTTTTTTTTCATAATCCAGACCTTTATTTTATTATTCATCCAAAATATAGATTTTATGTTTCCGTATTGGCGAAGCATTTTCCTTTTATTATATTTACACCTGTAATTTTTTAACCCGGCCCGCATTCATCGGGCAAACTTCAAAAGGAAGAAACAATGGCTGACAATCTGTCCGTCCTCGGCAAGGCCCGCAAGGCCTACAAGCCGAAACTCCCCGCCGCTCTCCGCGACGGCGCTCTCAAAGTTGCTCTCGTAAAGGGCAAGCCCACCGAATCCGTCCGTGACCAGGCCAAGATCAAGGCTCTATTCCCGAACACCTACGGTGCACCGTACATTTCCATGAAGAAGGCTACCAAGGCTGCTGCCGGTAAAGCCCTCAACGTGGGCGTGGTGCTCTCCGGCGGCCAGGCTCCTGGTGGACACAACGTGATTGCGGGTATCTTCGACGGTATCAAGAGCATCAGCCCCAAGAGCAAGCTCCTCGGCTTCCTCGGTGGCCCGTCCGGCCTCGAGAACGGCAAGTTCATCGTGATCAACGAAAAGATCATGGACGCTTATCGCAACACTGGCGGATTCGACATCATCCAGTCCGGCCGTACCAAGCTCGAAACCGAAGAACAGTTCAAGAAGTGCATGGCTGTTGCCAAGGCCCAGAAGCTCGACGCTATCGTGATCATCGGTGGTGACGACTCCAACA
>Ga0310690_10001927_pt1 | contig 35490 bp, 28 predicted proteins | sample AusTroGonzalo_MG_2_FD_207661 | JGI IMG/M metagenome (GOLD analysis project Ga0310690, IMG submission 207661) | Bovine rumen microbial communities from tropical cattle in Woodstock, Queensland, Australia - Gonzalo_04 (v2) (version 2) | ecosystem: Host-associated > Mammals > Digestive system >...
CAGATTCTTCTGGTAAATCAGAAATGGCCTCAAATGTCGTTACGGCATTTTCTACAGAGGAAGTGGGAAAATCAAAAGTTTTCCCATCCTTTAACCCCACAAAAATTGCTCGACGACGATTTTGTGGAACACCATAATCTGATGCCATTAAGACCTTATACGAAACTTGATAACCTAATTTTGAGAAATCCTCAATGATTGCTTCTCTAATTGCACCACCACCGATAGAAAGAATGTTTGGCACATTCTCCATTACAAATGCTTTTGGTTGGAAATACTCTACAAAACGCACAAACAATTTATAGAGTTTGTTTCTGTCATCGTCAATTATACGTTTCCCTGCAACGGAAAAGCCTTGACACGGTGGTCCTCCAATGATTACAGAAACATCGCGAATGCCGCATTTTTCCGCTACATCTTTTGGATTTAATGTAAGCAAATCGCCATTTAAAGTTTCCGCTCCTTTGTGATTCTGCCTATAAGTAACAAGCGCATCCTCCCAGTTGTCAATGGCAAGTTTTACATCAAACCCTGCCATCTCAAAACCGAGAGAAAGTCCTCCGCAACCGCAGAACAAGTCTAATACTGTATATTTTTTCTTTGCCATTCGTTTGCCATTTATAGTTACACCGCAATTTTATTTTCACATCTTGATTTTGCTCACCACTTCATCTGTCGCAGTTTGAACAACATTTTTAATTCCATTAGCAAGACTTCCTGTTATTTCCTTGCCAAGTTTTCCAGTTGATTCTTTATATGATTCATCATCTTTTTCTTTACCTCTTTTACGTAGAGGATCTTGGTGTATCTCCCTCAATACTATTGACAAATATTCTGCGTATTTCTCTGGGTCATTTTTACGCAATTCTTCTGAGAACGCAATGATTGATTTTGACAATACAGATTTATATGCATAATCTTCCACCAAATTCTTTTGTTTAACATATTGTTGTGAACAAAATATAGCTGCATATACTGTAAAAGGAATCATGCTCAGTCTGCCTATCAGACTAAACCACATTGTTTCTTCCTTATGCTCCACACCATAATTAGTTACTATCCATGCACCAATCAATAATGTTAGTATTACAAAAAAGAATGCTCCCACAAGCCATCCTGCTTTGTAATACCATTTATTGGCGTTCTGATATTGAGATGCAAAAGCAGCACTCATTCCCTCAGCAGTTGTAAATTGAAGGGCTTGTTTGGATTTCTCAATAAGCGTATCCACCTCATTAAGTTTTTCCTCATGAGATTTTGCAAATTCTTCTAACTTTGCATTGTATTCATCGGTTTTCTTCTTTTGATTGTCTAACTGACTTTCTCTCTCGTCTATTTTCTCTACAAATTCGTCAAAAGTATCTTTTGCGTCATTTGTTTCTGTCAGATTGTTTGATATGATTTTGCTATTAGCCTGTGCAGAACTTGCCAAATCTCTAAAATCGGAAGTTTCACTTTTAAAAGTGTCAAATTCACTAATAAATGAATTCTTTTTCTCTATCAATTCTGTTAAAACATTCTCAAACTCACCTTTCTTTTCTTCAATATTTGTGTAAACGGTTTCTGACTCCGATAATTTCTCTTTAACATTTGTTATTTCATCTTCTAATGCCAAAGCCTTACGACTCAATTCATCTATTGCCGTATTGAAATCAAGATAACGTTGATGATCAAGCCGTAAATTATAGGTTCTCAATAATATTTTCAAATGATCAAGTGACTTTATCACATTTCCTACGTTATTGGTAGATAAATGTAATTTGAGACTTGATAGTTCACTAACAATTTGATTACGTTCATTAAGAGTAGATAGCTTAATAAATAAATTATGCGATTTAACCAGAAAGCGCATATCAGATAGAATATTTTTTACCCCAGCAACAATACCATTTACGCTATATTCAGTTTCTTCCCCATATAACGATGCTTCCAAATCCGTATTTTGTTCCTTAAAATAGCGCCTAAAACTGACAAGATGCTCGTCAATATTAGGTATAATCTCTTTTATTTTTTTTATTGTAGAAGTTTCCATCGCAAAATCTATTTATCAGAATATTTACTTTACCCTGCAAAGTTACAAATATTTTTCGGAAAACGATTGTTTTATGTCAATTTTTTACGGCGAAGCGAAAAAATGCGCGGAATTATTTGGCGATGCTCTGACTTTTTGTTATCTTTGCGTCCGAATTAATTAACATGATTCATTAAAACAAATTACAAACTAAAAAATTAAAATCATTATGGCTAAAAAATTTATTTGTGCCGTTTGCGGCTACATCCACGAAGGCAACGAACCGCCCGAGCAGTGCCCGATTTGCAAGGCTCCTGCAAGCAAGTTTTCTGAACTGAAAGAAGAGAGTACCTTCGCCACCGTCCACAAGATTGGCGACGGCAAGCCCGAAGGCGTGAGCGAGGAAATGATTGAAGACCTGCGCTGCCACTTCAACGGCGAATGTAGCGAGGTGGGAATGTATTTGGCGATGAGCCGTCAGGCCGACCGCGAGGGCTATCCCGAAATTGCTGAGGCGTTCAAGCGCTACGCCATCGAAGAGGCTGAGCACGCATCGAAGTTTGCTGAGTTGCTCGGCGAGTGTGTATGGGACACGAAGACGAACCTTGAGAAGCGTGCTGCTGCCGAGGCTGGTGCTTGCGAAGACAAGTTCCGTATCGCGAAGAACGCGAAGGCTGCTGGCTTCGACGCCATCCACGACACTGTTCACGAAATGGCTAAGGACGAGGCTCGCCACGGTGCTGGCTTCGCCGGACTGCTGAAGCGTTATTTCGGCAAGTAATTCCGAAAGTCAAGCGCAAAAAAATGCTCTCAACCTCGTTTTCACGAATGTTGAGGGCATTTTTCGTATGTCAATAAGTCAGTTGTTCACGCTGCCGCCGACGATGTCGAGCAGTTCGCTCGTGATGGCTTGCTGACGGCTCTTGTTGTACTGCAAACGGAGTTGGCGCAGCAGTTCGTCGGCATTGTCGGTTGCGGTCTGCATCGCCACCATTCGGGCGGCGTGTTCCGAGGCATTCGAGTCGAGCAAGGCCGTGAAGAGCATCAGGTGAAGCAACTTCGGAATGAGCTTCGAGAGAACGGTGTCCATGTCAGGCTCGACAATAAAATTGTCGTTGAGCGGTTTTGCTTCCTCCTTCTTCCCTCGTTCCTCGTTTCTCGTTCCTCGTTTCTTCAGATACTCCTGACTTTCCTTCGTGGCAATGATCGAAGTGAGATCGCGCTCGTGGTCGCGTTGCAATTCCTCCTCGATGTCAATAGGCAGGAAGGTCTTGCGCGTGAGAATCTGCGAACCGGCTGACTTGAAATGATGATAGACGAGCTCCACCTTGTCGATTTCGCCGTCACGGAATTTCTGTCCGAGTTCTTTTGCGATGTCGATACAGTCTTGCACGTTGGGTTTATCGGCCAATTCATTGAAGTCGCCCACCGTATTCAGTCCGAGTTTCGCCGCTTTTTCGGCCACTTTTCGTCCGACGGGATAGATTTCGATGTTCTCGACACCCACCTGTGCAGCGTATTCATCGACGACTTTCTGCATCATTTTGATGATATTGGCGTTGAAACCGCCGCAAAGCGATGAATTCGACGAATAGACGACGAGTGCCACGCGCTTGACAGGTCGCTCTTGGTCGTAAATCGACTGCGCCTCGGCCTCGGCAGCGAGAAACGACTTCAGAATGTGCTCCAACATCGTTTCGTAGGGCAGCATATTCTGAATCGCCACCTGCGCGTGGTGCAACTTCGACGAAGCCACCATCTTCATCGCCGAGGTAATCTTCCGCGTGCTCTGAACACTGGCTATTCGGCCTTTGATTTCTTTTAGACTAGACATATTGTTCTATTGAAAATTGAACATTTAACATTGAACATTATTTCGAAGACTGAACACTGAGCAATGGCGTACGGCCAATGTTCAATATTCAATCTTCAATGTTCAATCATTTGTACGTTCCCGCAATATCGGCCATCACAGCCTCGATTTTGCCCGTAATCTCATCGTCGATTTTTCCGGCGGCCAATGCCTCGATGACTTCGGGATTCGAACTGCGGAGTTTGTCGAGGAACTGCGACTGACACTCGCGAACCTTTGGGATGGGCACCTCGCGCATCAGGCCGTGAACGCCGCAATAGAGAATCGCCACCTGCTCGCCGACGGGCATCGGGCTATACTGCGGCTGAATCAGCAACTGGTTGTTCTTACGACCGCGGTCGAGCGTCATCGCCGTCACAGCGTCCATATCGCTTGAGAACTTCGAGAACGCCTCCAGTTCGCGATACTGCGCCTGGTCGATTTTCAGCGTACCAGCCACTTTCTTCATCGACTTGATTTGCGCCGAACCACCCACGCGGCTCACCGAGATACCGACGTTGATGGCCGGACGGAAGCCTTGGTTGAAGAGGTCTGACTCAAGGAAAATCTGGCCGTCGGTGATGGAAATCACGTTCGTGGGGATGTAGGCCGACACGTCGCCTGCCTGCGTCTCGATAATCGGCAGTGCGGTGAGCGAACCACCACCCTTCACGTGGCCCTTCATACACTCTGGCAGGTCGTTCATCTTCTCGGCCACTTCCTGCTGCTCGTTCATCTTCGCGGCACGCTCCAAAAGGCGGCTGTGGAGGTAGAACACATCGCCCGGATAGGCCTCGCGACCCGACGGACGGCGCAGAATCAGCGATACTTCGCGGTAGGCCACAGCCTGCTTCGAGAGGTCGTCGTAAACGACCAGTGCGGGCAGTCCTCGGTCGCGGAAATATTCGCCGATGGCAGCACCTGCAAACGGTGCGTAATACTGCATAGCAGCAGGGTCGGCAGCCGTTGCCGCCACGATAATCGTGTAAGGCATTGCGCCGTGCTCCTGCAACGTCGAGACGAGGGCCGCCACGGTCGAGGCCTTCTGTCCGATGGCCACATAGATGCAATAGACAGGCTTTCCTGCCTCGTAGAAACTCTTCTGGTTGATAATGGTATCGACGGCGATGGCGGTTTTACCCGTCTGACGGTCGCCGATGATGAGTTCGCGCTGTCCGCGTCCGATGGGAATCATCGAGTCGATGGCCTTCAGACCCGTTTGCAGCGGCTCTTTCACGGGCTGACGATAGATGACGCCCGGTGCCTTACGGTCGAGCGGCATTTCGAAGGCGTCCGTGAGGTCGATGTCGCCCTTTCCATCGATGGCTTCGCCCAGCGGATTGATGACGCGACCGAGCATATTGTCGTTCACGCGGATTGACGCGATGCGGTGTGTGCGCTTCACAACCATACCTTCCTTGATGCCTGCCGTCGTGCCGAGCAGCACGCAGCCGACGTTGTCTTCCTCAAGGTTCATCACGATGGCCATCGTGCCGTTCTCGAACTCCAAGAGTTCGTTGGCCTCGGCGTGTCGCAGTCCGTAGATACGAGCCACGCCGTCGCTGACGGTCAGCACGGTGCCTACCTCGTCGAATTTCTCCTGATTGGCAAGGCCTTTGAGTTGGTCTAACAGCACCTGACTTACTTCGCTTGGTTTAATTTTATCTGACATTTTCTTTTCTTTTTATGGAACATTGAAAATTGAAAATTGAACATTAAAGTTGAAAATCAATCTTTCTCTTTTGAAGACTTAATTATCTTCGTGAGCGTTCCGACTATTCTGCTTGAATCATCGTAGATTGACTGGAATTGTTCATCGGACAGGAAGCCCGATTCGTGAAGCAGTTCAAGCCAATATTGAGTCTCGTCGGCCTCTTTCAAGGCGATGTTCATCTTATTGACAAAATCAGCCTTACTTTGGGCATTTACACTCTCTCGGGAATTGGCTCCGATACTGGTTCCACACCGCAATAATTGCTTGGACATTACATATTCTTTCCTCTCGTCTTTCAGATACATATACAATCTGATAATTCGAAGAGCAAAGGCCTTTGTGATGATCAATATTTGATTATTGTCACGCATAGACGTAATGTTCAATCTTCAATGTTCAATGTTCAATATTACCTACTTAACTGCGTTAGAAACCTGTTGAGTTTCGACCTGACACTCGAATCCATACGAAAAGTGTCGTATTCGAGGATGAAGCCGCCGATGATGTCGGGGTTTACCTCGGTCTCGAACTCCACAGTTCCATTAGTCTTACTCTCCACCATCTGCCGCATCCGCTGCTCGGTGGCAGGGCTGACGGCGGTGGCGGTGATGAGTCTGCCGTTGATGATGTTTTTCTGCTGACGATAGAGCGTGACATACGAATTGGCGATGAACTGCATCATCGGCTCGCGGTTTTCCTTCAGGACAAGGCCGATGAAAGCCTTTGTCAGGTCGGAAGGCTGCTCGCCACAGGCTGTGAGCAGCAACGCTTCCTTCTGGTCCTTCGCAAGCATCGGATTGTCGATGGCCTGACGCAGCGCAGGCACGTCGAGATAACTCTTCGCAACGGTCATCATCTCCTGATAGACCTGTTGCTCAAGTCCCGTGCCAGAGGCGCTTTTCAGCAATGCCCTCGCATATCTCGTCGAAATAATTCCTAAATCCATACGCTTCTTTCAATTGATAATTGATAATGGACAATCGATCATTTAGTTCACAGAAATTTCATCCAGCATTCGGTCTATCAAATCCATCTGCGACTTCTCGTCCTTGAGGTTCTGCTTGAGAACCTTCTCGGCAATCTCGACGCTCAGCGCGGCCACTTGACTGCGGATGTCGGCGATGGCGGCCTTTTTCTCTTGTTCGATGGCGATTTTCGCATCGTCCAAGAGTCGGGCACCCTCTGTCCGAGCCTTCTCCTGCGCCTGTTCCACGATGGCGTCGCGCGTCTCTGCAGCCTCTCTGAGAATCTGAGCCTGCTTTTCGCGAGCCTCCTGCAAGATGGATTCACCTTCTTTCTCGATATTGGCGAGCCGCTCCTGGGCCTCGTGGGCCTTGCGAAGCGATTCGTCAATGAAGTTCTTGCGCTCCTCCACCATTCCAGTGATGACGGGGAAGCCGAACTTGGCAAGAAGGAGAAAGACCACCAAAAACGCGACGAACATCCAGAAGAATAGTCCGAAGTCGGGCGTTAGAATTGATGGCAAGTTAATTGAGTCCATTTGCACAGATGATTTTGAGGATTAAAGGAATACGCAGAGTGCACAGACGACGACGGCGAACAGTGCGACACCCTCGACGAATGCGGCGGTCAGAATCATATTCGTACGAATCGTTCCGGCTGCCTCGGGCTGACGGGCGATAGCGTCCATGGCGTTACCACCGATGCGACCGATACCCAGACCGGCACCAATTGCTGCAATACCTGCGCCGATACCGGCACCAAACTTAGCTAGACCAGCTCCTGCTGCTGCTTGTAAAATCAATGATGTAATCATAAATCTAAAATTTTTAAGTTGTTAAAAATATTTTTTATAATGTTCAATCCTTAATTTTCAATGTTCAATAGTCAATGTTCAATAATCAATGATGTTCGTGCTCCGGATGCGCCAGTCCGATGAACACAGCCGACAACATCGTGAACACGTAGGCTTGGATGAAGGCCACCAAGAACTCCAGACAGTTCATAAACAGCATCATCACGAAACTGAGCAGTGTCAGACCGCTTCCGAGTGCCGCGTTGAGCGACCATCCGATGAAGATAATCGCCGTGAACGACAGGATAATCGCGTGGCCGGCCATCATATTCGCAAACAAACGAACCATCAGCGCGAAGGGCTTGGTGATGATGCCGAAAACCTCAATGATGGGCATAATGGCGACGGGATAAGCCTTTAAGAATGCCGGTACGTCGGGCCAGAAAATCTCCTTCCAATATTCCTTGTTGCCAAACAGGTTGATGGCGAGCATCGTGCAGAGCGCGAGGAAGAATGTAATGTTGATGTTGCCCGTCACGTTGGCACCGCCGGGGAATACCGGCAGCAAGCCCAGCAAATTCGTAATCAGGATGAAGAAGAAGGCTGTCAGCAGATAGGGCGCGTAGGGCTTGTAGTGCTTTTCGCCGATGGAATCCTTGATTAGGTCGTCGTGAATCGTCATCACGAGCATTTCCACCGCTCCCACAAAGCCTTTCGGCGCGTCTTTCGTGGCATCGTGCTTCTTATACCAACGGGCACAGCCGAGGAACACGACCAACATAATGGCAACGACAATCCAGATTTGCAGCACCGACTTGGTGATGCTGATGTCCCACGGTCGAACCGTCGTGCCGTCGGGCATTTTCTCGTAGATTTTGCCGTTTTTCTCCTCGTTAAAGAAGAATTCATTGTAGTCCTTGCCCTCGTGGGCGGCTTCCTCGATGCGCGAACTGCAGAAGGCGTGCCACTTGCCGGTGGCCTCGCTCCTGACAATCACGGGCAGGGGAATGCTGATATGCTTGTCGCCGATGGTGGTGATGTGCCACTCATAGGCATCGGCCATATGACCGAGCACTATCTCCTTCACATCCACGCCCTCGCCTTCGTGCGCCGACACGGGTGTGCCGACGAAAAGAAAGAGGGTTAGACATAAAAGTAAGTATCTCATTTTCTTTAATTTATATTTTCTTGTTGAATCTTTTTCTCAACCTTGACAAAGTACCACGTATCGTGGATGAGCATCACGAAGTAGAAAGTCAGGAAGGTGATGACGAAGGTGGTGATGGCAGTCTTGTTATCGACCAAAAAGAGGAAGATCACCACCGTGGCAATGGCGGCGAACATTCTAATGGCCGAGGCTGCCAAATAGAGCGTGGGAAGGCTGCCGGGCGACGACGAGGCGACTTTCCGCCAGACCATTCCGTAGGCGATGCAAGTAACGAGTTGGAACACAGCCGACACGACGATGGGCATCGTCATCAGCTCTTTGTCGCCCCAAAGGTTGGCATAGAGCAATGCCAGCAGGCTCAGGCCCGCCGTCAGACAGATGCTCTGTCGCAGGTATGTGTTCACGATTTTATTCATCCTCGTTGATTTCTACGCACAGGCTCACCTTGTTTTTCTGCACCTCGGCAAATCCACCGAAAATTTCGATGGAATGAGAGCCGGTCGGCGTCGTGTAGGTCACCGTTCCTTTCTCGAGCGATGAGATAATCGGTGCGTGATTGACGAGGATTTCGAACTGTCCCAGTGTGCCGGGGACTACCACGCTCTCTACCTCGCCCACAAACTCGATTCTCTCAGGGGAAACTATCTTCAATCGTAACATCTTCTTTATTTGGTTGGTTTTGAGGTTATGAGGTTTTGAGGTTTTTAAGGAAGCACCGCCTCAGAACCTGAAAGCGAAGCGACCTTTAACCTCATCACCTAATTATGCCTTCGCTGCTTCGAGCAATTTCTGTGCCTTCGCCTTCGCATCGTCGATGGTTCCGACATTGAGGAACGCCTGTTCGGGCAGGTCATCGACCTCGCCGTCGAGAATCGCGTTGAAGCCTTTGATCGTGTCCTCGATGCTGACCATCACGCCGGGGAGACCTGTGAACTGCTCGGCCACAGAGAACGGCTGCGAGAGGAATCGCTGCACGCGACGGGCGCGGTTCACCGTCAGTTTGTCGTCGTCGGACAGTTCGTCCATACCGAGGATGGCGATGATGTCCTGCAACTCCTTGTAACGCTGCAGAATCTCCTTCACACGCTGGGCGCAGTCGTAGTGAGCCTTGCCGACGATGAGCGGGTCGAGGATACGACTCGTACTTCCGAGCGGATCCACCGCTGGATAGATGCCCAACTCCGCAATTTTACGGTCGAGCACGGTCGTAGCGTCCAAGTGGGTGAAGGTCGTGGCTGGTGCGGGGTCGGTCAAGTCGTCGGCAGGCACATAAACGGCCTGCACAGAAGTAATCGAACCCGTTTTCGTCGAGGTGATACGCTCCTGCATCGTACCCATTTCCGAAGCCAGCGTCGGCTGATAACCCACGGCCGAAGGCATACGGCCCAGCAGTGCCGACACCTCGGAACCTGCCTGCGTGAAACGGAAAATGTTGTCGATGAAGAAGAGGATGTCGGCTGCACCGCCGTCTTTTCCGCCACCGTCGCGGAAGCCCTCGGCCACCGTCAGACCCGACAAAGCGACGCTTGCACGTGCACCCGGCGGCTCGTTCATCTGGCCATAGACCAGCGTGGCCTGCGATTTCTTCAGCTCCTCGGGATCGACAAGCGACAAATCCCATTTTCCTTCTTCCATCGCCTTGCGGAACTTCTCGCCGTAGCGGATAACGCCCGACTCAATCATCTCGCGAATCAGGTCGTTGCCCTCGCGGGTGCGCTCGCCTACGCCAGCAAACACCGAGAAGCCATTGTGACCCTTGGCAATGTTGTTGATCAACTCCATAATCAGCACCGTCTTTCCTACGCCGGCACCGCCGAAAAGGCCGATTTTACCGCCTTTCATATACGGTTCCAACAAGTCGATGACCTTGATTCCCGTCGAGAGAATCTCCTTCTTCGTCGAAAGTTGCTCGAACGACGGCGCCTCGCGGTGAATCGGATATGCGCCCTCCATTGAGAGGTCGCTCATACCGTCGATTGGCTGTCCGATGACGTTGAGCATACGGCCTTTGATCTGGTCGCCCGCAGGCATTTGGATGGGACTTCCCATCGGCACGGCCTCAAGTCCTCGATGCAGTCCGTCGGTGTTGTCCATTGCCACGCAACGCACCGTGTCCTCGCCAATGTGCTGTTGCACTTCGACGATGAGCGTGCGACCGTCGCCGCGGTCAATTTTCAGGGCATCGTGGATCTTGGGTAGAATCTTCTCGGCATCCTGTCCCTCGGTGTCGAAATAAACGTCGATGACGGGACCGATGATTTGAGAAATGTGTCCTTTTTTCTGTGACATCATAAAATGATTAGTATTTAAAAGTTAAAATTTATTTCAATTTGAACAAAAACTGTTTCGGTTTGCAAAGTTAATAACAAACCTGTGAATAACAAAATTTTTTTTCGAGAAAATACCACTTATTCATCTTTTTTTGTACCTTTGCACGTGAAAAATTAAGTTTTTTTTGACAATCAAGTTTTTTAATCAGATATGGCACGAAAAAAGAAACCATTACCGATTTTTGAAAACGTGACGATTACCGACATCGCCGCCGAGGGAAAATCGCTTGTGAGAATCACCATTCCAGCCCACGACGGCACGCCCGAGAGCCAACTCGTGGTGTTTGTTCCGTGGTGTGTGCCCGGCGACGTGGTCGATTTGCAGTTGAAGCGGAAAAAGCACAGTTACGCCGAGGCCGAGGCGATTCGTTTCCACCGTCTGAGCGAGGTGCGCGAAGTGCCTCGCTGTCAGCATTTTGGCACGTGCGGCGGCTGCAAATGGCAGAACCTGCCCTACGAAGAGCAACTGCGCTTCAAGCAACAGCAGGTTTTCGACCAACTGACGCGCATCGGCCACCTCACCCTACCCCAACCTGGCACGAGTGCCGACGGCTGCGAGTTTCTGCCGATTATGGGCTCGGTGAAGCAATATGAATACCGTAACAAGTTGGATTTCGGGGCGTCGAACAAGCGCTATCTGACGAAGGAAGAGATTCAGAGTCTTCCCGACGAGGGGGCGAAAAACGTTCCCGCCCTCGGTTTCCACATCACGGGCGCTTTCGACAAGATTCTGCCCATCGAGAAATGCCATTTGATGGACAATTTGCACAATCAGATTCGCAACGAAATTCGCGACTACGCCCTCGGCCACGACATCCCGTTTTTCGACCTTCGAACGCAGACGGGCGTGTTGCGCGACGTCATCATTCGCAATTCGAACACAGGCGAGTGGATGGTGATTGTGCAGGTGAAGTTGGAAGTTTCTTCGCTCTCGGATTCCGAGGATGGAAAGAAAGTTAAAGAATTACTTGAGTATATTTCAGATAAATTCAAAGAAATCAGTGCGTTATTGTGGGTGAATAATCAGAAATGCAACGACACTTTCGGCGACCTTGACGTGCATCTTTTCAAGGGCAACGACCACATTTTCGAGACGATGGAAGACCTGCGTTTCAAGGTCGGTCCGAAGTCGTTCTACCAGACGAACACCGAACAGGCTTATCATCTGTATGAGGTGGTTCGCCACTTCGCCTACTCCACCCCTGCCCTTTCCAGTAACGACAGAAAGGAAGCCTCCCCCAATGGGGGGAGGTTGGAGGAGGCTCCTCTCGTTTACGACCTCTACACCGGCACGGGTACCATCGCCAATTTCGTGGCGCGGCAGGCTCGGAATGTCGTCGGCATCGAGTATGTGCCCGAGGCCATCGAGGACGCGAAAGTCAATTCCGCACTGAACAATATCGACAACACGCTGTTTTTCGCAGGCGATATGAAAGACATTCTGACCGACGATTTCATCGCCGAACACGGTCGTCCCGACGTCATCATCACCGACCCGCCACGCGCTGGAATGCACCCCGACGTGGTGAAAACGATTCTTCGCGCCGCACCCGAGCGCATCGTCTATGTATCGTGCAATCCGGCGACGCAGGCACGTGACTTGGAAATGCTCTGCGAGGCTTACAAAATCGTGAAAATTCAGCCTGTCGATATGTTCCCACACACGCCCCACGTTGAAAACGTGGTGATGCTTGAAAAGTTAAAAAGTTAAAAAGTGAGAATGTTAAAAGTTTTTTTATATACCTTTGCACATTCTAACAAAAAAACGAGTCAAAATTATCAAAAAACAACATCATGAAAAGAATCATGACCATCGCGCTGATGACCGTCTTCACGACAACAATCAGCGCACAAGAGAAAAAGACAATTGAGTTGCCCGCGTGGATTCAGAACGTGAAGCTGTCGGGCTATGGAATGGTGCAGTATCAGGGACACGACAAGGAAAATGCCCACGAAAATTCGTTCCAGTTGCGACTGGTGCGTTTGGCATTGGAAGGCCGAATCCAACAGGACTGGTACTGGAAAATGCAGATGCAAATCAACGGAAACACCTCGTCGCTGAACGCTTCTCCGCGTGTGGTCGATGTGTTTGCCGAGTGGCAAAAATACAAATATTTTATGGTGAAAGCCGGTCAGTTCAAGCGTCCTTTCACGTTTGAAAACCCGATGCACCCGATTACGCAGGGCTTTATGTCGTATTCGCAACCGATTTCTAAACTCTCAGGATTCAGTGACCGCACAGGCGAGCAATCGTCGAACGGTCGCGACATCGGTTTGCAGATTCAGGGCGATTTCCTGAAAAACCAGGCCGGACGCAACCTGTTGCACTACCAAATTGGCGTTTTCAACGGCGAAGGAATGAATCAGAAAGACCGCGACAACCGCAAAGACATCATCGGTGGTCTGTGGGTGATGCCGATTCAAGGTCTGCGCATCGGTGCTTTCGGTTGGACGGGTTCGCGTGCCAGCGTTGGTGCGAAAAACCGCTACGCGCTGAGTGCCGAATATGCCAAGGACGACTGGACCGTTCGCTCGGAATACGTCCACAGTCAGGGTTATGCTGAAAACAGGGACAAGGGCGACAAGGCCGACGGTTGGTATGCACTTGCCATCGCCCCGATCATCAAGAACAAAATGCACGTGAAGGCCCGCTACGACTGCTATCGCGACCAGAAAACGTGGGATTCGTCGAAGACATTCTACGAAATCGGTGCCGACTACCTTTTCAGCAAGAATGTGCAGTTGAACATCGAGTATGCCCGCGTGAACGAACGTGCCACTCACTCGAATTACAACCTCGTCGATGTGGAACTCGATTTCCGTTTCTGAAAACAATTTTTCAATATCTATAAACTAAAAACTCAAAGTTATGAACAACATTCCAAATGTATTCTGGTTGGTGCCGGTGGCATCAATCGTGGCATTAGGCATGGCGTGGTATTTCTTCAAGAGCATGATCAGTGCCGACGAGGGAACGCCGCGTATGCGTGAGATTGCGAAGTATGTGCGCGACGGTGCGATGGCCTATCTCTGGCAGCAGTACAAGGTTGTGCTTATCGTTTTTGCGGCACTTTGTGCCCTCTTCGCCTTTATGGCCTATGGCCTTGGCGTGCAGAATCCGTGGGTGCCCTTCGCATTCCTGACGGGCGGTTTGTTCTCGGGTTTGGCAGGTTTCTTCGGTATGAAAACCGCCACTTACGCCTCTGGTCGCACGGCCAACGCAGCCCGCAAGAGCCTCGACGCAGGTCTGAAAATCGCGTTCCGTTCGGGAGCCGTGATGGGTCTGACGGTGGTTGGACTCGGACTGCTCGACATCGCCATCTGGTTCATCGTTCTGAACCGCTTCGACCCCGACGGCCTGATTTCCATCACGACAACGATGCTGACCTTCGGTATGGGTGCTTCGACGCAGGCATTGTTTGCCCGTGTCGGTGGCGGTATCTACACGAAGGCTGCTGACGTGGGTGCCGACATCGTGGGTAAGGTTGAAGCCGACATCCCCGAAGACGACCCGCGCAACCCCGCAACCATCGCCGACAACGTAGGTGACAACGTGGGTGACGTGGCCGGTATGGGTGCCGACCTCTACGAAAGTTATTGCGGTTCGATTCTTTCGACTGCCGCCCTCGGTGCTGCTGCCTTTGCCGCAGTCGGTGGTGAGACGCAGTTGAAAGCCGTCATTGCTCCGATGCTGATTGCCGCTGTGGGCGTGTTCCTGAGCATTCTCGGCATCTATCTCGTCCGCACGAAGGAAGGTGCAACGATGCGCGACCTGCTGAAGTCGCTGTCGCTTGGCACGAATGTTTCGGCTGTGCTGATTGCCGTTGCAACGCCGATTATTCTCTATCTGCTGGGCGTGGAAAACTGGAAAGGTCTTTCTTTCTCGGTCATTACGGGTCTGGCTGCCGGTGTCATCATCGGACAAGCCACTGAATACTACACTTCGCACTCGTACAAGCCGACGCAGAAGATTTCTGAGGCTGGTCTGACAGGTTCTGCCACCGTTATTATTAAAGGTATCGGAACGGGTATGATTTCGACCTGTATTCCCGTCATCACGATTGGTGTCGCCATTATGCTGAGTTACCTCTGCGCCAATGGTTTCGACCTCTCGATGTCGTCCGACAGCCTTGCTCACGGACTTTATGGCGTGGGTATTGCTGCCGTTGGTATGCTTTCGACGCTTGGCATCACGCTTGCCACCGACGCTTACGGCCCGATTGCCGACAATGCAGGTGGTAACGCTGAAATGAGCGAATTGGGCGAGGAAGTTCGCCACCGCACCGACGCCCTCGACGCCCTCGGCAACACGACTGCTGCCACGGGTAAGGGCTTTGCCATCGGTTCGGCTGCGCTGACGGCTCTCGCGCTGTTGGCTTCGTATATCGAGGAAATCAAGATTGCGATGGAACGCGCCGGCACGATGATGACCAACGTCAAGGGCGAGGCTATTTCGGCCGCTCAGGCGACGATTCCCGACTTTATGAACTTCTTCCAAGTCAATTTGATGAACCCGAAAGTGCTCGTCGGTGCCTTCATCGGTGCAATGGCAGCCTTCTTGTTCTGCGGACTGACGATGGAAGCCGTGGGGCGTGCCGCTCAGAAAATGGTGGTCGAAGTACGCCGTCAGTTCAAGGAAATCGCAGGTATTCTCGAAGGCACGGGCACGCCCGACTACGGTCGTTGCGTTGAGATTTCGACCCGCGCCGCTCAGCACGAAATGATTTTCCCGTCTGTTCTCGCCATTCTGATTCCCATCATCGTGGGTGTCGTGCTCGGCGTGGCAGGTGTGTTGGGTCTGCTCGTGGGCGGTCTTGCCGGTGGTTTTACGCTCGCCGTGTTTATGGCGAATGCCGGTGGTGCTTGGGACAATGCCAAGAAGAACATTGAGGAAGGCAATTTCGGCGGCAAGGGTTCGTTTGCCCACAAGGCCACGATTGTCGGCGACACCGTTGGCGACCCGTTCAAAGACACGTCTGGTCCGTCGCTCAACATCCTCATCAAGCTGATGTCGATGGTCAGCATCGTCATGGCAGGCTTGACGGTTGCATTTATCTAAAAATCAACTGAATCCAATTGAAATACCATGGAAGAAAATCTGAAAACAACGGCTGAACATAGCGGTGATGAGCGTCATAGCGGCGAGCATCACCGCCACCGCAGCCATCGTTGTCATCGCAGTCATGGCGAAAATCTTGAAGGCAAGCGAGAGAGTTGGCGCAAACCTCGTCAGCGACATATTTGGCGCAGGAGAATTGCTTCGGCTGCGTTCATCATTCTGAGCATTCTTGCTGTCATCCTGATGGCGTTTGTAGCGTATATCTACATGTTTTAATCAACATCAACAAAAGAAAACAGGCTGGTTCCGAATGGGAATCAGCCTGTTTTTCGTATCTATTAATCGTCTTACTCGACGTGTCGAAATGGTCTTACTCGAACACTTCGTCGATTTCAAACTCGTCCATTTCGCTGTCGCCCGAATCGCAGGGGTTGAAATCGGCAGGAATGTCAAACTTCGCATTCGGCGAATAGCCCAGCGAGCGGTCGGCATACACCTTTTTCATATAATAGGCCCAAATCGGAAGCGCCATCGCTGCACCCTGTCCGTAGGTCATCGAGTCGAAGTGGATGTCGCGGTCCTCGCCACCGACCCAGCAACCACTGACGAGTTGCGGTGTAAGTCCCATGAACCAAGCGTCGGAATGGTTGTTCGTCGTGCCAGTTTTGCCTGCCACATCACCCTGAATGTTGTGCTGACGGCGCAGGCGGCTACCCGTACCTTCATTGATGACGGCTTGCATCAAAACCAGCATCTTATTGGCACTTTCGGCACTGATGACCTCGTTCATACGTGGCTGGAAACGGGCAATGACATTGCCGTCGTTGTCTTCGATGTGGGTGATGAAGAGTGGCGCCACGCGAATGCCATTGTTGGCAAACGTCGTGTAGGCACTGACCATCTCGCCGACCGACACCTCACACGGACCCAAGCAGAGCGCCATCGAGGGATGGATTTCGGGGTTGTTGATGCCGTATTCGTGCAACAGATTGACGAATTGGTGGGGATTCAATTTGCTCATCAGATAGGCCGAAATCCAGTTGTTCGACTGCGCCAATCCCCATTTCAGCGTCACCATCTGACCATAGCGGCTACGCGAGCCGTTACGCGGTGTCCAGGGCTTTCCTGCAACCATGTAGGTTCGCTGCACGTTCGGAGCCACGTCGCACGGCGAAAAACCGTTTTCCATTGCCAACGAATAGAGGTAGGGCTTGATGGTCGAACCCACCTGACGGCGACCCGTCATCACCATGTCGTACATGAAATTGGTGAAGTCGAGTCCGCCCACGTAGGCCTTCACAAGGCCGGTTTTCGTGTCCATGCTCATGAATCCCGAGCGCAGGAACGACTTGTAGTAGCGGATTGAGTCCATCGGCGACATCACCGTGTCTTTATCGCCCCGATAGGTGAAAACGGTCATGTCGATTTTGCGGTTGAAAGCCTCGCGAATCTCCTCGTCGGACGCGCCGGCGGCCTTCATCGTGCGATAGCGCTCGCTCTGCATCATCGAGCGGTTGAGAATTTGGCGCACCTGCTTCGGCGTGAGGTCGCTGGTGAACGGTGCATTGGGTTTCGAGCGCATCGAACGGGTGAAAGCGGGCTGCAGATACTTCACAACGTGCTGATAGACTGCGTCTTCAGCGTATTTCTGCATTCTTGTATCGATACTCGTATAGACTTTCAAACCATCGGTGTAAATATTGTATGGCTTACCATCTTTACGCATATTTTTGTTGCACCAGCCGTAAACCGGGTCGGTTTGCCAAGCGATGGAATCGATGACGAACTGCCGCTGATTCCACGAAGGATAATCCTCGCGAACCGGCTTTTTCGCCATCAGATAGTGCCTGAGAAACTCGCGGAAATACGGTGCTGCTCCGTCTTTGTGGTCGGTGCGGTGGAAGTCGAGCACGAGCGGTTTGTCGGAATATTCGTTGCACTCGGCTTTCGACAGATAGCCGGCTTTCTGCATCTGCGACAGCACCACATTCCGGCGTTCGCGACAGCGGTCGGGATAGCGCACAGGATTGAACAGCGACGGATTCTTACACAGGCCGATGAGCGTGGCCGATTCCTCGACGTTGAGTTCACGCGGTTCTTTATTAAAATAGGTGTTCGCTGCGGTTTTGATGCCCACAGCGTTGTGCAGGAAGTCGAAATAATTCAGATAGAACGCCACGATTTCCTCTTTCGTGTAGTATCGCTCCAATTTCACGGCAATCACCCACTCTATCGGCTTCTGCAGAATGCGTTCGAGTTTCGAGTGAGCCGTTTCGGAATAGAGCTGCTTGGCTAACTGTTGCGTAATCGTCGAACCACCGCCTGCACTGGTCTGTCGCATAATTCCGCGCTTCACGATGGCACGTCCGAGGGCAATAAAGTCGATGCCCGAATGTTCGTAGAAACGCTCGTCCTCGGTAGCGACAAGAGCCTTCACCAAATGGGGCGAAAGATTGTTGTACGACACGAGGATTCGATTTTCGCGGTTGTAGTTCCACGTTCCGATGACCTTCCCGTCGGCCGAGAACACCTGCGTAGCCGACCGACTGATGGGATTTTGCAGTTCCTCGAGGTCGGGCATATAGCCAATCAGACCGAACCAAATGGCCGCAAAAGCCACAGCCACAAACAAGAGGACGGCAAAAAATGCCTTCCACAAGAAATGAATAAAAGTCTTTCTCATTTTCTTTTATCGTATGTAATTTGCTGCAAAAGTAATCATAAAAACCGAAAAATCAAAATAAAAAGTCAAGAAAACCACCCGAATACGAAGAATTATTCGTACCTTTGCCAGCGAAAACCATTTGAGAATATGAAAAAACTAAGGAAAATATTGGCTACGCTGACGCTGATTGCCCTGCCTTGCACGGTGATGGCGCAAAGCGAATGGGAAGTTCCCGACCAGAAGCCGAAAGAGGAGCGACAGACGCTGTTCGGCAAGTCGAAAAAAACGATTGACCCGAAATATTTGACTGCCGACGCTGTGCCGATGGTCGATGGGAAAGTGGTGTTCACGCTCGACGAAGACGTGCCGGGCAAGAGTGCGCAAGAGATTTACGACATCGTCTATGCCACGCTCGACAGTCTGACAAAGACGGAAAATCAGTTCGAGGAGAGCAAAATTGCGCTGGTGAACAAGTCGGAGCACGTCATCGCGGCGAAATTCCGCGAATGGCTCGTTTTCAAAAGCACTGCGCTGGTGCTCGACCGCACGGTTTTCAACTACACCATCATTGCGAATTGCAGCGACGGCCATCTGAATCTGACGCTTTCACGCATCAATTATGCTTACGAGATGGACCGCGACGACACGTCAGGAATGCAGACGAGTGCCGAGGAATGGATCATCGACAAATACGCCGTTAATAAGGCGAGAACGAAACTGCTGCGCCACACGGGAAAGTTCCGCCAGAAAACCATCGATCGCAAGGATGAGATTTTTCAAATCATCAAAGAAAAGGTGAAAAGGTGAAAAAGTGAAAAGGTAAAAATAAAACTGTCAACTCTCAACTATGGAAAAAAATACCGGTCGCCATCCGCGCTTGCGCAACGTGCTCAACATCATTTTCATGCTCGGAGCCATCATCGGCGTCGCCATCTACCTGCTCGGCGACACCACCATCGGCACCATCGTCATTCTGGCTGCCATGTCGTTTAAAATTGTCGAATGTTCACTCCGACTGATTCGCTGATGCCGAAACGCCTACACATATTAATATATATACTGCTGTCGATTTCGACCACCTCGTTGGCGCAGTTTGAAGAACCCATCAACGACGGAGGATTCGGCGGTGGAGGTGGTTTCGACCGTCGAAATCAAGACAAGGAAGGCGGCAACAACAAGGAAATTCCCGTCGGACTGAAGGTTTGGCAGGTCGATGAGCGCTTTGGCGACCGTCGAAATGCCGAGCCCGACACGCTCTCGCCGATGTTTATGAACACGATTTTCACGACGGGTCTGCGAGGCGAATACAACACTCTGGGAAACCTTGGCTCACCGCGCATCAACCGCATTTTCATCGACCGACAAGCCGACGGACAGTTCATTTTCACACAGCCCTATGACTTTTTCATCAAACGACCGCAGGATTTCCTTTTTACGAATACGCTCTCGCCCATTACCAACCTCACTTACAACACCTGCGGCGACCGACTGAACGGCGAAGACCATTTCACGGCGAAATTCGGTGTCAATGTCAATAAAAGGCTTGGTTTTGGAGCAAATTTCGACTACATTTACGGGCGCGGATATTACGATTCGCAAAGCACGTCGCACGCCAACTACACGCTCTACGGCAGTTACCTCGGCGAACGCTACGAAGCCCATCTGCTCGCCTCGCTCAACCATCAGAAAGTGGCTGAAAATGGCGGCATCACCGACGACGACTACATCGTCCACCCCGAAAGTTTCAGAGACAGCTACACGACTTCCGAAATTCCCGTCGTGCTGCGTCGCAACTGGAATCGAAACGACAACCAGCACGTGTTTTTCACGCATCGCTACAACGTCGGATTCAACCGAAAAGTGAGAATGACCGACGAGGAAATCGAGGCACGGAAGTTCGCCATCGCCTCGCAACAGGAACAGGCTGAGAAAAAACGACTCGAAAGCGCCGACAGCCTGCAAAATATGGCGGAAGAAGCCGCACCGATTGACACGACTTGGATGAAAAACGAGTATGTGCCCGTCACCAGTTTCATCCACACCGCCCAATTCGTCAATTTCAAGCGCATCTATCAGGCCTACGAAACGCCAGCCGACTATTATGCCGAGACGTTTCCGACTATCGGGCCGTTTGCCGCCGATTCCATTTACGACCAGACGCGCCACTACCAACTGCGCAACACATTCGCCATTTCAATGCTCGAAGGCTTCAACAAATGGGCGAAAGCGGGCGTGAAAGTCTTTGGAACACACTACCTGCGCCACTTTGAACTGCCCGATACCGCCGACGCACACACGTCGTACAACGAGCACACGCTCAGCATCGGCGGACAACTTTTAAAAACACAAGGAAAAACGCTGCACTACAACGCTGTGGCCGAGGCTTGGCTGCTCGGAGAAGATGCTGGACAACTGAAAATCGACGCGAATATCGACCTGAATTTCCGACTTTTCGGCGACACGGTGACGCTTGCCGCCCGCGGATTCTTCCATCGGTTGAACCCGACATTCTATTATCGCCACTACTACAGCCGCCACTTCTGGTGGGACAACGACGATTTGAGCAAAATCATCCATTCGCGCATCGAAGGACTTTTCAGTTATCAGAAAACGCGGACGACGCTGCGCGTGGCGGTCGATGAAATCAAGAATCACACGTATTTCGGCCAGTCGTATCGCATCACCGAGAACTACGGACGCACGAACAACACGGTCGGCGTGCGGCAATATGGCGATGCCATCACGCTACTGACGGCTTCGCTCTCGCAGAATTTCACGCTCGGCCCGCTCAACTGGGAAAGCGTTGTTACCTACCAGAAATCGACCAACGAAGACGCGATTTCGGTGCCCGACTTAAACATTTACACGAATCTTTTCCTACGATTCAAAATTGCTCGCGTACTGAGCGTCGATCTTGGTGCCGATGCCCGCTTTTTCACGTCGTATTACGCACCCGACTACAGCCCTGCCATCGGTCAATTCACCCAACAGGAACTGACTCCCACGGGCGACGACTATCGCGTGAAAACGGGAAATCGACCCATCGTGAATGCTTACGCGAATTTCCATTTGAAACACACGCGCTTTTTCGTGATGATGAGCCACATCAACGAGTCGATGGGCAAGAAAGACTATTTCTTCACGCCCCACTACCCGCTCAACCAGCGTGTTTTCCGCTTTGGTGTGAGTTGGAATTTTATCAATTAGCTTTTAAAAAGGAACTTCTTGCGGCTGCGGTCCTAATGGGTCTTCGTCGGCATTGACTCGACTTCCTATCACCTCACCATTCATACCTGAAGAAATGGGCGCATAGTTTTCATCAAGGTTCGAGAAACGCGTGCAATCGGCTTCAAACTTCAAAGTGACCGTTCCCGTGCTGCCCTTACGATGCTTCGCAATGATAATTTCTGCCTTTCCACGAATCGGATTTCCGTTTTCATCCACAGAATTTCGAGTATAATATTCTGGGCGATGCACGAAAATCACCATATCGGCATCCTGCTCGATGGCACCCGACTCGCGCAGGTCGGAGAGTTGCGGACGCTTGCCCTCGTTGCCTTCGCGCTTATCAACTTCACGATTCACCTGCGACAGCGCCAAAATCGGTATGTTCAGTTCTTTCGCCAAGCCTTTTAGCGAGCGCGAAATCGTGGAAACCTCTTCCTGGCGGTTGCCGAAGCGCATTCCCGAGGCGTGCATCAACTGCAAATAGTCAATCATAATGATTTTCACGTTTTTTTCGCGAACCAATCGACGCGCCTTCGAACGAAGTTCAAAAATCGAGAGTCCGGGCGTATCGTCGAGATAGATGGGCTTACCCTCGAGTTTGCGCAGATTGCGATCGAGCCGTTCCCATTCATCTTTCGCAAGTTGACCGTTCTGAATCTTCTGACCACTGATTTCACAAACATTCGAAATCAGTCGGTTCGACAGTTGCACATTGCTCATTTCAAGCGAGAAAAAGCCGATTGGCACCTGATGATCGACCGCGATATTCTTCGCCAAACTCAGTGCGAAGGCCGTTTTTCCCATCGCCGGACGACCTGCGATAATCACCAAGTCGCTCGGTTGCCAGCCTGCCGTCATATCGTCGAGTTTATCGTAGCCCGTCGGCACGCCCGTCAAACCGCTCGTGTTCTGCGCCGCCTTTTGCAGAATCGTCACCGCCTCATGCAGCACAGGGTCGATTTGCGTGAAGTCCGACTTCATATTTTTTCGCGAAATCTCGAACAAACCGCCCTCGGCCTCTTGCATCACCGATTCGGGGTCCACCGTGTCGTCGAAAGCCAGTTCCTGAATGCGGCTCGTGTAGGAAATCAACTGTCGCATCAGCGATTTCTGCGCCAAAATGTGGGCGTGGTATTCGATGTGGGCCGACGAAGCAACGTGGTGCGTCAGGTCCATAATATACTGCACACCGCCGACGAGCTCGATGTCGCCCTGTCGTTTCAACTCTTCCGTCACCGTCAGCAAATCGACGGGCTTGTCGTCCATACTCAGCGACTGCACCGCCTGATAAATCTTCTGATGGCGCGGCTCGTAGAACGATTCCGGCTTCAGAATGTCGGCAACCATCGAAAAAGCGTCTTTGTCGATCATCAGCGCACCCAGCACGACGCGTTCAATCTCAAGAGCCTGCGGCTGAAGATGGCCGTAGGTATTGTCAATCGGCTGCGATGTGCGCCGACTTTTGCTCGATTTCGTATTATTTTCTGGCATAAAATCAAAATATTGGACTGCAAAGTTACGATTTTTTTTGTACCTTTGCAAAAAATATCGACGAATATGACTTACCCCTGCGCAAAAATCAATTTGGGACTGAATGTGGTGGCGCGGCGATCCGACGGCTACCACGATTTGGAAACGGTGTTCTACCCGATTCCGCTGTGCGACGAACTCGATGTGATGCTCGTGTATGAAGAATTTCCAGATTTCTCAAACTGGCGACCCGTGCATTTGAAAATGTGGGGCGACGAGGCGGTGGATTGCCCTGCGGATGAAAATTTGGTCGTGAAAGCCTACTATCTGCTGAAAAAAGATTTTCCGTTGCTGCCCGAACTTATGTTCCAACTGAAGAAGCAGATTCCCTCGCAGGCGGGACTCGGCGGCGGTTCGAGCGATGCGGCGGCGGCCATCCGACTCCTCAACGAGCATCCGCGAATTCGACTGGGCCTGAGCAACGAGCAAATGGAACGTTACGCCGCCCAACTCGGTGCCGACTGCGCCTTTTTCATCCAGTCGAAACCGTGTTTTGCGACGGGCATCGGCGACCAAATGACGATTTTCGACGATTTGCAAGGACTTTTAGACGGATTTTTTATTGCCATCGTAAAACCCGACGTGGCCGTTTCGACTCGCGAGGCATACGCGGCAATCACCCCGAAAAAGCCCGAAAAATGCTGCCTCGACGTGGTTCGACAACCCATCGAAACGTGGCGCGACGAACTCACCAACGATTTCGAATTGTCGGTTTTCACCAAGCATCCCGAATTGGCCGACATCAAACGAAAATTGTATGAAAACAATGCCATTTATGCCCAAATGAGCGGTAGCGGTAGCGCATTTTTCGGCATCTTCAAAGAAAACCCGACGGAAATCGACAAGATTTTCCCCAATTGCAAGACGTTTATCTTGAAAAATTAGAGCATCAAGAAGTTGATGGACGCATAAAATTCCATTCCCAAAATGTAGAGCAAGAACAGGCTCGACCACTTCTCGAAACCGACGGTCAGCGAGCGAACCATATCCCTGAGTGTGGTGAATCGCCCCGTTGTGAAACCGAAAGTGAGCGCCATCACGGTGACGGCGAAACAGACGAATGGAACGAGGCCGTCGGAAAGGGCCGATGGGAAGAGTTGGCCTGTCGCGCTGAGCAGTGGCGCTTGTGGAATGAGCGTCAGCAACAGCAAAACGGCGAGGAAAATCAAGGCTTCGATGGCGACAAATTGTAGGGCGGATCGCTGACGGTATGTAATGGGACGGCGAAGTTCCGTCAAACCGCTGGAAACGACGGTTCCATAGGCCACGCTGCCCAAAACAAGCCACGCGAGCAAGGGCGTGAGCAGATTTTTGGCGAAACTGCCAAACAACCATCGGATGCCCTCGCTACTGAGCAGCGACCGCATCGGAAGGTCGGGCCACGCGGCTGTGACAAACCACGAGACCAGAATGAGCAGCAACTGCGCCGCGGCGAGTGCTACCACCAAGTAATCTACGACTTTTCGAAGTGTCATTTATTGTTCGTCGGCCTGAAGGTTGTCGATGTCGATGATGCGCAATTCAAGGGCGCGAACGACCAATCGCGTCGCATTGACGCCATAGCCGCCGTTGCCTTCGGGAAAGAGTTTCTGAACGAGTTCGTTTTGCCGTTTTTCAAGGCTTTTCACGCCGAAAGGCATCCCGCGCAAGTTCGTGATTTGTTCCTTGGTGTAACCGAGGGCGAGATGGCGCAGAAAACGCTCGTCGTATTCGTCGATTTCGTAGTCGATAAAGGCTTCCTGACGCATCAGTTGCGAGCCGACGCTACTCTTGAATCGCTCGACGATTTTCGTCAGAATCGGCTCGTTAAACACCATCGTCTTGCCATCCATCACGCTCGAAACATCGCCACGAGTCAGCAGTTCGCCACTTTTCAAGATGATGCCGTCGCAACCTGCATCGAGCACATCGACCCAGAGCTTTTCGTTGAGGATTTCGCCCGTGAAAATCAACACTTTCACCTGCGGATAAGCCTCTTTCGTATAGCGGCAGATTTCCACGCCGACGGTGGTCGAGCCGCCGAGTCCGAGGTCGAGCAACACGAGGTCAGGCACCTGTTTCTTGAGCAATTTCAGGTAACTTTGCTCGTTTTCGGCGGTGCCGATGATTTCCGCTTCGGGAATGTCGTTTTTGAAGATTCCCTGCGTGCCTTTCAGTTCGAGGGGCACGTCTTCCACGATGATTACTTTAAAAGGTTCCATATCTGTTTTGTTAATGTGATGACAATTTTTTCTGTATTATCCTCGCGCACGGCTTGTATTCCGCAGGCGCGAGCCTTGGCCGACTCTCCGAAATCGCGCACGATTTGGCGGCAGAGGAAGTAGTCGAAATCGATGGTGAGCGGCGTGAAAAGTTGCGTCCGCTGCTGGTCGCTGAGTTTCAATTCGGGCATTTTTACCTCGATTTTGACATAATTTTCGGGTGCATATTCTTCCGTGGCGACAGGCTCGCTTCCGCCGTGTTTCCGCAGGATTTCAAAGAGATAGACGAGCATATCGCGGTCGATGGGTTTCGCGCCCTCGACCTGCCGCATCGCCTGCGCACTGAGCATCGTGTAAAGTTCCTTGTAATAGGAGGCCAACTCGGCGATGGGTTGCAGATTTTTCTCGGCATTCTGAAGTTGATTTTCCGCTTGTAAAGCCTCGTCGGACGAGAGCAGATGGCGGATTCGCGACGGATAGTACATCGTTTCGTGCTTCAGCGTCGAAAGACAGTTGTCGAGCACGTTGTTGCTGATATGTAGGCGGTCGTTTTCGTAGTGCAAACGGCTTAGCACGTCCTCGGCCAATTCGATGTTTTCCTGTTGTTCTTCTTCCTTCGCAATGCCTTTTTGCAGCGCATCGGTGATTTGTTCGACCAATGCGTTGAGCGTCGATTCTTGTGGGTCGGCATCCTTGATTCGAGCCTCGATTTTAGACCATAATTTATTGATTTTCTGCAATTTATCCTTTTTGGAATCGTCGCTGAGCAGCGTCTGGTTGATTTTCGTGACACGCTCGAGTTTGTATCTGTAGGCCAACCGATGGCGATAATACAGGAAATAATAGGCTGGGAAAATCGTCAAAAGCAAGACAATCAAGAGGATTATCGCCACGTTTTTGTCGGTTTCCGACTTCTGCATCACGCGACAATAACTGTCGAGCGTTTTGTCGGCGGAAAGTTCGCGGAACAACTGAGTATATACATTATTATTATACGCGTAGAGTTTCCAGCGATGCAGCGCAAGAGCAGCCACCGCCGCCTCGTTGCGAATGTCGAGAATCACCTCGTAGTTCACGGGAATGCTGTCTTTGTACCACTGCAATTCGGCTGGAAGCGTCGCGGAATCGCTGTATTCGACCATCAAATGGCGACTGTCGGGCGAAATCTTGCGAAATTCCTCGTTCAGACAAGCGCGGCAACTGTCAGCGAAGGCCAAAGTTCGTTCGTAATCGCCGCGAATGTTGCAATAATACGCGCTGTCGGCGAAGGCGTTGGCCTTGATTTCGATTTCGGTCGATTTTTCAGAAGGTTTCGGGAGATTTTGAGCATCGACAAACAGCGACGAAAACGAAACAAGAAACACCGCAATCGTCCGCAGAACACCTTTCGGCAGGCGGAACCAGAAACGGCTGCCCCTACCCTGTTCGCTCTCGGCAGAAATGTCGCAAACGCTGAAAATCTTGCTGATTTTTCGGTATTTTTCGATGATTCCCTTGCAATTTCTGAGGCCGAAACCATTCGACTGCGTGGGCTGATGGGTCGTGAAGAGGATCGAAAGTTGCTCTTCGCTCATTCCGCAACCCGTGTCGCTCACCGAAATTTCGACGTAATCGTCGGTCGAGGTCGAGGAAATCGTGACGCTGCCGCCTTCCTCGGTGAATTTTCGGGCGTTGTCGGCCATCGTGTTGATCATAAACAGCGTCAGCGTCTTGTCGGCCTTCACGATTTCGGTCGTGTCCTCGACACTGAAGTCAATGCCCTTGATTTGGAACGCCATTCGGCCTCGCTTCACCATTTCGAAAAGCGTCTGAAGCGGAAAACTCTCAATTCGCAAGTTCAGTTCGCCTTGTCGCATCTGAATCCAATTGGTCAGAACGCCGTTGTATTCGTTGATTTTGTCGGTCAGTTCGGCGACATAAGCACAGCGTTCCTCGCGCACGGAAGCGTCTTCGCGAGTCGTCTGCAAACGGCGAATTTCATTCAAAATTCGGTCGATGAAAGGCGTGACAATGTTCACGAGCGACACCTTCGCCCGCTGTTCCAAATATCGCTTTTTATTGTTGAGAATATGCTGTTGCGTCAAGGCGATTTGTTCGTGGATTTCCTCCTCGCGTTCTTCTTGCTCACGCGATTTCTCAAGCGTTTTTCGCTTCCAGTCTTCGAGCGGTTTGAGCAACGATTCCGACGTGAAAAGTTGGTCGTTTTTCCGACGAAGCCGATGGAACAGGAAAAGCATCACGAGCACCAGCACAATCATCAGCAAAACCGCCGCAATCATCGTGTTCAAAAGACGCGACGATTGTCTGAGTTGGTCGGCACGCGCTTCGAGTTGGCGGTCTTGTCGCGTGCGCTCCTGCATATCGAGATAGATGTTTCGATTGATGTCGCTGAGCGATTTTTGGTCAATCGCCGAATAGACGAGGCTGAACTGCTCGCGAATACTCGCCACGAGGTCGGGCGCACGATTGATGACGGTGTCGCGCTCGAGGGCGGTCATCAGACAGATTTCCGCCGATTGATAGTCGCCGATGGTCCAAAAACATTCGGCCAAAGTTCGATAGGCACCCGCAATCTGATAGACGTCGCCGTAGTCGGTGAACAATTTCAGCGCACGCTGCGCCAGATAGCCTGCAACGAGCGTGTCGGCCATCTCATCGGGATTGACCAAGACCATCGCAGGATAATTCTCCGTCATCATCCGAGCGCGAAAATCGTCGTCTTTCAAGTGTTCGCTCATCCCTTGCAGCGCTTGTGCCTCGAAAAACGTGTAGCCGCCGCGGTGTGCCAACTGATAGCAGCGCACAAGATAGTTGAATTCGCGGTCGCTGACCTCTTCCTTGGTCGCTGCCTCGACAATGCCTCCAGAACCAACATTATAAAGGAAATTCAGCAGTTGTGCCGTGTCGGCAACGCTTTCGTGGTTCAGGTCGAGCGCGTTCATCGCCGCCCGCGACTGCTCAGCAAGTCCGACATAATAGAAATAGGTCGATTCGACGATGGCGAGTTCCGATTCGGCATAGGCAAATCGCTGCAACTGATGCTCGGAAAGTCGGTTCCGCTCCTCTTTGATGCGCTTCAAATAGCGTTTTGCGCGTTCACGATAGTCGTAGAAAAGCTTGTTTTGCGATTCGCGCTGGCACAATCTCATTCGCTGCACATCGGCCACGAGCCGCTCTATCAAATTGTCGGTCGCGACGCTGTCCAACTGCCGTTTTGCGCGGTCGTAGTCCATCTTCGCAATGCTCACGAAAGCCAAATGATTCATCGCCTCGGCACGTCCGTCGGCATAGTCGGAAGAGGCCTCGTAGGCGCGTTCCGCATAGACGCGCACCGAGTCGAGCGAGCGATAGTGATAGGCGTATGCCAAATCGTTCAACTTGTCCATCGAATCGTGGTTTTTCGACGTGCAAGCGGAGAAAAATATCGCAATCAACAGGGTGATCAAGCTTTTTTCCACGACCGCAAAGATAGAATAAAATTCTTGAAAATACAAATTTTTTGGGCAAATTAGCGTGATTATATCAGATTTTTTAGTATTTTTGCAGGCAAATTATTAACTAAAAACAAAAAAAACATGAGATTAGACGGAAGAAGAGAGAGTCAAAATGTCGAGGATCGCCGCGGCATGAGTACTGGAACCAAGGCCGGTTTGGGTATCGGCGGCATCATTATGGTTGCTTTATTTGCTTGGATGACGGGAGGAAATCCGTGGGAGGCTGTTATGCAACAAGTTGCGGAAAACGGCGGCATCGGCACTGTTCAGGAAGAGCAGATGGACGGTCAGCGTGAATTTACCGAGGAGGAACAGCAGTTGGCAAAGTTTTCGCGTCAGGTGCTTGCCGCCACGGAAGACGTTTGGACAGAGGTGTTCCATCAGATGGGTCGCAAATACCAACCGCCCACGCTCGTGCTGTTTACCAACCGCGTCAATTCGGCTTGTGGAACGGCATCGTCGGCTGTCGGCCCATTCTATTGCTCGGGCGACCAAAAACTTTACATCGACCTGAGTTTCTTCACGACGATGAAGAAGCAACTTGGTGCCGATGGCGATTTTTCCTACGCCTACGTGATTGCCCACGAGGTCGGCCATCACGTTGAAAACCTGCTCGGCATCCTTGGTCAGGCACATCAGCAGATGAGCAAGACCGACAAGGTTTCGGCCAACAAAATCAGCGTGCGCCTCGAACTCCTCGCCGACTACTACGCTGGCGTGTGGGCTCACTACGACGACCAGGAATACAACTCGCTCGAGGCTGGCGACATCGAGGAAGCCATCGACTGCGCCCAGAAAATCGGCGACAACTACCTGCAAAAGAAGGCTCAAGGCTACGTTCAGCCTGAATCGTTCACGCACGGAACCAGTGCCCAGCGTCAGAAATGGCTGAGCCTCGGCATCAAACGTGGTGATATGAACATCACGACCTTCGGAATTCCCGAGAGCGAGTTGTAAAAAACAAAAAAATAGATAGCAAACAAAGGGGAAGTTTCACGCTTCCCCTTTGTGATATTCGCAAAGCGCGTCGATGGGACTGGCGAGAATCTTCCCGACGCTGAATCCCTCTTGTTCAGCGGCTTCGCGTAGCAGTTTTTCGTAGTGAAAAGCAATGCTTCCAACGAAATTCACGGCGAGGTCACGCCGGTCGTAAGGCACGATGTTGTGACGGAAAAAGCGCCGAAAACTCTCGATGACCAGCGTTTTCAACGCCTCGTTGTCGAGGTGGCGACTCATATATAAAGAGGTGGACGCGAGGAAACGGTTGGGCATCGGTTCGCGATAGACTTTTTTGATGATTTCATCGAGTGAAAGCCCCGTTTCCGTCAGAAAATCGTCACGCAGGTCGGCAGGCAGCAACCCCTTGAAAATCGCGTTCAAAAAGGCTTTTCCAAGTTCCGTCCCACTACCCTCGTCGCCAAGAACATAACCCAGCGCAGGCGTATTTCTCACGATTTCTTCACCATCGAAAAGACAGGAATTCGAGCCTGTCCCAAGAATACAGGCGATGCCCTCCGTGTGACCGCAGAGCGCACGGGCAGCACCGAGAAGGTCGGATGCTGCGTGAAGTGTGACGTGTGGAGTGTGGAGTGTGGAGTGTGGAGCGATGGTGGCAAAGGGCGAGCCTGCAGCAAAAGCCTTCTGAAACGCCTCGTTCATCTTCTCCAACTGGTCGGGTCGAACACCAGCGCCATAGAAAAACACCTCGAAATCGCCATCGTCAGGCAGTTCCGGTAGTAGTTCGCAGCGCAAAATGTCCACCATCGCCTCTTCCGGCATCAAAACGGGGTTCAATCCCTGCGTCTGAAACGATTTCCTGCCCATTTCGTCGAGCAACACCCAGTCCGTCTTCGTGCTACCGCTGTCGGCCACGAGTACGCTTCTATTTCGATTCCTTAACTTCATATCGTTCAATTTTTCTGCAAAAATACAAAAAACTTTCATCTTTTTTCGTGATTCGCGAAAAATTTTGCTATCTTTGCACCGACGTATATCAAAAAGGAGAAAATATGACGACTACATCATCACTCGCAACAAGAAAGACTTTAATTTCGGCGACAGTGCTGTTGTGACTCCTCGCGATTTTTTTAACGAACAAAACATTGTATTTGAATAAGATCAACAATAAATCATAATTTTTATTTTTCACAAAATAATTCAAAATTCAACCATCTACCATCAAAATTCAATTTTTAATAACATTCTAAACAATCAATAACATGAAGAAGAAACTATTTACTCTACTGCTCGCCTTTGTCGCGATAGCGACGGCTCGAGCACAAGTTGTTTTAAACGAAAAGAATTTTCCCGACGCGAATTTCCGCGCAGCCCTTGCCACCAAACTCGGCATCAGCGAAGGAGAAACCATCACGCAAGAGGAAATCAATACCACCACTGCACTGTGGGTCAGCGATAAAAACATCAGCAACCTAAAAGGTGTTGAACATTTCACAGTACTGGAACAGCTGGTCTGCAGTTGGAACCAACTGACTGCTTTGGATATATCAAACAATACAGCACTGACAGAACTGAACTGCAGTCATAATGAACTGACCGCTTTGGATGTATCAAAAAATACAGTACTGACTAACCTGCACTGCAGTAGCAATGAACTGACCACTTTGGATATATCAAACAATACAGCACTGACAGAACTGAACTGCAGTCATAATGAACTGACCGCTTTGGATGTATCAAAAAATACAGTACTGACTAACCTGCACTGCAGTAGCAATGAACTGACCACTTTGGATATATCAAACAATACAGCACTGACAGAACTGAACTGCAGTCATAATGAACTGACCGCTTTGGATGTATCAAAAAATACAGTACTGACTAACCTGCACTGCAGTAGCAATGAACTGACCACTTTGGATGTATCAAACAATACAGCACTGACAGAACTGAACTGCAGTTATAATGAACTGACCGCTTTGGATGTATCAAACAATACAGCACTGACAGATCTGGACTGCAATAACAACCAACTGACCGCTTTGGGTGTATCAAAAAATACAGAACTGACAGAACTGAACTGCAGTGAAAACCAACTGACCGCTTTGGATGTATCAAACAATACAGCACTGACAGACCTGGACTGCTATAACAACCAACTGACCGCTTTGGGTGTATCAAAAAATACAGAACTGACAGAACTGAACTGCAGTTGGAACCAACTGACCGCTTTGGATGTATCAAACAATACAGCACTGGCAGGGCTATGGTGCTATAACAACCAACTGACTGCTTTGGGTGTATCAAAGAACACTGCACTGGAACAGCTGCACTGCAGTTGGAACCAACTGACTGCTTTGGATATATCAAACAATACAGCACTGACAGAACTGAACTGCAATTCCAACCAACTGACTGCTTTGGATGTATCAAAGAACACTGCACTGGAACAGTTGGACTGCAGTTACAACCAACTGACTACTTTGGATGTATCAAAGAACACAGCACTGACATTCCTGAACTGCAGTGTCAACCAGATTAAGGGTGCAGCGATGGATGCACTGGTCAAAAGTTTGCCAACTGTTACTTCTGGTCGTTTCTATGTAACTAATACACTATATGAAAGCGAAGGGAACGTGTGTACAAAAACACAAATTAATACAGCCAAAGCCAAAGGCTGGAAGGAGATATAGTGAAGATTTTTAATAAAAAACAACGGGAGCTATGATGACGTTTTTTATTGTACTTTTTCAAGCAGATAACACTTACTATTCATTTTTTAATACTTACAACATGAAAAGAAAAATTTTATTCCTGTTTGTTACCATGATGGTAACCGTATTCTGCGCCAAAGCACAAGTTGTTTTAAGCGAAAAGAATTTTCCCGACGCGAATTTTCGCGCAGCCTTGGCCGAAGAACTCGGAATTAGCGAGGGCGACGAAATCACAGAAGCAAAAATTGAGGCCACGACTGAGCTCAATGTTTCCAGATACGGCAAGCCAAACAACGAAAAAATCGCCGACCTCACGGGTATAGAACATTTCACCGCGCTGACATATTTGGATTGCGACAACAACCAACTGACTTCGCTCGATGTGTCGAAGAACACTGCGCTGACAGTTTTGTCCTGCCACGACAACCAACTGGCCTTGCTCGATGTGTCGCAGAACACTGCATTGGAAGACTTGTCCTGCGGATACAACCAACTGACCGCGCTCGATGTGTCGAAAAACACCGCGCTGACAGACTTGAACTGCCCCGACAACCAACTGACCTCGCTCGATGTGTCGAAAAACACCGCGCTGACAGACTTGAACTGCCCCGACAACCAACTGACTTCGCTTGATGTGTCGAAAAACACTGCGCTGACAGACTTGAACTGCTACGGCAACCAACTGACTTCGCTCGATGTGTCGAAAAACACCGCGCTGACAGGCTTGTACTGCCGCGGCAACCAACTGACTTCGCTCGATGTGTCGAAAAACACCGCGCTGACAGACTTGTACTGCAACGGCAACCAACTGACTTCGCTCGATGTGTCGAAAAACACCGCGCTGACAGACTTGATCTGCGGCTACAACCAACTGACCTCGCTCGATGTGTCGAAAAACACCGCGCTGACAGATTTGTACTGCCACGACAACCAACTGACTTCGCTCGATGTGTCGAACAACACCGCGCTGACAGATTTGTACTGCTCCGACAACCAACTGACCGCGCTCGATGTGTCGAAAAACACCGCGCTGACATCTTTGGACTGCTCCAGCAACCAAATCAAGGGTGAGGCGATGGATGCGCTCGTGGCAAGTTTGCCGACGGTGAAAAGCGGTGAATTCTATGTTATCAACACAAAAGACGCGAACGAAGGAAATATTACAAAGTCGCAAGTAGCCATTGCTGAAGGAAAGGGTTGGACTGTGATTAATGATGGAGAAGAGGAATATAATAACATTCTAAACAATCAATAACATGAAGAAAAAACTATTTACTCTACTGCTCGCCTTTGTCGCGATAGCAACGGCTCGAGCACAAGTTGTTTTAAACGAAAAGAATTTTCCCGACGCGAATTTCCGCGCAGCCTTGGCCGAAGAACTCGGAATTAGCGAGGGCGACGAAATCACAGAAGCAAAAATTGAGGCCACGACTGAGCTCTATGTTATCGAAGAATCCATCGCCGACCTCACGGGAATCGAACATTTCACCGCGCTGATAAGGTTGTGTTGCCCCGACAACCAACTGACCGCGCTCGATGTCTCGAAAAACACCGCGCTGATAGAGTTGTGGTGCCCCGACAACCAACTGACCGCGCTCGATGTGTCGAAGAACACAGCTCTGACATATTTGTCCTGCGAGGACAACCAACTGACCGCGATCGATGTGTCGAAGAACACCGCGCTGACAAGTTTGCGCTGCTACAGCAACCAACTGACCGCGCTCGATGTGTCGAAGAACACAGCTCTGACATATTTGTCCTGCGAGGACAACCAACTGACCGCGCTCGATGTGTCGAAGAACACCGCGCTGGACTTTTTGTGCTGCGACAACAACCAACTGACCGCGCTCGATGTGTCGAAAAACACCGCGCTGACGACATTGGTCTGCCACGGCAACCAACTGACCTCTCTTGATGTGTCGAAGAACACGGCGCTGAAACTATTGGCCTGCTTCAGCAACAAAATCAAAAATGCAGAGATGGATGCACTTGTTGCAAGTTTGCCGACGGTGGAAAGTGGTGAATTCTATGTTATCAACACAAAAGACGCGAACGAAGGAAATATTTGCACTAAGTCGCATGTAGCCATTGCTGAAGGAAAGGGTTGGACTGTGATTAATTATGGAGAAGAGGAATAAATAATTGGCTGATTTCCCTAAAAAAAATGCGAATCTTTTGCAAAGGTTCGCATTTTTTTGTACCTTTTGAGAAGGTACTTCCATTCGGAAATAAAAATAAAAGAGTTTTATTTTGTATTTCCCTCACTTATTAAATAAATTTCTTTTGCTCGACAAAATAAATTCTTTACTTTGTTCTCACTTAACCGAAATTTTCGTACCTTTGTCGGCGATAAACATATTGGAAAGATGAAAAAAACGCTAATCATATTCTTTTTTCTGTTGGCATCGACACTGCAGAGCCACGCGGTGCTGAAGGAAAAGGACATCGACAACACGCTGTCGGTGTTGCGAACAGAACTCACGAAATTCCACTCGGAACTGGAACGGCAAAGCGGTTTCATGAAGGAGCAGCAGTCGGTGATTCGCAAGAACCTTTTCAGCGTGCTCAACCGCTCGAACCAAAATTCGCTGATGCTCTATTCGCAAAAATCGGGCTACATTTTCGACCTGACCTACGCCTGCCACGAGGCGACGGAGCAGTATCAGGAATTTCAGCGGAATGTGATGCCGTTTCGCGTGTTTTTAGACCATGCGAACAACGACATTGCCCGCTACGACAGTCTGATTATCAACCTGTCGAACATGCCGACGATGGCACTTTCCGAACGTGCGAAAATCGACCGAAACGTGT
>Ga0310690_10001930_pt1 | contig 35406 bp, 26 predicted proteins | sample AusTroGonzalo_MG_2_FD_207661 | JGI IMG/M metagenome (GOLD analysis project Ga0310690, IMG submission 207661) | Bovine rumen microbial communities from tropical cattle in Woodstock, Queensland, Australia - Gonzalo_04 (v2) (version 2) | ecosystem: Host-associated > Mammals > Digestive system >...
GGTATCGGCTACTTCTGGTTCGTTGTCGATCAACCGCTGGAGGAACTAGAGGGGCGCGGCTATTTCTACCCTACTGTGGAGTTCGTGGAACCTTTCTCCACATGGCTCTCTATCTACAGCGGCACATGGGGTGACTTCTTAGAGACCGAAGAGAGTTGGAACGACACCTACTACAACATGGTGAAGGACGATCCGGACTGGGGTCTGGACAAAGGCTGGTACGGTGAAGGGAACCAATGGAAGACCTACAACGAATTCTTTGCTCGCCGCCTGGCATCGCCCGACATGCGTCCCATCGCCAACACGGAGGTGGTGGCGCCCGTGGATTCATGGCCTAAATACACATGGGCCATCGATGATGACAACCAGCTCGTTTACTCCGAGGAAGAGAAACTGCATGTCAAGACAGCCATGATCTCAGACATCGCACAGCTCATCGGCGAGGACTCACAATATGAAGAGGCTTTTGCCGGTGGCACCTTGACACATACATTTCTGGACGTGAACGACTACCACCGCTTTCACTCGCCCGTGGATGGCGTACTCAAGGAACTTCGTAAGGTGCCGGGGGTATCGGCTGGTGGCGGCTACACGATGTGGAACGACGAGGATAAACTATACTACTACCAGAATGACCTCGGTTTCCAGATGGTGGAGACACGTGCCTGCGCCATCATCCAAACAGAGCTATACGGCTATGTCGCAATGATACCGGTTGGGATGTCCCAGATTTGTAGCGTCAACTGGATTCCTGAACTACACGTAGGGCAGCAGCTACGCCGCGGCGACGAAATGGGCTTCTTCCAGTTCGGCGGCTCGGACGTAGTACTCATTTTCCAGAAGGGCGTCGAAGTGGATATCTGTCACGACGGCGACCATATCCTGATGGGTGAGGCATATGCGAGGCTGAAGAACTGACTATATATAATCTAAATGGACCTTCCACATGAAATTCTTAAACAAAATACTGAATGATTCTGTGGCCACCCGCACCTCGCTGCTGGTGTTTGTCCTCATCACCATTATCATGCTTACGGGTGGGTTCTACCAGATGAAACGTGTGAGGGATGTGGTAGCCGACGAGACCAACCGCCAAGCCGGACGCGCCATGGACGGTGTGCTTGCCGATATCGACAGCCGTATCTCTAACGTGGAAACAGCTGTAGCGACAGCGGCAGCCTTTGCCGACCGTGACACACAGGACGAGTCACTGTGTTATGAGCTGCTCTACCGCCTTATCAGCAAGAACAACGATATCGCCGCAGCCACGCTGCTTTACCGCGACAGCTTCTTTCCAAATCTGGGACGCTACTATGCCCCTACCGTGACGCGCGATCCGCAGACAGGCGAACTGGCGGCTGATGAGATTGGAGGTCCCGATAACGACTTCTGCTATATTGAGACCGACAGCAACTGGATTTACACCAACCTCTTGGAAGAGGGCTATTGGTGTCTTCCTTACGTGGATTCCATGTCCACGAAGCGCGCGATGGTCACCTATTCAGTCCCACTCTATGATGCGAAAGACAGCATCTATGCCGTGCTCTGTGCCGACGTGGCGCTGGATTGGGTGCGTGATATCGTAGAGGATGCCAAGCCCTATCCCTACTCACGCGTCATCGTGCTCAGCCGCGACTCGCAGTATGTCTGCCACCCCGAGCCGGAGTGGATTCAGAGTGTGAATGTCATTGACCAGGCCACACAGATGCAAGACTCCGACTTCCTGAACTTAGCCAGCAGAATGCTGAGTTGGAAGCGCGGAACGGATACGCTACAGGAAAACGTCACCTATATGACGCCAGGGGATAAGGCCCACGACGAGAGCACCATTGTCTATTACGCACCTGTTCCGCGCGTGCAATGGGCGGTGAGCTTCACGATGCCGGAATCCAAGATCATGGAGCAGCCCAATCTGCTATGGCGCTCGATGTTGATCCTGCTGGTGGTGATGCTGGTGCTCATCTCGATTGTGCTGAATCTGGTTGTGCGCGCACAGATCTGGCCGCTGAAGCAGTTGGCACTGGCTACCCAGGAAATCGCCCAGGGACACTTCGACAAACCCCTGCCCAGAATCCACACCCGCGACGAGATCCGCAATATGCGTGACTCCTTCGAGGAGATGCAGACCTCACTCTCACACTATATCGACGAACTGCAAGCCTCCACTGCAGCCAAAGCCTCCATACAGAGTGAGCTGAAGGTGGCGAGTGAGATCCAGATGTCGATGTTGCCGAAATTGTTCCCACCCTACCCTGAACGTGACGACATCGATATCTTTGGCGCGCTGACACCTGCGAAAGCAGTGGGCGGCGACCTATATGATTTCTTTATCCGTGACGAGAAACTATTCTTCTGCATCGGCGATGTGAGCGGCAAGGGCGTACCTGCATCCTTGGTGATGGCCGTAACACGTAGCCTTTTCCGCACCATCTCGCTGCATGAATCACAGCCCGACCGCATCGTTACACAAATCAATAACACGCTTAGCAACCAGAATGAGTCAAATATGTTCGTGACGCTTTTCGTGGGCGTACTGGACCTGCCCACAGGACGTATGCGCTACTGTAATGCAGGCCACGACTCCCCCTTGCTCGTCGGCGACGGTGTAGGCTTTCTGCCCTGCGACTCGAACATCCCTGCCGGCGTGATGGAGAATTGGAAATACACCTTACAGGAAGCTTCGATCGACCCGCAGACGACCATTTTCCTCTACACCGACGGACTCACAGAAGCAGAAGATATTAACCATGGACAGTTTGGCGAACAGCGAATACTAGCAGTGGCAGAGGAAGTACTCCAGGCACAACAGCAGACGCCCAATCACATCATCAAGATGATGACTACAGCTGTCAGTAACTTTGTAGGTGAAGCCGAGCAAAGCGATGATCTGACGATGTTGGCCATCCAATATACCAAACATCAGTTAGCTATACGCTACCGCAACGAGCTTATCATCACCAATGATGTAAAAGAGGTTCCACGCCTTGCTGAATTCGTAGAAGAAGCCTGTGAAACCGTTCACTTCGATATGGCCACAACCATGCAACTGAACCTGGCTTTGGAGGAAGCAGTCGTCAACGTCATCGACTACGGATATCCTGCCGGCACAAAAGGCGAAATTCACATTGAGGCCCAAGCCAACGAACAGCGTCTGAAGTTCACCATCACCGACAGCGGCGTGCCCTTCGACCCCACAGCCAAGGAAGAGGTTGATACCACCCTGTCCGCCGAGGAACGTCCCATCGGAGGACTCGGTATCCATCTGGTGAGGCAGATTATGGATTCCATCAACTACGAACGTCTCAATGGCCACAATGTCCTCACACTCCGTAAGAAAATATAATCACACATTTATATCAATCATTCATCATCAATCATATCTATAAACGTATGACAACAACAATTCAAGAACGCGACGGCCAACTCGTAGCCGTTTTCGAGGGCAGATTGGACACTGCCGCTGCTGTTCAGACAGAAAAGGACTTACAGCCCCTTGAGTCCTGCGAGGGAAAGGACATCATCCTCGACTGCACAACTTTGGACTATATCTCATCCAGTGGTCTGCGCCTTTTCCTCAACGTGCTAAAGATGGCGAAAGCGAAGGGTAGACAAGTCTTCATCAGCGGCATGAACAACGACATTCGCAACGTGTTCACCATGACCGGCTTCATCAATCTCTTTGAATTGAAATAACATCGTTTCGCCACAGGCTATACGACATCAGAAACCAGGACGACGTATCGTGAGACAGATGGCCTCGGGGTGCCTTTTCGAAAACGTTTTGGCATCCTCCACCACACAGGCCAGATAGCCTCCACCGCCAGCACCTGGCATCTTCCATGCCAATACACCTGGCATGGCTGAGTATTTGTCGATATAATCCTGAATACTCTCCGCTCGAACATGTTCGCTTGGCTCAGCAAGGACGGGATGTATCATCCCCGGGAACATGGCCGTCTGTGCCTCGAAAGAGGCTTGGTAGGCAGCAGCAAAGGCGGGGAGGTTTAGAGTCATAATAGCACTCCAACAATCATCGGCGGCTTTGGCAAGGGCTTTCACTTTGGCCTCCGTGATATCCTTGCCCTCCACCACCGAGCACCCTGGCTTACGTGGTTCCATCGGAATCATGACCAAGTGCTGTTCTAACCATGACAGCACTGACTCATCCTGACAAGTCTCTATCTTCTCTGGCCAAAAACGATTGTTGTAATAGTGACGACAAAGACCGGGGACACAAATGCCTATCGAGTCCTGCGCACCGCTGATGATGCCAGCGCTGCTCTCAGGGTCGTTCTCAAAGCAGAAGACAAGTTTCGCCAGCATCTCAGGATCCATATTGGGTAGCTGGTACGGCCATATCTTCTTGATCATGTTACGGGTGCTGGTGCTCAAGCCACAACGCTCACGGATATTGAAAGTGGGCTCCAGGGAGATGGTGATGGCCCAACCGGGAGCGTATTGGCTCACATAGGGCTGATCTATCCAGGTTCCGGCTATGTCAAGCCTGGTAGGTATCTGGCTCTCCGTCTTCTTCAAGTCCGTAGAAGAGCGTGCTTTCAGGCCCGCTTGCGGTACGCGTTCCAGTACCACATACTCTATGCCATGCTCTTCACAAAAACGCCGTTTGTCCTCGTTACCCCCATCGCTATTCACCACAAGGATATCTGGCTTCAGCGCTTCCACGGTGGGCACGAAGTCCATGATACCACTACCGGCATTGATGAAAGCATCTTTCACATAGCGGATGCTCTTCACCATGAACAGACGCTCCTGCTCGCTATAAACCGTCTTATGATGCTTGTATTCTTGAATCGTAGCGTCACTGCCGATACCCACATACAAGTCACCGAACTCCGCAGCCTGACGAAAGAACTCAACATGACCGCTATGCAGCAGATCATAACAACCGCTTACAAATACTTTCTTTGCCATTAAAACGTTTAACTCTTAAACATTAAACCTAAAACCTTACCTCTCCGCCCGAATAGGATTATTTAGGAAATCCTGATAGGCGAGCGCAATACCGTCCTCGAGTTCGGTCTTGTACGTCCAACCCAGCTTCGTAGCCTTCGAAACGTCGAGCAGCTTGCGAGGTGTGCCATTGGGACGTGTCGTATCCCATAAAATCTCTCCCTCGTAACCGACAACCTTCGCCACCAGTTCTGTCAGAGCTTTAATGGTCAGCTCTTTACCCGTACCTGCATTCACGGTCTCATTTCCACTGTAGTTGTTCATCAGGAACACGCATAGATTCGCAAGGTCATCCACATACAGGAACTCGCGAAGCGGCGAGCCGTCACCCCAGCACGTCACCTCCTTCAGGCCAGCCTCCTTCGCCTCGTGGAAGCGGCGGATGAGGGCCGGCAGCACATGGCTGTGCTCAGGATGATAGTTGTCGTTGGGACCATAAAGATTAGTGGGCATCACACTGATGTAATCCGTTCCATATTGTCTATTCAGGAACTCGCAGTATTTCAGGCCACTGATCTTCGCCAGCGCATATGCCTCGTTAGTCTTCTCCAGTTCACCCGTCAAAAGGCAGCTTTCAGGCATCGGCTGCGGAGCCATACGAGGATAGATGCAAGAACTTCCCAAGAACTCCAGCTTTTTGCATCCGTTCTTCCATGCGGCGTGTATGACATTCATCTCCAGGATCATGTTGTCGTACATAAAATCCGCGAGGGCACTCTGGTTGGCTACAATGCCTCCCACCTTTGCCGCTGCCAGAAATACATATTCCGGCTTTTCTTGGGCGAAAAACGCCTCCACCTGGTCTTGTCTGGTCAGGTCTAATTCCTTGTGCGTCCGTAGCACCAAGTTCGTGTATCCCTGCCTCTGCAGCTCCCTCACAATGGCACTCCCCACCATTCCCCTGTGACCGGCGACATATATCTTAGAACCTAAATCCATATTCTTTAAACGTTAAATGAAGATCATTAATCATCAAGTTGTTCGCGCAGATACAACTTCTTGACCTTCTTCATATCGTGTTTGACCATGATCTTAACCAAATCCTCGAAGCTGGTCTTGCTCGGATTCCAACCCAACAACTTTTTGGCCTTGCTGGGGTCGCCCAATAACTGATCCACCTCAGCGGGACGGAAATACTTGGGATCCACCTCTACAAGCACCTTGCCTGTCTTGATATCGATACCTTTTTCATTTACGCCCTCACCATCCCAGCGTAGCTCGATACCCACCTCCTTGAACGCCAGCGTGCAGAACTCACGAACAGTATGATACTGTCCTGTAGCAATCACGAAATCATCCGGTTTCTCCTGCTGCAGGATAAGCCACATACATTCCACGTAGTCACGGGCATAGCCCCAGTCACGCAGCGCATTCAGATTACCTAAATAGAGTTTGTCTTGGAACCCTTGGGCTATACGTGCGGCTGCCAGTGTAATCTTACGCGTCACGAATGTTTCACCGCGTCGTTCGCTCTCGTGGTTGAAAAGGATGCCGTTGCAGCAGAACATATTGTAACTCTCGCGGTAGTTCTTCATCATCCAGAAACCATAGAGTTTGGCCACACCATAGGGACTACGAGGATAGAACGGCGTCGTCTCGCTCTGCGGCACCTCCTGCACCATACCATACAGTTCTGACGTCGAGGCCTGATAGATGCGACAAGTGTTCGTGAGGCCTGTAATGCGTACCGCCTCAAGGAGTCGGAGCACACCATTGGCATCCGTGTCAGCCGTAAACTCCGGCACATCGAACGAGACCTTCACATGGCTCTGTGCTGCCAGATTATAGATCTCATCAGGACGAACTTCTGAGATGATGCGGATCAGCGAACTGCTGTCCGTCATGTCACCCCAATGTAGGTTCACCAGGCGCTTCTTCTTCATGTCACGCACCCACTCGTCCAGGTACAGATGCTCGATACGACCAGTGTTGAACGAGGAACTGCGGCGCAGCACGCCATGCACCTCATAACCTTTCTCTATCAGGAACTCGGCCAGGAAGCTGCCGTCCTGTCCGGTAATACCTGTAATCAATGCTTTCTTTGCCATATTTTTTTGATTTTCTTAAATTTTGCGCAAAGTTACAACATTTCTCTCACATGATAGAATAAATCTTATACTTTTTTATCGTTCATCCACTCCCTGCGTTCACATTCTGGCATTTTCTCAATGGCATAACGGAGCATCGTACGGGGCATTTCGTGGGCATGCTGACGCAGGAAGTCGCGGAGCAGTTCCATGGAACACCTCTTCCCCATCTCGCGTAGCATCCAACCCACAGCCTTATGCATCAAGTCATGCGGATGATGCAGATGGATTTCTGCATAGCGAAGACACCATGAAGAATCACCCTGCTGCGAAGTCTTCCACGAGCAAACGATACTCATGCGCTGCTTCCACAGACATGGACTACCAGCAAGCTCATCTAATACCTTTATCTTATCGCCAAGATTCGAAGGAAGAAGCAACCAATGCCCCAAAATTTTATGCACAGAGAGGTCCACGAGGTCCCAGTTATTCACCTGTTCAGCGTATTGGAGATACATCGATACGATTTCATCACGTCGTTTGATTGCCTCAGCATCATTCTCCAACCGTATGGTTGCCAGCTTCTCAAATTTCGCCACAAGAATCAGGAGACCACAGAGTCTCACCTCATGCCAACGATTCATCAACAGTTCTGGTATTTCATCCAGTGGGAAATCAACCCCTGCCGCCTTTACTACCTCTCTCGTCTGAGGCACCTTCAAGCCCAAAAACTCATCGCCCTCGCCATACTCGCCTGGCCCTGTCTTAAAGAACCCCATCAGCACACGTCGCTGCTTCTCATTCTGCAGCGACTCCATATAGCTTATTATTTCCTGTGCCTTTGTCTTATTATTCACTATATTAAATCATTTAAGCCTCTAACTTCTACCATTATCCATCATTTGTCATCCGGTTCCCACAGATGACGTTGCATATTCACGTGCCCGTTACTCTTAAAGGTAACCCCCTCTGCCTCTAAGAGCGGACGATGCTGGTTCCATCCAGGAGCTGTGCGTCCCTCTGTATTCACCACCCGATGACAAGGCAACTTCTCTGCCCCTGGGGTATATCTGAGTATCCGTCCCACCATCCTCGAATGACTCGGCCAACCCGCCAAGGCTGCTATATGCCCGTAAGTCGTCACTCTGCCACGAGGAATCTGACTGACAATAGTAAGCACCTCTGCCTGAAACGTTCTCGCTTCCTCTGTTGTCATCCTATCAGGATAGTCATGCATCTTTTATTAAGTTATTCCACAGTGGAGATTGCTATTTTTTCATTCGGATACAAACATTCACAAGCATGTGATGTCAGCAACGATATATTCAGATTGAGTACCGATGCGGAACTTGCCTCCCCAAATGCCGAGACCGCTGGAAACGTAGTAGCGGGTAGCACCGCGCTGGTGAGGACCAAAAGCACACTCATAGAGGTAGTCGGTAATCCATGAGACAGGCCAAAGCTGGCCATGGTGGGTGTGCCCTGCGAGCTGGAAATCGATGCCGGCTGCCTCGGCTTCCTCGAGGTGATAGGGCTGGTGGTCGAGCAGGATGAGGTATTTATCACGGGATACATCCCGCAACAGTGTTTCCAGGGGCTTACGATGGTGACGGGTACGGTCGTCGCGACCGATGATGACAAGGTCGCCAACTGTGGCCGTTGAGTCCTTGAGCAGATGGATGCCTGCGGCCTGATAGAAGGCCAAGGCACCAGGTTCTCCGCTGAAATACTCATGATTACCCAGACAGGCATAAACAGGTGCTGTGAGGCGATGGAACTCCTCTGCCATCCCCTCTTCAGCGAGGGGTCGCAGGCTACGGTCGATGACATCGCCGGCAATGAGCACGAGATCAGGCTGCTCGGCATTGATGAGATCTATCCAGCGGGCCAACTCTGAACGGCGGTTGTGATAGCCGAGGTGCCAGTCAGAGGTCATCACAATGCGGAGGGGCTTGGACAGGGGCTTCGAGGTCTGTAAAGGCAGCTCTACGCGTTCTTTATGAAGATAGTGGAGATAGCCATAGGTAAAGACCACGACGATGGTGGTAAGCACCACTGAAGTTCCTGTCCAGCTATTGCGCAGGAAGACAGCGGGCAGAAGATGGCTAAGGCGCAGCAGGTCGAGGACGAGGAAGAGCAGGAAGAGGTAGAACATAATCATCAGCCACGATGTGCCGATATGGTAGATGAGCGATGACAGCGCCAACGGGAAGCGGTCCAATGGCGGCAGCACAGAGAGGATGAAGAGGGCGAAAGCCACGGCCAGCGCCACACTCATCATCACCTTCCCCCAGACTGGCACAGGTAACAGCTGCCACAGCCGCCATGTGACGTAGACCTGTGCGGAAACAGGTATTAAAAGGATGAGAAGAAGGAAGAGCTTGTTCATACTTCACTGTTAAAGTATTCATTCAGCTCATTGATTGCAGAGCCTTCATTATTAGGCAAATCCTTAATAAGCTTTCCTTTCTCGAGAAGGAGAATGCGAGAGGAGATGTCGGAGACAAAACTGAGGTTGTGGCTGGAGATGAGCGTGGTGGTACCCAACTCGTGGTTAAGGTCGGCGATCATGCGTGCTACGACAATCTGCGAGGAGGGGTCAAGGTAGTTGAAGGGCTCATCGAGGAGCAGCACCTTGGGACGTATCATCATGGCACCAATGATACCGATCTTCTGGCGGTTTCCTTCGGAGAAATCACGCAGATATTTCTTGGTACCGAGAATCTCGTCGTGCATGAGAGGGCGGAAGGTCTCAAGGCGCTGCTGAAGCGTCTCGTCGCTGATTCCATAGAGGTGTGCGATGAAGGTGAAATACTCCTCTGGCGTATAGAAATCAATAAGGAAATGTCCGTCGATGAAGGAACCTGTGTAGAGCTTCCAGTCGTCGGACTTCGATACGTCCTTGTCGGCAGACAGTACGCATCCATCGTTGGCCTTGATCAGGTCGAGGATGAGGCGCAGGAGGGTGGTCTTGCCGGCACCATTGTTGCCCACAAGTCCCACGAGCTCGCCAGCTTGTATATTCAGTTCATTGATGTCCAGTGCAACTTTCTCGCCATAGACTTTCTTGAGGTTTTTGATATTCAGTTCCATTTAACGTTTAATTTTTCACTTTTCACTTTTCATTTTTCATTCTTCACTTTTCACTCTTCACTTTTCACTCTTCACTTTTCACTCTTCATCATTATTCCGAGAGCCACTGCTCCATTCTTTCATACCTGCGTTTGTGCCAGAGCTTCGAGATCCAGCGGATATACAGGGTGTGGAAGGAAAAACCGAGAAGACCAAGGGCAGCCACGAGGGCATGAGCCCAGAGGGCTGGCAGCAGGAAATAGGTACCAAAGTAGATAGCCATTGGGATGAACATAACGAAAGAGAAGATGTTCAACTGCTTGTTGCCCCCTTGGTAGTTGAAAAAGGCCGAGGCGAAGAGGTCCATGCGGCTGCTAAAGAGACAGGATGCCATGAAAGGCAGCACGAAGAGGCCGCAAGAGAACAGGAGCGCAGAGAGCAATGCCAGTGGTGAGAGCCCCATCCATAGGACGGCAGGTATCAGTAGCAACACCATCAGACCGCAGAGGGCGCAGAAGAAGTAGTACTTGCGGCGCAGGATACCCTCCACGGGCCAAGGCTTCGTCCAAATGCCCGAGAAGAAGTTAGCCTCGATGCCCAGGACCCATTGCGCCAGGATGAGACTGGGGAAGCCCACGGCGAAAAGGAGCATGGGGTTGACTTTCAAACCAATATCCTGCTGAACCGCATCAGCGGTCATTTGCTGTGTATAGACATTGAGAACAAAGATAACAGCCATCGCGATGAAGCTGACGCGCAGGCGTTTGCTGCGCAGCAGCTGCACCCATTCGATACTCCACAGCGACACCTCACCCAGCGAACGAGCCGTAGTGGCCACAGGCGCGTGTTCTTCCTCGTTGTGGTTCTTCATGCGGGTGAAATAGCGATGCAGAACGTAGCAGATGGCGCTGTTCAACAGCAGTATCACGCCAGAGAGAAACAAGGTTCCCCACTCCACCGCGTGCTCGCGCAGGGGTTGCGAGGGGTCGTCCTCAGCCAGGCCAACAGCTATGAACGTGAGGACTGCAACAACGTAGAGTAGCATCAGCCAAACGATATAGCCGAAGGCCAGCGGCAGCGTGTATTCATTGCCGGGGGCGCGACGCCAGCAGTTCTGCACGAGCGCATTGGTGAGTGTGCAGGTGAAGGCCAGCAGGAGCGTGAGCAAGCCCCACCCGATACCGATGAATAAAGCCGCCACGAAGGCCACGCACAATGGAAGCATCCATTGCATGGAGCTCAGTTTGGTGTCGATGAGCACGAGCAGCGCCCAGTCGCGGGCACTGACGGGGCGCGAGCGCAGGTAGTCATCCATCTCCACGGGCGAGCGGCGCCAGAAGAGTTTCAGGAGCATGTCGGCTGGTATGATGCTCACAGCCAGCAGCGGCACCAACGCCACGATAGCAAATGGCAGCTTCTTGTCGGCCAGCTCCGAGGAGACAGCCATATAGAACGCCACCACCATCGTGATGAAGAGCACCGCAAAATAGGCGGCAATGAAAACATCCTTCCAGTGGAATGCACGCCGTTTCTGCGTCCACCATAGCCGAAGGAGCTCTTTAAATGCATTCATGATAATTCTCTTATCTTTAACAATATTTCGCGGCAAAGGTAGCACTAATTTTTGTTCTATTTGGTCAATGAATCGTTAAAACCTCTTAAAGGCGATAAACCTATAGCGGCGCGAGGGGTCTTTTTTGCTGAAAACAACGTACCTTTGTACGGATTTAGCAGTAGCTTTTACACATAATAATATATATGACCAAGAAAATCCTTTTCACGTTCTTCGCCTTACTGCCGCTGACGGCTATGGCGCAGACGTGGACATTACAGCAATGCCTCGACTACGCCTCGGAACATAATCTCACGGTGCAGAAGAACCGCGTGTCTGAGCTTGACGCTGCCGAGCAGCTGTCGCAGAAGAAGGCAGCCCTCTTCCCCAGCCTCTCCTTCTCCATGAGTCAGAGCCTCGGTTACCGTCCTTTTCAGGAGGCTACCGTGATGGTGCAGAACGGCATGGCCACCAGCACCAATAACAAGCTCACTGAGAACGGCAGCTATGGTATCAATGCCAACTGGACCATCTGGGACGGCGGCGTGAACCGTAAGAACATCGAGGCGCAAAAAGTACAGACTGAATTGTCTGCCGTGCAGACGGAGCTGAGTTTGAAGACCATTCAGGAGCAGATTGCGCAGCTCTATGTGCAGATTCTCTATACCACTGAAGCCAAGAAAGTCTACGAACAGATATGCGCCACTGCCAAGCAACAGCTGGAGCGCGGAGAGGAACGCCTGAAGGTGGGCGACCTGGCCAAGGCAGATGTGGCACAGTTGGAGGCACAGTATGCCAGTGCGCAGTACGATGTGGTGAACACGCAGACACAGATTGATGGCTACAAGCGCCAGCTGAAGGCCCTCCTGCAGCTAGGCATTGAGGAACCCTTTAACGTTTCTGCTGACGAGATGGACGACAGCCGCGCCCTCGCTCCCATCCCAGACAAACAGGAGGTCTATGAGCAGGCGTTGAACTCGCGCCCCGAGATACGTGCGGCTGAGTTGCAGGCCAGCGCCAGCGACGTGCAATTGAACATCGCCAAGCGCGGCTATCTGCCCACCATCAGCATGAACGCTGGCATCGGTGACAGCCACTACAGCGCCTCCGACGACAGCTACGGCGAGCAGCTGAAGCGCAACCTCAACGGAAGCATCGGTTTGGGAGTAAGCGTGCCCATCTATGACCAGCGTCGTACGAAGACTGCCATCAACCGCGCACGCATGGCGCAGACCACCGCAGCCCTCGACCTGCAGGACAAGCGCATCAACCTCGGCTCCGCCATCGAGAACCTGTGGCTCAACGCCACCAGCGCACAGCAGCGCTTCATCAGCGCCGATGCTGCAGTGAAGAGTCAGGAAACGACCTATGAGCTGACCAACGAGCAGTTCAAGGAGGGTCTCCGTAACATCGTGGATCTCCTGCAGGCACGCGACAATATGCTGCAAGCCCAGCACAATAAGCTCCAGAGTAAATACATGACAATCCTCAACACTCAACTGCTGAAGTTCTACGAGGGAGGAGAGATCACTCTTTAACAAAAGAACAATTCAAAGAAAAAGACTGAACCATTAATAAGATAATTAAGAGATATGAAACACAATACATTTTTCACTCTTCACTTTTCACTATTCATTGCGGCAATCACCGCTTTGTCCGCCTGCGGCTCCAAGCCCAAGGCTGAATATCAGATGACGAAAGTAGAGAAGGGCAATATCTCGACGACCGTGACTGCCACGGGCACTATCGAGCCTGTCACGAGCGTGGAAGTGGGTACACAGGTCAGCGGCATCGTAGCCAAGATCTACGTGGATTACAATTCCGAGGTAAAGGCCGGACAGGTCATCGCCGAACTCGACCGTACGAACCTCCTCAGCACCCTCGAAAGCCAGCGCGCGAACCTCACCAGTGCCGAGAGCGCCCTCGCCTATCAGACAGCCAACTTCGAGCGTTACAAAGCCCTCTATAACAAGGGCCTGATCAGTGCCAATGACTTCGAGCAGGCCCGCCTCTCCTATGTACAGGCACAGCAGCAGGCGTCCACCGCCCGCCAGAGCGTGAAGCGTGCAGAGACCGACCTTGGCTATGCCACCATCACGTCACCCATCAACGGTGTCGTGCTGGACAAGGCTGTCGAGGAGGGTCAGACCGTGGCCGCCTCGTTCAGCACTCCTACCCTCTTCACCATCGCCCAAGACCTGACGGATATGCGCGTCATCGCCGACATCGACGAGGCTGACATCGGCGAGGTGAAGGAAGGCCAGCGCGTGAGCTTCACCGTCGATGCATTCCCCAACGATACGTTCCAGGGACAGGTCACACAGGTACGCCAGCAGGCTACGACCTCCAGCAACGTGGTCACCTATGAGGTGGTCATCAGCGCCCCCAATGCCGACCTGAAGCTGAAACCGGGTCTGACAGCCAACGTCACCATCTTCACGCTGGAGAAGAACGATGTGCTCACCGTCAGCGCCAAGGCCTTGCGCTTCTCGCCCAACGAGGCCCTCATCGCCGAGGACGAGACCATCGAGGGCTGCGAAGCCAAGACGAAGCTATGGATTCGTGAGGGCAAGACCTTCAAGGCGATCCCCGTGACTGTAGGCGTCTCCAACGGCACCATCACGGAGATTGTCAACGGCATCCAAGCCGGTACCGAAGTCATCGAAGACATGGAATTCGGAGCTCTGGCTGATGATGCAGGCGCCCAGCAGAACAGGAACCCGTTCATGCCCGGACCAAGGAATAACAAGAATCAGCAGAAGAAATAATGGAAAAGAAAGTCGTCATCGAGCTACAGGATGTCCGCCGCGACTTCCAGGTCGGTTCTGAGACCGTCCACGCTCTGCGTGGCGTCTCGTTCAAGATCTACGAGGGCGAGTTCGTGACCATTATGGGCACCTCCGGTTCCGGCAAATCGACACTCCTGAACCAGCTCGGCTGTCTGGATACGCCCACGAGCGGCGAGTACCTGCTCGACGGCATCCCCGTACGCTCCATGCGCCGCAGCCAGCGTGCCCGTCTGCGCAACCGCAAGATCGGCTTCGTCTTCCAGAACTACAACCTGCTGGCGAAGACCACCGCTGTGGAGAACGTGGAGCTGCCGCTGATGTATAACAAAGAATACAACGCGCGCCAGCGTCGCGAAGCCGCCGTCGCAGCCCTCGAAGCCGTGGGGCTCGGCGACCGTCTGGAACACAAGAGCAACCAGATGTCAGGCGGACAGATGCAGCGCGTAGCCATCGCCCGTGCGCTAGTCAACAACCCCGCCGTAATCCTGGCTGACGAGGCCACGGGTAACTTGGACACGCGCACCTCCTTCGAGGTTCTTGTGCTCTTCCAGAAGTTGCACGCCGAAGGTCGCACCATCATCTTCGTGACCCATAACCCCGAGATTGCCCAGTATTCATCCCGTAACATTGTGCTCCGCGACGGCAAGATTCGCGAGGACGTCTATAACCAGAACATCCTCAGCGCCGCCGAGGCCCTCGCCGCACTCCCTGCGCCACAAGATGATTAAAGGCCCCTCCCCCAACCCCTCCCCCTGTTAGGGAGGGGAGCTCAACTCCTCTGTAACTCAATACTACAGAGTGCAAGTTTTCGAGCGAAGCGAGGCCCTCTCCCTAACAGGGGAGAGCGGGGAGAGAGGCCTCATTTAAACATTAAAATAAAAACAAATGAGTTACATCAACCTCTTTAAGATAGCCATCATGGCCATCCTCAGCAACAAAGCACGCTCGTTCCTCTCGATGCTCGGAATCATCATCGGTGTGGGCGCAGTCATCGTGATGATGGCCATCGGTCAGGGCTCCAAGCAGAGCATCCGCGATGAGCTCGCCAAGCAAGGCACAAACCTGCTCACCATCCGTCCCGGTGCAGACCAGCGCGGCGGTGTGCGTCTGGACCCCTCGTCCATGCAGACCCTCAAACAGGCCGATTACGAGGCCATCCTCTCCGAGGCCCGTTTCGTAACCAAGGTATCGCCCGAGGTGACCTCCAGCGGACAAGCCATCAACGGTGCCAACAACACCACCAGCACCTGCTACGGCGAGTCGCCCGACTACCTCAGCATCAAGCTGTGGGACATTGAGGAGGGCGTCTGCTTCACCGAGGAGGACGTGAAGAAGAGCTCCAAGGTGTGCGTCGTAGGTGCCACTGTTGTCAAGGAACTCTTCCCCAACGGACAAGACCCCGTGGGCAAGACCATCCGTTTCAAGAACATCCCCTTCCGCATCGTCGGCGTCCTCAAGAGCAAAGGTTATAACACATGGGGCATGGACCAGGACAACGTCATCATCGCCCCTTACACCACCGTCATGAAGCGCCTCTCGGCACAGACGCACTACAACAGTATCGTCTGCTCCGCTGTCACCGAAGAGCTCTCCGATGCCGCCATCGAAGACCTCACGCAGATTCTGCGTCGCACACATAAGCTCAAGGACGGTGAGGTTGATAACTTCACCATCCGCTCGCAGCAGGAATTCATGGAGACGATGTCCAGCACCATGGACACCATCACCATCATCCTCGTGGTGGCTGCAGCCTTCTCACTGCTCGTGGCCGGTATCGGCATCATGAATATCATGCTCGTCAGCGTCACGGAACGCACGAAGGAAATCGGCCTTCGCATGAGCGTAGGCGCCCGCGGCCTTGACATCAGCAACCAGTTCCTCATCGAGGCCATCCTCATCAGCCTCACGGGCGGCATCCTCGGCGTCCTCTTCGGTGCCCTGCTCACGTGGGGCTGTAACGCCATCATCGGCTACCCCGCCGTGATTCCCGCGTGGAGCGTCATCGTCAGCTTTGCCGTCTGCGTGGCCATCGGCGTCGGCTTCGGCTACTTCCCAGCCCAGAAGGCCGCACGCCTTGACCCGATTGAGGCGATACGATATGAATAGGCCCCTACCACCTTGATATAAATGCATTAATTATAAGAAATAATTGTTATGAGAAACAAAATTCTGAACTATCTACTCCCCCTCGCCCCTTGGAGAGGAGTACGGGGAGTAAGGCTTCTGCTCCTGCTCCTCGCCCTGCCGCTCATGGCAATGGCTGAGAAACGCGACGACACCAAGTACCTGCGCGGTGCTGTGCCCGAACAGAATGGTATTGTCACCTTCACCCAGACCTTCAGCGTTCCGGGAAAGACACAGGCCCAGCTCTATCCCCTCATGCAAGCCTTCGTGAAAGAGCTTGTGGCCAAGGGACGTCAGGACCTGCGCACGCGTGTCGTCTCCGACGAGAACAACACCATCGTGGCCAATGTCGAGGAAATCATGACCTTCAAGAAGAAATTCCTCAACTGGGACCACTGCTACTTCCGCTACCTCATCAGCACCGAGTGTACGGCTGACAACCAGGTCAAGATGATTATCACCAAGATCAGTTACTACTACGGCTTCGACCAGGAAGGCAAGGGTGGTGAGAACTACAAGGCCGAGGAATGGATTTCCGATAAAGAAGCTGTCAACAAAGCCAACACCAAGCTCTATCCTCGCAGCGGCAAGTTCCGCCGTAAGACCGTGGATCGCGCTGAAGAAATCTTCGCTGCTGCACAGGCTGCTGCACAGCAGTAATAAAAGCACAACACCATGAACAAATACTTCCTTACCTGCAAATGGGCCCGGACGGCGCTGTGCTGTCTGTGCCTCCTTGGAGCGACACTTCCTCAAACGGTTCGTGCCGAGGCATTCACGAAGTACCTCTTCGTGTATTTCCCCAGTAACTCCAACGAGAACATCTACTACGCACTCTCGGACAACGGCTATGATTACACGCCCATGAACGATGGGCAGATGATTATCAGCGCCGACACGATATCCCTGAAGCGTGGTGTCCGCGACCCGCATATCCTGCGTGGTAAAGATGGCTATTTCTACATGGTGCTCACAGATATGCGCAGTGCCGAAGGCTGGGATAGCAATCGTGGCATCGTAATGATGAAAAGCCGCGACCTGGTGAACTGGACGCACTCCACCGTGCACTTCCCGGACAAATACAAGAACACTCCATACGCCAAGGTCACCCGCGTATGGGCCCCAGAGACCATCTGGGACCCACAGGCAGAGAAGTATATGGTTTATTTCTCACTGCTCACCAGCGACAACACCATCCCCTACGACAAGGTGTTTTACTGTTATGCCAATGCCGATTTCACCGACCTGGAGGGTGAACCTACATTCTTCTACGACCGAGGCTCGGCGACCATTGATATGGACATCGTCTATAACGAGAGCGACGGCCTCTACCACGGCTTCTATAAGAACGAGGGCTCGGGCGGCATCTGCAAGGTGACAGCTCAGACGCTCACAGCACCCGACGGACAGCCGCTGGGTTCGCAGTGGAGTTCCCCCAGTGGCACACTGCAGCAGACCAACGAGGCTGTAGAAGGGGCTGGCGTCTTCCAACTCATCGATGGCAACACATGGGTGCTGATGTACGACTGCTACATGAACGGTCACTACCAGTTCTGCACATCTACCGACCTGCTCAACTTCACCTTCAAGCAGAACACCTACACCAGCGGTGCTTTCACACCCCGCCACGGCACTGTCATCCCCGTGACCGACGCTGAGGTGGCTGCCATTAACAAATACCTCAACGATAAGGCAAAAGTACGTTATGTGGAGGCCTTAAAACAAGAGGTCATCACCGCTCGCGGCATGGGACTGGATGTCAGCCGTGCCGAAGCACTCCTGGCACAGGACGAGAGCACCATTGAGAACCTGCAGTCCGCTGCCGCAGAGCTCAACGTGCAGGAATACACCTTCGTCACCACCCGCTATCCCGAGGACAAGACATCGCTCATCAGCGACGCCTGGACGAAGGTGAATGAGCGAGACAATCGTGGTCAGCACTGGGACGGCACAGGCTCTTCGACCTACTACGAACAGGATCAGGGCTGGGGCAATCGTTCCTGGCAGATGTCAATGGAACAGCAGTTGACCTTGCCTGCTGGCTACTACGTACTGAAAGCATCGGGGCGCTCGGCATCGGAAGCCGTCAACGCCACGATGAGCATTGCTGATAAGAGCGTCCGCTTCCCCACGAAAGCTGATGTGGGCTATGGCATCACCACCGACGGCATCGCCTCCTTCGACGGCACCAAGACCTACGCCAACGGCGGCAAAGGTCGCGGTTGGGAATGGCGCTATATTACGTTCCATCTCGAACAGGAAAGCACCGTAACCCTCACGCTGCAGGCCAGCGTACAGAGTGCACAGTTCCAGTGGGTCAGCATCAGCAACCTCTCCCTCCTCTACAGCGAGAGTGACCCCGCCAATGTGCCCGTCGTGGTCGACCCCGATGACAAAGGACCCGCAGAGATCTACGACATCTCTGGCCAGCGCCTCAGTCACACACGCCATGGTGTCAACCTGGTGCATCGCAAAGGCACCACGGAGAAAGTTATCGTGAAATAACACACGGTCAAGCGTCAGAGCTTGACCGTAGAGATATCTACGAGGTTATTGATAATCGCGTAGATGGTAAGGCCGGCGGGGCTGTGAATCTGTAGCTTGCTGGCGATGTTGCGGCGGTGCGTGATGACCGTGTTGACAGAGATGAAGAGGTGGTCGGCAATCTCTTTGTTTGTCATCCCCTGCACCAAGGCGATGATCACATCTTTCTCACGGTCCGAAAGAGCATCGGAATGTTGACCCGCACTGGCCTTGAAAACCATATCCGAGATATTGCGCGTAACGTCGCTCTGCTTGACTTGTAGCTCCATACGACGGATGGCGGGGACGAAGATGTGGTCCTCGACCATCGCATGCTGACGTAACCACACCTCGTTCTCATAGATGTCGTGGAGCGTGGCGGTGAGCTGGTTATTGTGCAGCCCGTCCTGCGGCAGATATTTGATGATAAGCAGCTTCAACTCGCGCAGCTTCTTGTCAGCAGCGCCATGATGTTTTGAAAAAGTCTCTACATTGTAGTCATTGGCCGGACGCCCTTCTATTAACGACTGCACGTAGGGGAACAACGTCTTCTGCTCATAACGCATGTGACGCCGTATCTCTTGGGCATATTCATCGTAGAAAAGCAAGATGAGCTTGGCCAAAGGCTGGCTTTCATCGAGCGACTCTTGTAACTCACGCCGAATATAAGGAAGCTGGAAGTCAAGGAAGTAAGCATGGCTGGCTTCCAGATAGTGCAGCAGCGTGGGCACAGATATCTTCTCATCCTCATCAAACTCCCCATAGCCGTTGACCGTGTAGTTGACAACGGCCAGGAAGGTATATGTATCCACACCATTGTCTTCGCAGGTCTCCTTCACGGTCTTATCACCGAATCCAAGGCTGATGCCGAAGCTCCCTAACGCCTGCAACAGGTCGTAGTTGTCGCGGATCATCGAGATCATCTTGTCATCGGCTTCGTATAATTTCATACTTTTCATGGGGCATGCCTTTTTCTTGGGCGCAAAGATAGGGATAATTTGCGGATGGTACAATCCCTATTAATAGGTATTAACAATTAAAGGCCAAAAAGCAGGTAATCATAATGAGGTAGGCTTTTCACCAAAACAGGGGAAACGGGGGCGGTGGAGGTGGCATAGAATACTGATTTTTGCGTATTGTGAGCGTCGGGGAATGGCTGTACCTTTGCAACCGCAAACGGATTGTGCGGTTAAGAAGTTTAAAGGGTTCAAAGGGTTCAAGGGGTTCAAAGGGTTTAAGAAGTTCAAAGGGTTCAAGAAGTTCAAAGGGTTCAAGAAGTTCAAGAAGTTCAAGAAGTTCAATATGATTAGAAAAATAGTATTCACAGGTGTGCTGGCGCTGACAAGCATCTGCGCAACGGCACAGGAAACAAAGGACAAGGGCGTAGATGCTGTGACGGGTGCAAGTCCCCAAAAAGAGGCAGGCGCAAAGGCGAAGAGTGACAGATGGAAGAATGCGCTGTCGCGTCTTTCTATCGGCGGCTACGGTGAAGCGGTGGCAACGGGCAACTTCTACAGCCAGAGCTTTAACCGCTACAAGAAGCCCGAGAACTATGTCAACGACAAGGCGCACGGGCGCTTTGACCTGCCCCACATCTGCCTGAACATCGGCTACAACTTCGGAAAGGGTTGGACGATGGGCACCGAGATTGAGTTTGAGCATGGCGGCACAGGCTCTGCAGTGGAGATAGAGGCGGAGGAAGCTGGCGAATACGAGGCAGAAGTAGAGAAAGGTGGTGAGGTGAACATCGAGCAGTTCTGGATCAACAAGGCCTTTCTGGACGGCAAAATCAATATAAAAGCGGGCGAGATCATCGTGCCCGTGGGCTACTCAAACGCCTACCACGAGCCCAACCAGTTCTTCACCGTCTATCGCCCTGAAGGGGAGGCCACCATGATGCCGAACACGTGGCACCAAGTGGGTCTCTCGCTGTGGGGACGCGTGAAAGACTGGCGCTACGAGGCGCAGTTGCTGTCGGGCCTCAACTCGGAGAGTTTTACGGCAGAGGGCTTCGTGCACTATGGAGCCACAAGCCCCTATGAGTTCAAGGTGGCCAACAACCTCGCCGGTGCCGCACGCATCGACAATTATTCTATAAAAGGGCTGCGCATCGGTCTGAGTGGCTACTACGGCTACAGCTTTCGCAACACCCTGCGCACGCCCGGTAGCCAGTATGAAGACGTGACCGGCGCACTGGGCATCGTGGCGCTCGACTTCACGCTGAAGCGATGGAACTGGATTGTGCGGGGAAGCATTGACTACGCACACCTCAGCGATGCTGATGCCATCTCGGCCTACAACCAGGCCAACTGGACACACCACAAATACCAGGACGGCAACCCGCACCACTACACCAACATCGGCAGCAGCGCCTGGGCTTACGCCATCGAGGCGGGTTATGATGTTCTAAGCCTTATCCCCTCTCACGCCCGGTCCAAAAGGACACTTGACCCTTCAAGAAAGGATGAGGGGAGAAGCAAATTGTTCGTCTTCGGGCGCTTCGAGCACTACAACACAATAGCAACGGGGACCTACACATCCATGTATAAATATACGAAGCGATACCGTTGCGTTGCAGGACTGAACTACTCACCCATCAAACAGATTACCATCAAAGCGGAGTACTCCTACCGTTTCTTCGAGCGACCCAACAACAACGGTCTGACCTCGGACAGCCCGCTCTACAAGCAGCCCTACAACAATGAGCCAAGCATTAGTTTGGGAGTAACGTACACGGGGTGGTTTTTGTAGTGAATAATGAAAAGTGAAAAATGAAAGATGAAAAATGAAAAATGAAAAGTGAAAAATGAAAAGTGAATAATAAAAAAGAATGACTATGAAAAGTAAGAATCTTATGAAGATGGCAGTAGTGGCTGCCCTCCTTTCCACCAGTTTTGCATCGTGTTCAAGCGACGACGATGCCGACACAACGATTATCACAGGTACGCAGGCTGCCTTGGACCAGGCTTGCGATGCCTGGAAAGTGGCTCGCGCAAACTGGGAAAATTCCGAGGCATTCCTCTTCGGAGCTGCCGACGTCTATTCCATCGACCCCCACACCGACACATGGCCCGTGGCCGCCAATGACCTGGCCGATGTGCTGCGCGACGAGAAGGCGATGTCCGACCTTGACAACTTCATCAAGACCGCCAACTCAGGCATTCTGGGCTACCATGGCCTCGAATATGTGCTTTTCCGTCAAGGGAAGCCACGCGACATCGGGCAGATCACGAATCTGGAGTATAACTACATCTGCGCCGTCGCCAAAGACCTCTACAATGCCACAGCCACGCTGGAGGCTGCTTGGGACTCACGCGAGAGCAATGCGGAGCGCCACCAGATAGCCCTCGACTATCTGGCCACGCACAACGCCATCAACGACGACGGCAATGCTGACGGGAATCTGGGCTCGTTCCGGAACTTCGGCAAGGCCTTCAAGACCCCCGGAACGGGCGACTGGGCCACGGCCCTCGACGCGACGCTGGAGATCATTTCCGGCTGCCAGGACATCATCGGCGAAGTGGGAGACTCCAAGATCGGACTGCCCTATACCGGCGAGGATGCCACCTATATCGAATCACCCTACGCCTACAACTCCATCACCGACTTCTATGACAATATCATCTCATGCAAGAACTCCCTATATGGTGCCATGGGTGCCACAACGCCCAACGAGAAGTCGCTCATCTATTTCTGCCGCAACGCCGGCAATGCTACGCTGGCCAGTCAGGCAAACAATGTGGTGAGCAAGCTCGATGCTGCGTTGGCAAAGATCAAGGCAATGAAAGCGCCCTTTGCACTCTACTACGCCGATGCCTCCTGCAAGGTGGCCATCGATGCACTCGGCGAACTGGACGACGCGCTGGGCGAGCTGGCTGAAAGTCTGAATGGATATGCCGGCAATGCCACCGTCGAGGCACAGTGCAAGGTCATCAACGAGAATTACGTCGATAACGTGGTCCTGACCACCTATCGCACGCTGGCCGACAACGCACAGCAACTTTACAAGTCAATAGTTAAAGTGAAAACTGATAAGTGAGAAGTGAATCATTTGCTACCATATTGAACGTTAAAAACAATTGACTATGAAAAAGCCATCCCTACTTACATTTTTATATTTTTCGTTTTTCATTCTATCACTCTTTGCCGCCTGTTCCGACGTGGATGAAGATGCCGCGAAGCCCCTCACGTGGGAAATCGGCAACCCCACGGAGACCGACTACCCGGAGGACTACTATACCGGTGGTCTGCTCGGCACCACCGCAGTGAACAGCGCCACGGCCTTTAAGCAACCCTCGAAAGCTGTGGAGACTGCGGGGATGATGACCGCCTTCAACGAGGGCGAGTATCTCTTTGAGAAGGACTACAATACCAACACCGAAGGTGCCTTCCGCGGACTCGGACCTGTCTATGTGCGGCGCGGCTGTCTCTACTGTCACCCGGGCTACGGCCACGGTGCCCGCCAGACGGAATATAAAGCTGACACCCACCGCAACGGCTACCTGCTCGTCATCTACGACAAGACCACAAACGCCTACATCCGTTCCGTGGCGGGAATGCCGCAGACAGGTGCCGTGAAGCCCTTCAAGGCACCCATCGACGAGGAGCAAATCCAGATTGCGTGGAACGAATACACCGACGAATGGGGCAATCGCTTCCCCGACGGCGAGACCTACTCGCTCATCTATCCCGAGGTGACCATCCCCTACTCAGCCTACTATGCCCCTGTAGTGGTAGCGCGTGGCGGCACTGACGTGATGCTCGACGAAGCACAGTACAACGATGAGATCGGTGTGCTGCTGGAATCCACCATCGGCATCTATGGCACAGGTCTCACCGATGCCATTCCCGATGCGGACATCACGGCACAGTGGGAGTCAGAGAGCAAATACTTCAACAGCATCGGACGCACCGATGCCCTGAACCCAGCCATGTGGGACCAGGCTACCAACACCTGGAAGAGTTATTACACCAACACGCTACAGGGCGACGGCACCAAGTATGTACGCCGCTACACCTACGCCCTCTCGCGTGGTCCTATTCTGGATGCTGCGGGTGCCAACGCCATCTGGAACATCACCAATGTCACGCGCTCCGATCGTCGCTACCACTATCTGGATTTGGCGGGCAAGTACTATGCCACGAAGTCGTCACAAGACCCGGAGGTGCAGGCCGGCTTCACAGAGTACATCAACCGGATCGACCCCGCAAAGGCACATCCCGAATGGCACACTGGCGACCTGGAACAGGACATCTACACCTACCTGACCAGCAAATCACTGGAACCTGAGATGAGCGACGCACAGTACAAGAACCTCATGATCTGGCACCGCGGTCTGGCAGTGCCTGCTGCCCGTAACACCACCACCGAGGACTTCAAGAAAGGCAAGGCACTGTTCACGCAGATCGGCTGTGCCAGCTGCCATAAACCCTCATGGCAGACGGGCGACGACCATATCCAGGATCCCGCCAAGTTCTTCACCTCCGACAGCGATATGCCGCGCTATCCGCATCAGAAGATATGGCCTTACACCGACTTCGTACAGCACCGACTATGGATGAAGAACGACATCCGAACAGGCTGGTGTCGCACGACACCGCTCTGGGGACGCGGTCTGGCTGCGAAATGCGGCAGCGGCGTGGAGCGTCTGCACGACTGCCGTGCACGCAACGTCAAGGAAGCCATCATGTGGCACGGCTGCACAAATGAGGGCGGCACGAGCGATGCCTATAACACCGTCGTTAAGTTCCGCAACCTGTCGAAAGAAGAACGTGACCTACTCGTCTTTTTCATTGAATCCATTTAAGACATTGAAACATTCTGCCCGTTACCTCATCCTGGCGCTGACGGCTCTGCTGAGCATCAGCGCACATGCCAGCGAAACGCTGCCCACTGTCGGCAAGGACATCGCACGACGCATCGGCACCATCCATGTGCTTTACAACAACCGTATCTGTCCCCTCAACACCGTTGCCACCGACTTCGCCATCAAGATGACTGACAGTGCCTCGTGGCACGGCTATTCAGCCGATGAGATATTCGTGAGTTGGATGATTTATTACACACCATGGGAAAAGGAGCTGCTGCTCAACAACCAGCGGAAAGGTGCCAACGAGCGAGAAGCTGCTGCAGAGATGTTCTACAGCGGACAACTCATCCGGATTTTCCCTTATCGCATAGCCGATCAAGTCAACTGGTATTCCCCTGGCGGCCAGGTGCTGCCAAGGGAAATACCCGTGAAGGAGCAGTTTTTCATCAAGCAGTCGATGGACTACCTCACAGAGGCCATCGTGACAGGCCAGCACGACCGCGCCGTAGAGATTATCGAGAAGATCAAACTCTTCCAGCGCGAAATGGCAGGCGATCTCCTGCCCAGCGAGCACAAAACGCAGGCTGAGCTCTTCTACAATAAGTTACGAAGCATCCGCTTCCCGGTATTCATCACTGCGCAGCTCGCCCTGCGTTGGTGGCTCAGCGGACACGTACCCCTCACCAACGGCTACGAGACCATGCTCTTCATGGCGTGGGTGTTGCTGGTACTCACGGTAGTCCTGTATTTTCTCCCCTCCCTATTGAGGAGGGGCCGGGGAAGAGGTCCTCGAATCATCATCGTCCTTGGACCACTCGCCGCCTGTTGTTGTCTGGCCGTGGCCGCGATGGCTGGCAGCGAATCCGAGCTGACACCCTTGACGCCTGCACTTCAGTCGCCCTATCTCACTTCCCACGTCTCTTCAGTGATGTGCTCCTACGCCCTCTTCGCCCTTCAGATGTTATTAGGGCTCTGGGCATTGTTCCTGATCATAAGGAAGAGCGCTCAACTAAATAAAGTCACTGAGCTCTCACGTCACCTCCTCTATCCCGCCGTAATCCTGCTTGCCACTGGCATCATCATCGGTTCCATCTGGGCCAAGGAAGCGTGGGGCAGCTACTGGTCATGGGACCCCAAGGAGACATGGGCCCTCATCACACTCATCGTGTACACGATCCCACTCATCGCGGCTTCCATCCCTGCATTCCGCAAACCTCTCTACTACCACCTCTATATGGTTTTCGCCTTCCTCTCCGTCATCATCACCTACTTCGGCGTGAACTATCTACTTGGAGGCATGCACAGCTATGTATAACATTAGCGGCCACAGAGATCACGGAAGTCACAGTGCTCACAGGAGCGCAGAATAGGGGTCTGGGTGAAGGGAATGTTTGGGTCGAAGATATTGAAGATGAGTTGTTCCAGACGCTCCTGATAGGCAGTAGCGAGGGAGAGGGAACGGTCGTCACGCGAAACGGGCTGGCTGATGTCATGGATAAGCTGACCGCCAAGGCGCAGCTTGGGGTTGTAGGTTTCAGCGCCTGACTTATGGACATAGAAGAGGCAGGGCGTGACGGGCTTTCGGAGATGCTCGGCGACGATGTTAGCATAGAGGAGGGTCTGGAAGTAGTAGTGTTCCTTCTGGCCGGTATCGGCAAAGAGCTGGTCGAGGGTGCTGACAGCCTCGGGACGCCCGCCGGTTTTGTAATCCACAACGCGGACAGCCTGTCCGCCGGGGACATTGTCGTCACTAATGAGGTCGAGGCGGTCAATGAAACCACCGGTGTCAATCTCCATATCGCGGATGTGAAGGGTCTTCACCTGCTTCGACTCGGTATCAAGGACGCGGAAGGGCGTGAGACGACGGTCGTGGCGCAGGAGCTGCAGGAGATAGGTAGTGATGACACGTTGGGCGATGAAGAGGATGCCTCGGTATTCCTCCGGCATCTCCTTGAAGAACTTCTCGCGGAAGGCTTGACGTACGAAAGGCTCCAGACGCTGCCCCTCCATCTCAAGGAAGGGGTCTATGTCCTGTGCACGGACGATGTCACCGGCAGAGGTGAGCTGGTCGTAGAGAAGCTCGGCAGCACGGTGGAAAACATCGCCGAAAAGGATGGCATCGAGGCCATCGGAAGGATCGGGGTCGATACGCATCCCTTCGACATAGCGGTAGTAGAACTTCAGCGGGCAGGTGGTGTAGGTGTTCATGGCCGAGGGCGAGAGGAAGCGACGCTCCTGGGGGGCGCGGCCACGGTTGTCGTACATCTCGCGCAGCTGCTGCATGACCTCTGGGGTCTTCTCTTTGACGATAGGTTGAGACTGACGGGCATCGCTGGCAGCCTGCAGCACACGGTGGTGGATGGGGATATCGGTTTCTGCCAGGAGCTGGCGCAGGAAACGCGAGATCTCATTCTGACGTGTGCCGGCATTGCTTTCGTTATACATGAAGGTGACACGCTCAGCACGCTGGATGAGGCGATAGAAGTAGTAAGCATATACCGCAATCTTATGGCGGAGGGTGGTAAGTCCGAAGGCCTCGCGGATATGATAGGGTATGAAGCTGTTGTCGGCAACCTTCTTGGGCAGGAACCCTTCGCCGACACTGAGCATCAGAATATGCCGGAAGTCCAGCGCACGCGTCTCCAAGACACCCATGACCTGCAGGCCGATGGCGGGTTCGCCGTGGAAGGGGATGCTCAGTGAACGCAACACGCTACGCAGGAGGCGCGCCAGCGTCTGGGCATTGACGTCGAGCAGCGGCGTGGGACCCGACATAAGGTCGGCGAGGCGGTTCACACTGGTGTAAGCCTTGAAGAGGGCTTCGGTGGCGATGAGGTCAGAGCGCAGATGGGGCGCGAGCTGTGTGAGGATATCCAGGATGTAGCGCAAGAGGGCGCTCCCCTGCCCTACAGGCTGCAGCCACGCGCTCTCATCGAGGAAGCGGGTGTAGGGATGTGCCTTGAAAGTGCGGAGCTCGAGGGCACGGAAACGGCTGGCAGCACTGTCGTAGCCGTCGGTCTGTAAGTCCAGAAGCGCAACGATGAAACTGTAGATAGGTGTGTCGGCCAAGGGGAAACCCATGGTGACATTGAGCGGCATCTCAGCATTGGGGATGGCATGGAGCACGGGCTGCAACAACTGTTCGTTGCAGAGGACCACGGCGGTCTCATTCTCGCGCTCGGTGAGGTTCTCGGCCAGCCAGTCCGGCAGATAGCGCGCCTGGGCGTTCTCACTGGAAGTGGTGACAAAGGTGATGTCCTTGGGAGTACGGAAGTTATTGAAGCATTCGGGGGGCAGCTCATTCCCATAGCGTTCGAGGTTCCGGCGTAGGAAATGGCCAGCCTCGTGATCCTTGATATAGAAGGTATCGTAGTCCCAGTAGAAGAGAGCCTGCCCGCGGCGCTGGAGGTCGTCGAAAAGGGCTTGTTCGACGGCGTTAAGGACATTGAAACCGATGAAGACATAATGACGATTCCCCCAGTCAGGAGCCATGGACACGACATCTCGTTGTAGTGCACCTTCATAGAGGATACCGTCAGCACGCATGGAGGCGTTGAGGTCGGCATAGATCTCAGGGAGATGCTCCCATAGCTGAAGGAAACGTTCCTTAAGCTCGCTATTCTCCTGAAGGGAGAAATTGCTGAAGAAGGAACGAAGGGCGTCTTCCTGTTCGGGGGTGATATAAGAGTTGTCGTCGAGTGCTCGCAGGTCACGGATATTGGTGAAGAGCTGCTGTACGTCCACGAGCTGTTTGTCGATATCATCGAAATCTGCCAACAGGACCTCACCCCAGCTGTAAAACTGGTCAAGAGTCTGCGGCTGCTCGACATGGGCAGCATAGGCACGGTGGAGGCGGCAGATGCTTTCCACTGGGTCACACAGCGTAAAGGACGACGCCTCGGTGAAGAGCTCGCTGATAGTGCGGTAGGTCGGAGTCCACACGGGTGTCGGTGACGCTTCCATGAGGGCCTGGTCCAGGAAGAGACTGGCACGCTTGCCGGGGAAGACGACAACGAGTTGGCTGAGGTTATTGCCGAAGCGCTGCAGGAGGGAGCTGGCGACGGATTGTAGGAAGGAGGACATCTATTGAATGAAAAAATTAAAAAATGAAATATTGAACCCTTAAACTCTTAAACTTTTAAACCCTTTAAACTTCTTGAACTCTTAAACTTCTTGAACTTTTTAAACTTCTTATACTTCTTGAACTCTTTAACTCTTAAACCCTTGAACCCTTTGAACTCATCATTCAATCGCTTGTACACGGGAGGAATAGACGAACCAGAGGTAGCCTTCAACGGTGGCAGAAGGATACATGGCAGCAAGGAGACGCATATAATGGCGCACCTGCTCGTCGTAGGCAGCTATGTGGTGACCGAACTTGAAGTCAACGACGACCACGCGTCTTCCGTCGGCAGAGACCATCACACGGTCGGGACGATGGGTGACAGGTTGGTGGGTATCAGGGTCGCGGCTGACGATGGAGCACTCGGTGAACAGCGTCCACTCCCCTGAGAACCACGAGGCGATCATCTCATTATTGAAACCACGTTCAAACCAACGTTCGATGTCGCTGCGGCGCACGCTGACATAAGTGCCATCAGGCGCATAACGGGCGATGACGCCTTCGTGTTCAAGGCTGTCGAGGACGCGGGGGACATCGTCAAGGGTGGCGATTTGCTGGAGCACACCATGGAGGAGGCGCCCCAGCTCCAGATACTGCTGCTGACGGAAATGTTCTGCCTCGGGCTCCTCTTCTTCAGTGGTCAGCGAGGCCATGAACTGCTGCGAGCGGTTGCTCTGACGGAAGGTGGCACTGAGGGGGAAGGACTGCATCGTGATATCAAGGGGTGTTGCCTTGGGTGTCAGACGGTTCTCCGACGGCGTGACCTCGCCTGCACCGGACGCCGTGGCAGGCACATCAGCAGGCACCATGGGTTCACCGATGATGGTTCCCGCAGGGATGACAGTGGCGATGAGGTCTCCCACGGAGCGGTTGCTCTTCTGAAGCCCCTCGTCGCTGCCGACAGCCCACGCGTAGAAATTCTGTGCCGGGCGCGTGAAGCCCACATAGAGGGCGTTCAGCTCGTCGAGGCGCGAGAGGAGATGGGACTCGGCATAGTCACGGGCGAAAGCCGACTTGGGTGCCGACTTGGAGCTCGGAGTGATGGGCAACAGCTGCAGCTCGTTGAAGGGTGCCTCGTCGGAGATGCACCACAGCAGGTCTGTGGAACGGTCACGCTCCAACACCCATGTGCAGAAAGGCATGAAAACAGTATGGAACTCCAAGCCCTTGGCTTTGTGGATGGTGATGATACGGATGCCGTTGACCTGTCCCGCAGGAATGGCCTGCCGCGAGAGACGCTCGTCCCAGAAGGAAAGGAAGGAATGGATGTCGGAGGATTCATTGTGGAGGAAGTCCAACACGGCATCGAAGAAGCCGAAGAGGTAGGCATCTTGATTCGCGATACACGAGAGATGGAGGTCGCGATAGAGGGTTTCCAGCAGCTCGTAGAGCGGCAGCTGGGCCAGCATCGGGTTCAACCCTTCGGCGGGTAAGTCATCGATATGGGTGTGGAGATAATAGCTGGAAACCACGTCGGCGGGATTGTCGAGGGTGCGCAGGGCGGCAATGAGGAGCATGATCGCCGGTGAGGCAGAGAGGAGGAAGGCCTCGTCACTGACGATGGGCGGCATATCGGCATCCTCGGCAAAGCTCTCGATGATGGGTTGCATATCGCTGTTGTTGCGCACGAGGATGGTCATGGAGGCATAAGGCAGACCCGCAGCATGTAGCTGACGCACCTGCTGCTTGAGGTCGTCAAGGATCACGGGCTCCCAATCATCGCGCTTGCGATACTCACGGTCGTCGAGTACGGTGACGGAGACGAAGCCGTCGAGCTCATCAGGAGTGCCCGAGGGAATGATACCGGTTTCATCCTCCTCGGGGGTATATTGCTTCACGTCGCCATAGGCGGCAGCGAAGGAGAAGGCACCGTGGAGGATAGTAAGCTCGGAAACGGAGAGTTTGTCGAGCTGACGGGCAGCCTCCAGGAAGAATTCATTGTTGAAGTGGATGATGTTGGGCGCACTACGACGGTTGATGTCGAGGTTGCGGATGAGGGGCGGCGGCACCATGTTGTGTTCGATATCGCCCAGGATACGCCAGTCGCCGCCGCGCCAGCGGTAGATGCTCTGTTTGACATCGCCCACGAGGAGGTTACGACCGCCTTTGGCCAGGCTCTCGAGCAGGAGGACCTTGAAGTTCTTCCACTGTAGTGTGGAGGTGTCCTGGAACTCGTCGATCATCACATGGTGCAACATGGCACCGATCTTCTCGAAGATGAAGGGGGCGTCGCTCTCCCCCACCATCCGGCTGAGCAGGATGGGTGTCTTGGCCAGGTTGAAGCGCGATGTCTCGGCATTGATGTCTGCCACCTCACGGTCGATGGCGTCGAGCAGGCAGAGGGGCTTTAGATGTGCCAGGGCCAGACGGGCGCTGTTAGCCTTATACTGTATGTCATCGAGGCGGTTGACGATATCGGCAAGCAGGCTCCCCACAACATCAGCCGCGTCAACAAGTTCAGGACGCTGCTTGCGGTCGGCTTTCTTCACCAGCTCCAAGGGGTCTTTGGACCACCCTGTGACACGTACGCCAGGCTCTACGTCGAGGTCGCCGGCTTTCAAGTGCTCCACGAAAGACAGCAGGTTCTTGCCATAGGAGAAATCGGTGAAGCTGACACCTGCGTCATAGACCGCGTGTTCGATCTGTGCGCCGGCACTCTTGAGACGCTCCACGGCCGTAGTCTCCATCTCCTTCAGCTGTTGGATGAACTGCCGCATGAAAGTGGCGTCCGTAAGCTTCTGGCGCAGCTGCTCGCCACGCATCAGATAGTCCTCATTAAAGATGGCACGACCGAAGCTCTTGACATCGCGCGTCACATCCCAACGCTGGTCACTGGCAATGCGATCGCGGACAAGACTGTAGAGCCATTCAAAGACCTGCGGTTCGTCCTGCAGGCGATCCACGATGCGGTCCACGGCCTTCGACAAGACTTCGGTGTCACTGATCTCCACCTGCAGGTTGGCCGTGAGTCCCAACTCATGGGCCAGGCCACGGAGGATGGTCTGGAAGAAGGCATCGATGGTCTGGACGCGGAAACGGTTATAGTCATGCAGGATCTGACGCAGTGCCAGCCGACAACGCCGCCGCAACTCATCGTCGGAAAAGTCGTCGAGGCCATCATCGTGCAACGCATCTTTGAGACCCTTGAAATAAGGCTTGCTGCTCTCCAGCGAATGACCGATGCCATAGAGCTGGCTGAGGATACGGTCCTTCATCTCAGCCGTAGCCTTGTTGGTGAATGTGACGGCGAGGATGCGCGCATATTCAGCGGGCTCCTCGGCAATGACCAACAGTTTTATATACTGCACGGCCAGCGTGAATGTCTTGCCTGAACCGGCAGAAGCTTTATAGACTACGAGTGAGGACATAATACCTTATTTATATATAGGAGTCGGATGACTTTTCCGATGGATTTTGCTGCAAAGGTATAAAGAAAGTGTGAAATAACAAAAGTTTGAGAAAATAATGATTTTTTTATCGAAATATTGTAGGTAATTCAGAATATTTGTACTACCTTTGCAGCGATGAATAGACTTTCCCAACATATCGAATTTTTGCTGCTGACGCATAACTGTGTGATTGTTCCGCAGTTCGGCGCTTTTGTTGCTCTCTCGAGCAACGCGCAGCATGTGGACAATGAAGACCTGTTCTTCCCGCCAAAGCGCATTGTACGCTTCAATCCCGACATCACGGAGGACGACGGGTTGCTGGTAGGTGTCGTACAAGCCGTGAAACGCTGCACACTCTCAGAGGCAAAGCGACAGGTGCAGAGCATGATCCTGGAACTGCGCCAACAGCTGTTGGCTGACGGACAGGTGGATTTCGGAAGCATCGGCATCTTCACGCAGGACGAGGATGGGAAAGTCAGCTTCTCTACCTGTCAGGCCGGCATCATGTCACCCGAGCACTACGGTTTGGATGCTTTCACGATGCCTAAGCTCACCACCATTGAGCGCCGCGGACAGCTGGCAGAAAGCCATAAGCGCGATGCCGAGGGCTTCGTGGACAATAAGCACATCGTCATCCGCATCAACCGCCGCTCGCTGCGTTACGTGGCAGCTGCAGCAGCCGTTCTGCTCATTTGTGTATTGTTCTCAACTCCGATGTCACTGCAACGCGAGAAGCTACTGCAACAGGCAGCCCTCATCAGCACAGACCACAAGAAGCCCGTGAAGGTTGAGGTGAGTAGCACCGAACAGCCGGCACCGCAAGCCAGCGTTGAAGTGAAGGAGAACGCTGCCGAGCAGGTGGTAGAGGCACAGGAGGCAACGCAGGAAACTGCGGAACAGGAACCTGTAGCGGCACAATATGCCATTGTCCTTGCAAGTGATGTAAGCCAGAAGAATGCAGAGCGCTATATTGCTGACTTGCAGCAGCGCGGCTATGAGACGGCACAGATTCACGACAATGGCAAGATCCGTCGCGTGGTGCTCGCAGGCTATGCTGACGAGACAGAAGCTTACAATGCCAACGTCGCCCTGCACAAGGCAAGCAAGGAGTTTGCCAGCAGCTGGGTGATGAAATTGTAATCCTCCCCTACGACATCTTTTCGAGGTGATGAAGAAAGTCCGCTGCCCTAAATGTGGCCATTACATGCCTTTTGACGACACCCGCTACCACAGCGGCGAGACCCTTGTCTTCGAATGCCCCGACTGCCACAAACAGTTCGGACTGCGCATCGGTGTGAAGAACACCGAGGAAGAACGTGAGGACTGCGGCTCAATCCTGGTGGTAGAGAACGTGTTCCACCACGAGCAGACAGTGAACTTGCAGATGGGTGACAATGTCATCGGGCGCTATGTGAAAGGCTCGGACATCAATGCACCCATCGAGACCGTGGACCCCAGTGTCGATACCACCCATTGCATCATCAACGTAAGCCGCAATCGTGCAGGACAACTGGTTTATACCTTGCGCGATGCCAGCACCGATGGCACCGGCACCTATGTAGGAAACACCATGCTCAGCGCGAAAGACCGCTTTCGCATCGAGCATGGTGCCATTATTACTATTGGTGCCACGACCCTTATTTTCAGGGCCGCAGGGCGTGAAGAAGATTAAGCGCGCTTTTTAGAAAGGCAGATCATCGGTGCTGTCACCGCTGAAAGCCGGAGCCTCAGGAGCCGGGGCACCTGCGGCATCAGGAGCAGGAGCGGCGGGAGCAGCAGGGATGGGAGCTGCGCCAAAGCCTGCATTCGGGTCGGCAGCGGGAGCTACGGCATTGGGATCGTAGGGCACAACCTTCCAAGCACGAATCTGGTTATACCAACGTCCGTTATATTCGCGAGCATCAATATCGAGGCTCACGGTCAGCATCTGACCCACCTGAATATTGAACTGAGCGATGCGGTCTGTACCGAAGACCTCGAAGCAGCACTTGCGGGGATACTGCTCCATGGTTTCCAATACATAAGAAGCTACTTTCCATTCACTCCCCGAACGCTGTGAGACGCCTCCGCGCTCAGGGAGCACCATGATGATTTTTCCTGAAATTTCCATGTCTGAAATATGATTTTTATAATGAAATATTGATTTCTTTTTGGAAAAGCGATGCAAATATAGGCCTTTCTCTTCATGTTTTGAAACTTTTTGGCTGTTTTTTTTGCCTATTCGGACAAAAGTTCTTAATTTTGCTCGGTTTTATTAGACAGATACCGCAAAATCGAATCATAAAATAACAAAAATACCGTCATCCTATGAAGATCAAAGTCTCCAGCGCGGCACTCTTCAGCCGCCTCACTTCCATCAACCGCGTTCTCAACAGCAAGAACTCCCTGCCCATTCTGGACTGCTATCTGTTCGAGGTGGAGGGACAGAAGATGTCCATCACCGCCTCCGATAGCGAAACGACGCTCATCACCAGCGTTGAGCTGATTGAGAGCGACCTCAACGCACGTTTCTGCATCAAGGCAAAGACCATCCAGGACTCCCTGAAGGAGATCTCCGACCAGCCTATTACGCTGGATATCAACCTGGACAGCATGGAAATCAAGGGCAGCTACCAGAACGGTACGTTCTGCATCATCGGCGAGCGCGCTGACGAATACCCCGCTCCTCACAGCATGGATGCTGAGGCCCAGCGCTTTGAGCTGCGTCAGAACATCCTGCTGAACGGTATCAACCAGAGCATCTTCGCAACGGCCGACGATGAGATTCGTCCCGTGATGACCGGTATCTATTTCGACTTCACTCCGGACTGCCTCATCTTCGTCGGCACTGACGGACGCAAGCTGGTACGCAAGAAGGAATATGCTGTGAAGAGCGAGCAGCAGATGGGCTTCATCCTGCCCAAGAAACCTGCCAACATCCTGAAGAGCCTCCTGCAGAAAGGCGATGCCACTGCTGTGCTGACCTTCAACGACAAGATGGCAAAGGTGGAGACCCCTGACTTCACGCTCACCTGCCGCCTCATTGA
>Ga0310690_10001932_pt1 | contig 35402 bp, 29 predicted proteins | sample AusTroGonzalo_MG_2_FD_207661 | JGI IMG/M metagenome (GOLD analysis project Ga0310690, IMG submission 207661) | Bovine rumen microbial communities from tropical cattle in Woodstock, Queensland, Australia - Gonzalo_04 (v2) (version 2) | ecosystem: Host-associated > Mammals > Digestive system >...
TGCAACGCCAATTTATCATTTGATAAATCAATACCTGTTTGTGCCTTAAACTCATCAATCAAATATTTCAAGATACGCGCGTCAAAGTCCGATCCACCCAATGCTGTATCACCATTGGTTGATTTAACTTCGAACACGCCATCAACAATTTCCAAAATAGATACGTCGAATGTACCACCACCCAAATCGTACACAGCAATCGTGCCGTTTTTATCTTTATCCAAACCATAGGCCAAAGCCGCGGCGGTTGGTTCGTTCACAATACGTAAAACATTCAATCCAGCAATACGACCGGCGTCTTTGGTTGCCTGGCGTTGTGAATCGTTAAAGTAAGCCGGCACAGTAATAACCGCATCGGTAATTGTTTCGCCCAAATAGTTTTCAGCATCTTTTTTCAATTTTGCCAAAATCATAGCGGAAATTTGTGATGGAGCATATTTTTTGCCATCCATTTCAACCCAAGCATCCCCATTATCGCCCGCAACAATTTTATAAGGAACGCGTTTTGCGATTTCCTTTACTGCCGGGCTGTCAAAACGTAACCCCATTAAACGTTTGATTTCATAAATAGTATTTTCAGGGTTTGTCACCGCCTGGTTCTTTGCGGTAATACCCACCAATTGTTCGCCACCCGCCGTCAATGCCACAACCGACGGAGTCGTTCTTTGTCCTTCTGAATTTTCGATGATTTTCGGATCTTTGCCATCCATAAAGGCCATTGCCGAATTTGTTGTACCTAAATCGATACCTAATACTTTTGCCATATTTTATGCCTCCTTAAAATATTTCTTGCTGTTGTTGATATAGTTATGCAGAAACCAATTTCAAGGGTATAAAGCAAAATATTTATCGGTTTAGAATCCTTTTCAATTTGGGTACAAAACGCATGGCCGCGGTGTCCGTCACTTCGTTTTTATCATGTTCGTCAAAGCAAGCACGTTGATATTTATACATGCCACCTGCTGCACCGTTCCACGCATCGCCACGAGCCGCCTTTTTCAGATATTCTTCCCAAGATTTACAATGATAATGGTGCATACGAATAACATTTGTCGACGGTTCGATTGTTTTGCCGGCAACCTCGTGCTCGTGACAGTTCAGATTCATTGCCAATCGTGGATTTATAATGGATTTGTACAACCAACCACGTCTTGCGCGGCGGGTATAACTTTCCAATACCAAACCTTTCGGCTTTTTTTCATGTCCATTTGAACCAAATATAACCCAATCAACGATAATTTGGGCAACATCAGGTTTAACGGTTTTCAAGAAATCCCGCACATTATCATATTTTACCGGCACCAAATATTCGTCCAAATCAAACACCGCCAACCATTTGGTATCTAACTTATGTTTGTCCAGGCAATCGTAATACGCCGGCAATTGCATCTTTTGTCCCGGGAAAAAGTTGTATTCCACCAATCCAGATTTGATATACGGTTTTAATATTTTTTGTGTGTTATCAGTGCTTTCGTTGTCGTAAAGGAAAAATTTATCAACCCCCATCATTTTGTGAAATTCAATCCATTCACGCAAATACGGCCCTTCATTTTTCATAATCGCAACAACCGCTAAATTATACTTAAACCGTTTTGGTTGTGGTGCAGATTTGCGAAATTCGCGATATTCTTTCAATTTCTTAAAAACGCCGTATTTAATAACATATTGGACACGTTTGCTGCGTTGTCGCTTGAAAACAAACGAAGAAATTAAATGTGCAAACAAACGACGAAACCCAAACATAAATCACCCCCATGTATCAACAATAGGAATAATAATCTATTTATGCAAACAAAAGCAATAAAAAAACCGCCAAACGGCGGTCTTTTAATACCAATGAAATATTATTTCTTGGCCTGTGCCGCAGCTGCAGCGGCGGCCGCAGGTTTATTATCTGCTTCTTCTGGCATTTTACCACCAATTGTGACAAATGCTAATTCAGCCTGGTGTAAACCTAATTCAATACCTTTTGGCAAGACCAAGTCGGTTCCATGAACCACTTCGCCAATATTCAGATTTGCCAAATCAATAACGATTTTTTCAGGCATATCATTGACCAAACCGCGCAAAGCAACCTTACGTACCGCAAAGTTCAACACACCACCCAATTTTAATCCACGGGATGTATCAACATTTATCAATTCCAAAGGAACGCTTACGGATACAGGCGCCGAAACATTAATACGTTTGAAATCTACGTGAATAACACGATCAGACACCGGATGATATTGAATGTCCATCAACATGGCGTCTTCATTGCCTTTTGGTGTTTCAATTTGGAATAATTTTGTGCGCAAACTTGGTTGTTTCAGCAACATACCAAAATCACGTTCATTCAAAGTAATTGCGGTTGGATCTTTTTTATCACCATAAATTACTGCAGGGATATTTTGATTTTTACGAATTGCACGTGCGGCCCCCTTGCCAGCAACATCGCGAAATTCTGCTTTTAATTTAATTGCCATTTTTATTTCCTCTTTTCATTTTGTTTGTTTTGCGCGACCTCCAAGGGTGTCGTGCGCGGCATATTATGAATCAAAAATATTGAAAAATCAAGCGCAAATTTTCACCAAGGCTTTGCCGATGGCTGAAAATTTAGCGTCTCGCCGTAGCATTGTTTGTTATTAAAAGAATATAGTTTTATTTTTGTCGGCAGAGGCGGATGATTTTTAATTAAAGCCGACGCAAAATAAAGAACCGTGCGCGGCCATATTTGCGGTCACGCAATATTTCCCAATTCGGGTCATCTGGTTCCACAGATTTCTCGGCTTCTTGTTCCCAAATCAAAATCGCGCCTGATTTTGCGATTTTACCAAATTCATGCATAAATTTTATTCCTAAATCCGGTGTGTCATATGGTGGATCAATAAATGCAATGTCTACATTTTTACCAAATGCATTTTCGGTTAACAATTTCAATGCATCTGCACGATGCACCCGACATTCCTGCAAATGTGGTTTTACCAGTGCCAAATTTTTATTCACGGTTTCGATGGATTCTGGCGCCACGTCTGAAAAATAAACCCGCGCATTTGGGTATCGCGACATCATTTCAATTCCAAACGCCCCAGACCCCGCAAACACGTCCCAAACTGAAAACTTGTCCCATGTATTTACAATTTCACGCAACATGTTAAACACGGCAAGTCGTGCACGGTTTTGCGTTGGACGCGCGCCGGACGGCACAAATAACTTGCGTCCGTGAAAGCGTCCCTCAAAAACTTGCAATTTAGAATTCATGTACTAAAGTGTACAACATGGACTTTATGAATCAAGCAATTATTTTGGCTAAAAAAGCTTTTTCGCACGACGACGTTCCAATCGGTGCGGTAATTGTACGTGACGGCAAAATCATTGCGCGCGGCGAAAATATGGTTCAACTAAAACGCAATCCAACTCTGCACGCGGAAATAGTCGCGATAACCAAAGCATGCAAAAAATTAGGGCAAAAATTCTTGGACGATTGTGATATATACGTGTCGTTGGAACCATGTGCCATGTGTGCAACGGCCATTTCTTTTGCGCGAATCCGTCATATATACTTTGCAGCAGCCGATGAAAAAGGGGGCGGAATTACTGCAAATGCACGCATATTTGATACAGATAAACACCTGTGGAAACCACGCATAACACAAATGCCAGAATATGCCGATGCATCCGCCAAACTGTTACGCGAATTTTTCCAAAACCGCAGAAATAATAAAAAGGATTAACAAAAAATCGCCCAATTCAATTGGGCGATTTTTTATCTTTGTGGTTTATATATTTTACCGTTTTTTGCGTATTCTTTCAGTACTTTTTCGCCCAAATCCGGTTCTATATTGCCGTACACAGCAATCCCACGTTTATTAAATTCATCAAACCAATTGGGCTTAAATCCTTCGTCAAAGCCAGTGATTTTTTCAACCGTATCAGACGGCACACCATAAAATACAGACCGTACCCCAGACCACATGATTGCGCCCAAACACATCATACACGGTTCCGCCGTCACATATAAATCCAAATCAAACGGTGACAAATCATAAGAATCCAAAATATCTTGTGCGGTTTTAATAACATTAACCTCGGCATAATTATTACTGCAATTATCAATAACCACAGAATTTGCAGTTTTGGCAATCAATATTTTGTCGCGATAAATTGCTGCCAAAAAAGGTCCATGTCCATCATCTATGTATTTCGGTAATTCATTTTGCAGTTCGGTAATAACCTTTGTTGCAAAATCCAACTTTTCATTACCTAATTCAATACCATTATTTATAATCATATCAAATCCTTTATACCAACGAATGTCCGGTCATATCCGCCGGTTGGGGAATTTCCAAAATCTTTAACATTGTTGGTGCAATATCGGCCAATCCGCCGTTTGCAACCGCAACATCACCTAATCCAACGACAATTAAATTAACCGGATTTGTTGTATGCGATGTCATCGGTACATTATTTTTATAGTCCCACATTTCCTCGCAATTTCCATGGTCAGCGGTTATCAACAATGCGCCACCCAAATCCAACACAGCCGGAACCAATCGTGCCAATTGTTTATCCAAACATTCCAATCCTTTTATCGCGGCATCTTGGTTTCCTGTATGTCCCAATAAATCGCCATTTGCCCAATTAAGAATAACAACATCAAAATTCGGCAATTCCTTCAATAAAGCGTCCGTAATTTCAACCGCAGAACATTCCGGTTTCATATCAAATGTTGGCACATGTTGCGACGGAATTAAAATTTTTTTACCGCCCGGAAAATCCATAGTTCTTTCTGCATCAAAAAAATACGTCACATGATTATATTTTTCAGTTTCGGCAATACGTAACTGTGAAACCCCGTGTTCCGCCAATACATCACCCAAAGTATTGTGCACAGGAATATCATCTATTAATGCCGGACACAATTCGTTCAACCCTTCGCCATATTGAGAAAAACACAAAACATGCGCCCCTGTTTTTAATATCATCCGCAAAATTTGTCGCGAACGATCAGACCGATAATTTCCCCACAAAAAACCATCATTTGGTGTGATTGGTGTTGGTTTTATAACAATCGGTTTGATAAATTCGTCGGTTTCCCCACGTGCATATGCATCACGTAATGCGGTATCAATGTCTGGCGCGGTAAATTCAGCCTGGGCCTTGGCAATTGCATTAAATGCTTTTTCTGTCCGATCTAAATTATGGTCGCGATCCATTGTCCAATATCGTCCAATCAGCGTTCCAAAAAATGCGCGCCCATCAGCAAAATAATCAGCCAATTTATTGCGCATTATATCAATATATTTTGCTGCAGATTTTGCCGGTGTATCACGGCCATCACTGGTGAAATGAATACATAACTTTAATCCGGAATCCAAAATTCGTTTTGCAATTAACATTTGTTCATCCAAACTGCCATGGACACAGCCATCACTGTTAATGCCAACCAAATGAACAATGCCACCATCGCGTTTTACATCATCAATAAATTTTGCCAGTGGTGCGTTTTTATCCCAATTTTCATGTTCAAATCGACGCAAATATTTATCAACAATGCGTCCAATACCCAACGTAAAATGACCATCTTCGGAATTCCCCATAACGCCATCAGGCAAACCAACGGCGCCGCCACTGGCTTCTAACCGGGAATGTGGATATTCACGCAACAATTCATTGAAATAGGGCATGTTTGCCAACGCCACCGCATTATGTTCGCGTTTGGGATTTATTCCTACCCCATCCATAATGCACAAAACCAAAGGTTTTTTCATCATTTTTCTCCATATTTATCTGACTAATTATAAGGATTTTTTATTGCAAAATAAACAAAAAAATATTATAAGTATGTGGGAAAGATAACTAACAAATCCAAAGAAGGAAAAAATGGCTGGAAAACAATACGTAAAAAACATAGTTGACGTCCATATCGGCCACCGTATGCAGTTGCGCCGTGCTATGTTGGGTATGTCTCAAAAAGATTTGGGTGATTTATGCGGTGTCACATGTCAGCAAATCCAAAAATATGAATCCGCAACAAACCGGATTTCTGCATCCCGTTTATTTCAAGTCGGCCAGGCCATGGACACCCCTGTATCATTTTTCTTTTGCGGATTACCGGGCAATTTGCCGGACGAAAACAAATCCACAATGTCGCGTCGCGTTTCTGATCAAACCGAAGATGACCCAATGGCAAAAACAGAAACTTTGCGTTTGATAACATTATATTGGAAATTGGCGAACGATAAACAACGCGCCACAATTATGGATATTTTAACCGCATTGGTCAGTGGTGATAAAGTTTCCGTCACCGAACAAGAATAATTATTTTTTCAATATAAAAAAAACACCCCGCCAAAGGGCAGGGTGTTTTTTTATATACATACTTACTGTGCCAGCTGCAGTTTCACAACATCTATATTCTTGGTTCCATCTGTATTGGTAGTAATTGTAGTTTTTTTAATAGGTTGTTCCCTTATAACGGCTTCTTTCAAATCCAATTTTGCTACCGCTTTTAATGGGCTCTGCAATACCGATTTCAAGACCGATTTTGGCGCATTTTGTGTTCCATTTATACAATCTTTATACTCTTTTGGATCAACATAATGCCAACACATTTTGTCCCCAGATTTCCCTTTGGTTAATACATCTTTGGAAACTTGCTGCGCGGTGGAACAATAATTACTGGACGACGCCTTTTCATCAAAATAATCACCCTTGTTACATTCGACGCATGTACCATTGGCCGGTGACACACCACCTTGGGCGGTTTTTACAGAACATTCCACACATGTATGGTCTGTTGTGGACTTAAATCCATATCCTGATTTTTGACATGAATATTTTGTACAATCATGCTCTGTATCCAAATTATGCATATCTGTCTTGTAATTAGCCTTGGAATAACCGCTGCACCAATTATCGGCGGCCAATGCACATGTTTCGGCATTAATTTCCACGCAATCAGTCTTGGCACCATTAGGTTTATAACCATTTTTGCAAACCAATTCTTTGCTACCCACATCAAAAACTACCATCTTGGTATCAATGGATTTTGTGTTTCCCCACCAACTGGTTCTGAATATCACTGGTTGAACAAATGCACCATGGCCACCCGGTGCCCATTCTTTTATTACCAATGCAGAATTATGTTCTTCCCTGGGTAATGTACCACATGCCGCATTACGAGAGGTGTCAAATCCAGGAACACCATGTTCGCCCGTTGCATTAACGGCACCAACGCTACTGAATGCGGCTGCATTAATCTTTGTTGGACTGCAAGAATTTGCACTGGATACTGATTGTGAACACCCGTTTCCAGTATATCCTTCTTTACACAACCAAAAACAATTCGTGCCCGCCTTTACATAGTTCGTCCAAATACTTGCTCCGATGGTATTCCATGTGCAACAACCGTTCTTGTTTTGGCCTACCGCAAACATTGGACAAAAATATGCGCCATGATCGGCGGTGGATGTTGCAATCATCCATAACAATCCATATTCATCACCTGCGGCCGGATTTGTTATTTTCCCAGATAATTTATTTCCGATGCCTGATATTTCGGATCCTTTACATGTGGTCATGCCGTTATACAAAGAACCAAATGCAGACTTTAATTTTGCATCATAGTACGCATGCCCATCGCAAACCATACCAAACATTGTTAACAAAGATACAAATAATACTTTTCTCATCTATCTTTCCCTTATTTTGGCAAATAGCATATAGAATTTTCATAATATCCACCCAAAGATTCGCAACGATCTTTGTACCATTCGTCAATAAACGTACAATCATCTTTGGCCGCATCATATGTTGCATATTCTTTTTCGGAACCGTTCCATGCTAAACATTTTGATTTTGTGGTATTTTCATAACATGTACCGACCGAACGTGCACGGGTTGAACTGGTTTCGCCACCCAACACATTAGAATAAAATCCTTTCAACATATCCGAATCTTTAAATGTGTTGCTTGTATCTTCGGTATCAACACCAATCCACAACCCGTCCAATTCGGTACATTTGGCCTCTAATATATCTTCCAAAGCATACTTTGCTTCTTTTATCTTTTGGGCAACTTCTGTCTTGGTTCTTGTTTCTTCCAACTTATACGTTCCATCAGGCTGTCTTTCTCCACAATTTTCGAACGCATAATCAATAACCATTTGTGCCAAACTACGATTGTTTGCCGCAGTCCCAGAATCAGAATGTTTCCACGTATCAACGTTTTCAATGTATTCCATTCTGCCGAATTCGCCCAAACGACATTGCCAAGGGAAACCTTCATCGCCACTTTGTGGGGTACATAACGTTTGCAAATAATTATCAACACCTTCGCCACAACCTTCGGCGATACGAGTGTCATCAACAGCATTAACAAAGTTCATCAACGCCGTCAGACCACACTTTTTGCCCGCAACCGTCGTTACGCGATTTGTTTTTGCGTCAATCGCGCATCCTTCATTAGATTTTGGATCGTCTGGATCACCAAATAATGTCGCGCATGCTAAAACCTTATCCGCACACATTGCCTTGGCCGCACGTGCCGCTAAACCGCCGGCCGCCTGGGCTGTTGTATCGTCAAAATCTTTCAATGCGCCACCCTGGGTATCATAACACTCCTTCATTGTGGTCACGCATGACATTTTAACTTCTTCAATTTTTTCATCTTGGGCCTGGGAAATTTTAATCAATGCAGTGCGTTTAAAATCGTTCCACACTGTATCCGCCATGGTCCGGCATGTATTCAATGCAGGTTCGGCATTTTTACGTTTTTCATCCAAGAATTTATTAAAGTCCGGGTTTTGTGACAATACATCACCCGACACGCCATCCAACACAATCAATTCATTCAATTTGAACAAACGTGCAGAATAAATCGGTTCTCCGGTTGCCATATTGATATAAACCCCAGTATAATCTAAACATTTTTCATAATTTGGACCACACGCAGAATTGTTTGTAATTGCCTGTTCAACCTTATCAATACATTCATTGACGTCCGTAGAATTATGTGCACGATATTCTTCTAATCTGGCCTCGCGCAGATACTTTTCGGCCGTACGCACTGTGGATTTAACTTGTTCTGTTTTTGCATCCAATTTCTTTTGGTATGCATTGCAATCTTGGGTAATCAAAATGCTGTACGCACTTTTTACCATGTTTTTCACAGCGCCAGCCTCACAAGAACCACCAACCAATTGCATGCATTGTTCATGTGCCTGGTTATATAATTCTGTTCCTTCCAACGCGGATAAATCTTTGGCCGATGAATTATCATTAAATAAAGACGTTGCATTTGATCCCCAAATATCACCCAAATCAGACGAAAAATCAATCGACAACCCAGAAAAAGAAGTCATAGCAGAACTTTTTTGGGTGTCCGCCGCCTTTTTTTTGCCAGACAATAAATCGCCAATGTCGGCTAATAATGCCGCCGACGCTGATGTATCTTTCTTTATTGCGGCTTCGCCTTCGGTTGCAGAATACATCGCATTAACTTCCTCGGCCGTTTTATCAACCGCATTCAAATTATTGTTTTGGAATTGATCCAACATAGCCGTTGCAGCATCCAAGCCTTCCTCTTTATCGCGCAAGTTGCGGAAACCGTCGCTGCAAAAACAGCGACGGTACGTTTCGTTCGCGCCCGCACAGAATTGATCCATACATGTATTGTATGTCTCGCGACAAGTGTTATATCCTTCGCCCAATTTAGAAATATCAGAAAATACCGCCGTTGCACGTGCACGTGATGCCCCCATTGGCATTGCCGAACGCGCCGTGGTTGTCGTTGCTGTCCGCACCATAGTTTTTGGCATTTTAGCACTGCGTGAAATATTCAATGCACGACGAATAACAGCGTTTCCTGCGTCGCTTATTATACTGGTCGCGCGCGCAATAGTTCCGTTGCCAGACCGATTCGGTACAACTGTTGCACGTGCCGCAACATTTCGCGCCGTCCGGGCCACCGTGTCGGTACCACCACGTTGCGTCACCACAGGTGTTTTTGCACGTGTTGTCGCGGTTGTCGCCCGTGCGCGTGTACGTTCAATGTCCACCCCAGAACGCGGGGTCGCCCCAGCCGCAGTCACAACCATCGTCGCAACAAATAAACCACGGAAAATATTTTTTATATTTGTATTCACTTTTATTCTCTCTTGGGTTCATTATACCATTTTTTAGGAATGCAAATCAACACTTTATTCTATACAACAATTTACCGCTTTTTTTACCCATTGCCCCAGGCGTTTTACTGTTGATGTGTCGCCTTTTTTTGCAGGTTCATTTTTTACTTTGCTTGATTTTTTTTGTGTGTCCAATTTGCATTCTGCAATCGCGCCATCATAAAACGCAGGAATGTTTTCGTGAACGCCATCCAAATCAATCAGATGCATATTCAATCCCCAAAACAAAGAATACAAATCATACGCCTTTTCGAACATTTCTTCGGCTTCTTTCTTTTTGCCGGCTCCCAACGCTTTGGTTCCAACCTCCATCAAACGCATTGATGCAGCCAGCAAGTGTTTAGAAATACACCAAACTTCGCCACCTTCGACCGTTGATTTATCGACAATGCGTTCCATTAATTCTTTGCGCATACTGCGCACAGTATTTAACAAATCATAAAAGCCAGGTTTTTTCGTTTTTGCACCACTGAAAAAGAAATGTTCCTCTAAAGAAATCAGGTTCATCAATGCAATAGACAAATCTTGATCCGAAGATAAATCCAATGGGTTTGCCTTTTTCGCGGCATCAACCTTTTCAATCATTTCTTCCATAGTTAATTTTTTCATATTTTTTTTCATCTTTTTCTCCTAAATAAAATATTTTAACATAAAACAATTCCAATTGCGGGCAACCAACGTATAATTGCCCAAAAAACCAATGTCATTATCAACAATCCGCCAAACGGCATCACAACCTTTTGGAAAGGAAACAATGCATGGCCACCATTGTTGGCCTTAATCCGTTGATACCATTTTTGTATCAACCAGAATACAAGTGTTCCCAACACGGCACCCAATAAAAATTGATCAATACCCCATATGCAATTATCATTAAATTTTACAACAGGATTGTCGGTTGGTACAAAATACACGCCCGCCAACAATAGGTAATACACAACAAAATTCAATATATATAACCAAATGTTTTTAATACCGCGCTTACGCATATAATTTGCAGTCCATGCCGCAATAGACAAAGTTAAACCGCCGGCCCAAATACCGGTTATGACATCTTCAACACCCAACAACCGTGCGCCTTCCAATCCCGCGCCGACGGCCACGGTACACACCGGACACACCGCCATCGCATCGCCCAAAACAAGCACACCAATACCAGCCAATAATATAGATTTTGTAAGTTTTGTCATTTTTTCTTTCTTCCTTTCTTGTCAATGTTACATTAAATTCGTATTTCGGGTCAATATGATTTTTGCACCCCGCGCATGTGTGCAGAACGCGCCCGTGGATTGTTTTGCAATTCTGCGTCTGTTGGCACAACCGCACGAATGAGAGAAAAAGGCGCATTTTCCACAACCGGCATTCGCGGATTGCCAGGCACATTTGTCCAATCGCGGAAAATGTTTTTAACAATTCGATCTTCGATTGAATGAAACGTCACGACCAAACATTTTCCACCTGGATTTAATAAATTTGGTACCGCCGCCAAAGCGCGTTGAATTTCACCTAATTCATCATTAACAGCAATACGTAATGCCTGGAACACTGGGGCAATGTCGCGCGGATTATAAATCAAATCACGCAATTCAAATGTAGTTGTTGGTTTTGCCTGGATCATTGCATTTGCCAATACGGTGGCTTTTTTGACATCGCCATAATCACGCAAAATTTTTGCTAAATCCGCTGATGATGATTTTGCAATTAATTCGGCCGCAGTTAACCCTATGCCAGACATACGCATATCTAATGGTGCATCACTACGGAAAGAAAAACCACGTTCTGGAATATCAATCTGCATTGATGAAATGCCCAAATCAAATACAATTGCATCAAATTTAGCATCTAAATCCGTCATCGCAGAAAAAGGTTGTGCAATAAAATTAAATTTATCACCAAATTTTTGTTTAATATCATTTACATCACTTACGACATTTGGGTCGCGATCAAATGCAACGACATTTGCACCCGCATCTAAAAAAGTCCGCGTATAACCACCCGCACCAAACGTCGCGTCTAAAACAGTGCGATCATGCAAATCGCCAAGTTCATGCATAACAGCATTTAATAAAACAGGTATATGTTTTTGGATCATTCTATTTGTACCTTTATCCCTAATGCTGATAAATCTGCCGCTGTGCGTTCGCCCAATTCGACACCGCCCGGCAATGCCATTGTTGCGATTTTATCGGCGCCATGTAAATTCAATACAACCCGTGTGGTTCCTTTTGGTAATGTCGATAAAGTTTTTTTCAGATCAGGTAACACGGATCCATTCCATACGTCTAATGTAATTTTCTTGGCGATTTGTGCGACCCATTGTGACAAAGGTATAATTGAATCAACGAATACCGACACACGATCATCACGACACGAAGATTTGCCTGAAATTAAAACCAGGGATTCTTTTGATAAAATATTTGCAAATTCAATTGACGCATCGCCAAACGCCACAGCATCGATATTTCCAAAACTATCAGACGCAGAAATTGTAATCATTTCTTTGCCGGTTTTTGTTCTCCGTCGTGAATAAGAACCGACATTTGCGGCAATGTGTACAGGTTTTCTGTCGCCCACGTTGGCAAGAGATGTGCTGGTCGCCAATTTTTCGCGCGCAATTAAATTTTTATACTGATCCAATGGGTGTGCAGAAATATAAAATCCCAATGCGGATAATTCATTTTCTAATCTTTGTGCAAAAGTCCAACTTTCGGTCTTTGGCAAATTGGAATGTAATCTGTCTTCAACAACATCATCTTGGGTTGTATTTGCAAACAATGACAACAAATTACCATTGTCTTTACTTTTTGACGCATATGATAAAATCATATCGGCGTTCATAAATATTGCGGCACGATTCTTTTCCAACGAATCTAACACACCAACCTTGGCAAACGCTTCTAATATACGTTTGTTTATAATTGGTGCGCAACGTTTGGCAAAATCTGTTAAATTCTTGAATTTACCGTTTGCGCGACGTTCCGCGATAATCGCATCTGTTGCCGCCGTGCCAACGCCTTTTATTGCCGCCAAAGCATAAACAATTTTTCCATCTTTGACCGAAAATAAAGATTCACTTTCGTTTATATCTGGTGGAATAATTTGGATGCCAAAATTAGATTTTGCATCATCAACAAATAACGCCAATTGGTCGGTATCGTTTAAATTACTGGACATAGATGCCGCCAAAAATTCCGGCGTATAATGTGCCTTTAAATATGCACATTGATTTGCAACAATAGAGTAGGCGATAGCGTGTGATTTATTAAACGCATACTTTGCAAATTCCTTAAACTTTTCCCATAAATCTTTTGCGGTTTCCCTGTCCAATGTTCCTTGTTCTTCGCAACCGTCCAAAAATTTTACTTCCATTTTCGCCAATAATTCGGCTTTCTTTTTACCCATTGCCTTACGCACCGTATCAGATTCGCCACGTGTAAAGTTAGCCAGCGCACGCGTCAACAACATAACCTGTTCTTGATAAACAATAATACCATAAGATTCTTTAAGGATTGGTTCGGCCTTTGGGTGAACATATTCAATCTTTTCTTCGCCATGCATACGTGCAATAAATTGTGGAATAAATGCAATTGGTCCCGGTCGATTCAATGCGTTTAATGCAGATATTTCCAAGAAACTGGTCGGTTGCATTTTGCGCAAAGTCTGTTTAACAAACGGGGCATCGAATTGGAATATACCTTCGGTAAGTCCACGTTGCCATAATTTCATTGTCACATCATCATCGGTTGGTATTTTATCCAAATCAACATTTATCCCGCGCGTCTGTTGAATCAATTTTACGGCATGTTTTAACACGACCAAGGTTTCCAATCCTAAAAAGTCAAATTTAATAAGTCCAGTTGCCTCTAAATAATGTCCATCATATTGACTGGATGGTAATGGGTTGGATGGATCACGATAAACCGGTGCAATCTGTGTGGTCGGACGATCGCCAATAACAACCCCACATGCGTGTTGACCCAGATTGCGAATTGAACCTTCTAACTCTTCTGCAATCTTTACAACCTTGTCCATGTCTGCATCGGCCGCCAATACCTGTTGCATTTCGGCCGAAGAATCTACGGCTTCTTTCAATTTTTTTGCATCCGCCGGAATAAGTTTTGATAATCTGTCAGATTTAGAATATGGAATCCCATACACACGACCAATATCACGAATTGCACCGCGAGCCTGTAAACTACCAAAAGTAATAATACGACATACTGAATCATGACCGTATTTATCACAAATATACGCCAATACGCGTTCAATACCTGTTGGTTCGAAATCAACATCGAAATCCGGCATAGAAATACGATCCGGATTAAGAAATCTTTCGAACAATAAACCGTATTTTAATGGGTCAACATGTGTAATACCCAATGCCCACGCAACAATAGAACCCGCACCCGAACCGCGTCCCGGACCGGTTAAAATGTCATTATTCCGACACCATTGAATGTAATCAGCAACAATCAGGAAATATCCCGGAAATCCCATACCAATAATAACATTCAACTCAAATTCAGCCTGTTCATAATAAGGTTTTGTATCTGTGATTCCGTGTTCTGCAATACGGGCCGCCAACCCGTTCATAGTATCATCACGCAACATTTGGCATTCGGTTTCGAAATCATCACCAAATTTTGGCAATAACGGTTTTTCATTTACATTAACCATAAAGCCACAGCGATTTGCAATTATTTCAGTATTCTCAATTGATTCTGGTAAATCTGAAAACAATTCCTTCATTTGGGCGGTTGATTTAAAATATTGTTCCGAAGATTTACGTGGCCGATTTGGATCGATAACTTTTGTTTGTCCCAACACGCACCCCAAAGCATCTGTTGCTTCATAATTTTCAGGTGCGGCAAAACAAACATCATTTGTTGCAACGATTGGTATATTCAAACTTTCTGCAATACGTAAAAATTCAGGTTCTGTTTTAATTTCATCTTCTAATCCATGGCGTTGAATTTCAATATAAAACCGATCACCAAACATAGATTGCAAACGTTTTGCATATGTTTCTGCTACAGAATTTTGATTTTGCAAAATCGCCATTCCTAATGGGCCAACATGTGCACCAGACAAACAAATCAAATTATCTGATAAAGGCTCTAATTCATCAAACGTCACATATGGTCCCAAATGATGATTGTCAGGTCGCATATACATGACACGCGTTAATTCGCACAAATTCAAGTATCCATCATGATTTTGTGCCAACAAAACAATTTTAGATATTGATGATTCGCGCAATACCTTTGGGTCGGCCGTATGTTGGTTTAACGATATTTCAATACCAATAATAGGTTGCAATTTATTTGCGGGCATAACATCAGATAATTCAGCACATCCCGACATCATATTAGTATCCGTCAACGCACATGCCGTCATACCATCGGCAATACACAATTCCGGAATACCAACTAAAATTCCCGCCTTTTTATTTGCACCAACCGATATCGTGCTGGCCCCCACGGAAATTTTAGAATGTACATGAAGATGAACAAATCCGCTCATTTCCTTTCCTTTGCCGATTCCTGATTACTTTAATTTTCCACAACAATTTTTATATTTTAATCCAGATCCGCAAGGACAGGGTGCATTACGACGAACGTTCGCATCACCATTTAATGCGGCATCATGCGCGGCGCGTTCTTTATCGGTTGCGTTAACATCTTCGCGTGTTAATTCCATACGACAAACATAAGATACCGACATAACCTTAAAGTTATTTATTGTATTTCTGAATAATTCTAATGCTTCGCGTTTATATTCGTACAACGGATTACGTTGCGCATATCCACGCAAACCGATTGCCATTTGCAAATAATCCATTTGTTGTAAATGTCTTTTCCATACAGAATCCAATGCGCCCAACATCATTTGACGCGTTGCCATTTGCATCAATTCCGGGCCGTATTTTTCAGCCTGTTGTGCATACCGACGGATGGCCAGATTATACAGAGCCTCATACGCTTTGCGTTCCGTGATTTCTTCATCTGTTTTCCAATTTTCTATATCAGTAATATCCAACGCAAAAGTCCGCAACATAGCATCATGCATGCCGCCCGTGTTCCAATCATGCGGATGAGATTTTTCAGCAATGTTGTTTTCGCAAATCATTTCAACAACATCGCCAATCATTTCATGTGCCAAAGGCGACAAATCTTTTGATGTCATCAAATCATTACGTTGCTTATAAACCACAGTACGTTGTTCGTTCATAACATCGTCGTATTTTAATAACTCTTTACGTGCTTCAAAATAACGGGCTTCAACTCGTTTTTGTGCTTTTTCTAACGCTTTTGTAATCCACGGATGGGTAATTGCTTCGCCTGTTTTTAATCCCAATGTGGTCAGCATAGTATCCAAACGTGCCGCGCCAAATATACGCATCAAATCATCATCCAATGCTAAAAAGAATTTAGAATCACCCGGGTCGCCTTGACGTCCAGAACGCCCACGCAATTGATTGTCAATACGACGCGATTCATGTCGTTCAGTGCCAATCACATATAAACCACCAGCGTCCAAAACTAATTTTTTATTCGCTTCAATTTTGTCATAAATTTCTTTTTTCTTTGTCTCGAAATCAGGGGCGCTTTCATCTAATTCGGCAATCAATGCTTCGGCATTACCACCCAATTTAATATCGGTTCCACGGCCCGCCATGTTTGTAGCGATTGTGACGGCGCCCGGTGCACCGGCCTGGGCAACAATTTTTGCTTCGGATTCATGGTGTTTTGCATTTAACACCGCCGGATTGATTCCTAACTTTTCACGAACCAACGCCGCCAATTCTTCAGATTTTTCAATAGATACCGTTCCAACCAACACGGGTTGTTTACGATCAACACAATCCTTGATTTGTTTCAATATAGCATCGTATTTTTCAACCTTGTTGCGATATATTTCGTCATGATGATCAACGCGTGCAACCGGCCGGTTTGTAGGAATAGATACAACGCGCAACTTATAAATTTCCTCGAACTCTGCTGCTTCGGTCATGGCGGTTCCGGTCATACCAGATAAAGTCTCATACAAACGGAATAAATTTTGATATGAAATACTGGACACAGTTTGGTTTTCGGGTTGCACCGCGACATGTTCTTTGGCCTCAATCGCCTGATGCAAACCGCGACCGAAACGACGTCCGGTCATAACACGTCCTGTAAATTCATCAACGATTAACACTTCGCCATTACGCACAACATAGTTCACATTTTTCTGATACAAATGATGCGCCAACAACGATTGTTGAATGTGCATAACCACGGCCGCATTTTCAGAAGCGTACAAATTATCACCAACCAACAATCCTGCTTCCTTTAATAAACGCGTTGCGGTATCCACACCGCTTTCCGTCAATGTCACATGTCTATCTTTTTCATCTTTCTTGAAATCAGATTCACTAAATTGTGCAACAACCGCATCAACACGGTTATACAAATCACTGACATCTTCGGATGGTCCAGAAATGATAAGTGGTGTGCGCGCCTCGTCAATTAAAATACTATCGACTTCGTCAACAATCGCATAGAATAACGGGCGTAAAACCTGTTGTTCCTTGAAAAATTTCATGTTATCACGCAGATAATCAAATCCCAATTCAGAATTAGTCACATACGTGATATCGCATGCGTACGCCGCACGACGTTCTTCATCAGACATGTCATGTTGAATAATACCAATTGTCAATCCTAAAAATTTGTAAACTTGCCCCATCCATTGCGCATCACGTGACGCCAAATAATCGTTCACAGTAATCAAATGCGCGCCTTTGCCATATAATGCCTTTAAGTATAAAGCTAATGTGGCAACCAAAGTTTTACCTTCACCGGTTTTCATTTCGGCGATTTGACCATCGGATAACACCATGCCGCCAATCAATTGCACATCAAAATGACGCAGTCCAATTGCACGATGTGCCGCTTCACGTACAACGGCAAATGCATCCGGCATAACAGATTTTTCTTTTTCACCATCGCGAAGGCGTTTTTTCAATATTTCTGTCTGGGCGCGTAATTCATCATCACTCATCGCGTGATATTTGGGTTCCAAATCGTTTATCAAAGACACTGTTTTATCATAAGACCGAACAATTCTGTCATTTGCAGAACCTAACAACAACTTAATAATATTCATACCTTTTCCTTATTTTTTATCACAGCATTTATAGCAATTTTATATTTTGCGGTCAAGCCACTTTATGATATAATCTGTATCGAAAAATAAACAAGTGACATTTATACGATTTTTTGTTACAGAGGGGTAAAATTATGCACGATCAAAACGTTCAAAACCTGAAAACCACAGATATAACCAGTGAAATTTACACAATTGCACCGACACAAATGGAATATATCGCACAAATGATTGGTGACACGGTGGCCGACAATATGAATATGCGGGCATTTGCACCTAAAATTCGCGGTATTGCGATGCAGGCATTAAAGTCCGCATTAAATTCTGCCAAACACATGGGCGAAAATTTCACAAAATAAACTTGATTTTACTTAATTATTAACTAAAATAACTACTGTTCAGTTGGATAAAGCATAGCCGTCATAATATGGCGGAGGAAAGTCCGGACTGCATTGGGACGCATAGTGGCTAACGGCCACGCGGGGTGACCCGACGATTAGAGCGAAAGAGACGAGCCGATTTAGTTCGGGTGAAACGAGCAATCTCTATGTGCAGCAACTCCAAATAGGTTCTTTGCCCAGTCCCAGGGCCATAAAGAACGGGTAGGGGGCTTGACGCTTTGCGGTAACGCATTGTGCAGATTAATTATGCTTGCTACCACACGAATGTTCTTTTGCGCCGTTATAAAGAAACATTGTGTGGCAGAACAGAATCCGGCTTATATACATCCAATCTGAACTGCGGCATAAATATACCGTCCTCGAAAGGGGACGGTACTTTTATTTAATTACATATAAAGATTTTATTCATCTTCTACACACGTCGTATCATCACAAGCATAATACGTACTTCCACTATAATTCATCTTAAAGTTTTGATTGGTTGTCGGCAACGGCGATGCATTTGTGCTTAAATTCAAGAACAAATCAGCACCGCTGGTCCCTGTATAATTAAAATTCAACGAAGGTGTTGTTTTTTTGCTTGACCGCAAACGTAATACATCTGTTCCTACATGTAATGCCAAACCACAATCGCCGGCCTCGTTTGCACCAACACCGTCCCCAGTTGTTTTCAATTGTTTTGCGACACCATCGATACCTGTCATTTGTCCGCATGTTCCTATATTGCCACTGGTACTACCTTGGGATACTGTTCCCCCGGGCGCCCAATGGGTTATGCCAACCGCTGTACAGGCTGCATTTGCTGTTTGTACAGCTCTACCAGGACCGCAAGTCACCTTGCAATCGTTTGAATTGTCGTGATCTGTCGCTTCGTTACCGGTAATAGTATACCCATTTACACAAGAATTGCATTTGCCGTATCCATTCATGACAACATTTCCTGCTGCTTGCCATTTTAATTGGCCACCACCGCGCGCGTATTTATTCCCTGTACATGCCGTACAGCTTTTTCCAACAATAGCATACAATCCTTTATATCCAGACGTGTTTGGCGGATAATTCGATACATCAACATAATTGTTATTTCCATTATAAGAATTGTCTCCGTCTACCTCGTACCCGGGTAAAGAATACAATTTTGCCGGCACGATATATCGGTTTGCGGTTGGATATGCGTCTTGATTATTTGTGCCATCATTTTGCGCATATACACGCACATGTTCAGAATACTGTGCAGTTGTTATATTTATACCACCACCATAATCCACATTATTAATATATTCTGCACAATTATCTGGCAACCAATGTATGTAACATTGTGTCACAGCCGATGCCCCAGCATCAGAAGTAACCGCGGCTGTTGAATTCCCTAAATCATCTTGCTGGCGTGCCGGACATGGATATTCACCTTGGTCTGAACCCGCCCCCAGGCTGAATGCGCCACCTGGGCAATAATTTCCTGCATGACATTGGACGCAATCATTGGAACTGGATGAATTCGCTGGCAAATAATATCCAGCATTACAAGTCACAGAATTTTGTGACCATTTTGCATAATAAGTTTTATGGCCCGTATCATCAACATTGATGGTTTGGGTCATAGAACAACAAGACCCATTTGTATAACAAGATGCCCCAACATCACTGGTGCACCAACCTGCAAAATCGTATCCTGTACGGGTTGGTTTGTCGGCAGCGGATGTTCCGCCCACTGTTGCGCCATCGCAATTTGTATAATCATTTGGGTGTGCCGAAGCGTTTGTTGCATGCGTTGCGGGTGCCGCATTTGTATCGTTCAAATCATATGTAATATTATATTTCCAACATGCGGCCATACACACACGACCGTGGCAAAGTGCATCATCCAACAAACGCGCAAAATCTGCTGAACTGGTTGTGCCTGGATTAAACGAGCCACATAAATTCGTCGATGCAACATTTGCCAAAGATCCATTACAATTATACGATGTATCAATAATACATTGCCAATGATCAAATGTCGGTGCCGGACTGCCTGATGGCACAGAAAACCCCGCCGCGCCATAGGTCAAGATATTGTAAGAATTAGACGATGACCCAATAGATCCATTTTTATCGTAATAAACCGAACTACCATAAGCGTAACCAATATCTCCTGTACATCTCTCGTACTTTGCATACAGTGTATATGTAGCATTTGTTTTATTCCAACGTGCAACACTTTGTAAAGGATTTGCAGAACCATAATATCCGGTTGAACCACTGGCAGAGTTATAAAAACCACTAAATCTGTGCAAGGACGGTGGTGTTGGTGCCGCCAATGTCACCGCTGGATTGGAATTTATGTCCGGCATTGCAACGCCATATGTTGCGGTCACGGTTCCTGTTGGACCGCCTGTTCCGCCATTAGTGGTTGAATCAAACGAAACGGTTGTCGTTGATGCGGCATTACATGCCCCAGAAATTATATTATTGACATAATCACCGTTAACCTCGCATCCGGCGCAATACCCATCATTACACGCATATCTCGCTACAAACGTTTTATCTTTTGGATGAAAAAATCCAGAGAAGTTTACACCTGCACTACACCCGTACTTGATGTACCAAAAATCATCGTCATCATACTGTGCAATACTGCCTTTACTATTATAATAGTAAGCAAATGTTGCATTCGTTTTCGTTGGGTAACTTGGTAAATGTTGTATTTCATTGGTGCAACTGCTGTTGCTATAAACTTTGCAGTTTTTATCACTGCCGTCTTCGCTATTGTAATACATATATATGGACGCGGGACCGCCGCTGCCACCATTTGTTGTGCTATCCAAAGTCATTTGATAACAACTGCTTTCGCAATCATATGTGATACTTGTGTCTCCTGCGGCGGCACCGGTTTGTATCCCGGACGTTCCATACCCGGCATTGCATGTGAAATTGCATTTTGGATAATTATTATTGGCCGTCACAGGTGTTGCAGATGCTACATTACTACCGCCACATGTCGGCGTTCGCCATACTGCATAGTAAGTTTTATTAGTTGTTAAATTAGAAAGAGAAAATCCGCCCGGGGTGACCATAACAGAACCAGAGTCCAGATAATTATTGGATGACGAAGGCGCAGTTTCAGTCCATCCTACAAAAACTTTAACTCCATTTGTTATATTACATGAACTGCTGTCCCAACTGGGCAATGTATAACTGTTGCCATAACTGATTGTATGGGCGCCGGCACTGCAACTGCCACCTGTGGCACCATTCAAATCCAATGTCACGGTCACATTTGTTGGGACATCTTCAACCCACACGGCATACAAATTATACGTTCCGTTTTGTGTTGTTGTTAAATTATTCACCTGTGCCCCAGGTTGATATACCACACTGCCGCCATTTGTTGTCGCCCATCCTTGGAAAAGATAACCATTTCCACCCGTGCACGTAAATGTATTTGTATTCAAATTAGCCGCTGTTCCATATGTCATATTTTGATCGGCCATCGATCCATCTGGGGTTCCACCACAACCAGCACTAGTATTGTTAAAACGAATTTTATAAGTATGGGCCGTCCATCGCGCATAATATGTCGCATCGCCCTGCATGGCAAACGGATCGAACTGAGTTCCTCCGGTCGTGTTTGCGGTGTTATACCAATTGGCAAAATTATAACCGGGGCGTGTTGGTGTTACTGGCATATCAGAATATGTCCCGTCAACAACGAACATCCGTTTTGACTGTGAAACGGGCGTTCCACCATTCCCAGAAAATGTTATCTTTGCCAAACGCCGTGCGGTAACAACATAACCTGTATACCCATAAAGATCTGTGGCAATATAGTTGTCATTTGAGGTCGATACAGGCAAATCGGTATAATCATATGTTCCGTTTGTGTCAAAAACAGTATGTAAAAATGTATCCAGAAATCCATAGTTTGATGCCATATGTGGTCCAACGTCAGTAATGGCATCAGTGGGCATAACGGGTAGGAATTTTATAACATTACCCCAGTTGCTTGTCCACAGTCCCCCCGGATACGACGATACCGTGCTGGGGTCAATAACGCCATATTCTGTATCAAGTTGATATTGACCTTTGCATGTTCCTGTGGTTGTGTCAAAAAAAACAGGATACGTTCCGCCGCCATAGCTTTCACCCAGGCATACGCATTTTGCCGTGGATTGGTTTACAACAACAGTATAATCTTCTTGTTTCCCCACGGGACATTCGATTGGTAATCCGTCCGGACCGATATAACCACCGCCACTTTCAAACCGCAGTGTTCCAGTCACATATTGGCGCCATTCTGCATCGGTGGTTATGCATTTCTCTTTTTCTGGATCATAAAATATACAACATTCCCATTTTCCGTTAATATAATAAGATTGCTGGCCCATTGGACAAGGGTTGTTATCGTCCATCAAATCCACACAAATCTTGTCGCATTGTGATGTGTCTCCGTCTGCGCAGGCATCCGCCGCACCTGGGTTAAAGGTCAGTGCAGAATTTTTACACGAACACCGGCATGCAGATTCATTCCAAACCAATAAATTACTGCCTTCGTTATTTGGAACAGCATCAATAACTTCTTCGCATGTGTACTTAGATTTATAACTCTCCAATCCCACAAGGCCACCGCCAAGCAAATAATTCAAAAAATATCCAACTTTAAAGTGATTGTTCCAAAAATCACAAAAGTTAGAAATTCTTGCAAAACGTAACATGCAATCGCCTGTTTTGGGGTCCAAAAAACCACCGTTTTCACAATCGCATCGATGTGTTTCAGCATTAGGTTCCGTTCCTTGCGGACAACAATGAGGTGTTCCATCACTGTCAACATACCCTGCTGCAGGGTTACAATCTTTTAATCCTTCAAATTCACCCCAATTATTGCCATTAATGCAAACCAGTTCGCCCTTGGCATTGTAATGATATAACCAACAACACTGATTTTCAATCCAGTAAAAACCATCTTGTAAACAGTCTGCTTGGGGATCTGCGGCAAATGACGGCGAAACACCCGCAAATACTAATGTTGCGGCCAACAACAATCCACGAAAAACACGTGATAAAACCCTCATTCCTTCTCTTTATACAAAAAGTGTAGAACATTTACGCGCAATGACGCAAATAAAAAATATCAAAAAAAATAACAAAAAAAATTTGACAGTAATTTTCCAATAACTTTATTGGCAAAAATGATTACATAACCCGACCCGAAGTCGGATAAAATGTTAATTGAATGCTTTCCCAGTTTTTATATTCGTTGCGTGGCAACATAGACAAGGGCTCGCATGTACGTATTGCCGCACGAATTGTATCCAAAACATACGCAAAAGCCGGATCGTCATCGGCACGCGATGCACTTTCGAACCAAACGTCTGCGACCGTTCCATTGGGGCGCATCTTTAGATGCGCAACCGCACGAATATCCGCCAGGTCAGGGCGGTTCGTATCAATCGACCAGCATCGTGTCATTGCCACACGCAATGCATCAACCACCGATACAGTCAACGTTCGATCCAATGACAATACTTCGCGATTAACACGAACAACGGTTTTCTTTTTGGGTGCCGGCGTATCTGATTTTTTATCATTTTTATTCAGAACCGCGGATTCCTTTGGGTTTTTATCAACCGTGTCATCCACAAAAGAATCTTGCGTTTTGTTGTTTTTGTCGGCAACTGGTTCCGGTATTGGGTTTGGTTTCGGCTCTGATTTTTGTATATCATTAGGTTTAGATGTCGGTGCATCTGTGTTATACAATTTTGTTTCATTCCCAGTAATTTTCACATTACTTAAATCAATTTCCATAATCTGGATCCGATCAGGTGTCACCATTTCGGCACGTTCTACAAATATTGCAACCGACGTTATCATGACTGCAATCAACACCAAATGCCCCGCCACAGACATCAAAAGATTTTCAGAATAAAATTGCTTTGCTTTTTGTTTCATCGGTTATTTGTTATCAATTTGTGTTCTTAACCCAACTTTTTGGAAGCCCGCATCCTTTAAACGTCCCATTGCACGCATAACTGCACCATAATCCGCACGTGTATCGCCGCTTATCATCACGGTTAAATTTGGATTCTCTGTGCGCATAGCAGCCGCACGACGAACAACATCGTCCAAAGGCATCGCATCGCGCGCCAAATAATACCGTCCCATTGAATCCACGCTTATTTGGATTGCGTGGTCATTGCCTGTCATGGCCGACCGTCCCGCCGCCGGCAAATCTAAATCAATGCCCGATGTCATCATTGGTGTTGTCACCATAAATACAGCCAACAATGTTGTCATAACGTCAATCATTGGCGTCAAAGAAATCCCGGCATCAAATTTTCTTGCTCTTCTTTGCATAATAAATTGTCCTTTGTTATTTCTGGGCCTTTAATTCTGTGCAATTTTCATCCAAACGGTTATATAAATCATCTGCGCGTTTCGCATAATATTGATAAGCAATCGCCGCAGGAATTGCCGCAATCAAACCTAATGCTGTTGTTCCCAACGCCGTTGCCAACCCTGGGGCAATAACACCAATACTGACCGATTGATTCACGCCAATTGATGCAAAAGAATCCATCACCCCCCATACGGTTCCAAACAAACCGATAAATGGCGAAACATAAGATACCATCGACAAAAACCACAGATTTTTATCAAACGGACGAATTAATTTATCAACAATTGTGTCCAAATTATCGCCAGGTTTAATTTTAACAGGATTATGCTTTACCATTTTCCATATGCGGTATTTTTCAATAATCACCGCCCAAGATAAAACACTTAACACAACCAAAACAACCGACACAAACAATGTCATCAAATCACCTGTGAACAGGTGCAAAAACGAAAAATTATTAGTCATCTTTCCTTTCCTTTGTTTTTATTTGTTTTATTCGAAAAACTTTACTATGGATTCCGGAATTGCTTTTGGTCGCATGTCGCGTCCCAAATAAGCAATTGTTATATGCATTATAGCACAAACATCTCCCCCACGTAAAAACTTTTGTTCAATTTTAACAGATGCCGCACCAACCGTCATCGGTGTTGTTTCAACAATGATATCATCACCAACCAATAAAGGTATACTGTATTTTATGTCTAATTGACGAACAACAAACCCCAAATCGCCCTCAGGATATTTTATTCCGCGCGACCAATTCATACGCGCGCGTTCGGCGATTTCTATAAAACGTGCATGATACGCAATACCGCTGACATCGGTATCTGCATAAGCAATCGAAAATGGAAAACTATGTGTTTTCATCGTACTACTCCACTATAAATGCACCAGAATAAGTTTTGCTTAATTTGTCGCGGGCTGTTGCTGCGTTGGTGCGCGAATTGTATGGCCCGGCCAATACATTATACACAGTTCCTGTTTGTCTTATCGTGTGTGCATAACCCATGTTTGATAATTTTTTTGCGGTTTTTGTTGCGTTGTCATGTACGGAAAATGCCGCAACTTGGACAAAATATTTACCGGACATCGTTGCGGATTTCGTGTTCGTTGTGGTTGATGAAGAATTTGCGACACTGCCCACAGCGTTAATTCTGACGCGCGCAGTGCCGGTTCCAACCATACTAATTTTTTGTGCCGCAGAATAAGACAAATCAATTATGCGCCCAGATTTAAATGGTCCACGATCATTTATGACAACCGTTGTTGATAATCCATTGTCTAAATTTTTTACGTTCACTTTTGTTCCGAACGGCAAAGTTTTATGTGCCGCAGTAAAGGCATATTTGTTGTATGTTTCACCGCTGGCGGTCTTTTTGCTATGAAAATCAGGCCCATACCAAGATGCACGACCTGTTTCTGAAAAACCGTTTGCCGATGCAAGTGGATAATAAGTTTTGCCGTCAACGGTATAAGGCTTTGTGTTGATTTTATAGTTGTATGTCGATGTGCCGGTACAACCAACCAGTATAAACACAGTAAAAAAGGCAATAAAAATGTTCTTTATCATTTTTCTAAACCTAAATGTTTATACCCATTGTCTGTCACAATACGACCGCGTGGCGTGCGCTGAATAAAGCCTAATTGCATCAAATATGGTTCAATCACATCTTCTATTGTGTCTGCAGGCTCAGAAAGTGCTGCCGCTAAATTATCAATACCCACAGGCCCCCCCGCATAATGATTTATAATTGTCATCATATAATCACGATCAATAGAATCCAATCCGGATTCATCTATGTGTAATTGGAATAGGGTGGTTTTAATAATATCGGCCGTTATTGTTGTTGCATGTACGGCTGCTGCAAAATCACGCGCACGTTTCAATAAACGATTTGCAATACGCGGTGTTCCACGTGCACTGCGTGCTAACATTTTAGCACCCGCATCATCAATCGGCGTGCCTAAAATATTAGCGCTGCGCATAATAATTTTTGCCAAATCATCGGGAGAATAGAAAGACAAACGCAAATCAATTCCAAATCGTTCGCGCAAAGGATTCGACAACAATCCCGTGCGTGTCGTCGCACCAACCAAAGTAAATGGTGGTAAATCAATTCGTACGCTTTTTGCTGACGGTCCTTCGCCCAGCATTATATCCAACTTGAAATCTTCCATAGCTGAATACAAAACTTCTTCAATTGCCGTCGGCAAACGATGAATTTCATCAATAAACAAAACGTCCATGGGTTCCAAAGCCGTCAAAATAGCCGCCAAATCGCCTTGTTTTGTTAACATGGGCGCCGATGTTGCACGAAAATTAGTTCCTAATTCATTCGCAATAATATGTGCCAAAGTCGTCTTTCCTAATCCCGGAGGCCCGTACAACAACACGTGATCCATCGCTTCGGCCCTGGATTTTGCGCCTGAAATAAATACAGACAAATTTTGCTTTAACGATTCATGTCCAATAAAATCAGCCAAAGTCTTTGGGCGAATAGATGTTGCCAATTCATCTGGAATATTCGGATCAAAAAATCTATCTTTTGTATCCATATACAAACCTTATAATAATTTCATTTCTGTATCTTCACGACCAACGTACGCCTTGAAATCGTTGTACATCTGACGCAAATCAGCCGGTGCAGAATAAGTTGCATCAGCGTTTTTAACATAAATAGTTTCCAAATCAATATCCGCTTGTTTTTTCAAGACATGTGTCAAATGTGTTCCAAATGCTTTTGCATCGCCACCTTCGTTCGCGCCTTGCAATAACAGACCACGATTTGGTCGCGGCGATAAAAATTGGTAATCAGAAACCGTTGTATCGGGCGATACCAATACAAATCCAGAAATTTCCGGGCGACGCATCATTGCCTGTAATACATACCATGCACCCATTTGATTGCCGGCCAACCAAATACGGTCACTGTCCTCGTTTTTGTTTTGTATCCAATCGATAACCGTTGCAATATCTAACATATTTTCTGCGGCGGTACCAATTGAACCTTCGGAATCATTAACGCCCCGATAATTAAAACGCACCACAGAAAAACCGATATCCATAAACGCACGAAACATTGCGTACGACACACGGTCGTTCATATGACATTTTTGACGTGGATTGCCCGACAAAACAACGGCCACAGGCGCGCCCGGCATATCTGATTTATGATAAACCGCGTGTAATTTTCCGCCTTCACCAGTAATAATAACATCAACCATTTTACTACACCTTCCTAATATAATTTTAAGATTTGCATACATACTTATAATACAAATCGAAACTAATTTTCAATAAAAATATTTTTTGCTTTGACATGGCCTATAAAAAAAGTCTAAACTTGAATCAAAGGAATAAGGAAGACAACATGTATAAATCCAGTTTTATGACGGCAATAGCCTTGATTTGTGCGCAAAATGCGGTGGCAAACACATATGTCCAAGACTTTCAAACAATATACACAGAAACGCCTGTGGCGTCGTATTATGCATATCCGGACGATCAAAATTTTATTCCAGAAACGGAATTTATGCGGCAAGACAGTGATTTTAATTTTGATCAAAATATTGTAAATGTCCGTGATGCCGAGGCATGTCGTCATCCTGGGGTCGGTTTTGCTGAACGTCCTATGGTTATTTGCAGAAATTTTAATTGCACTAAATTAAACGATCGTATCACACGGAATTTCTTGTTTAACAGCCTTAGCAGCATGTTTATGATGAACGGTTATTCCAGATTATATATTTGCGAGGCGGACCCGTTTTCTCGCGATTGCTTGCAATCCGGCATTTCGTTCCCAGTGCGCAGCGGTATTGCCAACGCAATTGTAAAAATTCCAAAAGCATCGATTTCCCAGGTAAATTTATCAACTGGTTTGTCTCGTGCAACAATTGGCATGACATACACATTATTGGTAAATGGTGTTGATCGCCGCTGTGAACAAACTGTTATGGACGTTGTAATTCCTGTCAATTCCCAGGCGACGTTGGTAAATCGTGAATTTGCTTGCAATATGACCAGTGACGGTAACAGCAGTTTGTCCTTGCTCATAAATCTGGATTATATTGATTTAGATTATGGTATCTTGGGCGGTTATTATTCTATCGGTACCCAAGGGACAACATCTGGGGGTGGTACGGGTTATGCGTTATTCAAGACAGAATATTCTAATCGTGGTATGAATTTTCATGCCGCATCACGTGGTCTAAATAATACAGACGGTTATGAATCAAGTTTAACAATTCAACCTGGCGAATATGCTGTTGAACCAATGCAATAAATATGAATAAGACTATTCTTGTTATTGACGACGACGACACGTTAAGAAAAAGCCTGGCTAATGGCTTGCTGCAAAACGGTTTTACGGTTTTGACCGCCAATTCAGCCGAGCAGGGCGCAGAAGTTTTATCCAAAGTTTCAGTTGATGCGATTGTTTTGGACCGAATGATGACGGGTATGGACGGTTTGACATTTCTTAAATCCTTAAGGAAGTCGGGAAACACAACGCCGATAATAATGCTGACCGCGCTTTCTGGGCCAGAACATGCAATTGATGGTTTGTCGGGTGGTGCAAACGATTATTTGGCAAAACCCTTTCAGTTAAAAGAACTGGTCCTAAGGTTGCAAAATATAATAAAACAAACACCAGAAATTACGCAACGCATGCCAAAAGGCCTGGTTTTTACGGATGATGAATTTTTTATAACACAAAAAAATGATTCAAATGGGCGGCTTTTTGCATTGTCAAACGAAGAAAAACGATTGTTGCATAACTTAATAACCCCGATGGGCAATATAGTCGCTGCATCGCCAATGGTTGCAAAACGCTTGCGAACCAAAATAAATAGTGTATTATCAGACATAGATATAATAACCATTCGGGGGCGCGGATATAAATTGGTCGCAATCCCGACAACAGAAAAACGGTAAAAAAATGCGATTAATACCAAGAAGTTTTTTAGGTCGTACCATATTAATGGTATTGGTTCCGTTAATAATAACCCAAGTTCTAATTGCTGACTTTTTCTTTGGTAATCACTGGGCCCGGGTTCATAATACCTTGGCGCGCGGACTTTCTGCAGAAATTACAACAATGATGAATTTTATTGATGATGGCAATATTCCTGTTGCCAAATCAATGGCCAGTGATATCGGTATAAATGTTTCTATCAATTCTAAATTAAACAGACCGGCTAAAAATGACAATGATTCTTTGATTGCGGGCAAGTTGGCTAAAAATTTACAAAATCAATTAAAACGGCCGTCGGATATTTATATTGATAAGAGTGAAAGATTGGTGTTTATTGATGTCCCTACAAAAAACAACAAAATTGCAACGTTCGGGACATCGTTGCATCGTATTTATTCAACCAGTACAGAGGTGTTTATTATTTGGTTGATAGGTTCTATTTTAATAGTATCAATACTGATATCGCCATTTATTATATTGCATTCGCGTAGCATTCGTCGTATTTCCAAGGCTGCAAATCGTTTTGGGCGCGGACTGGATGCACCCGGATTCAAACCCAGTGGATCTTTAGAAATTCGTAATGCTGCCGCATCTATGATTGCTATGAAGGAACGCATTGATCGTTATAATCGTACGCGTACAGATATGCTAAATGCGGTCAGTCACGATCTGAAATCTCCCTTGGCTCGTATGCGTTTAGGGGTTGAAACAGGTGATGCAACAAAAGAAACGTTATTACAAGATATTGACAGAATGGCCGAAATGGTGAATGGTTATCTGGCATTTGCGCGTGGTGAAACCCCAGAAATAGAACAAACAACCGAATTACCGGCAACTTTGACGCGTATTGCACGTGATGCCGCGCCAGATAAAAAGATAGAATTGGATTTGCCGGATACACCTGTACAATTTTATGCTCGTCCAATGGCGTTGACTCGCGCTTTCAGTAATATAATTGAAAACGCGGCGCGTTATGCTAAAAAGAAAATTAAAATTACGGAACATGATTCAGATGAATCTGTCGAGGTTATCATCGAAGATGACGGCCCCGGAATTCCTGATAATCGCAAGGCTGACGCTTTGCGGCCATTTGTTCGTCTGGACGATGCGCGCGGTGATAAAACAGGCGGGACAGGACTGGGGTTATCAATTGCCCAAACCGCGATTGAAAACCATGGTGGACAATTGTTCTTGGAAGATAGTGATATGGGTGGTCTGAAAGTTCGTATAGTTCTGCCTATTTAATAAAACCAATCAATAAACTTAAGAGAATTAAAATGAATTTATACAAATATGTATCGGATGCTATAAACGAAAAATTAGGTTTTTCCGCAAATCTTGAAATGCCCAGAAATCGCGACTTTGGTGATTTTTCAACAAATGCTGCGATGGTTGGTGCTAAATTGGCACATAAAAATCCACGTGAACTGGCCGGCGAAATATTGCCAAAAATTCAAGAATTAGATTTTGTTGCTTCTGCGGATATTGCGGGGCCTGGTTTTATTAATATTAAAATACGTGACGATTTTATATTAAAAAATGCAGCCGCACCACAACCACAAAAGGCGGAACAACCATTAGTAATCGATATGGATTACGGCGCTTATAACGTTGCAAAATCTTTGCATATTGGACATTTGCGCACTTCTATTGTTGGTGATACATTAAACAGAATTTTCCGTTTTATGGGGCATAAAACAATTTCTTATAACCATATGGGTGATTGGGGACGTTCTATGGGTTTTGTTATCGCTTGGATAAAAAAAATCCATCCAGATTGGCCTTTCTTTCAAGATGATTTTGATGCTACCCAAGATTTTTCTCAATATCATTTTGATATAAAAGAATTAAATACTTTTTATCCCCAAGCGTCCGCATTGGCAAAACAAGATGCTGCTTTTATGGAAGAGGCACAAGTTATAACGGCGGAACTACAACGTGGGCACCCGGGATATAATGCATTGTATAATGTGTTTTTGCCAACGGCTTTAGAGTCTATGCATAACACAATACAAAAATTAAATATTATGCCTTTTGACAGAGAGTTAGGCGAAAAAAATGCAGCACTTTATGAAGAGCCTGTTGAAAAGCTTTTACGAGAAAAAAATCTGTTAAAAAAGGACGATGGTGCAGAAATTGTAGTTGTAAAGAAAGATACTGATACCGCACCAATGCCGCCGGTCATGTTTCACAACTCTCGTGGCGCTACAACATATGATGCGACCGATATTATGGCAATATATTATAGAAAGTTAACAGATAACCCGAATAAAATTATTTATCTTACTGATTTTAGACAAGATTTACACTTTAAGCAATTGTTCAGGGTTGCGGAACTTACCGGCCTTTTTGATGTAAAAAACCTCGAACATATCGGGTATGGGACGATAAATGGCACGGATGGAAAACCGTTCAAAACGCGCAACGGTAATGCTGCTGATTTGGATGATATTATCCAAATTGTGACGGATGCTGTGCGGGCACATGTGCAAGAAAATAACAAAGATTTAGACGATAATACAATCGACACAATTGCTATGGCTGCGTTAAAGTTTAATGATCTAATGCATGATTTGCGTTCGGATTATATATTTGACCCAGAATCAGTCACCAGTTTCGAGGGGCGTACCGGTCCATATGTGTTATATACGGCCGTCCGTTTAAATTCGGTGTTGAAACGGGCAGGTGTAGAGCCTAAAATAACAAATACAACAATTTGTTCTGACGAACGTGATTTGTTAGTAGCAATCATGGATTTTGATAGAATGATTCAATCGGCGTATGAAAATCGTGCAACAGATATGGTTGCAAATTATACTTATAATCTATGTCAATTAATAAACGCATTTTATCATACATGTCCAATATTGCGCGACGATGTTGATGTTGCCACACAACAAACCAGGTTATATATAACACGATTAGCCAGAGATACCTTGGTTATGGCTACAAATTTGATGGGGTTAAACATTCCTGATAAAATGTAAAAAAACAAAATAACAACCGCCACTTAGGCGGTTGTTTTAATGTAAATTCCTGGTTTTATACCATCCGAACAACGCGAACCCGATTAGCAAAGATAATATAACCAAAAATATTGCTTGGGCTGTATACTGGTACTCAGAAAAAGGCAGGTTTACGTTCATTCCATAATAACCAACGATCACGGTTGGTATTACCAAAATGATATTCCACATGGTTAATCTGTTAATGTATCGGTTGGATTCCATATTAATAATACTTTCAAAGGCTTCTTTGATGGATTTTAACATTTTACTATAACTTGTTACAACCTCGGTTGCCTGGCCAAATTCAATTCTAACATCTTCGGCCAATTCCTGTGCTTCGTCCGTCTTTATAAATCCACGCATTTTTTCCAATTTATCTAACACAGAAACGTCGCCTTTTATTCCGGCCATATACAATGTATAGCTGTTTTCTACCTCTAGCAATGCCATCAAATCGTATTTAGAAATATATTTATTCAGGCCTTTTTTGGATTCTAACACGCGTTTGTTCAATTCTTTTAATAATCGCAAATAAGAATCAGCAATATAAAACAGGATATTTAATATAAAATCTTCACGTGATGTTTTTTCATCTTTCTTTATTTTATCCAGCAAATCACACCGTTTTCTACATACAGTAATTACTCGGTTTGGCGAATAAATAATTGATAATGGCTCTGTATGCCACAAAGTGTCGTTTTCGTGATTAATAATTGGGAAACGCACAATTATAACTTTATAATCATCTTCGATTTCCAGACGGGGTTGTTCATCAGGGTCTAAAATATCAATAATGTTATCTTCATCAATCTTGTATTCAGATTGTAATCTTTCGAAATCGTCATGATCTGGATTACCAACATTTACCCAAGAAAAAGTTTTCAATTTTTCGGTCACAAACATTTTAACCCCCTTTGATTGGTGGACAACGAAACGTATTTTACACCAAAATTGCATAAAAATCAAATAATTACACATAAAAAAAACGAAAACAAACCTATTATTTTGCATATGTTAAAACCATACAATTTTCAATAACACACAAAAAAGGAGGATTTTGTTATGATAGATAATACACCAAGTGCTTTTTCTGTTTCGCATTATGTTTTATTGTTTCTTGTTTCGACACTCTGCACGATTTCTGTTGTTTGGGTATTGATTGCTGCAAATAATCGCGAGGCAGCGTTGCGAGATAAAATTCGTACAACTTCAACAAAAACATGTCAACGTGATGTAGCGGATAAAATAACGGATATATGGGAAACCAAAACTCATGAAATTCCACCATATTATAAAAACATGGAAAACAACTATGCGAATCGTGTTGTGACTGTTCGCACGACGGGCACATGTAACGGAGAAAAGTTTGTGTGCAAAATGGGCGAAGTGCGCTCTGCATGCGATCCTTGTGCACAAAACTCGGCTCAAAAGCGTGCTATATTTCAACATATATCAGACGTAATAGATCAGACCTGCAAAAAAGACTAAAAAAAGTCCTTGCGTGAAAATTTTCATTTTTGCTAGAGTAAAATTTAAGGAAGGATTCTTTTTATAAAAAACAGGAGAAAACTATGTCAAAACGTTCTTGGTTTTACGCTTTTGTATGCGCAATATTTTGTTCTGCGGCGATTGCATTGCAACCAACTGTTCGTGCCGGATCTATTAGTTTGAGCAGCACTGCAAAACCAAATACTAACGCTGTTACACCGGCTAACGCTGCTTCGGTTTCTGCTGCAACAACGAATCGTGGATCAGCATTATCAAAGTTTTCCCAAGGCGCAGTCGTTCCTGTTTCAACGAACCAATCAAACAACAATTCTGTTTCCTCCTCTGTATTGGCTGAATTACAATCACAAATAGACGCCTTAAAAACCGCCCAGGCAACATTAGCAGACAGACAAGCGGATCTTGAAGATTCTCAATCAGAGACGTCCAGTGTTGTAGAATCCGTAACAACCCAAGTACAAAGTATATCGTCTACAAATACTGGCCTGACAAACGCGGTGTCGGATTTACAGACAAGTAATAATTCTTTACAATCTGCGTTGAACACTATTCAATCTCAAACAGAGGCATTGGGGGATTCGTTAAATTCGAATATTGATTCCAGATTACAATATCGTGGATTATTGGATAGCGGAAACAATTTAGCATTTGCGACAAAAAACGAAATAAATCCGGAAACGTTGGCTCTCAGAATTGCTGCGAATCCGACGGCCACAGCGACATTGTCTGAAAAAATAACACCAAAAGAGACAGATATACAAAGAATTATCCGGGACGATTTGATTGAACGTCAAATTTTGGATAACACCGGCAATTTAAACG
>Ga0310690_10001933_pt1 | contig 35377 bp, 44 predicted proteins | sample AusTroGonzalo_MG_2_FD_207661 | JGI IMG/M metagenome (GOLD analysis project Ga0310690, IMG submission 207661) | Bovine rumen microbial communities from tropical cattle in Woodstock, Queensland, Australia - Gonzalo_04 (v2) (version 2) | ecosystem: Host-associated > Mammals > Digestive system >...
TAACGGTTGACGAGATGTCTCCCACTCCTGGGTCTACATTGTTATTGCGCTGGAGCAAGACCACAACCCTGAAAATTCCGAACAATGCTCCGCTGAATGTCAGATTTAAACCTACTTCCACACCCTCAGGATAGAGGTATATTGTGTTGTCGGTTTTCCCTTCCCTCATACACCGCACGGCCACGTCTTTTCCTTCGTCAAGAAGTCCCTTTATTTGGTCGAAGGAATATGCCGACCAATCGAGGGTAATTTTACCGCTTTCCTCCTCGTAGGGCACATCGAGCATTACGCTCTGCGTTGCCGGGAGGTCGTCATCGTCGCCTGTCGTCAGGCGCATATATGGCTTCACGAGCATGTCGAAGGTGTACGGAATCGTGCTGATGCTCGTAATACTCACGGGACTGCGCTGGTAGTAGCTAAGATCCACGAGCATGAGAGCAGCCTGATAGAGCGATTTTGGCACGGAGCCATATACGTTTATAATGTTCTCATACGTCCGCCCACAGATATTCAGCACCACCTCCTCGGCTGCCTCGCCGTAGAGAGTGAGCAGGTTGTCTTCGATTGTGGAGTCAATGCGGGAATGTGCCTTGATGTAGGCAAGTGTCAACCATTTCATGTGTTACTTTTTATTTTGTCTTTTTCTTTATCCGTAAATATGGCTGTGGGGTTTACTAAAAAAACCGCCGACCTTCTCAGGCCAGCGGTGTTGAGCGAAATAATTACCAAACAATTACAAAAACAAAAGTGAAAAAACATGCTATCTTATACGGTTTGATGTCACATACTCACCACGCCCACGACGGCGGGAGTTGTTGTTAAGGGCGAGTCTGATCTGCTCTCCGCTGATCGTCGCCGTGAGGTTAAGGTTGGAAAAACCACCACCTTGTAAGGAACTCGCCAAATTGCCTTGTTGCGCTTTGTTAAGGATGAGTTCGCCCGAGTTGATCCCATAGTTCGCGGTGCTCAGATTGTCACCGCTCAGGCTGTTCCCTGGCACAATACCACCATTGGCGAATCCCGTCGCACTGTGTATGCTGTTAATCATCGCAATCATTTGGGCTGTCGCAGTCGCTGCAAAGGCTATCCACGCCCACGGGCCCATGCTTGCGGATTGAGCTGTGGCGGTACCATAACCGAGTGCCACCTGTGCGATGGCTTCCGCTATTGTGCCCATCACCTTTGCCGCAGGATCTTCGATGGAGTTAAACGCCTGACCGATAGCACTGACAACCGTGCCGACGGTGTTCGCTGCCTGTTGTATGTTCTTAATACCACCCTTGAATCCCTCGATGCGGGCTTCTACTGCGTCGATCTGTTGTTGGTATATCTGCCACACCTCCGACGATGCACCGCCGAATTCCTTCTGCGCTTCGGTGAGCCGTTTAAGGTTATCCTCCATCGCCGTGAGCTCGTCAACTCTTCCGATGCCGAGATTGGTGGACATAACTGAGTCAGCGATTTTTTTATCAAACTGATTGCCCAGTTGCTGTCCAATCTGCCCTTGATTGTTGGGAAGAACATCACCGACGTTCATTCTTACAATCTTGCCCGTAGCCTCGTCTCTCAGTCGCTGGATTTCCTTGTTCTCGTCTTGTAGTAGTTTGATTTCCTCTCGGATGGCTGCCTTGCGCTCGTCTGATGCCGTCAGATATTCCTGTGTGAGTTCTTGGATCTGCTGCGAGTTGAGCTGCTCATGAGTCTGCACCGTCTTGGTACCACCGCCACCTCCGCGACCACCACCGCCAGATCTACCACTTCCTTGAAGAGCATAGCGATTTCCTTTGAATTCCTCACGAGCGGCGGCAGTACCTTCAGTGACAGCTTGTGCATAGATACCTATCCCTTTTTGTATGCGTGTCTCGCCCTCTGTGATAGCCTTTGCCAGAGCAAGTTGTTGCCGTTCCTCTTTATTGAGTTTTTCGTAGTTGTGATATAACTCTTGCGTTTGGATTGTAATACCATGCTCGTTAGTGGTGGTGGTTGTTCGCGTTTCTAACGTTCTTGCCTCGAGGGTGTCATTGATTTTTTTATACTTATCAAAGGCGGCTTGTCCTTGTGTTATTATTTCATTTGTAACAGTTGCAAGAGATTTTTTTCCTATTTTACCGGGTGTTATCTCGCTTGTGTTGTATGCGTTGGCGATTGTCAGAGCCACCGCTTGTGCTCCCGCTTTTTTCCCGGCATAGACGCTTTGCTTTTGGAGTGTCGCAAGTTGTGACGTGGCAGCTTTCAGTTGGTCATCAACATTTTCCCCTTGCTGTTTCGCAAGGCGAAGTTGTGCAATTTGTTGTTGCACAATGGCAATAGCAGCCTGATTGTTTTGTTTTATACTTCCAAGTCTGTCAAGTGCATCATATAAATCGCGGGCACCTTGTATTGCCGTGCTTAGATTACTGAAGAAGTTCGCCCAGTTTCCACTGTTCAGTGTATTAAGGAAAACATCGTATGCGGCTTCGGCACTTTTAACTGTTCGCCCCCATTCATCGATATTGCTTTCCGACTGGAAGAAAGCATCTTTTGCCACATCGAGAGCTTTTTTACCGACTGAAAGCCCCGCGCTGAACAATTTCATCGCATCGATGTTGAGGACAAATTTATCTTTAAGCTGCCCCAAAATGCCACCAGTCTCGCCGGAGGTTTGGCCCATATTATAGAGTTCCTTCTTTGCCTCGGTGATGCGTCCTTGCAAAGTGTTGAGCGACTCGGCCAAAGCCTTGCCGCCCTCGCTCTTCTTCATCGTGTCCGACATCAGGTTGTATGTGTCGGCCATCTCATTATATGCCTTTACTAACTCCCTGACTTTTTCTTTAGCATTTGTGGCCCCGGTAGCCTGTTCTCCGAGAGCACGGGCGGATTCTATCGCCTTGTCGGAGAATTCCTTGAAGTCCTTCCCGGCAAGTTCGGCCATGTGTACCATATCCTTCATGCTCTTCACTGAGTCACGAAGTTTCGAGTCGTATTGGGTGGTTTCTAATTTAAACCTGGTGATTACATCTGCCATGTCCTAATATATTATGCCTTTAATAATGTCGTCGATCATCTTGTCGATATGATGCGCTGCGTTTTCAAGTTCAGCCTGCGAACGTGGTCCGAACCAGTTGCGGGCTGCTATGTGACCACGCTTGCCACGTCCACCTGTGCGCTCAACGAAAGCACTATATTGGCTCAGCGTCTTACCGTTCCTTCCGCTGCCGCTGTATCGGTCGCGGGTGCCGTTATTGAGCCACTGCAAGACCATCCAACGGTCGCCACCCTGATAGCTCATCATGTCGGTGGTACGACCAGAGCGTTTCATGCGGTTGCCACCACGTCCGTAGGGGTCTTTCGTTCCCTTGCGTGGTGGTTCATACAGACGCATACTCCCGGCACGTCTCGGACTCAGGATGCTGACGTTACCACCGAAGATTTTGCGATAGACAGCCATCTTGATAGCTTTGTACGACTTTCGCGGGTCGCTGTCCATCTGCAGACCGCTCTGAGCGTCGTCTTGCAAAGACTTGCGCACCTTGGCCAAGGTCGCACGGATCACCTCACGGATGCGTCTTTGCATCTCTGGGTTCTTCGTCGAAGCCTCGCTGAATTTCTTGATACGTTCTTCGAGTCCTTCTATTTCTACCAGTCCGTTGGTTGTTGCCATAATTATAACCCCCCGACATCACGTCGGGGGGTTTACTATTTATGAGATATACAATCTAACAACTGTTACCCCCGCCTCACGGCGGGGAAAAAGTATAGTTGAATCGAGATTGCGCCGCTGCGCTTGACAAAAAACTTTTATTTACCTTTTAACCTAAACAATAATGTATTATAATATGAAGAATTTTAAAAGAGGGGCCCAGTGCCGAGGAAGCGGAAGCTCCCCTGGCAGAGATTGCCGATGGTGGCTGTTATCACGTTCTCTGTGCAGATGGCATTGCCGAAGCGTTTATCGTCTTCGTCGTCACGGTTCTGGATGGTGATGGTGTATGTCTTGCCCTCCTCAATTTCGCCCTTCAGAGCTGTCACGAGGTAGCCCATGCTGATCGTCCATCCCTTTCGCATGGTGTAGTACTGATGCCAGTCGCCGTTGCCGGGACTCGACACTTCGTCGGTGTCGGCGGTGATGTGTAACTCACAGGATCGTGACGACGCGATGGTGGTGCCGTCAGCCTCGATTATAATGTTTCTTCCGTGTAAAATCATTTTTTATTTTATCACACTTTCGCCTGTGGGGTTTACTAAAAAGAAAAAGGGCGACCGCTGCCGCCCGTGAAATCTGAAAAGTGTAAACTTAAAAACTAATAACTTAAACAACGAATTTTTTGAAGAATTTGAAGCCGAATAGTCCGAGAGATGCTGTTGCGATGCCCATCACGATGCGGGCAAGCCAGATCTGAAAGTTCTGGAACGATGACAACCGTCGCGGCACTTCCTTTGTCTGCACCACCTGGATGGTGTCGTGTGTCGCCACGAGGGTGGTGTCATGCACTTGTTTCTCAATGTACTTCGTATGCCAGCGGTCGCGCTGCTGGTACACCGTGTCGCCCTTCATCCACTGGTTGACGAAGATGCTATCATGCAACCATACGGAGTCGCGCTGTGTCTTGGCGATGTAGCATGTGTCGGTCTTTATCGTCACATGTTCGATAATTTTGGGAGAGCAGCCGCACATGATACAGCAGAGCATTACGGCTGCGATTATGAACACCATAATACCGATGGCGTTCATGCATCCGGCGAAGAGGGTGAACTCCTCTTCGTCGTAGTCTTGTCTGTATCCGTCGTCATTCATAGTCGTTGAATCTTGCGGCCTCCCAGATGCGACGCGACACCAGTCCGCCGAGTTTCTTTTTCCCTGAATACACCCATTTTAGAAATTGTTCCTGGCACTCCCACGTTTTCTTTCCGCCCTCGATGTATTGGCGCAGGGTAGAGCTCTGGAAAGCTACGATGCCGCAGTTATACATGAAGTCGACCACCGCGTCGTATCTGCCTTGCGAGGTGAGCCCTTTAATCTTGTCTGCGGCTTTCTCGTAGATGGCAAGGTCTTTCTTCAGCAGCTGCTCGGCTTGGTATTGTGTGATGTGGTCACCACGTTGAACACCTGCGGTGTGGCCGTAGCCTATCGTCCACACTCCTTTCGCATCTTGATAGGCTGTCAGGCGCAGACCTTCCATGCGTTTCAAGTACTTTATCAATGTCTCCGATGCTTTCATCGTCTTATATATCTTAGCCACCGCCAGAACTTCCGGCGGTAGACGTAATCGAAATCGTGCTGGTTGGCATACGCCTCGCGCTCGAAGCTGATGTTCCTATAAGCGCGTCCCTTGCCGAAAAGTTTTCTAATCATCCACTCGACTATGTATATAATGAAGAACGGCAGCCACAGGAGTTCCACCTGTTGCCGTCCGTGTATGCGCTCGTGGTTCTCGTCTACGTCGAAGAACGGCATGTCGCTCCTCACGAAGACAATCGGCCATATCGTCAGGGCACGGAAGCCTTTAATCGGGATGATTTTGTTTCGTATTATTATCATTTTCTTCTTTCAAAATTATAGTCTTGCGGTTCGGACACCCTGCGACAGAACAAAGAAAAGGGCGCATCTCGCGAATCATGCGGTCGTTGTTAGCCACTTTCATCTGAAGTTCCCGCACTGTCTCGTCTGTCTTGTCTATACGTTCACGCAGGTCGCTGTTCTCCTCGCGTAAGTGGTGGCGGTCGTCTTTTAGTTCGCTGATGTATGCCTTTTGCTCGTCACGGTCGACCTTGATGTCGTTGATGAGCTGCTGGTATACATCTTGCAATTCTTTGGCCGCACTCGCCTCGGCTGATGTCGCCTCGGCCTCCTCTTTTCGACGGGTGTACCGCCAAGTGAAAAACATACCAATACCACCACCTCCCAGAAGGAGTCCTACAATGCTGATGATGTCACTTATACTGATTTCCATTTATTTGTGATTTTACTAATTTATAGTCATAATCATCGTAAGGGTTTACTATTTTAATACCGAATACCGAGGCCCACTGAATTTCGATATTTGCTCCGCGAGAATACTCCCACCCGGGCAGCATTGCGATGGCATCGCAGCGGGAAAGGTGCCAGAGATCATATAATAGTGTCAGGCGGTAACCCATGATGCGGTAGAGCCACGGCCAACGGCATGGGAACAGTCGGGTGGGGTTCACTACCTTCCATCCCTTTTCTTTTAGTTTTTTCTCGTTACCACCAAAATATGCCATATATCCGAGACGCGGCAGACCTGAAATCGGGCCACTTATATATATTTTTTTCGCTTTTTTCATTCTTCTCGCATTTTTTGATATTCGTGGTCGGAATATATCATATAACAGTCTTTTGTTATTACTACCCAGTCGCCAGGGAAGAGCATATAACATGCCACGAGATTACCGTGGCCGTCGTATTGCTTTGCGTTGCGCAGCCGATAAAATATTTTTCCCTCAGTTTTAATGGCCATTTTTACGATGGGCAACTCAAATATTGCCCGCGATATTCGCTCGGGTACTTGTATCGCGTGTCTGCTCATAATTTACCAATATAAAGAGTCAGTAACTGCCTCGAGAGCTCGCTCGATGGCGGGAAGGTGTTCACTAATTTGGTGGATGGACACCGCCGACCAGATCATGGCAATGCCAGCGCACACAATGAAGATCAGAATCGCAATAAAGAAGAGATTCCAGAATGTGTCAATAAGTTTTTCTTTCATAGTTCCAATTTTTCATTTATCATTTATTATTTATCATTTATTTCTGTATCTGCCCCTCGGCGGCATCGTAGAGGATGAGTCCTGAGAGAAGCATCTGCACGGGATCGACCTTTGTCGAGGCGGCTCCGTCTTTCTTTACTGGCTTGAAGTTGTTCATGCCGTCGGTCGATTCCTGAAGGACGCAGCAGCCGAAGCAGTACGGCCAGAGAGGATTACGCGAGAAATGAATCATCGGATCGGGGATTTGATTGCCGTCGGGTGCCATGCGTGAGCGTTTCACCATGTAATCGAACTCACTCACGGCGGGATTGTATGTGGCAAAGTTCTGCCGCACGGGTTGGATGATGTCTTTCGGGTTCAGTCCAAGCTCGAACACCCACTGGTTCATCGCGTTCACCACGAGCTTCGCATTATATGGATCGTATCCGAACGCGGCGAAGTTCACGCCTTTGCCGTCGAGTTCGATGATGCGGTTCACAGGCCACGCGGGATCGAACGTCTTGCCGGGCACGATGTGAAGCCATCCGTCCTTTGCCCATTTATGTAAGAGCTCATGGATCGGGCTGTCGTTCACTGCCTCCTCTGACATATATACATCCATGTCGGCGAAAAACTCGTCGGTGCGGATGTTATATGCGAGGTAGGCATTGCCGTTCAAGTCGTCGCCTTTCGAGAAGTCCTGACCGCAGAAGACAATCCACCCTTCCCTGTCGGGACAGTCGTCGATACGCTTGTCTATCTGCAAGGCTCGTATCTCTTCAGGCGACACCCACTCCTTCGTGGTGGCTCGCTGATATACGTTCAGAAACTTCGACACGAACTCGCCGAGGTCGCCCTCCATCTTCGCTTTCTGGGCACCGTCTTCATAAAACTGATGCTGCACTATCTTGCCGAGCATCGGGTTGATCTTCCGCCGCAGATCGCGCGATGTGAGCAGGTATTCCTCGTCGCTTTTTTCCCAGTCGTCGGGCTCGAAGCACAGGCAGAGAGTGCGGTCGCTGCCGAGTCCCGGCATGTCGCTCCCATCCTCGAAGTCGAACTCCTTTTCCAATAGCCGGTGCAGTGCGTCGAGCTTCTCAATGAACGGCCCCGTCGATATTCGTCCCGCCGTGGTGGTGGTGAACGTCAGCGGCTCACGCCTCGGGCCCATAGACGATTGGATAACATCGACGAGCATCTTCATGTCGCTCTTGCCGTTGGTGTATGGTGCACTTCCGTACTCATCCGCACAGCACAGCTGGGCATACATTCCATCCTTTGTCTTGCCTCCGGCTGATAGTGGTCGGATGCTCGAGTTACGGATGGCGTGGTATTGCGGTCGCCAGTCGGCCACCGTCTGCGTGAGTCGCATACGTCCTTTCCCCTCGTCAAGTTGGCGGAGCATCTGGGTGGTGCGGCGGAATAAGAGCTTGCTTTGATCGCTACTGTTGGCGCAGCAATATGCCTCGCTGTTCTGGTCTTCGAGCAAGAAGAACACCACCTGAATGAATGCCGAGAGGCCTGTCTTATCGGTCTTGCGCGGAGCGTAGAACGTGAAGTCGATGCACAGCCGGCGAAGGTCTTCGATGTATCCGTCGTCGGTGACTCTCTCGGTGGGGAGCATACTGCGTGAGCCGATCTCGTTCTCGGTGTTTATCCATGTTTGAAAGCCGAACACCGATGCCAGCACGAAGATTTGGAAAGGCTCAAAGCGATATACCACGTCGCCATTCGTTCCAGGCTGTTTGATACCTCCGCGCACATAGTGCCATAGTCCTCGCTCATCCGCTTGCCATTCTCCCTCGCGCAGTCGCACCACCTGGCGCACCTTCTTGTGATTGAATTCATAGGTGCGAAGCAGCCGTAAAAATTTTACGGCGCACAGGATTTCATAGGTGTTATGCTGATCGGGAATTGTGTACATATCGACAAAGTAACCACAGAGTCGGCTGTCGATTTCTCTCACCGCGTCCGCCTGCTCCTCGAAGTGACGTTGTAATATATCAATGGCTCGTTGCTTATCCTCGCGTGTCATTTTATTTGCATTTTTATTTCCAACTCTTCACACTTCCGCCGTTCATATTTTAGATCTGCCCATAATTGGAGGTTGTCGCATTTCAGCTCGCGCTCGATGTCGGCATCACTCACGCTGCCGTTTACCTTCGGGTAGATGCTGACCATCTTTGTGCCCGTGTGGTCCGCCAGGCTAATGCGGTTACTCTCCAACACTTCCTCGCTGATAATGTCTGCGATGGCTGCGATGACGGTCGTCACCTCGTAAGCCTTTACACCAGTACGAGCGGCAATCTTATCAGCCAACTCGTTGTTGGTGATTTCGTTGTTAATCACCGCTTCGGCAAAGAAGCTGTGGCTGCCCTGCTGGGCACTCGTCGGGTTGTACTCCCGAACTCTGTACTTCACTTTACTCATTGTCGTATCGTTTTAATTGTTCGATGTCGTTCATAAATCAAATAATGTCTTTGTACGTTCCATTCGGCTGTTGATGATTTCCATGTACTTGTCGGAAATCTCGAAGCCGAGGTAATGCCTGCCGAGAGCACGGGCGACGTATGCCGTTGTGCCGCTCCCCATGAACGGGTCAAACACGATGTCACCCTCATTCGACCACGAATTGATTTGGTCGGCAGCTAACTTTTCGGGAAAGACTGCAGGGTGTCCCGTTTTCTCTCCACCGATGCCATAGGTGAACACGTTGCCGTGTATCTTCGTCTCGCGTGTCATCTGTACGTCATCCTCTCGCAGATACTTAGCCGTGCGCTCCTCAGTATTGATGGTTCTGCCCCATTGCTGCAGACATCCGGCACGCTTGCATTTCTCCATGATGGGATTGAACGTCTTCGGCCGTCCCTTCGACAGACAGAACATGTACTCGAACATCTGCTCATATCGTGGTTGCGTCTGCGGTATCGGATTCGCCTTCATGTAGAGCATCGTGTCGTACAACTTGAAACCGCACTCCATGAAGAAAAGAGCCTGACGGAATGAAGTGCCCGTCTCGCTCCCGTCGATGGTTGCGTCACCGACTACCCAAACGACCACACCGCCCTGCTTTGTCACTCGGTACAATTCCCGTGCGATGTTCTCAAAGTCGAAGCAATAGCCGTTGTATGTCCGCAGGTTGTCGTATGGTGGCGATGTCACCGTGAGGTCAACGCTCTCGTCTGCCATTTGACGCATACCTTCGAGGCAGTCCATATTGTAGATGTTGTCGATTTCCATGTCAGAATAATGATAATTGTCGTGTTTCCTTCCAGATACGTTTGTTTGCCCAATCCACGTAACGCTCGGACAATTCGCTGCCGATGTAGTTACGCTTTTCCATTGCGCAAGCGACTGCCGTTGTGCCCGTCCCCATGAACGGATCGTAAATCGTGTCGCCTTCCTTAGAGTATAGGAGCATGAGTTTTCGGCATAGTAGCGTCGAATATGTTGCCTTGTGTATTGGGCAGTTCTCGTCGTTGTTCGGTGCCTCGATGAAGTTAAACACGTTGTTGTAGTATTGCTGCCCTACCTCGCTGGTCTTACCCTCTCCCTTGTAGCACTTGAACGTGTCTTGCTCATTCTTGCGGCACATCACGAACACGAACTCACAGATGCGGGTCAGCTTGTTATAGTTCGTGTTGCTTGGCAGTGCCGACGGCTTCTTCCAGATGATGCAATCGGCCACCTCGAAGGCTGTCTGCTTCTGCACCTCGGCTATCAAGTTCCACATCATGCCCGGACGCTGTGCCGAATACGATATGTTGTAAAGTACGCAGCCGTTCGGTTTAAGAATCTTGTCGAAAGACTTGAATAGGCTCACAGTCCAGTCGATGTATTCCTCATCCGTCTTGTAGTCCTCAAACGATTCGTACCTTTGCGAATGGTCGTAAAGGTTTCCGCCTCCCCGGTCGGTGTTGTATGGCGGTGATGTCAGAACCACGTCGATGTCGGTTAGTTCTTCCATCGTCTTCAGACAATCTTCGTTATAAATCTTGTTCACTTCTCTCATAGTTCCTTATCAATTAAAAGAGAGCGGCCAAATGGTCGCCCTCAATGTTCAATGTTCAATGTTCAATAGTGAATCACCCTTCCAGCTCGCCACCGCCCTGCTGGTTGCCGCCGTTATTGTCGCCAGAGTTACCACCTTGTGCGGGTTCGTCGTCGTTGGGAATGGCAGTGTCGGTTGCTACCGTCTTTGGCTATCGCCCACCTCTGTCGCGACTCGGCAAAGCTCATGCAAGCATGGCTCTGCTCTCGCTGCTCCATCGGTTCAATTTAACTGGAGTCTCCAGCTGACTGAGCAGATACTCCTCCATTGTCTGTTGTTCTTTTGGCATAATTATACGTCATTAATGTCATTTAAAAGACTCGACAGCTTGTCATGATCTTCGCCTCCCTTCTTCGTGTTCTCCGTTACTTTGCTCGGGGTTGTTCGATAGTTCAATCCGAGTGCCTCAAATTGCATGAGCAGAGTGCGCTGGAGCTTGTCATAGTATGGTAATAAAGGATTCACTTCATTTTTCATTTGAGCCATCGAACCAGCTTGGATTGTTACCAGGCTATTCGTTTCCTCCAGTTCCGCCTGAATCTTGTCGAGCATTACGAGGTTCATTGCCGTCGACCTTACTTGCGGGATTAGCCACGGCTCGCAGTTCGCTCCCGTTCGGTTCTTAATCATTTTGCGCAACTCTAAATCGTAGGCGTGCGCTGTTTTTTTCTTTGTCATTATTGTCTTGATTTTGGTTTTGGCCCTCTCTTCTCGTGGAAGATAATGGGCAGTTGTTGACTTTCTTCCCACGGCAATCGTTCCTCGATGTATGCCTGTGTGGGTACTCCATAGAAGCCGCGCTGCCGCCATGCCTCCCATGTATGGTCACAATAGCGGTGGCGCGGGTGCTTTGCATCTGCCTCGCTTCTCTTGCTTCGTGCCTTACGAGCTGTCATTGCATTACGAGTGGCGATACAAACGTGCGTCTCCTGACTTCCATGACTGAGCCGCCACTTTGGTACCAAGCCAACAAGCGGACACTGGCAGCACGCATCAGGCTGTTCACGTTCAATCTTTACTTTGATTAAATTCTTCTTTGGCATTTTTAATTTTATTTTGTCATTCGTGGGGATAAGTGGTCAACGGTGTGGACTTGCTCCGTGTACCGTTCAGCCTGTGGCGTGGAAAAATGAGAATTTCAAACTACACCCTTTCATCTCTCGTAAGGGCAAGTGGATTTGGGAACATTTGGCCTTTTTTATAAATTGATGCCCCGGGGGTTTTCATCCGCGTGGTGGGTGCCGCTCCTTCCACCTCTCAAGTGCTTTGTCTTTGTTGGCTTGCACCGCTTCCTTCGTATGGCTTCGCATGGCAGTATGCAATGCGATATGATGTGGGATACAAACTGACATGAGGTTGAGCGGATTGTAGCACAGCCTTTCCATATCATACACCGTCGATGCCGATTCAACGGGCACGCGGTGATGCACGTCGACAGCTGCCGACACTTTTCCCTCCTGTTCGCAGAGATCGCAGAGCGGGTTCTCCATGAGCTTCCATGCTCGCAGCCGTTTCCATCGCTTGTCGTTCAGCAGTCGCTGGTAGTTCTTATCTCTGCTCATCAGTAGTCGGCTTTGTCTTCCGCGTCGTCCGTCTGCGAGAACTGTATGAGACCAGTCATCGCGTCGGGTGTGCGGTGTTTCTTTTGCTTTGTCCGTTGGCCGTATTCTATCGGCTTGCCGTAATCGTGCCGGTTACAATCCTCGAAGTCGCGGCGCATGTCGGCGTTGAGTTGTTCGATGGTATGCGCGTCGATAAGTGTATCGAGCAGCTCGAGGATGCTGTTGCATTCCATATCTATTGCGAGGTGTCGCAGTCGGCGGTATCGCTCAGGCGACAACAGCTCGATGGCTCGTTCCAATATCTGTTGGACATTCTCGGTCTGATCCCACACACCCATGAACGGCTTGCGCACCAGGATGCACCGCTGGCCTTTCCTCTTCCCGGTTGGATCGGTGAGCACATAGATAGCTTCGGTCACTTCCTTCTTCACCGTGGGATCTGCCAAGTTGAAGCAGTCCTTCCATCCGTCCATGTGCTCGAAGATGCTCATCACCTTTTCCATCTCTGGCGTGAGGTTGTGGCGGTCATCCATGTATCTGACTACGCAGTCGCACATCATCTGGAGCATTCGGTAGGCTTTCATTCCGCGCTTCTCACAGATGCGGTTGATGCGTCGCTTGACGTATGGCACCACCTTCGTAGCTATTGATTCGTATTCACTTTCCATAAAGTTCAAGGTTTAGGCGTTGTATTAATTCCCTGACAGCTGGGCTGTCGAGGATTGTCTTGTCGGGTTCGTGAGAGTCTATCATACGCAGCACCACGTCCGCGATGTCAGCATGCTCACCGTCCTCCGCTATCCACCACCTCTTCACGGGATCGGTGTTCACCGTCAGGTGTCGGTAGCCGATAGCGTCGGCGGTGTCCTTCCATCTCTCCACTCCGTCGCGGTCAGGGTATAGCACGATGCTCCTGCCTCGGTCGATGAGTGGCTGGAGTCGCTCACGGGTGAGGTTCGTCTTACTTCCGCACGCCAGCCATAGTGTCTCGCTCAAGCAGCCGTAGGCAATAGACATGATGAGCGCGGTCTTCTCACTCTCCACGATGTTGATGGTCGCATTCGGGAACTTATCCACAAGGTGCATCCCGAAGTAGGTGCGCTTCCAGTCCATCTTGTCGCGGTCGTAGTGTGGCGATTTGGGCGAGCGGAACAGCCAGGCATGCACCCAGTCGGTGGTGTTCCTCGCTCCGTCCTCCTTCTTCATGCGGTGGCCGTTGTACTTGTAGCGTATCATCTTGCCGGTGCATAGGTCGCCCACTTCGTCGAGGTACCAGAAGATCGTGAACTGTTCATGGTGCTCGGTTGTCGCCGTGCCGACATAGTAGGCTCTCAGGGCTTTCGATATTCTCGCCTGTTGGATGGTGTTCCAGTTATGCGAGCAGATCCACTTCACGAGCGGATCGTTCAGTAATCCCTTCGTGCTCCTGTGGTACATCGACATCGGCAGCGTTATCAGCGGTCGGTTGTCAGGCACGATCGTGAATTCGCGCGGCTTGGCTTTCGGCACGTTGCGGAACTTCTCCGAGCCCTCGACCTCGATGCCGTACTTTCGTCCGAGGTAGCGCAGCGCGTCGGGGTAGCTCATCCCTCGCCCTTCCATCAGATAGTACACCGCATCGCCGCCTTTCTCGCAGCTGAAGCAGTAGCACATGTTCTTCCGGGGATTGACTGAGAACGAGCCCGTGCGCCTGTCGGGGTGGAACGGACACAGACACTCGTAGCCGTTGCCGGCTTTGTGGATGTCTGGCTGGAAATCTCTTATAACTTCCACGATGTCCACCGCGTTCATTATCTTTTTAATGGTTTGTTCGCTTATCATCTTTACTGATTACATGTTAGCTAATTCGCGCGTGCGCGTGGCGCGTGTATGGCTCCCGCGAACCTTGCACCAGCCCGCACCTATCGGGCGGGGTGCATGGTGCTCGTGAGCTCACGCCCTTTTTGGTTTACCGTTTCTATAAACCTTTAGGTTTATATATTTTCGCGGTTTACCGTTTTTCGTTGATTAGAATGGCATGTCTTCAGGCGGCTGGAGCATGTAGTAGCCATTCACTTTTAAAGTGGATTCTACCAACAATTTCAAATTGATTGCAACCTGAAGATCGGCTTGTTGTCTGCCATCGTTCTTCTGTCCTCCTATCTCACCGAAAATTTTCTTTTTCACATCCTTTCGACTCATCGGCCAGTCGAGCATCTCGTTGGCTTTGTTTATCCATGCGGTGATTTCTTCCACGCTGTCGGCCTCAGGCTCAACCCTGTGCGTGATACCTGGGATCGTCGTTATGCGTGGCACACCGAGGTTCCCGGCATCGTCGGTTACCTCGAACGTCCAATCGTCCATGTCCTTGCCTCGAGCATCTTGCTGGCGTACCGTGAAGTTCACCATGCCGTCCTTCTTTTGCTTGATGCTGACAAGGGTGTCGGTCACTTTGTTGCCGAGCTCCGTGCCTAAATGTCCGCGCATCTTGCTCTCGTCGTCATTCCCTGGGCGTGGGTTCAGGTGTAGTGCGCACCATATACAGATGCCGCGCTTCTCAGCCAATGCCATGAGTCTGAGGACGAGCTCCGCCGATTGTGTGTTGTCGTTGAAGTCGCCAATGATGTCGCGCACTCCGTCAATGAATACGATGTCAGGTGCCAGTATTTCGATGGCTAACCGAATAAGACGGAACCGCTTCTCGTAGGCTTTTTCCTTGTCGTCGTCTTCGATGGTGCGCAGCCATAGCACGTTCATCCGATCGTTGGGCTCTTTCATATCCCAGTTACATAGCCAGTGGACACGTCTGAGCACCTTCGCCGAGTTGAGTTTCTCCATCTCGGTGTCGACATATAACACCTTCGGCTCGTGCCCGAGGTGTTCAATGGTGCGGTCAGGCACCCGAAGTCCCGGAAGGAACTTCTCAACCCTTTCCGTGCCGTTACCGAGGATGGCCGCCATGAGCTGCGTCAATACGAACGATTTGCCGTTCTTTTTTTGGCCGCTGATGGCCTGAATGCCTCCGAGCGTACTGAACGGCACACCGTTGTATTCGAGCATGTAGAACGGCTCTGGATAGTCCTCACGAGGGTTGAGAAGATATGGTCGGATTTCCTCGAAGCGTGTCTGCTCGGCAATATCTTCCATCTCCCTGCCTGTGGGTATGTTGGGTAATATATTCTCTTCGTTCATCATAGTTTTCAAATAAAAAAAACAGAGAACGGCATTCTAACGTTACTGCTTGGCCGTGGCTGTTTATGCCCTTATCAGCATTTCTCTCTATTAGTTAAAATGGCAGATCGTCGTCCTCGTCCTGTGCTGGTGGGAGTGGAAGTTCCTTTTCCGCCTGTTGTGTCTGTTCGGTTTGTGGTTCAGGCTCATCCAAGTGTGGAGCACTTGCCACCTTCTCGCACTTATAAACTCGGAGCTCGTTGAACCATTTGTCCTGATATTGCCGGATATTGTGCGAGAATCCGATAATAACCTCGTCGCCTTCATGGAGGTTGTATTCCGCGATGCGATCGTTCATAATACTGAGCAGCACCCTGTCGCTCCATCGGTCGGTGTCATTCTCGAAGTACTCGAAAATGAAGTCCTGACGTTGCCACTCGTTGCCTGATTTATTCGTTCCCGTCTGTATCGGGAGCAGTCTGTTGATTCTTCCTTGAAATTCCATTTTCTTTTTTTTCTTTTTTCTTTAATAATTCGATGATAGTTTTTTCCGTTGCTTCTTGAAATAGTTTGCACTCGCGGTATAATGAGTCGAGTGCTGCGGGCTTGTTCGGCATAGGGTCGCCGTAGATGCACTTGCGAATGTTGTGCCCGTTGATGAGCTGTGACATGGCTCGGTATTTCATAACCTTGCCAGAGCTCCACGCCACGGGATCAATTCTTATAATCACCATGTGATCGCCTCCGAAATTACGCATAACGCGATTAATACTACCGGCGCAATAATGCCGTAAATGATCCACTCTCTCTTTGTGAAGTTCTCCTTCTGGTAGTCCTCCATGAATGCTTTGATAAATTCTTTCATAATATTGTGATTTTAAAAATGATTTCATAAAAAGAGGCCGACCTTCTCAGGCAGGCCTGTCGGACAAAATGAGAATATTGATAAAGAAAAAAAATAGTGTCTGACTCTCCTCTGCGTTAGTGGCTTGGAATCACGCACCATAATGGTGGCCGCATTAAAGTCACTTTTGAAAGGCTGCTTGCATCGGCTCGTATGAGTTGCTTGCTTCTACCGACCCATCCATTTCCGCGAATCGTTGCCTATCGTTTCCATGCCACTTCGCTGCCTCCTCCTGACCTGTGGTTAGTCAGATCGTTCGCTTGCGCTTTTCCGCGATTTTGTGGAAGGTGCGGGAGTCGAACCCGCTTGTCCGAGGCTCGCTGACATCCTACGCATTTAATCCGTATGTCAGCCCATTGCTTCACCGTTCAGCCTACCTTCCTACCATTATAGGTTTTTCATCCGGCCGTCTCTTATCATGGCCTGTATTTCACTTAATGGGTAGCCCCACCGAGTGGTGTGCTTCTCTCCGTCATCTCCCTGGAACTCGATGCGCTCGCGTGGTAACTTCCATCCGTACCGCTTCAGCCAGTCCTTTGTAATCATACCGAACTGTTGGCAGAGCTCGTTGGCATCCAGCCATCTCTCTCCGTCCATGCGATCGCGTTCCACAATGGCAGCTTTCACCGCCTCTGCAATCATCGTCCGTGTTTCTTTGTCTAATTTCTGCATGGGTTACTTTGTCCTTGTTATTGATACGGCTACGGCATCGTAGTCAGGCTTCACAACAAACTCCAATCCCTCCTCCTGCTTCACCTGAGTGGCTGTCACTCGTGCCGAGGACACCTTCTTCGCATCATTCAACATGAAGATGCGCGTCTGACCGATGTGCATGTCGCGGAGCTCTTGTCTGGTTACTTTGTCCTGTCTCATTTCTTAAACTTACTTAAATAATCACACATTTTTGTTTTACAATCGGGAAAATATCCGTATATTTGCATTCCCTACCTTCGCAAATTAGGCGGTTTTCGTGTGATAAGTGTCGGATTCCGTCTGACGGATATTTTTATGCCCGATTGAAATCTTACTTACTTTTGGGTGCAAATATAAGTCAAAAATGTAGGATAAAATAATTTTTCCCTAAAAAAGTGTAGGGAATTAAGATTTTTTAAGACATAAAGGTATGAAAGTGAAGCAAAATTTCCAAAATGAAAGACAAAAGCGTCTTATTGAGGTGTATAATCATTTAAGAAAGCATTTCGCCGTTCATACAAAAACGGGATTTGCGGAAGCACTTCATTATGGTCGCACCTCAATGAGTGCAGCACTCAATGGTAAGGCTGAATATTTAACGGATGCGTTAATGAAAAATATTTGCGATGTGTATCCTGGCGTGTTTAACCTCGACTACCTTCTAACGGGTGAGGGTGAGCTGCTGGCATCGACTCAGGAGGAACCGACAAGACACGAGGTGTCTGAAGACATTCATCAACCTATTCCCGGATGGGCTGACAACTTTTTCGAGATTATGATGGAACAAGTAAAACAAAACGAAGCCCTCCACCGAGAGCTCCGCCAGTCAATCGCAGATCTTAACGCACTGAAATCAGACCTTCAGCACATTATAAATAATATAAGATAAAGTGTTAAATCAATGCCAAAACATTCCCCATTTTTCCACCCACCCCTCGCAAACCCCTATAAAATAAGGCAAACCCCATAACCCGTCATAATCCCGCGGGAGTCACTTTTTACAAAGTGGGGATTTGCTTATAAATAGGCACTTCCCCACTGTTTATTAGGGTTCCGGGAAGATGTGGGGAATGATTGGGTAAGGCGAAAAAGTGGGTTTTTGGGGGATTTTGGGATATAAACGAATGCCAAATCCTTACCCATATTTCGGGGATGGGTAAGGATGGGGAAGGATTTTAATAAAAATTAAAAAAATAAGACTATGACAATTAACTTGGTTTTCGACCATCGGGGCCGCACGCAAGCGGGAAAAGAAGGCCCGATTGAGGTGCGTTTTGCGCACAATAACAAAATTTTTTATGTCAATACCGGCATAAAAGTGTTGTCGTCGCAGTTCCGCGACGGCAGAATCGTCAATCACGGCAATAAGAATGAACTGAATGAACGCCTTGCAGTGGTTGTTTCCAAAATGGAAAAAGCCATAAGTCGTTGCATCAATGAGGGCAGAACCATCGACGTGGCTGAAATCAGAAGACAAATATATAATATAGAATGTACGCGCGAGGATGAGAAGCGTGCGATGCTTGACTGGCTGACCGAGCAGGTGCCTCTCCTGAATATCGGCTCAGGAACACGGCGGAGGTATGACACGCTGATCAGGCGCATGGAGGAATATGGTGAGCTCTCAGCGTGGAATGATTTGACGGTGGAGAACATATACAAGTTCGACCGCTGGCTCCACCAGAGGAAGAAGGCACAGTCTAACGGCGACATCCAGGCAGGGAGGGAAGCGGAGTGCATCGGCGACGCTGCTGTCTATAATTATCATCGCACCCTGAAGCATCTGTTATCTCGGGCGGTGAAGTTCAACATTATTGAAAAAAATCCTTACGACCGCATAAAGGGCGAGTTCCGCAAGGGTATCAAGGAGAGCGTGGAATATCTCACCGAGGAGGAGATCGCGGCCATCGAGAGCCTGCATCCAATGGAGGGCAGCCGGATGGCGATGGCCCGTGATCTGTTCGTCTTTCAGATGTACACAGGCCTTGCTTACAGCGATGCCCAGGCATTCGATATGTCGGACTATAAAAAGCAGAACGGGCAATGGGTTCATGTCGGTGAGCGTATAAAGACGGGCACGCCGTATGTGAGCCAGCTGTTTCCGCCTGTCGTCGAAATTCTGGAGAGGTATGGGTGGCAAGTGCCGAAGATTGGGAACTCGCAATATAATATATGCCTGAAAACTATCCAGGAGGCACTTGGTATCAAGACGCGGTTGCACTCACACCTCGGCCGTCATACCTTCGGCACACGGATGCTGGCGATGGGCGTGAAGATTGAGAACGTGGGGAAGATGCTCGGGCACAGAGATCTGAGCATGACGCAGCGTTACGCGAAAGTGTTGGCGCAGTCAGTCCACGACGACTTTGAAATGGTTAATAAAAAACTTTTTAATAAAAAACAAAAATGAAAAAGACAATTTTAATGGCGGCAGTTATCGGAATGGTGCTGTCCGCGTGTGAGAAACCCCTCGCGTTTATCGACGAGGAAAGTGGTGAACCTACTGAAAATGTGATGCAGAAAAAGTTCACGTTCACGATCAAGGGTGACTTTAACAAGCCAATATTCAAAGCACAGCGTCGCGCCTATCTTCAGGCCGACGGCAAAGACATGACCGACTTGTGGGTGTTTGATTATGTGAACGGAAACTGCGTGCAGTCACTTCATCAGGTGGCAGAGGATGAGGACTTCGGCAGACCAACGATGTCACTCAGTTATGGCACTCATCATGTGTATTTCGTTGCCTCTCGCGGTGCGGAACCTGCAATCGACATGGATACGCACATAATCACATGGACGACCGTGCGCGACACATTCTGGAAAGATTATGAGGTTGAAGTTGTCCAGACATCAAATGGCAACCGTGCCGTGACTCTCGATCGTGTGGTGACAAAGTTACGCGTGGCTCCCACGGATAAGGTGCCCGCAAGCATCGCATCGCTATCCGTCACTCCCGACACATGGTATTATGGCCTTGACTTCGTAGCCGGCACACCGACAAACGGACAGAAAAAGGAAATATCCGTGAACGTCCCAGACTCATACATTGGCACGACTGGCGAGCTGTCTCTGTCGGTATTTGGCATGAACGGCGCGGATGAGTGGACTACCGATGTGGCTGTTCAGGCGAAGGATGGCACGGGTGCGGTTATCGGCTCGGCTTCCATTACATCCGCACCATTTAAGGCAAACCGCTCGACGGAATACTCGGGTGAACTATTCGGGAAAAGTGGGAGCACCACTGTCAGCCTTAACGCAGTATGGAGCGACCCGGTTATCGGTACATGGTAAATGAAAAAGAGCGGGGATCAGTCCTCGCTCTTTTTGTTTAAATCCGCCATTAATGCTGTCAGCTCATTCTGTTCCTCCTCACTAATCAGCCGGGAGGGTGTTTCCTCCTCGTCAAATGGCAATGGTATCCACTCGTGCGGTAGTTTGTCCATCTTGTGGAATGCGGAGAATGAGGCATAAGCGCAAAGGCGGAGAAGCTGGTATTTCAGCCCGTCCCTTCGGCGGTAACCGCGTATGATGCGGTGAACTTCCCAGAATTCGATGTCGTAGAGGAATTCCCGCCTCGGTATTCCGATCTCGCCCACGAGCAACTGATAGATGTCGAGGGCCGAGGTCAGTTTTTTGATTTGTCAGAGGTAGGTGCGACATCACTGTCTGACACCTCATACCATTGGTTGCGAAGGTCGAAAATAACCTTTAGCGCATCGACGATTTCCTGCGGCTTCGCCTCATACATAAGGTTCTCATCCTTCACAGGCGGCTCCTCGTTCTTGCTCTGATAGTATGCCATGAGCGCGGCGAGGATCATGTAGACGATGTGCTCAGGATTTGATGCGTCGAAGTTGTTAATGTCGTTCCCGGTGTACTTCATGAAAGCAATTTCAGTAGCGTAGCACCACGCCACCGTCACCTCTTTCCCGGCGATTGTGATATTTCCTTTTTTCATAGTTCCGTTCAAAATGCCCGCAGGCATATTCCTGCGGGCGGTAAACAAACAATTTATAATTATGATGACAGCGCAAATTATTCGCTATCAGCGGCAACGGCAATGCTGCCGTAGCCTGTGAGAGTGTAGTTGTATGTGGTGTTCTGCTTGTTCGGTGCCGAAATCTGCAAGTTTGTCAACTTAGCAGTGCCCGATGCGATGGTCTCATCGATCGTGCGGTTGTTAGTTCCGGACATAAGGCAGATACGCCAATACAAGAGAGTGTCGCTTACATTGGTAAGCATATCATTCAGAGTGTTCGCCGTGTTACCGCCGAGAGAGTCGTCTGGTGTCAGCACGAGAGCCGATCCCGTGATTTCGTATGACTGTCCCGTGATCTCATAGTCCATCCAATCCCCTGTGGTATCCTTTGTTGAGGAGTCCTCGGTCTGTGCGGCAAGGTGAAGCTGCATTTCTTTGGCAGCTGCGATCACTTTCGACGGGTTTGCCGTCGTAGCGAGCAATAGTCGTATATATTGTCCTTTCTGCATAACTAACTAAGGGCTCCAGTGCCCTGGATTTGGATTGATGTTGAGACTGTTTGACGATCGTTGAACACGAATGTGAGGTCGGTGATGTATCCCGAGCCGCTGCGCTTGAAGTTTGCGCTGGCCGGAGTGCGGTTCATCGTACCGGCAGCTCCCGTAGTCTGATCCCATGCGACGGACTGTGCCGTGCGTGAGCGGAATGCCTGAATGAGCGACTGCATGTCGTCGGTGTCGCCATTGTATGAGTCCACCTGAACGTTCCACGACTTACTGACTACCGTCTCCTGACTGAACAGTCCCTCGGTGTCCTTTGTCGATGAGTCCTCGGTGTTCCCTTGAAGCGTCACTGTGCAGCTCGTGGCATCTACCACTGCGTCGCCGTCGAGGAATATTCTGAAGTTCTGGCCTTTAATCTTACTCATTGTCGTCTTCGTTTATAATTTCCACGTCACACTGATAGGTCAAGGTCTGCCAGTAGCATGGCTTCAGTGAGTCGTACTGTATAGCTTGCGCGGCGAACTGATAATCGAGGATGGGAGCGTCTTCCGTCGTCATATAGGTGAGGATCGTATCGCGTACCTTCTGCGCGAGCTCGTGCAGGGCAGTGAGCGACTCCGCAACCACCTCGACACCGATGTTCACCACGTCAAACTCACCCTCGTAGGTGTTGTCCTTCGTCTGGGCATCATTGTTCAGTCCGTCGAAGGTGACTATTATGTACGGCACGGGCACGTTATCGATGTCCTCGTCAGGGAGAGGGATGGCCGTACCGTATAAACGGCTGCCTATCGTGTCCATGAGCTCGGACGACGTTGTGAGTGCCTGGATGAAGATGCTGTCAGTGGCAAGGCCCATACTATCGTGTTTTTTAAATTATCACTTCTCAAAAGGGCGCGGGTGGCTCGGCTGTTACCTCGAGCTCCTCACCCGCAAGCCCTGGAACTATGAAGTTCAGAGAAGAAAATGAAGAGAATTATTCAGTGTCTGGCTCAGCCTCGACGAGTTTGATGAGCTTGAATGCCTGTGGCTTGTTGGAAATATTGCCGTTCACCTTGCTCGAGAGCTCTGTAAGAGAATACTCGGTGTTGAGCACAAGCACTGTGGTGTTGCGCTTTGCAACCTCTGCACTCTGAGCGTCGATGGTGAAGCGCACCTCTCCGTGCTGCTCATATGCCAGATAACCCCAGTGACCGATACCGATGTAGAGGTTTCCGTCTGGCTTTGGCACGCCAGCAGAGTCGAGTGCGTAGTTCACATATGGGCTCACCTTGTAACGATAGCCGACACAGCGTCCGTCCTGGATGACGGTGCGGTCGCCAGCTTGTCCGGGGATGGCCTTTGTGAACATGAGCTCAGTCTCTACTTCCTTGCTCATTACAAGCTCGGGCTCACCCTCGAAACCGAGATCCCACATCGCGGCGATCTTCTTGGCGATGTTCTTGCCGACGTTCTCGTCAAGAGCAACCTCCTCGGCCGTTACTGATGCGAACGGACTCTTCAGATAATTCTCAAATGCAGCATGGCTGTAGATGTGAAGAGCGGCGAACTTTGCAAATCCCTTCTGGAACTTGTAAGTGATGAAGCCGAGCAGGTCGAATGCAGCGTTGTCGATGGCACGGTTAGACACTGCGATGGAAGCAGCTACGCGCTCGGGGTTAGCGTTGAGCTTTGCGAAGTTGATAGCCTGCTCGCCGATCTTCTCAACCTCACCGGCTACGGTGAACTCAACATCGTCGATGGCATACGGCCATACCTCGTTGCCAATCACACCTGTCAACAGACGGAGATCGTCAGGAAGTTCAAGGCCTGCAACCTTTGTGTCGATAAGCTCGTGAATGGTGAGGGGCACTGCACCAGCTGCCTCAAGGTTGGCGGTGCTGTTGCCGTCTGCCGTGTCCTTCAGTATTGTCGTACTGTTAGCTGCCTCGCGGACGGTGAGCTCCTCAGAGAACGACTCGTGCTTCTCTTTCACGCTCTTCAGCAACTCGCGGAGCTGCTGGCTTTTCGACTTAACCTCGCGATACTTGGCGAGTTCGTCGTCTGTCATCATGCCCTGGAGCTCCAGGCGGTTTCTGTTGTCCTCGCGGATCAAGGCATCGTATTGCTGCTCCTCCTGAGCAGTGAGGGCGCGGTTCTCGCGCTGTGCTTTTTCATCGAGCTGGTCAAGCTCGGCCAGAATGTCGTGGTGACGCTTCTGAAGTTCTGATTTTGTTTTTCCCATTTCAAAAACGTTTTTAAAAATTATTAAAAAATAGAATTAAACATTTCATCAAGATTCCTCCGCTGTTGGCGGTGGCGATAGTGTGTCAGGATGAGCTCGCGCTTTCCATCCTCGTCGTCTTGTTCATCCGACTCCTCTGGAGCTGCCTCCTCGGTGTCTTCGCATTTCTGCTGCTCGCACTCCTTCTTGTCGTCAGGATTCTCGCAGGTAGCCGGTTCTTCACTCTCTACGGCATCCTTTTTCTCTTCTTCCGGGGTGGTTGCATCGTCATCATCGTCACGTTTGTCATCGCATTCCTCTTTTGCTATTTCTCTTACATTGACAGATGTTTGGACGTATGCTGGATCCATCCCCAGTGTGAGAGCTGTTATTGCCGCGAAGGAATGGTGAATGATAGTCACCTCGTCACCCTCGACGCGCTTCTCGTAATCTTTGGGGTAGAACTCGAAGGAGCAACCGCTATACACACCCGTGCGTACCAGTTCCAGGGCACGATCGCCCAGGTCGCAGCGTGGTGCGTCAAACTCGAAATTGACACCGTTCTCGTCGACAGACATACGGAGCGACGAGTTGGCCGCACCCTTGTTGCAGCGCGCTATTGTCAGCTCGCGCTCGTGCAACAGATTCAGTTTAACGTCCTGAGTGTTCAGGAACGGCATCGTCACCGCTTCGGGGAGGATGATCTCTCGGAATCTTTCTCCCCAATCGTCAAGAACCTGTGACTCTCTATTGAATACGATGGCCGTGCCTGTGATGGTGCGAGACTGGCTCTGCGCATCCTCACCCGTTTCTCTAACGGCCAGCTGGCAGTCAATAGTTCTGATTTCTCGTTTTGTTGCATTCATGTTTATTTTAAAAAAATGATTCTATTCTTGTAGATTTTCCTCTTCAGGGTTTACTTCTGGTTGTTCTGCCGGACGACCTCCGCCGTTTGTCATCAGCTTGTCGGAGCCGATGACGGCGAGGTTCGTCGAGACGTAATGGATATCACCCTTTTCGATGCTCGGCAGATCGTACTGGTTACGGAGCTCGTTCGGGCTCTTCACGCCGCACTCAAGCAGCATCTTATCGATCTCTGCCTGTCCCTTCGCGTCGAGACGACGGAGTGCAAGCTCGCAGACATGGATTCGTCTGCGTCCCCAGTCCGCACGGCGGATGAGCTTACAGTTGAACTCGTCCTCCCACTCGCGGATACGAGGGCCGATGGTGCGCAGCAAGAACTCCTGCGTGGCGTGCTCCGGCATTTTGTATGAACTACCCTGGTCTTCCATCATCATAATGCGCGGAATACCGAGGACACGGGCGAGATCGTTAACCTCGAATCCACGATCTTCGAGCAGTTTCAATTCCGATGCCGTTTGGCTGATGATCTTCGCGTCGGCCACATTGTCGAGCATTACCACGTCGTTCGACTGCCACTCTGAGGAGAACTGCTGTGTCATCTTGCGCAGCTCTGCTTGGTTGGCGCGGCCACGGGTGCCCAGGGTGGGGGATTTTTCCTCCTGAACGAGCACCTTGTACTTACCGCCCTTCGCTACATCCTGGAGTGTCTGATCGTCGGCTGTGGCGGCTATCGACAGGGCTTTCATGGCGAAGTCAATAACCGGCAGACCGCGATACATCATGTCGTCCATGATGACATTCTTGAAGTGCAACACCTCCGACGACGGGACGTTGATCTTCACCGACGGCATCCCATCGCGGTTGTAGACCACATCGTAACTGTCCGAGGGCGGCACATAGCAGCCGTGTGTGCAAAGCCAGAGATTAATGGGATCGCCCCATGTATCGCGCTCGATATAGACGTAGGCATTACCGAAGTATATGGTGCGATAGACGATCTGCTCCTGCATCTGCACGGCGGTCATCATCGGATTCGGACGGACTTGCAACAGGTAGTTGATATTTCGGCCGACACCGCGCATATCTTCCACATAGTTGCCTCCCTCGCCGTTGAGCTTTTGGTATTGCGTAACCATCTGCCCCATTGTTTGCATTATAAGTGTCACGCCGCGATACCATGCGGGAACGAGAAGGCTCCGCTTACCGCGAGGCATGATGACGTTCGCCTGCCAGTCGGCACCCTTCGGCACTTGATTCTCAGGAGCCGAAGGATCGGTTGTCGATGGCACGGGGTTCGGCTGTATGCCGACCTCCCTCCGCTGGAACATTTTAATGAAGAAATTATCCATAATAATCGCTTATTTTATTCGCTGAGGTTTACTATTTTATCCCGTGTCACCAGTAGCGGATAAGTGGCGGCGTTGGGGAATTTCCAGTCTATCCATGCGGACGCAATCCGCTCCCCAAACTGACCGCCGACACGTCTTTCATGCGTGAGGCCGAACTGTGCGAGGTGGTATGCCTCAGAGTTGGCAAGGACACGCTTATCTATGTCTCCGCCGATGCGCTGGAGGTATTCCTGGGCGACATCCCACATCACATCGAGAAGCTCGATGAAGTCCTCTTTCTTCAGGATGAACATCGTGGCGAGGTGCATCCTTCTGCTGTATAGCTGGTTTTTCCATGCTGGGAGGAAATCTTTATATTTCTCGCTGATTATCTGAGTGCATATGTCAAGATCTTCGGGGTTGCCCCATGTGGCGAACTGATTCTTCATCGGCATTCCGAGGTCGAATAGTTCGGTCGTGATGGCTCCTTTTTTCTCGATGATCTTGGCGATGTCCGGCACGTCGTTCATAAAACCGAAGTAGCGGCGGTAATGACAGAAGCCGATGTATTCGGGCAAGCGTTTTCTCTCGCTCACCCTCTTCATGTGGAGCAGCTCTGAATAGAACGGCCCTGGCACTCCGTCACGGCTGTCGCCACCTTTTCGGCTGTCCACGACCTCATAGACGGGGTTAAATGCGACAGGCTCGAAGTCGGCATGGGCGCAGATGTATATCTTCGCGTTTTTGTTGTCTTCGATGTGCCACAGATCACGATGGTCGGCTATCCATTTCTGCTGATTCTCGAGGTCTTTCTGCCTCCACGATCCGCCATGATAGTGAATGTAGTGCATGTCGAGGTTTTGGTAACACCTGCAAACAAGCTGTGGCTTTGTCTTGCGTATGTCATCGAGCAGACAGGCACCAGTGTCCCACCAGTTGCCGGGGTGGTTCTCGCCGTGCTGGAGATTCCAGCTTCTCTCGGGATCGAAATACCTCGCGCTGTTGGCCGTCAGGAGTGGCACGTTTATATAGCACAGCCAGGGAAGGATGCGGTCTTTTTCCCTATTCCTCCCATACATGTGCTTAACCTTGCCACAGGCGGCATATTTCTCATCCCATAAAAAATCGAAGTTTTTCCTTATCAAAACGTCCGACTCCATCAGGATAAATCCCTCCGGGATGAGCTCCCACAACTTCTGCACGCTGAGCATGTGCTTCACGCTGCCGTGATTACTCAGCTTCGCCATGCGGATTTCCTTGTCGGGGTACTTGGCGAGCTCTGCCTCGAAGTCCACATATTGGCCTTTGCGGTTATTGATTACCTTCACACCCTTCATCCGCTTAGTGAACGGGCGTGTGTCACTGTTGTCGAATACAATTATCTGATAATTCACCATGCTGTGCTTCCGTACGCTCAGGATGGCGGCCTCGGTGAGCTCTGGTGTGTTGTAATGGATGATTGCTATTGTCTTCATAGTTCTTTAATATGTCGGTGTTGACGGTTGCCCTGGCGACGGGTTGACAATCGCCTGTGCGTTGAATTGTATCGTGTTAGTGATAAAATCGGGATGGAAGGTGTCGGGGAGGACCTGATAGGTTGTTCCCTCGAAGATTATACGGCTGCGCATGTTGGTGAATTCGTTCCAGTTCATCCTGACAATCACCACGCCGTAGGCGTCCACCGCCCCGGCATTGAGTGCCGTCTTGCCCTTGGCCCAGTCGACAGCTGCCCATACGGTGCCTGCATCCTCCCATTCAATGCCGGAAGAGTCGAGGCCGTACTTCCCGACCTCGGCTTCCTTCCTGTTCTGTATTGTCACGCGGTACTTTCTCATACCGCTTGCGAATCCTGTTGTCATTTATTTATTTTTTCATCAGTTCTGGAATATCCGTCAGAGCCTGGGCATATATCGCACGGGCTCCCTTTTGAGTCGGGTGCAAGTTATCATTACTAAGCATTCCCGACAACCATGTACCATCAGACTGTGCTCCTACGGCGAGAGATGCGTCGAGGTATCTGTAACCGCTGGCACGCACCCACGCGCATTTTTGCTCATTAGCCACCGACGGAACAGTCGGCGTGCAGTACAGGATAGGCGTAAATCCGAATGTCTGCGCGAGAGTGAGGAATCCCTGGACGAAGCCGAGCCATATTTGATTTGGTGCGCCCGAGGTGTCGGAGCCGTCATTCATACCTGAGCACCATATCACAACCTTCGGTGCACCAAGACGCAAGACGTTGCGGAATGATCGCATCAGAGTCCTGTAATTACCGCCTGAGAGGTTATTGGCAAGGAATCCGACCTTATTATCATTGATCGGGTAGTACAACCACCTTGCGGAATCGTCATACGACAGATAAGAGTCACCGACGATCCACACCTCCTTGTCGATGTCGAGTGGGGAATAAGACAGACGCACATTGATATTGGCTGATCCTGTGTTTTTGACAGCCGGACTGCCTCCTGTCGTATAGTTCAATGTGGTGGTGTACTTCACACCATCACAGAACATCGTTATCGTCATCGTTCCACTATCATTCTGAGCTATTGACACCACATTCCTCGTGCCTATCGTAAGCCCGTGCGTGAGCGTAGTCTCGAGCGACCATGAATTGAGATAACGGTATACCTTTATATTCGTCGCATCGATGTCGAGATAGACGGAAGAGAAATAAGAACCTGTATTGCCAAAGCGTATCGACGTAAATGAACCGAGAGCGACAGACATAATGGAATTTTTCCGAGCAAAGACCATTGGAAGATATAGCGTGGAATCACCAGCAAGTGTCGCATCCTCCGCCACAAACGCCTGTCCTTTCGTCGTATCGTCGGCGATGTATTCCTCGACTTGTATCTTCACCTTCTCATTGCCTGTGGCTATATAAGTCGACGGCGGTGTCATATAGATCATGCAGATATTTGTCGTCGATGGCGTGTAGTCAATCGTCTGTGTCTTGTTCGTCGCCTTTGATGCAAAGGACATGTCCTCGACAATTCCAGTGCCGCTGTTTGTTGTCGCGCTTTGTATCTTCGACAGCGTGGCAGATGCCCACCCTTCTGTCGTGAGTGTTATGCGGTATGTCCGTCCTGACTCGAGGACTGCGCCCATAGGCGCGTAGGTGTTACCAGCACCGCCTTTCGTATCTGTGCTCGCTATCAGCCGGCGACCATTGCCGAACACTGCATTATCCAGGGCATCGATGGATGTTTCATGCGATGCGCTCGCAGTGCGGAGCTCTGTGATATAGTCATAACTTGTTGTCGTGAGTGTTTCGATAGTCACCTCCTCCGTGCCGAGGGCGGAATAGCCCGAAGCATGGCTGACGTAGATATATTTAGCATTAACCGTCGGTGTATAATTGAACTCATACGTTTTGTTGAACTTGTCGTCGCCCATCAGGGTGAGCAGATTGTCCACACCACCGCCGCTTGTCGAAGCAGATCCTTTGCACGACATTATGGTTGTGCCCGTTCCTGAAGAGCGATATCCTGAGAACGTGAGCCGGATGCGGTATGTGGTGCCGCTGGAAAGTGTGCGGCCGATCGGGAAGTACTGTGTGTAAGATGATCGTGCCGTCGTCTGGGATGAGTCGACAGTGGTTGTCGAACCTTGTATCAATTCCTCAACTTCTGCCACAGCTCCGCTGGTTATGAGGTTATCACTGTCAGCCGTCGGCGTGTCGTCGATGCCTGAGTCAATCGTCGCACTGGCTGCCGAGGATGTGATGGTCGCCACGATGTTATGAGCTCCGATCATGACGCTGGCAGTGTATGTCGAGCTGTTCTTTTTAGTGACGGGAAGCAGATAAATATCTGAGTCAACAGTCAGGCGGATAATGGAACCACATCCAGCGATATTGTTCGCATCGATTGCGCTGTAAGGATTTGAACCAAAAGCAATTGTGTTCCCTGACTGGGTGCCAGTGATATCTATAACTGGGATGGAGTCAATATAGTCCTGCACTTCGTCCCCTGTCTGGGTAAGGTTGTAAAGTTCGAGTTCTGACATATTTTTATTTTCAAAGATTTCAAATAATTGGGTTTACTATTCCGTTTCCTCAGGCTTTTCCCGCTCCTCAAAATCTTCGGGGAGCTCGAGGACACCCTCAGGGAGTTCGTTGCCCTGTGCATCCCTGTATCGGTAGCCGAGCAGAACATCGTCGCCGAAATCAATCCCGTCGGCAATTCGTACGCACGTCTTTCCCTCGCCGGCAATAATCCTCTTCGTAGGAGTGCCGTTCCATAGTGTTGCGTCTTGTATTGTCATAATCTGTTTATAAGTCGTTAATACTGAAAATGTGGCTGCTCGCATTCGTCCACCCGCTCGCGCTCTTGTATGTGTTCACGCTTGCATCGGGAACGTAGATTTTGTAATTCGGATGAATCTTGTTTAATGTCGCAGTAGTTACCGCAAAGGTCGGCGGTGTCGTGGCATAGACGATAATCGTTTCAAGGTTGTAGCAATTATCGAAATACAAGGAGTGCAAAGCCTTTGTCGAAGACGGAAGTACTAATTTCCGCAAATTGACGCAAGTAGAGAACGCCGAATTACAGTTGTTCACAGTCGTTATGCCTGACAAATCCCATCCGCTCATATCCATCTCTTCAAGCATATAGCAATATTGACAGAAAAAGGTGTAAGTTGTCAAGCCACTACACGCCCACGTCTTTCCGCTTAACGGGTGAGTTTTCAATTTCGTTGCATATTGGAACATATATGCCATTGACGTGAGCGCGTTGGGCAAAAAGTTCGTGCCGATAGTAATCGTTTCCAAGTTCTCACAATGATAGAACATATATGTCATTGTCGTGACAAGTTTCGTGTCCCAATTTGTGAGGTCAATACTTGCCAAATTGCCACACCCGCAGAAAAGATATGCCAAAGATGTCACTTTCGCCGTGTTCCAATTTTTTATGTTAAGGCTTTGTAGACTGCAACAATAACGGAACATCATTGCAAACGATGTGACGTTACCCGTGCTCCAGCCACTAATTCCGTCAACTTGCTCTAATCTTTCATTATATGCAAAAAGATTATCAAATTTTGTCACGCTACCCACATTCCAATTCGTGAGTTTCAACACCCGAAGACTTGCATTAAGGCAGAAACAATCTGCAAGCGACGTGAACGCCGTGTTTCCGTTGGTTGTGTCGAAAGTCAAATCAAGATATTCGAGCGCGGAGTTAAGAGTCATATTCGCCCACGCCTTTTTGTAAGACGAAGACGCGTTCTTGTAGTTCTTTACCTCATAGCGTCGCAGATACGGGCTGCGTGGTGCGGGTAGATTCTGCGTCCGTTCGCCGTTTACTATCAACTCCATAGCGGTAGACGTATAGATGTAATAACTCCCCGACTCGCGTACACCTGTGAAATCGGTGTTACTTGTCGCCCCGTTTCCGAATCTTACATAAGGCATCGACGCCTGTGAAAGTCGTATTCTATAAACCACATAATCCCCCTCGTCCGTCGGTAGGAGTTCGGTGTAAGAGCCATTGCTCGAGAGTGTCGCCGTGTTGGTAATCACGAAAGCACCGCCCGAGATAGTGCCGCGCTCAATATATACCGAGCCGCTCCCGTTGCGGAAGACGGCAATGCCGTCCTTAACGTTGGAGTCAGCGATTCGTCTACGGCAGTCAAAACTCGCCACCATCCAACAATAGTCGGGGCTCGTGTTATACGCTACATCAATATCGAGCCATCCCGCGGGGCGTATAAATTGCCAATCGTACGTCCAGTAAGGGCTTTGATTCGGATTGCTCCCTGTTGATATTTGGTCAACGAGCGCGGAATAGCCGTCAATCTTTGTCGCTGACGGCACGCTGACACCTTTCGCCTCAATGGACGTTTTTAAATCACTTTTCGCGGTAATAATGCGCGTGAGGTTGGTTGCTATATCTGCCATATTATATGCTCTCCAGTATTGAGTTAATATCCCCAAGTGTAGAATACACCGCGTCGCTTGTTATCGGGTTTGTCGATGCGCTTGTCGGTGTGGTGTCAATAATGAGTGTAACCTCTTTGTTCGCGTCTTTCGTCAGAGGTGTCTTGGTAGTTCCGCCGTCTGTGCTAATATTCACGGCGGCCACATCGGTTTCTGCCTTATTGACGGCTGCCTGAAGTTCGGCTCCCGTCTGGGTAAAATCAAAGTATGCCATAGTTATATCTTTTTATCATTGTTATTCAGAGTCAGCTACACATAGTATGTCACCGTTCGAGTCACGAAGCTCGTTCTCGTTAACATCGCGTGCGATAGTCTTCAGCACCGGGGGAGTCGGTGGTGTAGATCCGCCACCTTCCAATACCGTGAACAGGTAGTCGTCTATCGACTGGAAGACGTTATCGTCCACGTCGGCGAGGTACATCCGTGTCTCGATGGCTGGGGAGCGGTGGAGGGTGAGGGTGTATTCATCATTCCAGGGATTGAAGCTCAGAGCGACAATGCGCCACCGCCACTGCTTAATCCAGAACTGCCACTTCGTGATATACGTCGCCAGCAGGTCGTAGTCCTGGCAGGTGAACTTACACACCACGCGCCTCTGAGGTGCGAGAAGATAGGGATATTCTGTGAACTTCGTCGATATCACCGTGTCGCCTATCAGTCCGCCGTTCTCGCGGTAGCATGTCAGCGGCTGGTCGATGCTCGCCTCTTCCTCTCCCTGGGTGCCCTCGATGGTGTCCGTGTCGGTCACGATGGCGGTGTACTGCTCAAAGCGCAGTGGCTCAGGTGCGATGGATATGCTTTCAACTGAGAGGATATAATGTGCTGGTATTGCCGTCTGAGTGGTGTCGGGCACCACGAACTTAATGACAAGTTCCCCTTTGGCTGGCAGGCTCGTAATACAGAATTTCACCTCACCATTGTCGTCTGGTGTCACGGTGAAGGTAGCAGCCGTCGAACCCCATGTGCCGTCCGACTGCATATATGTGGTATTTACTCCGTCCCACACATACACCTTAAAGGCGAATTTTATTGCAAGGAACGTTATTGCAGTTTCATCGACTTTTAGGTCGTACACATATACGCCCCATGTAAACTTCATATTCATCCACACATCGCCGCTCGGGTGCTCATAGAATTTCACGGAAAATAAGTCAGATCCCGTTGTCCATACCTGTGTCCATCCGATCAGGATGCGCTCGTGGTATTCCTCTCCGCTGCCTGCACATGTGAGGAAGACACCCGGCTCTGATAGTTCACCGTCATTATTTAAGGTTGTGGAATCTTTAAGCTGTGCGCCCTCGAACTCATCGTCGGCAGCTTTCAACCATGCGGCCACCGCATAATCCTTAGGATCGGGTCTTTCTCCGTGTCCGCCGAAGTAACCGCCATCGCCGCTCTTACTTTGAAAGTATGTCCTGGCAAGACTCATCTCCACCTTCTTCGTGTCATTTCCAGTGTAGTTGATGAATATCCTTTTAAACGGCATTATCACTCCGTCGGTGGCCGATGCGTCGCGCGGAGTGTAGGAATTGATTACTTTGTTAACGTCTCCACCTCCGTAGTCGTCAAGTGTTTCCTTTGTGGGGAGTGACACGATGGGAAGGTCGTAGCTCGCATAGCTGCCGTTATAGTCGAATCGGGTGAACAATAAAGTGCCCGGTATGTCGTGGATAACCCATCCGTATGCGTTACATATCGCCTCGATAATGTCAGAATAGCAGGCACCTTCAAACGGTGGAGAATCAGGATCGGCATGTTTGAATTCGCTGTTGAACGGCGAATATGTCAAGCCGTTCACCTTTCCTTCCAAGCCTGGAGCACCTGTCACGTCGGGGAATATCACACCGTTATACTTTCCATCGTTTCCCGATGTGCCGTTCAGATCTATCACAATGGTGTCAAGTAATCCCAGCAGGGACTGGGGTGACACAAAGTCGTATGTGGGGAATCGCTTGCTCACCGTCAGCCCCAGCGGACTGATAATGGGAAAGTCGAGCACTCGGGGGGATGCCACCCAGTCGTTGGCAAAGGACTGCACCTGTAAATATCCCACGAAGTCAAGCCGCTCGCCGTAGTAGAATTCCACATAGCGCGACGTGGCGGTGGCAGGATAGAGGTCTTCGAGTGCGCCGTAGGTGTCTTCCACCACTCGCAGGTAGCCGGTACGATAGCGCAGCACGGTGAGCAGCGACTCATCGTTCTCCTCCTCATACTCGAACGGCTCGGCGGCTGGTATGAGCTCGGTGACCGAACCCGTCCAGCCCTCGTCGTAAATGTAGACGTTGCACGTCGTCTTATTAAGCGACGAGAACGTCATCGACCATCTTTTTCCAAGTGCCATTTATTCCCCTGCTACGTTAAACTGAATCACGCTAACGGTTGACGAGATGTCTCCCACTCCTGGGTCTACATTGTTATTGCGCTGGAGCAAGACCACAACCCTGAAAATTCCGAACAATGCTCCGCTGAATGTCAGATTTAAACCTACTTCCACACCCTCGGGATAGAGATATATTGTGTTGTTGGTCTTTCCATCGTTCATGCAGCGCACGGTCACGTCTTTCCCTTCGTCAAGAAGCCCCTTTATTTGGTCGAAAGAATACGCCGACCAATCGAGGGTAATTTTACCGCTTTCCTCCTCGTAGGGCACATCGAGCATTACGCTCTGCGTTGCCGTCGTGTCTTCATCGTCGCCTGACGTCAGGCGCATATATGGCTTCACGAGCATGTCGAAGGTGTACGGTATCGTGCTGATGCTCGTGATGCTCACGGGACTACGCTGGTAGTAGCTCAGATCCACGAGCATGAGCGCGGCCTGATAGAGCGATTTGGGTACGGCTCCATATACGTTTATAAGATTTTCATACGTCCTCCCACAGATATTCAGCACCACCTCCTCGGCTGCCTCGCCGTAGAGAGTGAGCAGGTTGTCTTCGATCGTGGAGTCAATGCGGGAGTGTTCCTTAATGTAGGAAAGTGTCAACCATTTCATGTGTTTTATTTTATTTTGTCTTTTTCTTTATCCGTAAATATGACTGTGGGGTTTACTAAAAAACCGCCGACCTTCTCAGGCCAGCGGTGTTGAGCGAAATAATTACCAAACAATTCAAAAACAAAAGTGAAAAAACATGCTATCTTATACGGTTTGATGTCACATACTCGCCACGCCCGCGTCGGCGGGAGTTGTTGTTCAAGGCAAGGCGTATCTGCTCGCCGGAGATCGTCGCCGTAAGGTTAAGGTTGGAAAATCCTGAGCCTTGCAAGGAACTCGCCAAATTGCCTTGTTGCGCTTTGTTAAGGATGAGCTCGCCCGAGTTGATCCCATAGTTCGCGGTGCTCAGATTGTCACCGCTCAGGCTGTTCCCTGGCACAATACCACCATTGGCGAATCCAGTCGCACTGTGTATGCTGTTAATCATCGCAATCATTTGGGCGGTGGCTGTCGCTGCAAAGGCTATCCATGCCCACGGGCCCATACTTGCGGACTGAGCTGTGGCGGTACCATAACCG
>Ga0310690_10001934_pt1 | contig 35359 bp, 40 predicted proteins | sample AusTroGonzalo_MG_2_FD_207661 | JGI IMG/M metagenome (GOLD analysis project Ga0310690, IMG submission 207661) | Bovine rumen microbial communities from tropical cattle in Woodstock, Queensland, Australia - Gonzalo_04 (v2) (version 2) | ecosystem: Host-associated > Mammals > Digestive system >...
ATATTATCAAAGTCCTCATCAATACGGTTGACAGATTACTAGGTCGTCCCGAAGGGGCTGACATGGATCTGATTACCTACGTTACAGACCGTGCCGGTCATGACCTGCGCTATGCAATAGACAGCACCAAACTACAGAAAGAACTTGGCTGGGAACCAAGCCTTCAATTTGAGGAAGGTATTGAGAAAACAGTTAAATGGTATCTCGACAATCAAGATTGGATGGATAATGTAACATCTGGTGATTACATGAAGTATTACGAAGATATGTACGCCAATCGATAGAATGATTTAATATGAACACAAGCTATTCAGTAAAGGATTGTTGTTTGATAGATATTCCCACGTTCACTGATGAACGTGGTGCCATTAGTGTGTTGGATAAGGAACTGCCTTTCCAAGTGAGGCGAGTTTTCTGGCTTCACCATATTCAGGAGGGAAAGGATAGAGGTGCACATGCTTTGCTTGATAGTTCCGAAATCATAGTGGCTGTCCATGGCTCCTTTGTTATTGATTTGGACGACAATGAGAACAAAATAAGTGTGCTGCTCAATGACCCGTCAAAAGGTCTTATCATCAGACCCGGCGTATGGTTCAGAACACACAGCTACAAAGATGACGGCGTTTCTTTAATCTTGGCAGAAGATGAATACGCTCGCGATAAATACACATACGATTACGAAGAGTACAAGAAACTTAGAAACTTATGATACATTCCCTGCTTACAACAGACAACCCCATCAATAGTACAGAACAATTGCGCCAATGGATTGAGCAGCGCAACCATGAAGTCAAGGTTGATGTGCAGCTGATTCCGTTCAGCGAAATGACAGGCTGGTATGTGGACGATGAAGGAAGTCTGCGCCATAACAGTGGACGTTTCTTCTCTATTCAAGGAATCCATGTGGAAACGGACTATGGTAAAACTCATAGTTGGGATCAGCCAATTATCAACCAGCCTGAGATTGGTTATTTGGGAATATTGACCAAGGAGATGAACGGTACGCTCTATTTCCTTATGCAGGCTAAAATTGAACCTGGTAATGTCAATTGCGTTCAGATCAGCCCGACATTACAGGCCACCAAGAGTAACTACTCGCAGGTTCACAAAGGCAAAAAACCAGCCTATCTGGACTACTTTGTAAATGTAAAGCCTGAAAACGTGTTGCTCGACCAGCTCCAAAGCGAGCAGGGTGCGCGTTTCCTGCGCAAGCGCAACCGCAATATCATCATCAAAGTGGACGAGGATGTTGAGGTGTTGCCAGACTTCCGCTGGATGACGCTGGGGCAAATCAAGTCGTTTATGCATTACGATAATATGGTGAATATGGATACCCGTACCGTATTGTCAGGCATAGAGTATGTTGATTACATTACTCCATTGACTAACCTGAGCAACCTATCTGAGTTTGGCCGTGATATGCTGAAGTCAGCCCGCACCCAGGAAGGCATCCACACCATGGGGCAAATTCTCTCGTGGCTATCGGGTCTGAAATCGCGTTACGACCTCTTTGTCAGTAATAAATCTATCGACAAACTGGAAGGCTGGCATCGGAGCGAAACGGAGATTGCCAACAACGGTAACAAATATTTCCGCATCATTGGCGTGAAAGTAAGCATATCCAACCGAGAGGTCACCAGCTGGTGCCAGCCTTTGGTACAGCCGTTGCAGCAAGGTCTGTGCGCTTTCATTGTGCGCAAGATAGGTGGTGTATATCATTTCCTTGTTCAGGCCAAGCTGGAGTGCGGCAATTATGATGTGATGGAGCTTGCGCCGACAGTGCAGTGCCTCACTGGCAATGTGTTTGCAGCTGAAAAGAAACCACCGTTTGTTGACTATGTGTTGAATGCTCCCAAGGAGCAGATCCGCTATGATGTGTTGCAGAGCGAGGAGGGTGGTCGCTTCTTCCGTGAGCAGAACCGCAACATGATAGTGGAGGCAGGTAAGGATTTGCCTCAGGAACTACCTGAACACTACACTTGGATGACGCTCCATCAGATTAACCACTTCCTGAAGTTCAACAACTATCTAAACATTCAAGCCCGCAGCATTCTGTCGGCCATCAAATACAACGAGTTATGAAAAAAATAGGTATTATTTGCCCCTCCGAGATAGCCTTCCGTCGGTTCCTCCCTGCACTGAAGGAAGCTGGATGTTTTGAATATGCTGGAGTGGCCATTGCCAGCAAGGAAGAGTTTGTAGGGGCAACAGATGAGATTTTGGCAAAAGAACGCTTCAAGGCACAAACTTTTGTTGATAGTTTTGGTGGTAAGATATACGAGGGTTATAGCAATCTGATTCATTCTGATGAGGTAGATGCTATCTATCTTCCTCTTCCACCAGGACTCCACTACAAGTGGGCTAAAGAAGCTCTTGCTGCTAGTAAACATATTCTGGTAGAAAAACCTTGTACTACAGCATTGGCCAACACTGAGGATTTGTTGAAAGAAGCTGATGAGAAAGGATTGGCAGTACACGAGAACTATATGTTCGCATTTCATGACCAACTGGCGGTAATCAGTGAAATTGTAAAGTCTGGAGAAATTGGTGATGTTCGTCTTTATCGGGTTTCTTTTGGTTTCCCATTACGAGCCCAGAACGATTTCCGCTACAACAGAGCTTTGGGTGGAGGCGCATTGCTCGACTGTGGTGGCTATACCATGAAGTATGCATCCATATTGCTTGGCCCAACCGCCAAATTGAAATATGCTCAGAGCAACAACATAGATGGGTTTGGCGTGGATATGTATGGTTCTGCCGCACTGGTGAACGACGAAGGTGTTACCGCTCAGATTGCCTTTGGTATGGATCACAACTACAAATGTGAGGTAGAGGTGTGGTGCAGCAAAGGCACACTTTATACCAACCGAATTCTTACTGCCCCAGCAGGACTTGTTCCTGAAATGATTATCCGCAAAGGCAACGAAGAGGAAAAGAGAAACCTGCCTGCTGATGATGCCTTCAAGAAGTCTATACTACACTTCTGTCATTGCATAGAAAACGAAACAAACCGTAAGGAGAATTACGAGATTCTTTTACGCCAGGCAAGACTGGTAGAACAGTTCAAGCAACTAGCAAATATTGAAGTACAATAAAACATAACGAAATATGAGAAAGCCAATTTATGTTACAATGCCCACTCTGGCACCCCTTGAGGAAGTCAATGAACTGATGAAGGGCATTTGGGAGAGCGGTATTATGACCCATAATGGACCGCTGGTACAACGTTTTGAAAAGGAAGTGTGTGAGTATCTGAAAGTGCCGCAGATGGTAAGCTGCTGCAATGGTACACTTGCACTCCAGATGGCTGTTAAGGCACTTGGTGTGAAGGGTGAAATCATTACTACTCCTTTCACGTTCATTGCAACTGTCAGCTCCATCATGTGGGAGCATTGCACGCCAGTGTTTGTGGATATTGACCCAGAGACGCTGAATATTGACCCTAGGAAAATCGAGGAGCGCATCACCTGTCATACAGTGGCCATTATGCCGGTACATGTGTTTGGTAACAACTGCGACTTCGAGGCTATAGATGCTATTGCCAAGGCTCACAACCTGCCTGTAATTTACGATGCTTGCCATTCAGTAGGTTCTACCTATAAGGGCGAAAGCGTGTTTAAGCAAGGCACCATCTCTGTTACCAGTTTCCATGCTACCAAGATGCTCAATACGGCAGAAGGAGGTGGCGTGTTCACGTTGGATAAAGAGATTGATGAGAAGTTGCGTCGCATCCGTTTCTTTGGCTTTGAGAACCATGCCGAAATTGTGGAGGATGGTTTCAATGGCAAGATGACCGAGGTTCATGCCGCTGTGGGCATTGCCAACCTGCGTTATTTGGATGCAGCCCTTGCTGACCGCAAGGAGAAATATACCCGTTATAAAGAGATACTCGAAAAGAACCCCGAAATCTTATTCCAAAAGATTACTTCGGGTTGCAACTACAGCTATTTCCCCGCCATCTTCAAGGATGAAGATACAGCTTTGAATGTTGTAACAGCCTTAAATGCCGTGAATATCTTCCCTCGCCGTTACTTTTATCCGTCGGTAAATACATTCACCAAGTTGGTGCCCTATGTTCCTATGCCGAAGAGCGAAGACATTGCCAGCCGCATCCTCTGCCTGCCTCTTTATAAAGATTTGAAGATGCAGGATGTGGAAGAAATTGCAGAAATAACATTGAAAACGACAAATAAGTAGTTCTATTAAGGAGGAAAATATGAGATTAGGTATAATGCAACCTTATTTTATGCCATATATAGGGTATTTTCAGTTAATGGCAGCAGTCGATAAATACGTGATTTTCGACGATGTAAATTATATCAAACGTGGATGGTCGGCTAGGAATAACATCCTTGTAAATGGTCAGAAGCATTTGTTCAACATTATAGTTGAAGGGGGAAGTCAGAATAACCTTTATACACAAGTTGTTGTGATTGATGACTTCTCCAAGTTGCACAAGACATTAGAAATGTCATACAAAAAAGCACCGTTCTTTAATGAAACAATGGAATTGTTGGAAAAAGTGTTTGTTTATGAAGACCGAAGATTTAATTATTTTATGCAAAATAGCTATGGTGTAATTCTTGACTATCTTGGTATTCAAACAGAATTATTGTTATCATCAAATCTGTCAAATGACAAAGAATTAAAAGGAAAGGACAAAATATTGGATATCTGCAAACTCATGGGGGCGGATGAATATTATAATACAATTGCAGGTCAAGAGCTGTATGATTATCAGGAATTTACTGACAATGGAATTAAGCTTAGATTTGTAAATCCGTCATTAGAGCCATATAAGCAATTATGTGAAGAGTTTGTTCCGGGTTTATCTATCATAGATGTATTAATGATGAACTCAGCCGAAGGAGTAAGACATTTGTTAAAATTCTTTTCACTGTCGTAGTAAAAAACGGTTTTATTACCAAAAAAAGAAATAAAATGAAAATATTAGTATTTGGTGCAACAGGCACTATTGGTGCTTATACATCTTTAATATTGAAAGAGAAAGGGTTTGATGTTGTAGCCGTTGGCAGACGAAAATCAGACAATGGTTTTTTTGAAGAAAATGGAATCAAATACTATTCAGTAGATATAGTAAACAAAACAAATTTCGCGGCTCTTTCATCTGAAACTGCAATTGATGCTATTGTTCATTTAGCCGGAGTGATGCCTGCTCAAATGGAAGGATATCATCCGCAGCAATATATCGATTCAATTATAACAGGTACTCTTAATGTGTTGGATTTTTCTATTGACAACGGGATAAAAAAAATTGTGTTTATTACCTCAAGAGCCGACTCCAACTACTTAATGGGAAAGGAACCTATACCGTCAGACATTGTTAAGAAATTTCCCCTTAATTCAGACCATTCGGTTTATTCTATATGTAAGAATGCCGCTGTTGACTTGATTGAGCATTATTATTATAAATACGGTTTAAAACGGTTTGTATTGAGGTTCACGACAGTATATGCCTATCATCCAAACAAATTTTTTCATGTGGATGGTATTAAGAAAATTATGGCGTACCGTTATATAATGGAGCAAGCAATGGAAGGAAAGGATGTTGAAATTTGGGGCGACCCTTCTAAAGGCAAGGAGATAGTATATGTTGAAGATGCAGTCCAGTTAATTGAAAAAAGCTTGTTAGCAGAGAGTGATGGTGGAGTGTATAATCTTGGCCGTGGAGTTCCTGTTACGCTTGATGAACAAATTAAAGGTATTATCGATGTTTTTTCTAAACCAGATAAAAAATCTCGTATTATATATCGTTCAGATAAACCGGATGCACGAGAGTATGTTAATGATATTTCAAAACCCATGAAGGAGCTTGGCTATAAGCCTCATTTCGACTATATTGAAGGACTGAAGGCTTTCAAACATGAAATGGAGATTCAGCGTTTTGCTAAACTTTGGGGTAAAGAAGAATAATTGGATCAATGGCCAATAGCATAAGATTATATATTCCCGCAAACAATGTCCCTGAGAGACTCTATGCAATAGAAGTACTATTCAATGAGCTTCTCAGAATGGACTATGATGTTGTTGAGAAAAAAGAGCAAGTTGAATCTTTGTTAATTCAGGCTGGCGATAAGGTCTTCGCTTTTGAGGATCACTTTTGGAACAAACGTCTTGCGCCCAATAGTTACCTCTCAAAAGAAAACATTCCTCATAGCATCACGAATCTTTCTTCATTCACGGCTTTAAATATCCCAATCATATACGGTGAAGACAGGTTTTTTGTAGAAGAAAAGCGTACGCTTTGTGGTTTAGACATACTGGCATCTACTTTCTTCATGCTAACACGCTGGGAGGAGTATGTGCTAGGACGAAAGGATACTGGAAAGTGCAAAGAAGAAGATTTGCTATGCGTAAAAGCAGGATACGCAAGAGTTCCCGTAGTTCATGTTTACGAAGATTTTTTAAAATACCTGCTAAATGAGGCAGGCATTGAAGTAAGGAATAATAGAAAGTTTACAATAAAGACAACCCATGACGTTGATCGTTGCTATTTGACCGGATGGGGTGAACTACTGGGTAATGCAAAGCGTATTTATGCAAAGGGTAATAAACAACAGGCATGGAAAATTGTAAAAGACTACATTTGGTTTAAGACACACTTTAAGAACCCTTTTGACACATACGAATTCTTCATGGATTGCGCAGAGCAGATGGGGATAAAAGATGAGTTTTATTTCAAGTGCTGTGAAGCAAATGAGATAGGTACAACCTACCAAATAGGGGATAAGGAGGTTCAGAGGTTTATTAAATGCATTAAGAAAAGAAATCATATTATCGGATTCCATCCATCAGAAAGTACCTTCGCTAACCATTCTCAGTTTGTAAAGGAAGTTGAACGGTTAATCCAAGGAGTGCAAGTAACTTCATTAATAGGAAGGAACCACATGCTGCTAATAACCCCCGCTACTTTCAGAGACTGGGAAATGGCACATGCGAAGTATGTAAGCAATTATGGATACCAAGCTAGAAATGGTTTTCGTTGTGGAATATCGGTACCTTTCAAAATCTTCGACTTTGAACAGAGAAGGATGTCGGGCCTCACTGAGATTCCTTTTGAAATAATGGATACGGTCATGTTGCGGAATAAGCCGTCTTTCGACGATGCTCTCTCAGATATTATCGACATTATTAGAATTGTAAAGGATTATAATGGCACTCTTTGCACCAACTGGCATACTAATGTATACAATATGCGTACTATGGCAGTCTATAAGCAGATTTATACTTTGATGATTGATTATATCGGTAACTAATGTAATAATTATTATGCGTAAGGATGATCCCATGTGGATAGTCTACGTACATCAAAGTTTATCAAGTACACTTTGTGTTTCATGGCTATAGGAAAAATATGCTACGAGAAATATCTTGTGTAATAACCAAAATCTCATAAATGAAATGAAATAATTTATGATGGTATAAGTGCTATTGATGATATTACCACTTAAATAATTATGATGGATAACTTGAATAAAGAAATAGAAGTTACTGTTTGCGTGGTAACATATAACCACAAGGATTATATTCGTAAATGTCTTGATAGTATATTAAGTCAAGAAACTACTTTTAAGTATGAAGTTATTGTTCATGATGACTGTTCAACAGATGGAACAACAGATATACTTCGAGAGTATGAGAAAATATATCCAGACGTCATAAAACCTATATACAACCAAGAGAATAGATATAAATTACATATTGCATATTATGCTAATATAATGTTTCCACTGGCGCAAGGAAAATATATAGCATGTTGTGATGGTGATGATTATTGGACAGATAAGTATAAATTGCAAAAGCAATTTGAAATAATGGAGAAAAACCCGAATTATAGTTTGTGTTATCATAATTATAGCATTCTTCGAGACGGTGAAATTGTCTTAAGGAATATAAAAAGACCTTCAGTTCAAAATCTTGAAGAAGCAGCGTCGGATTTTTCTGTCCAAACTACGTCAATGTTTTTTAGAAACCCACACGTGTGTTTAATCCCTTCAGGTTTCACATTTAAATATAGAGTTTATCAGTTCTTCTGGGCTTTGCGTTTAGCTGAATTTGGTGATATATATTATATTGACGAAGCAATGAGTGTTGCTCGTGTCCATGCTGGTGGCATTTTTAACGGAAGTGATAATAAAAGAAGATTTCAGATGTCAATTGGGAATCTTCAGAATATGATTGACTGGTATTCCAAAGGGAATGTTCAACCAAAAGTAGTGAAGGCTTTAAAAAAGAGAGCGAGATGCGCTGCTAAACCCTATATAGTGTCTGCTGCCAAACATCTGAGATTGAAAGAATTAATAGAAATGCTTTCAATGGTAGTGTCATTGTAAAAGCTATGCCAAATAAAACATAGAGAGAGTGTGATATAACTATTCTGACCATTTTATGAAAGAGGATTCTTTAAAAAGGAAAACAAAAGTAGCATTATTTTGGAAAACGGCAGAACAATTTGTGAGTCAGGGTATACAATTCGTAATTGGAATTGCCATGGCGCGTATGCTATCACCAACCGATTATGGTATAACTGCATTACCTGCAGTTTTTATTGCTTTGGCTGGAGTTTTTATTGGGCCTGGTTTTGGTGAGGCTCTTATTAGAAAACCTGATTTGAAAGAAGAAGATTTATCCACGGCTTTTTATTACAGTTTTGGAGTAGGTTTGTTTTTTTATTTAATACTTTTTTTTACAGCCCCTTTCATTGCAGATTTTTACGATACCCCAGTCTTAACACCTCTCACAAGGGTAACAGCTCTTTCTTTTATTTATGGGGCAATCGGAACGCCACAAAGCATTTTACTAAATAGGAAACTGGATTTTAAAACACCGGCTAAGATATCAGTTATAACTCAGGTTTTTTCAGGTGTCATTGGAATAACTATGGCATATACCGGATATGGTGTTTGGGCTTTGGTAATTTCAAGTTTGGTTGCTGGATTTATAAGGCAATTGTCGTTGTTGATAGCCGTAAAATGGTTGCCCAAAACGAAATGGTCTAAAGATTCTTTCAAATATTTGTGGGGCTATGGAAATAAGATGATACTTACTAACCTTATAGATACTGGTTACAATAATATTACTCCAGTAATAGTTGGAAAGTATTATAGTACAGCCGCACTTGGAGAATATAATAGGGCAAATGGCTATGCTCAATTACCTGCAAATAATCTATTTACAATAATACGGCAAGTGTCATTCCCTGTACTTTCTAAGATTCAAGATGATAATCATCTTTTAATTGAGACATATAGGCGAATGATTAAGATGTCAGCATTTATTATTTTTCCAACAATGATGCTTTTGGCAGCTCTATCAAGGCCACTTGTGATTATTTTGGTGACAGAGAAATGGGAAGGTTGCATTATTTTGTTACAACTGATGTGTTTTTCTATGATGTGGTTGCCTGTTCATGCTCTGAATATGAACATACTAAGGGTAAAGGCACGCTCAGACTTGATGTTAAAATTAGAAATAATTAAGAAAATTCTGGGTTTAGTTGTGATGTGTGCTTTTCTACCTTTGGGGCTTGTTTACTTTTGTGCGGCTGGTATTGCTTCGTCATTATTGTCTGTTTATATAAATAGTTGGTATACTGGAAAGTTTTATGATTATGGTTTTTTTAAACAGATAAAAGACTTATTCCCAATAATAGCATTATCGCTAACTACATTTGTAGTTGTATGGTTGGTTAGTTCTTTATTTGGTAACTTGTGGGTACAACTAATAGTTGGTGGTTTAGCCGGCGCTTCTGTTTATCTAGGCGGTGCTATGGTTCTAAAATTAAATGCGTGGAATGATTTAATTCATTTTTTGAAAAACAGATAATCTTTAATGATGCTGTATAATGTGAAACGATATTATTTTTCTTTAAATCACAGATAATGGCAACTATATACTTGACGGGTTATAAAAATTCAAATCTTGGTGACGACTTGTTTTTCGTGACAGTATTAAAGCGTTACCCTAAAGAACACTTCATCTTTGAGGATATTTCATCGGGATATTATGCGGGGTTATTCAAAGATTTTGATAATGTGGATGTGATTCCATCAATACAAGATAGCTATATTCAAAGAATTATTAATAGAATAAAGAGAATCACAGGTTGTAATATTAGGGAGCAGTATTATTCTTCCTATAGAAGATCAAATACTATTAAAGCAGATGTATATTTAAAGATTGGGGGCTCAGTATTCATCCAGCCAGAGAAAGATGTTCGAGCCGTCAAAGATCAATTCTTATCTGATCATTTCTATTTTGGTGGTATTCCGTTTTTTTACATAGGTTGTAATTTCGGTCCCTTTTCTTCTCCCGATTATTTTAAGAATGCAGAGTATGTTGTAAGGAATTGTGACGGTATATGTTTTAGGGATTCATATTCATATAATTTATTTAAGCATTTAAAGAATGTTAGATTAGCACCGGATGTTTTGTTTGGAGCAAGAAACGTCATTCCGTATGAGAATAAGATAAATAATAGCATAGGCATTTCGTTGATAGACATTTCATCTAGGAAGTCGCTTGCGAGTTATTCTATGAGTTATTTGGAAAGCATTTCGTCGTTTTTAAGGTCTCAAAATAATAATTATGATCTAATTAGGCTATTCTCTTTCTGCGAACCCGAAGGTGATGGTATTGCTATAAGAGAAGTATTGGCACAACTTCCTGCACGCATTAAGAGTAAGATTGAAGTAGTAACATATAATAATAATTTGAGTTTGTTCTTGACAAAATTCTCGGAGATGGAATCATTAATAGCAACTAGGTTTCATGCAATGATATTAGGCTTTGTGTTTGGGATAAAGACGACACCAATCGTATATAGTAAAAAGATAACTCATGCCTTAAATGATTTAGATCAAAAGGTATCTGCCATCAACTTAAATGATCTCAATGTGGAAGCTTTAATTGATTCTGTTTCTTGCAGTAAAATTATCGATGTTGATAAACAAATTAACTCTAGCCAAGATCAATTTATAGATTTTGAGTCTTACTTAAATTTGTAAGTATTGTAAAAATTCAATTTCATATATGTCCATAATAAGTATTATAGTTCCAGTTTACAATGTGGAGAAATATATTGAGAGAATTGTGCGGTCAATTCAAAAACAATCCTTTTCTGATTGGGAGTTGATTCTTGTTGATGACTGTAGTCCGGATAATAGTGGTAGTATTATTGACCGTTATTCTCAAGAGGATAATAGAATAGTCGCCAAACATCATGAAAAGAATCGTGGCCCTATGGTCGCTCGACAAACTGGTTATTTAGCTGCAACTGGAGACTACATTATGTTTTGCGATGGTGACGATGAGCTACCAGTTGATGCGGTAAAAGACCTTTATGAAACGATTGTTCACAAATCCGTGGATATTGTAGTAGGAGGGATTGAATATGTTGATATTAATGGGAATAAGTCAAATTTCTTTTGTTCTGAATTAAAATATGGGAAAGATAGGGTGTCTGTTTTCAAATCCCTATTAAGGAAAGAGCTTAAACATAACCTCTGTGGTCGTATCTATAAGAGAGAATTGTTTTCTGATTATCAGTATGAGGTATACGACAATTGTAACAATTCAGAGGATATGGTTGCTTTTTATCAAATAATAGATCATTGCAACTCAATAGAGTTGATAGACGACGTTGTATATTATTATCATCAGAATAATTCATCTTCTTCATTATCGGTGCTATCTGATAAGGCATTAAACAGCATGATATTCATGAGGTCCCTTGCTGTGGAGTTATTGATTAAATATCCTGAATTAGAAAATGATATGTATAATTGGCTCATTAGCGATTTAAGTGTCTTATACCCTCAGTATAATAAAAACGGTTGTTTGGATAAACTCATCAAGCAGTACGGACTCTCAAAGTATCTGAAGATAGGGCGTTTAGTTGCGCATGGGGATTTAATAAATGTAGTTAAATTTGTTATTAAAAGGCATCTGTTATAAGGGATTTTATTATCTGTTTTTTATTTGTTATCCAAAATTTTTTTGATAAAGTAATTTATTTGAAATGGCACAAAAAAAGAGTACATCATTACGGCAAACTCTTTTATTATTGGTAGGACTCTCTCTTGTATATGAAAATTTTGCCATCATAATAGGAGGCATGTCCTTTTCCTATGCGATGATTTTGCTTATACTGTGGGTTTTATACATATTAAAAGATTTAAAGCATACAGGTAAAGCTTTGCGTGAATATACTTATGAAGTTTCATTGTTAGTAATCTTTTTATTCCTAATAATGATACAAAACTATAGGTATGCATCATCGGCTGTTGAATCGCCAGTATTCCCCGGAACTCTGTTTTTTAATACACTTTTTTTAGTTTTTCTTCTGGTGGATTATAAGTATCATCCAAAAGATTTGTATTCTGGCTTTATCGGTTATGCCATAGGTTCAGCTATAGTACCAATTTTGTTTTTTGCGGGTTTTGGCGTTGACTACGATGCTTCCGGTAGATTGGTTTTTTTTGGCAATAATTCGAATGTTTTTGGTGTTCGTTTGTGTTTTGGATTCGCTATTATTCTCCAAATGTTTATTGTTCAGGATTATTTTCGATTAAAGGCTAAAAGATTTTGGTTCATTTTACCTCTTCTTTTAATGACGGCCGTTATTTTTGCCACAGGTTCAAGAACGGCGTTAATTTGTCTTTTGTTAATACTTGTTATTACTGTAACCATATATAGAGGTAAAGGGAAAACGGGCATGGTGTTTTTGGGTCTCATAGCTTTAGCTGCTCTATTCATATACTTACAAGGTACGGTATTATACGATAGGCTTTTGGAAAGTATATATCATGGTGACACAAGTGGAAGAACGGATATATGGGAGACTTTATTACCTTATTGTTGGCAACATCCGGTTTTTGGTGTTGGTATCACTGGATATGATTCGCTTGCTATAAATGCGACAGGAAAAATAACGAATCCACATAATGTTTTTGTCGAAATATTCGCATACGGTGGATTAGTTGGCGTGTCGCTTTATGTCCTGTTTTGGTTGAGATTATTGTTCTGTGGTATCAGTCTCCGAAAGTATCATATATACCTGCCGTTAATTATGTTCCTACCATTATTAGTCAATTTATTCTGCGGTCATGTTATTGAAACAAAGATTTCTTATATGGTGTATGCATATATATTATTCGTTTATAAAAACAGGGATTATCAAATCATATAAAAGCATCCATAAATGATTGATAGTATTATTATTGTTTCGCCTGACTATCCAACAGCAAAAACGATAGATTTTGTTTTTGTTGACCAACTGTGTCGTGCAATGGCATCGAAGGGGGTGAGGGTTAGTGTCATAGCACCTCAATCTTTGACAAAGTGTATTTTAAGGAAAATTCCGATAGAGCCATTTAAACAGGAACTAATCAATCCAGATGGGAGTACGCTTACGTTATATAGGCCAAAATATTTTTCTGTTGGCAATGCTGGAGGGATTCTAAAAAACCACAATAGTAATGCATTTAAACGGGCTGTCTATCGAGTAGGAAAGACTATTCATAAACCGACTGCAATATATGGTCATTTTTGGGAGTCTGTGAAGGCCGCTTCTTATGTCGCCAAGTACCACAAAATACCATTATTCGCTTCGTCAGGAGAAGAGGCTGTTTCTTTAGAAAGAATTGGCTATTCATACGAGGATGCGATAATGATTAAAAATTCACTAAGCGGTGCCATTCACGTATCGACGGATAATCAGAAACTGTGCCTTTCCTGTGATTTGGTTACTAGTGAGAAAAGTATAGTAATACCAAATGCTATTGATAATAAATTGTTTTACCCTCGCGATAAAAAAATATGCAGAGGAAAGTTATCATTAAAAGATTACGACTTCGTAGTGGCTTTTGTAGGACAGTTCAATAGCCGAAAAGGACCAATGAAAGTTGCAGAAGCGATATCCCGTTTAAACAATCCAAATATTAAAGCCATATTTATAGGATCCGGAATTGAAGACCCACAATGTCCAGGAATCATTCATAAGGGTAGAGTCAATCACGACCTTGTTCCTGAATATTTGAGTGCTTCCGATGTCTATGTTCTTCCAACCTTAAAAGAGGGATGTTGTAATGCAACAATAGAAGCTATGGCATGTGGCTTGCCCGTGATATCATCGGATTTGCCATTTAACTATGATGTTCTTAATGATAAGAATGCTATTCTTATAGATCCAAACAATGTTGAGGAGATAATGTCATCAATTAAATCTCTACATGATGATAAATCATTGTTGAAAAGAATGTCTGATGCCGCTATTGAATCTGTTGATTCTTTGACTTTAGATAAGAGGGTGGATAGAATACTTGCTTTCATGAATAAAATGATTGATTATGATAAAAACAAAAGCGCAACTGAAAGAATATCTTGAAGCTGACCAATTATACGCTTATGTTCCTAAATCAAAGCTTAAAAGAGTTTTGTATAGGTTGCATGGTAATGAACAATGCCATGCGTTTCGTTATGTTGAGTGCCTTAGAAAAATGGAGTACCATTTGAATACTGGTCACAAATTAAGGTATTCATATTATCATTTCAAACTCTCACGCCTTGGTCTCAGATACGGAATAAGGATTAATCCTAATGTAACAGGAAAAGGATTAAATATCATACATCTTGCAGGAGGAGGAGGGTGTATCGTTAATTGTAAAAAAGCAGGCAATTATCTTAGACTTCAATCTGGGGTTGTTATCGGAGTTGTTGACAATGCAGACAATGCACCCTCAATAGGCGATTTTGTTAGTTTCGGTCTTGGAAGTAAAGCATTCGGAAAGATTGAAATAGGTGATTATGTGAAAGTATTACCCAATGCAGTTGTTACGAAGGATATCCCTGGCGGGAGCATTGTGGGTGGGGTGCCAGCGCGGGTGATAAGAAAACTAACAGATGAAGAAATAAATACAATTAGTAATACCTTGGTAAATAATTAAAATTCAGAGCACCATGGCTAAACTGAAAATTTACATTGCCGGTTGTGGCGGTATGCTGGGCGAGGCTTTCTACCAGCAGTTTAAGGATGATTACATCATCAAGTGTACAGATAAGGATGTCAATGCTGACTGGCTTTCGTTCCTTGACTTTAGGGACTACGATGCCTATCGCAAAGACGTGGAGGAGTTCAAGCCGGACTACTTGTTCCATCTTGGGGCATATACCGATTTGGAATGGTGTGAACAAAACGCCGACGAGGTGTATCTCACCAATACCCTCTGTGTAGAAAATGCCGTGTACATTGCCAACGCACTTGATATCCCGTTGCTTTATATTAGCACGGCAGGGATCTTCGATGGCAAAAAACAGCTCTACGACGATTGGGATCAGCCCAACCCGCTGGGGGTATATGCACGCTCGAAGTATATGGGAGAACGTTTTGTGGTGGAAAATGCCAAGCGTTATCTTGTTTGCCGTGCCGGCTGGATGATGGGTGCCGGCCCGAGTAAGGACAAAAAATTCATCCAAAAGATTATGAAGCAACTCAAGGATGGCAAGAAAGAACTGTTTATTGTGAACGATAAGGACGGTACACCCACCTATACCCAGGACTTTGCCCGTACCGTGAAGAACTTGATCCAGAAAGAGTATTGGGGACTTTATAATTGTGTTTGTGGTGGTCAAACCAGCCGTTTGGAAGTTTGTCAGGAGCTGCTGAAGATTCTTGGTCTGCAAGACACAATAAAGATTAATGTGGTAACATCGGAGTATTTTGCAAAAGAGTATTTTGCCGACCGACCTGCATGTGAGCGTCTGTGGACCCGTAAACTCAATCTGCGTGGCGTTAATGCTATGCGTGACTGGAGGGTTTCTCTTAAAGAGTATATAAACGATTATTATAAGGATTACCTCAAATAAATAGGAATAATAATTTGACGGCTATGGAAGATAAACAATTTTTTCTCTCAATTTGCATACCAAGCTATAACCGACCAGAAGGCATTAAACGAGCCCTGGAATCGGTTGATGCTGAGAAATATGCTGACGAATTACAAATAGTAGTTTGCGAAGATTGCGCACCCAAACGCGAAGAAGTGAGAGCAGTGGTTAAGGAGTTTCAAAAAAAAACTCGCTATGCGGTAAAGTATGTTGAAAATGAAATTAATTTAGGCCATGGCAAAAACTGGCGCCATTGTGCTCATGAGGCCGACGGTGAGTATTTGATGTACATCGGTGATGATGATATGGTTGCTCCCAAAGCTCTCGATCAATTTATGGAATGGCTTCACTCACACAATAATTTGGGCTATGTGTGTAGGGCTTATCAAACACTTAATCCTGATGGTAGTATTTCAGAAAGCCGATACTACAATAAGGACAAGTTCTTTGAACCTGGACTTGACGCTTATGTGGCGTTCTTTATGAAAAGCAACCTCATGACAGGATATACCATTAAAAGGGAATTCACCTATGACTTTGAAGATTCGAGTGTTGACTATACATTGTTGTATCAGATGTACTTAATGGCTGAAGTTTGTTTGCGATACCCATCAGGCTATTGCAACATCCCTATTGGACAGTATGTGGGTGACGGCATTTCGTATTTTGGTGTAAATGAGGCAGAGAAATCAATATTCAAGCCAGGGGTGAACCCGGCAGACGAATTAGAGCACTGTAATCTGTTTTTTGCAGTTTCGGAACTGGTGGATAAAAAGAATGGTATTAATTCAACTCCGCTTTTAAAGAAAGAATGGGCCAAGTATTCTTCATATCCTACGTTTGTAAAGTATCGTGTTCTTGGGCATAAAAGTTTGAGAAACTGTAAGAAGACACTTGAAAAAATGGGACTTAATGGTTCGAAGTATTTCTACTTATATTACTATATGCTTCAAATATTTGGAATCAGATTCTGCCATTGGGGGGTTGAAACCTTGCGTAGAATGATTGGCGGTAGGCCTGAGTTGTAAACTTAAAAGTATTTAAAATGGCAAAAGTAGCAATTCTTATTTGTTCGTGCGATTACTATAGTGATTGCTGGAAACCCATTATTTATTCTTTTGATAAGTTTTGGCCAGATTGCCCATATACAAAGTATATTGTGTCAAACTATAAATCAGAAGAACTTCCCAATACTGTGTTTGTTAAAGTGGGTAATCATAAAGGATGGGCTAATGATACTAAAAAGGCTTTAACTCAGATAGATTGTGATTATATATTATATTTTCAAGAAGATTATTTTCTTGATCGACCTGTCAGTACTGCCGCAATTGAGTCACATGTCGCATATTGTGAAACGAACGGTATAAATTATCTCAAATTACAAGATGACAGAATGTTGAGAGATTCAAAACGGATAGGCGACTCTATCTATTGCTTGAATCCTATTGATGTAAGATACACAGTCAATACTGCCGTTGCTTTATGCACAAAAGATTTAATGAGTGAGCTTTGTGTCGAAAACTACACAGGTTGGGATTTTGAACGTAAGATAGTTGATTATATCAAAGAGAATCATATCGTTGTCAATTCACAAGTACTATACTCGAAAGAAATTGAGACCAAGGGTTTTAGTACTATTCCAGGGAATGCAATTCAACGTGGAATGTGGACGAAAAGTGGTGTGAAATTTTTGAAGGATAACGGCTTTGACGATTTAATCAATACACGTAAACAGCAAAGCAATTTATATTTCTGGTTATGGAGCCATTCGCCCCGCAATCGTTTTTTAAGGTTGCCAGTATGGGCGCTTATTAAAGTAATACGTTTTTTTGAAACTCATTTAAAAAAATAATACAATGAAAGGAATAGTACTTGCCGGAGGCTCCGGCACAAGACTTTACCCCATTACAAAGGGTGTCAGTAAACAGTTATTGCCGATTTACGACAAGCCAATGATTTATTATCCCATCAGTGCTCTGATGTTGGCAGGTATCAGAGATATTTTGATTATCTCTACACCTTACGATTTGCCGGGATTCAAGCGTCTCTTAGGCGATGGCTCAGATTATGGCGTACATTTCGAGTATGCTGAACAACCATCACCTGACGGCCTCGCTCAGGCTTTTATCATTGGTGAAAAATTCATTGGTAACGATTGCGCTTGCTTGGTGCTGGGCGATAATATCTTCTACGGCAGTGGCTTCACGGGTAAACTTCATGAAGCTGTAATAGATGCTGAACAGAACGGCAAAGCTACGGTATTTGGCTATTGGGTAAACGATCCTGAACGCTACGGAGTAGCAGAGTTTGATGCAAAAGGGAACTGCCTTTCCATTGAAGAGAAACCTCAGAATCCGAAGAGCAACTATGCCGTTGTGGGTCTCTACTTCTATCCCAACAAGGTTGTTGATGTGGCCAAACATATCAAACCTTCGGCACGTGGAGAATTGGAAATCACCACTGTCAACCAGGAATTCCTTAAGGATGGAGAATTAAAAGTTCAAGTGTTCAGCCGCGGATTTGCATGGCTTGACACGGGTACGCACGACAGTTTGAGCGAGGCTTCAACTTTTGTTGAAGTCATTGAGAAACGACAAGGTTTGAAAGTTTCTTGCTTGGAAGCTATTGCCTATCGTAAAGGATGGATTTCCGAAGAGCGTATGAGAGAACTTGCCGAACCAATGAAGAAAAATCAATATGGTCAGTATTTGCTTCAAGTGATTGAGGAGAAGAAACGTGAAGTGGATGCCGACACATTTAGAATTATTAAATAATAGATAATTATGAAAACCATAGCAATTACTGGTGCATCAGGTTTTATTGGCCAGCACCTGTTGAAACATTATCTGGACGAGGGAGCAAAGGTGATTGCTTTTGTTCCCGATCCGGAGAACTTGGAGCCTTACGCCTGCGAGAATCTGGAGATAGTCAAGGCCTTCTTCGAAGATTTCGGGAGGTTGGCAGAACTGACTCCGACGCGCGACATAGATATATTCTATTACCTGTCATGGGGTGGTTACGGTAAGGCAACCAACGATTATGCCGCACAGCAACAGAATATCCTTCCTATTTGCAGTGCCGTTGATTCCGCATCCAAGATGGGCTGCAAACGTTTCCTGTTCAGTACCTCGTTCTCTGAGTATATGATTAGCGAACATGAGACGCTGACTCACAACACAGGCGCTCACTGCAACGTGTACGGAGCTGCCAAGCAAGCGGCAAGAGTGCTGGCACACGCCACTGCCGCCCAAAAGGGCGTACCTTTCCTTTGTGTGGCTTTTGCCAACACATTCGGAGTGGGAGACCGTTCACACCGCAGTACCAACCTTTTTGTACATAAGCTTTTGAAAGGCGAGACTCTTGACCTTACAGAAGGTGTCCACCTTTACGACTGGAATTATATAGAGGACACGCTGGCAGGTTTGGTTTTGGCTGGCGAAAAAGGTAAGGTAGATGCCGTTTATTACATTGGTAGCGACCGTCGTCGTCCGTTGAAGGATATAGTTGGTGAAGTGCGTGATATTCTGGCTCCTGGGGTCGAGATTCGTTTGGGAACCTATAAAGAAGATTTCCATGTGGACTATTCCAGTGTGGATGTCACCAGACTGTATCGTGATACCGGCTATCAGCCTAAATGGGATTTCAAAGAAGCGGTTTTGAAGACCGCTGAATGGGTAAAAACATTAGATTGGGAGTAACATGGCATATAAAATAATTGAAACAAAGCTTCCTGGGGTGGTCATTTTAGAGCCTCAGGTATTCGGAGACAGCCGTGGTTGGTTTATGGAATCATGGTCTGAAAAAAATATGGAAGAAGTGGGCCTCAATGTCCGCTTTGTCCAGGATAACCAGAGTTTTACTGCAAAAAAAGGAACATTGCGTGGCATTCATTACCAACAGAACCCTATGGCACAAGCCAAGTTGGTTAGGGTTGTTAGAGGTGCTGTTGTAGATGTGGCAGTTGACATCCGTAAAGGAAGTCCAACATACGGCCAGTGGACTGCTGTAGAACTGTCAGCTGAAAATAAACGCCAGTTCTATTTGCCCCAGGGTTTTGGCCATGCTTTTCTTACGTTGACGGATGATGTGGAATTCTTCTACAAGTGTGATAACCTTTATAGCAAAGAGTGCGACCGCAACATCCGTTGGAACGATCCACAGATTAACGTGGATTGGAAGGCTTTGGGGTTAGAAAGTCCAGAACCTATGCTTTCCGAAAAGGATGCCAATGCTCCATTGTTAAAGGATTGTGATTGTAATTATTTATTTGAAAATTAATATAGTATGATACATAAGTTGGCAGATTGCATGAGTAAAAACATTCCTGACTCGACAAACATTTGGCAATTCTGTGTAATATTCCCAGAGTGCCAAATTGGGGAAAACTGTAACATCTGTTCTCATTGTTTAATTGAGAATGATGTGATAATCGGTAACAATGTAACCATAAAATGTGGGGTTCAGGTTTGGGATGGAATTACCCTTGAAGATAATGTGATGATTGGCTCAAATGTGACCTTTACCAACGATATGTATCCCCGATCGAAGAATCAAGACTGGAAACTGTTGAAGACAAAGGTATGTAAAGGCGCAACGATTGGCGCTGGATCAGTGATACTACCTGGGATAACTATTGGAGAAAGGGCCTTTGTCGCTGCAGGTTCCGTCGTAACTAAAGATATTCCGGCAGGTGAACTTTGGATGGGGAGTCCTGCAAAATTTTATAAAAAAGTAGATTTTTAAGATATGATTCCATTTTTGTCGTTAAAAGATGTCACTGCCCTACATGGTGCGGAGATAAATGAAGCTGTGACTCGTGTAGTGAATGGAGGTTGGTATCTGCAAGGGAAAGAAAATGAAAAATTTGAGGCAAACTATGCGAAATTCATAGGAACTAAGTATTGCATTGGCTGTGCCAATGGTCTGGATGCGCTCATCTGGATTTTTCGTGCTTATATTGAAATGGGCGTGATGCAACCTGGTGACGAGGTTATTGTTCCTGCAAATACCTACATCGCCACCATTCTTGCTATCACAGAGAATGGCTTGAAACCTATCCTCGTTGAGCCCAAACTCAATACGCTGGAGATTGATGACAATCTCATTGAGTCCGCTATTACTCCGAGAACAAAGGCTATCGCTATTGTTCACCTTTATGGCCGCAATGCCTATACGGAGAAGATTGGAACGCTCTGCAAGAAGTACAATCTGAAACTAGTTGAGGACAATGCGCAAGCTCACGGATGCAAGCATATCGATGGCCGCTCCACTGGTTCTATTGGTGATGCTGCAGGTCATAGCTTCTATCCTGGCAAGAACCTTGGAGCCCTTGGTGATGGTGGTGCTGTTACTACCAACGACCCTGAGTTGGCAGCCGCTATTCGTGCATTGGCCAACTATGGTTCGCAGAAGAAGTATGTGTTCAAGTACACGGGCCGCAATAGTCGACTGGACGAGATCCAGGCTGCTGTGCTGGATGTGAAGTTGAAGTATTTGGTAGAGGATAATGCCCACCGTAAGGAGGTGGCTAACTATTACTATGACCATATCAACAATCCTTTAGTGTCGTTGCCAGACCGATTGCCTGATGAACAGAATGCATATCACCTCTTCCCGATTTTGGTGGCCAATGGCAAGCGTGACGCTCTTCATGATTATCTGGAGCAGAATGGGGTGGGTACTGTAATTCACTATCCCATCGCACCACATAAACAGGAGTGCTACAGGGAGTGGAATAGGATAAGCCTGCCCATTACCGAGAGGATAGCTGATGAGGAGTTAAGCCTCCCAATTGGACCGGCTATTACGATAAGCGAAGTGATGCAGGTAATTCAATTAATAAACGCTTTCTAAAAAAAGGATGGTCATCTGGTTTGTCAACAAAGAAGCGGCACCTTCTTCAGAATTTGCCACCCACATGAGAACTTTGCGACAAGCAAAGTTTTTTCAAGATAGGGGCTATGAAGTGAAGGTTTTCTGTTCAGCCGTTGTCCATAACACCAAGATAGTTCACAAATTCAAAGGTTTATGCCATGAAGAGATTCATGATGCTGTACCATTGGTTTTTGTGAAGTGCCCAGCGTATGGGGAGAGTTTTGTAAAAAGAGTTCTTTCATTTTTTGTTTTCTCGATTAATATGTTGAGAATCAAAGCTGAGAAGAAACCCGATGTCATAGTGCATGAATCTAAAACGCCCTTTGACATATTATGTATGAGACTTGCCAAAAAGTATAAGGCGAGATACATAGTAGATATTGAGGATTTATGGCCATTTGAGTTTGAACAAGTAGGGGTGATTTCACATAAAAACCCAGTATTGAAGCTGTTTTACAAGGCTCAACGCTATATTTATTCTAAAGGAGAACATGTCGTGATATCAATGGAAGGGGGAAGAGATTATATTACAGAAAGGAAGTGGGATAAAGAGCAAGGTGGGCCTATTGATATTAATAAAGTGCATTATGTAAACAATGGAATCAGTATGGCGGAATTTAAGTATAACGCAGAGACTTTTACCATTGATGACGATGACTTGCTGAATGATGATATATTTAAAGTGGTTTACCTAGGCAGTATTAGGTTGGCAAACAATTTAGACCAACTACTTGATGTTGCTAAAGCCCTTGATGATGAGAAGAAGATTAAGTTTTTGATTTTTGGTGACGGCCCTGAGCGCGCTGGTTTGGAGGAACGATGCGCTAAAGAACGAATAAGCAATGTGGTGTTTAAGAACAAATGGATAGATTTGAAATACGTCCCATACGTACTATCGCATGCTGACCTGCATATTTTGAATTATGGTAAAAACTGGGCACCATACGGCGGTTCAATGAATAAGATGATGATGGCTTTTGCCAGCGGTAAACCTATGGTATGCAATGCAAATATGCCATATTCCGAAATCAACCGCCATCACTTGGGAATTGATAAAGTGTTTGAACCCCCCGAAGATTATGCGGCTGCGATAAGAAGTATCTATGAAATGCCTCATGATGATTATCAGGCTATGTGTGATAGAGTAAAAGAAGTCTCTTTGAGGTATGACACCAATTACCTTTGCGAGAAGTTTGCGGAATACTGCGAATTGTAATGATAAATGCTTTTTTTACCCTGTTAAAGATAGGACTTGGAATCATACAACCCAGTGTTACGAACCCTGCCATCTACGCAAAATTAGAACAAGATGACTGGATTTGGATGAAAGAGTTGGCAGAGAAGCAGGGTGTGGTGGCAATAGCAGGTGATGGGTTGAATAAACTTATAGTCTGCCATACAAGAGAATCAGTTGCCCCAAATATTGATCCATTATGTTGGAAGATATTTGTGTGTGAATGGGTTGGGATGATGCTGCAAATGGAAGTGACCAACAAACACCAACGAGACGTTACAGAAGCATTGGCAAGCAAATGGGTTGAGGGTGGATTACGCGTAATGATTATGAAGGGACAGGCAAATGCAGTCAACTATCCTCAGCCTGATTTCAGAAGTACTGGTGACGTTGATTGTTTCCTGTTTGGTGGCTATAAGAAAGGAAACGATATAGCAAAGGGTATAGGGGCTCGAGTTGATGAGGGATGGTATAAACATTCAGAAGTGTTTTACCAGGACGAAATGTTCGAGAACCATCAATTCTTTGTCCACACGAGGAGCGGAGCGCGAAGTAAAAAAATGGAAAGAGAGTTGGTGGATGCCTTGAACGTAAATGGCGAAAGCTTTAAACCACTGACTGCCTCTACCTTGATACCCCCCGTGCAATGGTCGGCGATGTTCCTGACATATCATGCTTGTGAACATTTCCTGACAGAAGGATTAAGATTAAAACAGTTGTTAGATTGGGCGATGTTTTTAAAAGCCCATCAAGACACGTTAGATTGGAATTCATACTATGCCTTTTGTGAACGTTACCATCTGAGACGATTCACTGATGCGTTAACAGCAATATGTTGTAGACAATTGGGAATAGGAATTAACAATGATCAAATTGTGGCTGAAAGTCCATATGCTAATAAGATTCTTCAAAACATATTATACGGAGATGACTATATCTATTGCAAAGGAGAAAGCATTTGGAAAGAAAGAAGGCATTTAATCAGAAGTATGTTTCGATATCGCTGGAAATATGATGACATTTTTGAAGAAAGCGTATGGAAACAACTCTGGTTTTATGCAACAGGATTATTATTCAAAACAGAGAACTTGAAATAACAAAGATTATACAATTTATGAATATGAAACTCAGAAATATCCCTTTCTCACCGCCAGATATGACGGAGAAAGAGGCACAGGAAGTTAGAGAAGCCATTCTTTCTGGTTGGATTACCACCGGCCCCCGCACAAAAAAATTGGAGAAGTTGATTTCTGAATATGTGAATACTGAAAAAACAGTATGCCTGAACTCAGCTACGGCATGTATGGAAATGGTGCTGCATCTGTTGGGCATTGGACCTGACGATGAAGTAATTGTCCCGGCATATACCTACACGGCTACGGCATCGGTGGTGCAACATGTGGGTGCCAAGCTGGTGATGGTCGATTCGCAAAAAGATTCTGTTGAAATGGACTACAACCAGTTGGAGAATGCTATTACCGAGAAGACAAAGGTGATTGTGCCTGTGGACTTGGGCGGTGTCGTGGCTGACTATGACCGTGTGTATGAGATAGTGGAGAGAAAGAAGTCTTTGTTCCGTCCCTCAAATGCGCTGCAAGCCAATATAGGACGTATCATTGTTTCAGCAGACTGTGCACACTCCTTTGGTGGCAGTCGCAAAAGCAAAATGGCTGGAGAGATTGCTGACTTCAGTTCGTTCAGTTTCCACGCAGTGAAAAACTTCACGACGGCTGAAGGAGGGGCCATGACTTGGAACCTTCCTTTCGGAAACGAGGTTGTTCCTACAGATGTAGATTATATGCCTACGGTACCTAAGAAGGAAGGTGAGACTTGGAATGAAATGCTCTATAGGATTTCCCAGTTGTTCTCGTTGCATGGCCAGAACAAGGATGCTTTGGCCAAGACCAAACTGGGTGCTTGGGAGTACGACATCATTGGGCCGTGGTATAAGTGCAACATGACGGACATCATGGCTGCACTGGGCTTGGTGCAATTTGAGCGTTACCCGAAGATTTTGGAAAGAAGGTATGAGATAGTGAGAAGGTATAATGAGGCATTGAAAGACCTGCCAGTGGCTGTACTGAATCATAGGGATTCAGACCATTGCGGCTCTCACCACCTGTACTTGGTGCGACTGCTTGGTAAGTCTCGAGAGGAAACCAATAAGGTGATTGAATTGATGGCTGAGCGCGGCATTGCTACCAATGTCCACTACAAGCCGCTGCCAATGATGACGGCCTATAAGGCACTTGGTTTCGACATCAAGAACTACCCCAATGCTTTCCATCTCTTCGAGAACGAAATAACACTTCCTCTCCATACCAAATTGACTGACGAGGATGTGGATTATATCATCAGCAACTTTGTTGACATCGTAAAGAACATTTAATGAAACGTTTATTCGACATCGTAGCCAGCGGGCTTGGCTTGATAGTACTAAGTCCGCTTTTCTTGATTTTGGCCATTTGGATAAAATTGGACAGCAAGGGACCAGTTTTCTACCGCCAAGTGCGTGTGGGCCGTTACAATAAAGACTTCCGAATCTTCAAGTTCCGCTCCATGCGAGTGGGAAGTGACAAGGGTAGCCTCGTAACCATTGGTGGACGCGATCCCAGAGTTACTCGCTCAGGTTATTGGGTTCGCAAATTTAAGCTGGATGAACTGCCCCAATTGATAAATGTTTTCATTGGGGATATGTCTCTTGTCGGTCCCCGTCCAGAAGTAAGGCACTATGTTGACTATTGGACACCTGAGCAAATGCACGTATTGGATGTTCGCCCTGGTATCACAGACCCTGCTTCTATCAAGTTCCGCAACGAGAACGAACTAATGGAACAGGCAGAAGACCCTGAAAAGTATTACATCGAGGTTATCATGCAGGAAAAAATCAAGCTCTACCTCGAATATGTGGAAAACCACTCTTTCTGGGGTGACATTGGCTTGATTTTTAAGACTTTTTGGACCATCGTCAAAGAAAGGTGAGATTGTTGGCTTTCAAGTAGCATTCATCTATTAAACATCATATGACCTTTACGGGTGGTATAGCTCAGATGGGTTATGGCAAGGTAATCCAGGCAGCTCGATTGCATTTTTAACAAAGATTATTAATTTAAAATTAAACATTATGCGAAACATTATCATTACTGGCGGTGCTGGTTTTATAGGTAGCCATGTTGTGCGCCTTTTTGTAAACAAATATCCTGAGTATAAGATAATTAATCTTGACAAACTTACTTATGCGGGTAATTTGGCTAATTTGAAAGATATAGAAAACAAGCCAAATTACAAGTTTGTTAAGATGGATATATGTGATTTCGACGGTGTTCTCAATTTAATGAAAGAAGAAGAAATAGATGGTATCATCCATCTTGCTGCAGAAAGCCATGTTGATCGCAGTATCAAAGATCCTTTTACCTTTGCTCAAACCAATGTGATGGGTACGCTGAGTATGCTTCAAGCAGCCAAAGCATATTGGGAAAACCAACCCACCCCCTATGTGGTTAGTCATGAAGAGAAAAAGTCTATTCATGGTGTTGGTTATTATAAGGAAACGGAGAATGTTCAGTGCCGTTTTTACCATATTAGTACTGATGAAGTATATGGTGCATTGCAGATGACACACCCCGAAGGTATTGAACCTCCGTTCACGACCAAGGCCAGTAGCGGCAAGCATCACCTCGCTTATGGGGAGAAGTTCTTTACCGAGGATTTGAAGTATCAGCCACACAGCCCGTATAGTGCAGCCAAGGCTAGCAGCGACCACTTTGTACGTGCTTTCCACGACACATTTGGCATGCCAACCATTGTAACCAACTGTTCCAATAATTACGGCCCTTATCAGTTCCCGGAAAAATTGATACCACTGTTCATCAACAACATCCGTCATCGCAAGCCACTGCCAGTATATGGCAAAGGAGAGAATGTGCGCGACTGGCTCTATGTTGTTGACCATGCTAGGGCAATAGATACAATCTTCCATAACGGAAAGATAGCTGAGACCTACAATATTGGTGGTTTTAATGAGTGGAAAAACATTGATATTATCAAAGTCCTCATCAATACGGTTGACAGATTACTAGGTCGTCCCGAAGGGGCTGACATGGATCTGATTACCTACGTTACAGACCGTGCCGGTCATGACCTGCGCTATGCAATAGACAGCACTAAACTACAAAGAGAACTGGGTTGGGAGCCTTCGCTACAGTTTGAAGAGGGTATTGAGAAAACAGTCCGTTGGTATCTTGATAATCAAGATTGGATGGATAACGTTACCAGCGGTGATTATATGAAATATTATCAGGATATGTATGCAAACAGGTAGTGCTATGACAATAAATGATGTAAAAATCATAGAATTACCTAAAATTCTTGATTCGCGTGGCAATCTGTCATTTGTTGAACAGATTCAGAATATACCCTTTGAGATAAAACGGACGTATTGGATTTATGATGTTCCTGGGGGTGAAGAAAGAGGCGGTCATGCATTCATATCAAACCAGGAGTTTATAATCGCTCTTTCTGGGTCGTTTGATGTGGTAATTGATGATGGCAAGAATAAGAAAACTTTCACGCTTAATCGTTCTTATTATGGGCTCTATGTACCTGCTGGATTGTGGCGTGAAATGAATAATTTTTCCACTAATTCTTTGGCATTGGAATTTGGATCTGAACACTATAGCCAGGAAGATTATATTCGCGAATATGATGAATTCTTAAAAATGAAGAAAGATGGCAAAATATAATGTATTCGACTGCACGATGATTGAACTTGATAAGCATCATAGCGACCGTAAGGGTAACCTTAGTGTGGTAGAAAATGGCATAACCTTGCCATTTGATGTAAAGCGGGTTTATTACATATATGATGTTCCTGGAGGTGAAAATCGTGGTGCACATGCTCACAAAGAACTTAGCCAATTGATGATTGCTGCATCTGGTTCCTTTACTGTAACTTTGGATGATGGGAAATGTAAGCGAAGCTTCTTCCTAAATCGACCTTACCAAGGTTTATATGTAAAACCTGGTATGTGGCGTGATTTGGAAGATTTTTCCTCTGGTGCTGTATGCATGGTTTTGGCTAGTGAGGTATATCAGAAAGAGGATTACATTAGAGATTATCAGGAGTTCCTTGAATTTCGGAAAAGACCTTAATTATAAGAGAGAAGAGATTGTGCAGTGGCGTAATATTAAATACGAGGAGGTGAGCAGTTGAGAAGTGTTTGGGATATAATACTTTCCGAGATTAACATTATCCCTCTTACCGTATATGGGGTATTGTTATTACTGTTTGTGTTGGGAAGCGTTGCTCTTTTTTCTTTATATCGTAAAAAGGCATTAAGGTATGTTTTTTTACTATTGCTTGTAGAGTATGTGTTTTTGATTTTTGGATTTACCGTATTTTTCAGGGATTCAAATCCGAGTGCTCCAGTTTTCATTGGCCTATTTTGGACATATAAAAATTTTTTTAATGGCATGACTCCTTTGGCATTTGAAATCATCATGAATATGGTGCTATTTATACCAATTGGTTTTTTATGGGGTTCACAAACTGTTCGCATTACAAAACTACGATGGCTATGGGCATTTTTGTTTGGTATCGCTCTTTCAATCGGGATCGAGATTCTTCAGGTGATTTACCATAAAGGTATTTTTCAGATAGAAGATATAATTCACAATGTTCTGGGATGTCTTTTGGGATTTCTAATATGGCAGCGTAATGCCAAACGATTGTACAATCCAAGCTGATTTTTTAGTCTTGCTATTCTCTAGTAGAACTCTTTTTTTGTTATATATGGACAATATAATAGATCGACTGAAAACATTTATTGAAAACGAAGCACGGTCTTGTTCGATGGATTTCGGGTGTATAACGCCTGAGTATGTGTATAGGATGTGGGGTGGAACTGTGGCATTGACAGACATTGCGGTGGCATTGAATGTTTGCAAAAAGGAACTACAATATGAGCGTTAAAGGTTTCTTCAACGGGGTGTGGCAGTTTTGCTCATATTTGTTTTGGCCACAATGGAAATAATTACACTGATATGATTATTGACAATAAATTACTTGACGACCTGACTGCAAAGGCAAAGGAATCACCACGCCTGCGGATGAATTTCGACATGCGCAACAGTGCTGATGACAAAAGCCAGAGAATGCTCAATGCCATAGAGCCAGGAACAATTATGCCCATTCATAGGCACATGGGTTCATCTGAAACGTGCCTTTGCGTGAGAGGACATTTCGTGGAGTACTTCTATGATGATAAAGGCAATGTTACTGACACCTTTGATATGCTGCCAGGAGGTTTAATCATAAGTGTACCGATAGGCCAGTGGCATAACTTGAAATCGTTGGAGAGCGGCACAGTGCTTTTCGAATGCAAGGATGGGGCGTATGAGCCGCAGAGCCCGGCAGACATCTTGACAGTGTAGAGTTTAGTGTTTAGAGTTGAGAGTCAGTTAAAAGTTTAGAGTTTTAAGTATATGGAAAAAGATATAGTAACCCGCCTGCGCGAGTTTATTGAGAACGAAGGAAAGTCCTGTTCCATGGATTTTGGAGGTATTACGCCCGAGTATGTGTATAGGATGTGGGGAGGAAGTGTGCCGATGGAGGAAATAGAAAAAGCGATGAAGGAGTTTAAGGCATAGGCGCTTACGGATTACAGTTTAGGGTGTGTTATGTTGGTCTGTTATTATTAGTTTATGAGAAGTAAATGGCTGAATGTAGGAGTAATAGTATTTACTACAATACTATGGTCTATGCAAATGCTGCCAGAAAAGAGTGATAATGAACTTTTCTTCTTACCATTTCTTCGTGAGCATAAGTATTGGATTACCTTTGCTTCTTTTGGCGTTATTGTTGGTTATCACTTGTTCGATATTTTAGTTGAGCGTGAAAAAATAGAAAAGAAATGGGTAAAGAAGTTCTTACAACATATAGTCAATCTTGATTTAGGAGGTAATAATTACCATACTCGTGTAAGTGTGTTAAGAGCAAAAAAGGGATATAGGATATTTTTAAGTAGATTGTGGTATTTATTTGTTATTAGGTTTTTTGAGAATTTCAAAGATCATTGTTGGAGACAAGTTTTTAAGCAAATTCCAATACATCTTTTCTCGGAATACCTATATGTTTATCAGCGGTACAGTTATCCAAAGGAGAAGAAGTCGTACACATGTTTCAGAGTTCGAAAAGATAATGGTGTTGCTGTGAAATGCTATGAAGAAGGCGTTGATTGTGAGATAATGACAAGTTGCATATCTGATATCATATTACCTGACAAATTTTCTCAATTGAACCAATTGAACACAGGTCAACAGAAGCGTGTTAAGAAGTATATGCATGATTCATTCATTGCCGATAGCAATTATGAAACACTTTTGACGATGGTAAAAAGAGCCAACAATATCTATGCAACGCCAATTATTATTGACCAACAACAAGTCTGGGGTGTTCTTATTATTGATAATGATGAACAACAACCAGTGTCGTTCAAGAAAAAAATTGATCCTGTGATAGAACGATATATTAAACTTTTCTCTTACACAATTAGTTATTTAAAAATGAAATAGCCATGTGTAAAATCAGAATCATCTTCAAAACGGATAATGACAGGATTGTCAAGGATGAGGTTTTTCCATTTGAAAACCTTGAAATAAGTCCTATTGACAGACCTGCTTATGTAACATGTCTTATAGAAGACGAAAAGGTGAAAATATACAGTTATTTTATTAATGACTCTGAGGCTTTTTGTGAGTTTACATTTAATGAGAAGCTATGCTTTAAATATGGGAAATTATCAGGTAGGATTGAAAGTTTGATTACTTCATATACAATGATATATGAAACGACATCATTTAGCATTATGCAAATGCTGCCGGGTAATCCTGGCATCAGGGTTTCGAATAATGTAAGAGAGTATCTGAAGCTTTATAATCACGTTTTGAAAATACTCGAATCGTCTTTGAAATACAAGAAAGAAGAGTGCGCTCAGGAAGTTGAAATGATAGAGCAATGAGGGGAAAATGACATTTTTGAAGGCCGTTTTGGTATTTTGCAATAATTCACAAGAAATGAAATCGACTAACGCTGCTGTTTTCTTTGTTGATATATTGGGTTTTAGTGCTTTGACAAAAGGTCTAGTACAAGGCATTAAAACAGAGGATTATGAAGCGTGGGGACTGACCGACTTGGATTGTCAAAACCATAGTTTTCTTGCAGCTTCGATATTGTTGGAGTTTAGGGATGTGTTGTTTTCACTCAATCAGTATTTTCCCAATATCAAGGTGGCTCAAATATCCGATTGTGCATTCATCTGGTGCGAGGATGTGGAAACTCTTTTAAGAGGTGTACATTATTTTATGTGGACAGCGATGAAAGAGAAAGGAATACTTTGCCGAGGTGGTTTGGCATACGGCGAAATTGTGGAAGTGCCTAATGTGGATTATGAATTAGGGGCTTTTGTCGTTGGAGATGCTGTAACGAGGGCGGCCAAGAATGAAGGTCGTCTAAAAGGTCCAAGAATTACCATTGACGAAACTTTCCCTGCTGCTGTATGGGATGCGATGGATGATAACTCTGCAATCACTTTTTTGAGTTCAGATCTGTTTCACGACATATTGAGTCTTGTGGATATGACTGAGGTGGATGAGTATAGATGGTATCTTTTTGATGAGGCTTTCCTTGCTGGTAGGTCAAACATACAGCTTAATTTCAAAGGTTATGTGGAATTGACCAAGCAACGACTGAAGTTGGCAAATGTTCTGAAATATCACCCTCGAATGGGATGGAATGCAAGAAACAAAGAAGGTAGAGTCCATTTGGAAGCAGGTGAGTTTGCTTTGTCTCAAAATAAATTGTTGGATGTCCTTCATCTGTTTGAAACAAAAATAGTTTTGGAAGATAATAGGTCTATAGGAAATATGAACAGGGCAAACCAAAAGGTGATGAAGGACAGATATTTCTCAAAAGATGAAGAGGATGCATGGATTTTGGCCGCATCTGAAGCGGATTAACGATAATCTTCCATTGATTGTTTTATTATGACATACAACATAGATGAAGGCAAGGTAATAAAGGATCTATCTGCTAGGCTGGAAAAGGAACTGGACGGAAAGTTGTTTAGTGTTAAGGATCAAGTACGTCTAAATGCATCTTTTGCCAAAATACTTTATGGCGATGTTGTCGTTTATGATGTTGATAAAAAACCTTATGCTTTATTTGAGGTAAAGGGTTTTCCGAAAGCCTGGACATTACGATTGCAAACAGATTCATCTTTTTCAAGGACACTTAGAATTCAAGGCGTAAGGTATTACATCATTACCGACGGAGTTGAGTTTTGGATTAGGTCGTCAGAAGATTCGGAGTTTATTCAGGCTGATTTTGACAGTCTTATCTATTCCATCAAAGAAGGACTTCCTGCTTTAGGCCCTACTCCAAACTTGGATGACATCAACAAGGCTATTGAAAAAGCCTCTTCTGTTGCGGGTCTTAAGCAGTCCAACGCTATTATGCGTTTTGTTGGGAGGAAGAGGACTAGACCTTTGTTTAAGACTGACGGCACAACGGGAATGATCGAGTTTGCCAATACAAAAGCTGAGGATTCTTTCTTTTCCTTTCTTTTAAATGGAAGAGTTCCGACAAAATTATGTCGTTTTACAACCAGACATAATCTTTTCCTACTACTCAAGGACGGTAAGCAGAATATGTGCAGTATTGTGTGCATGAATGACAAGAGTGAAGAGAATTATTCCGATGATAAAGTTGGGTTGAAGGTTACGGCTAAATCGACACTGTTTGACAACAACAATTGTTTTATCATGTCGCTTATGCCAGAAGAGAAGTCTGACGATTTAACCATGTGGCGTCTTTATGGGGATGATGCGAAGGGTGTATGCCTGAATTATGAAATCGAAAACAGACACAGAGGACGAAAACTGAATGGTGATTTCTATATATCGGCCATTAGTTATGGTGTAGATGAGAAGAAACACCCCGAATTGGATTTTCTGAAGGTTATTTTGAATACAAATATTAACCATTGGCACTTTCATTTCAAACGTTGGGAGGTTTGGAAGCATTTCTTTAAATCGTTCCGTTTTAAGGATGAAAAGGAAGTGAGATTACTATATATTTCGAAAGACAAGAGCAAAGAAGATAAAAAGTGGATTGAGAACGAAGAATCAGGTATTGTATCAAAGATGCTTTTGTTTAAAATGAATCCGACCAATGAATTTCCACTTCGCTTGTGCAATGTGATTGTTGGCCCCAAAGCACCAGAGCCAGCAAAAATTGCTGAGCAGTTTACTTTTATAGTGATGCAAGAATGGGATAAGTATTTTCCAAGCAGTCCTATAGTGATAAGAGAATCCAGAATTAATGAATATCGATAATATTAATGGGCTGCTGAAGACGAAAGACATTTTGGAAAAATGATTTAGGAATTAATAAAGGGTTTGTGGGAGGTATTCTCATTCCTCTTTTGGCCGCAATGGAAATGATATCATGAAACGTTCACTAACCGAAATTAATCCAATTCTCTCTTCCCACAAAGTTGGCATAAAGCGAGTGCTGTTGGCAGCGGAGGAAAGCGGCTGTGCGATAACGCAGATAGCAGTTACTGACCTGAAGGCAGGGGAGGTGGCGGAGGCGCATTGTCACGCTGATATGATGGAGGGGTTTTATGTGATGAACGGAAGCCTCGACATAACGCTTGACGGAGAGACGTTGCATAGCGTAAAAGATGATTTTGTGTGGGTAGAAAGTGGTACGAGCCATGAACTGCACGCGAAAACAGATGTGCGGATGATGACCATTGGTTGTCTCGCAGATAGCGCAGAAAACGCAGAAAAATTAACGAAAACACAATAATAACAATGAAGAACATTCTTGTGACAGGTGGTGCCGGGTTTATCGGCAGCAACCTGATAAAGCGACTGTTTAAGGACGTGGATGGCACAACGATTGTGAACATCGATAATATGAATGCCTATTACGATGTGTCTCTCAAAGATTATCGCTTGAAGGAACTTGAAACGATGGTTCCCGAAGGGGTAAACTATAAGTTCGTAAAAGGCAGTATTGCTGACAAAACACTCGTTGACACGCTGTTTGCGGACTATAAGTTCGATGTGGTAGTGAACCTTGCTGCACAAGCAGGGGTTCGCTACTCCATCGAGAATCCTGATGTGTATATTGAAAGCAATATCATCGGTTTTTACAACATCTTAGAAGCGTGTAGGCATAATCCCGTTGAGCACTTGGTGTATGCCAGTTCAAGTTCTGTCTATGGCGGCAACAAGAAGGTGCCGTTTGCGGTGGAGGACAGGGTGGACAACCCCGTTTCGCTTTATGCCGCCACCAAGAAGAGCAACGAACTGTTTGCCCACTGCTACTCGAAGCTCTACAACATTCCCAGCACCGGCCTGCGTTTCTTCACCGTGTATGGCCCTGCCGGAAGGCCCGACATGGCCTACTTCGGCTTCACCAACAAACTGCTGAAGGGCGAGACTATTCAGATCTACAACTACGGCAACTGCCGCCGCGACTTCACCTACGTGGACGACATCGTGGAAGGCATCGTGCGCGTGATGGCCAAAGCCCCCGAGAAACGCAATGGCGAGGATGGCCTGCCTATACCGCCGTATGCCGTCTATAATATCGGTGGCGGCCAGCCGGAGAACTTGCTGGACTTTGTGCAGACCTTGCAAGAGGAGCTACTCCGTGCCGGTGTGCTTCCGCAAGATTACGACTTCGAAGCCCACAAGCAGCTGGTGCCTATGCAGCCTGGCGACGTGCCTACCACGTATGCGGATGCTACGGCTTTGGAGCGGGATTTTGGATTCACACCGAAGATAACGTTACGCGAAGGCTTACGCAAATTTGCTGAATGGTATAAGAGCTACTACAAGTAGCTTACGGCTTACAGCTTACCGCTTAATTTGGCTTACCTCCTACAGAAAAAAATTGACGTTTAAGTATCTATTTGTATTTCAACTCAATTATCCAATTTCGTAATTATGGACAAGGATGCTTTTATAGCGATGATTCACAATAATCCTGGTTGGAATAATCTGACTAGGAAAGGAACTGCTTCCATAGTTGTACCATATAAGAATGTGGACTTTGTGCTTTTCAGAAATGATGTAAATCATTTTCTGCGGGTTCAACCACAGGGACCCTGTCAGGCTGAAATCATAAACGAATTTAATGAATTGTTGGAGCGTTGTAGTTTTGAACTTTCCAAAGAATTGGACATGTGGGATGGGAGTCGCTTGACTCGAGATGACAACGAAGCTGACCCTATCAAATAGTTTTATGAATAATCAAGAACTTAAAGATTTAAG